>Ga0334722_10005712_pt1 | contig 12478 bp, 11 predicted proteins | sample C3_bottom_MG_FD_207210 | JGI IMG/M metagenome (GOLD analysis project Ga0334722, IMG submission 207210) | Sediment microbial communities from Yellowstone Lake, YNP, Wyoming, USA - C3_bottom | ecosystem: Environmental > Aquatic > Freshwater > Lake > Sediment | place: USA: Wyoming | collected...
GAAACCTCAGATGGCGTAGCTGCCACCGGCAGCGCCGCTCAGCTCGCCAAGGTGGGTTGGCAGGACGATCAGCACGGTGGCGCCTTTGCCCTGTTCACTGGTGACGGTGACCGTACCCAGGTGCTCGTTAATGATCTGTTTGACATAGGGCAACCCCAGGCCGGAGCTCTGCCGGTTGACGTGCAGGTAGGGGTCGAAGATAATCTCGAGCATTTCCTTGGGGATTCCTGGGCCATCGTCGGTGATTTTGACCTGGCAGCCTGCGGAGGTCATCTCCGTGGCGATGACAACCCGGTTATTTTTGCCGCAGACGTGCACGGCGTTGCGGAGCAGATGGGCAATGGCGATCTTGATGAGAGAGCTATTGCCATGGAAAAAAAGCGGGGTCTGGCTGAGTGAGGACACAAGGCTGACTGCCTTGAGACGGGCTTCTTCCTGCAACGACTCCACCGCCTCCACGACAATGGGATTGAGGTCCAGCGGGGCAAAGATTTTTTTTGATTCCGGTCGCACCGATTCGAATTTGCTCACCAGATTTTCAAGCTTGCGGGCCTGGTCAAGGATATGGATCAGTTTTACTCGGCCCTCTTCCTCTGCCGGATAGGCGTTGAGTAGTCGGCGAACCATGCCGCCGATGATGGTGACTGGGTTGCGTACCTCATGGGCGATGCGCAGGGCCATGGCCGCCTTGGTCCGCTCCGCGATGACCGCCTCGATGTCCTTGTTCAGCCGGAACAGCTCCTGGCTGTTTTTCTCGATCTTCTCGCGGTCCCGCACCATCCGTTCCATGATGGTTTCGATCCGGTTGAAGAAAAGGGTCACGGAGGCGATGACAATGAAGGCCATGCTGTTGATTGATCCACTGTATGGGGCCAGCAACAGCCAGAGGTTTTCCTTGCCGGACAAGGTGAGGAGGTGTTTGAGGATATGGCCGCTGGAGCGTGACAGGGCCAGGGCAAAAAGTGCCCCGCAAAACCAGAGGAGAAAGATGGCCAGGGGGCTTTCCCGGTCGGCGCGGGCCAGGGCATAAGCATGTTTGAGACAGAGTCCGGAAAGAACGATGAGGGCCAAGGCTCCGCCGAAATCAAGGAGCCAGACCGGGAGCATGGAGAGGGTGATCATGGACGGTCCTGCCTGGGGGAAGATGTTGTGGACCCTTCCCGGAGCAGTTTGAGGCCCCGATAAAAAAGAAACATGGCTGGCACGGCGATGAGGTGGTCCAGCTTCAGGATATAGTACAGGGTTTCCTGCCAGCCAGTCAGGCGGAGCAGGGGGATGTTTGCTCCGGGCGGCATAAACAGCGCATCTTCGTTTAGATTCAGGTCGAGGTAATGTCCCACCATGGTGGTGGCGCTCCAGAGCATGAGGAGCCAGGTTCCGGCGATGATGTATTGCCAGGCCTTAAGCGAAGCGAGGCGGGTCTGCCGCGCCTTTGCACCAAAAAAGAAAAGGGAGACAATGAGAAAAAGGTGGGCTAGTTGATGGATGTATAGACCTGAATAGGCATGGGGTTGAAAGGCCAGGGCGTTATCAGGCAGGAGACAGCCCAAGAGCAGCAGCAATACGGTAAAAAATAATGGCGCCAAAAGAAAACCTCGAGTGGCTGGCAGGGGAGAGGGCCTCGGATTAGATTAGAAGATTAAATATCATATTGTCCAAAATAGCATACCATGATGCCATATCGGGCGGCACATGAAAAAAAGCCCCTGGGGAAATCTTCTTCCGTGGCAGGCCCGCCGCCCGCCCGATACATCAGGTGCGTTCGTTCAGCGAGGCCGGTTTTTTTGAAAGGCCCAATTCTTGGGAAACCTGGGTGGCGATCTCCTCTATGGATTTGCCCGCCGTGGAGACAATGGGAATCTGGTGGTTGTGAAAGATGGTTTCGGCAGTCTGGATCTCTTCGATGCAGGTGGAGCGTTTGGCGTAGTTGCTGTCCGCGTATCGTTTTTCCCTGACGCTGTGGAGCAGTTCCGGGGTGGTGGTCAGGCCGACGGCGCGTTTTTTGTTCCTGATTATGCCCTCCGGCAGGGTGTATTCCCTAAGATACTCGGCGGTGAGGGGGAAATTTGCCGATTTTAGGCCCATCTGGGTTGCCAGATATACGCTGACCGGGGTCTTGCCGGAGCGGGAAACCCCCAGAAGGATGACCTCGGCCTCGTCAAGTTCATGGGTGTTGACCCCGTCGTCGTGTTCCAGGCAGTAGTGGATGGCCTCGACCCGCTTGGCCATGGTCAGGTTGTCGATATGCCGGGAAAAGCCGGGAACCCCCAAGGCCTTGGCCTCGAGGCAGCCTTCCAGCCGCGTCATGAATATTTCAAAGGCGTCAAAAAGTTCGACCTCTGGGGAATCGAAAACAGCGCGGATTTCCTGGGTCATGATGGTGCTGAAAATCAGAGGACGACGGCCAGAGGACTGCTTCAGGATATAGTTCAGGATCTTTTTCGCTTCTTCCCGGTTGAGGACAAAGGGGAATTTTTCTTCGTGAAAATTGATTTCCGGAAACTGGCAGATCAGGGCCTGGCCCAGGTTTGTCGCCAGTATTCCGGTGCTGTCCGAGATATAATACACGTCTTTCGATGACCACATGCCGCGTTGCTCCTCGTTGCGGGGGGAGGGGAGGGAGATGGCTGTCTCAGGCCGACCTCCCTCCCAAAAACAGGATGAACTCTTCAAACCTTTTCTGCTCGAAGTGACCGACCATCTCTTCCTTCATCAGGGTAAGGGCGCTGAGGGGCCGTCGTGCCCCGGCGTATGGGCGGTTGGTAGTCAGGGCGTCATATACGTCCGCAATTGTGGCGATTTTGGCGTTGTCGGAAATCTGGTCCCCTTTGAGCCCTTGGGGGTAGCCCTTGCCGTCGATTTTCTCGTGGTGATGCATGATCACGTCAAGGGTAAGTTCGGAGGCGTGTTTGGCCATGAGCCAGTGGCCCCTGCCGGGATGTTTTTTGATGATTTCAAATTCCTCGGGGTCGAGCTTGCCAGGTTTGTTGAGAATGCTGTCCAAAATCTGGCTTTTCCCCACATCGTGCAGGATGCAGCCAAGGGCAAAATCATGGAGTTCTTTCTCCTCCCCTTTGTGGACCATCAACCAGAGGCCAACGCCAAACACCGCGACATTCACGCAGTGGGAAAAGGTGTAATAATTGTGGGAGCCCAGGCGAAGCAGGTGCCGGATGGACTGGGTGTCCGCCAGGGTAAGATCGAGGATGTTGCTGGTTATGGCCTTGGCTCTGGCGATGTTTTTCCCGCTGCGAGGGTCATCAAACACGTCCCGGATGATGTTTTTGGCGCAGGCATGCACGACCGAGGTTTTTTGCTCAAGGGGGATGGTGTCATTTTTGATGATGGAGTTCAGGGAGGTCTCCATGAAATTTTCAAATTTTTGGGTGGACTCCTGGGTGATGAAAAGCGGCCCGTGGCTTTTTCTGCTAAGGACGTCCTTGATGTCGGCGATATTGGTGTTGGCTGCGACCAGCAGGATGGGCCGATTGCTGTCGGGAGGCTTGGCGTAGATGTTGAAATTGATTGTCTGGTTTTCCGCCAGGAGATAATCGGAGACAATGCGGATAAACTTTTTGGCTTCGGGGATCATGTTCTCTTCAGGGTCTCCAAAAAAATCAGGCGGCGCCCAGCAGCCTGGAGTTTTGTCCGACATAGGTGGAAAGCTGGGAGAAGCTGCAACCATATGCCTCAACCGCCTCCTGTTTCCCTTTTACCCGGAAGGAGTATTTTTTAAAAAAGGCCTCGGGCTTAAGAAGGTGTGCGGCTGCGTCGCAGCCCATCACCAGGTCCAGATCCTCCTGGCTGTTGGTCATATTTTCCAGGCGAAACGCCACGTTGACCACGTCCCCTACCACGGTGTAGTTGCTCTGCCCGTCCTGGGCAAGGTTTCCCATCATGGCCTCGCCGGTATTGAGGGCCGCTCCAATCTGCAAGGGCCAGGGGAGATCAGGCACCTGTTTGCCGAGGCTGCTGGTGAAGGCATTGATGGCAATGGCGGTTTTCAGGGCCTGATGGATGTTGTCGCGGAGGTTTGCTCCTGCCCACAGGGCCATGACCGCATCGCCGATGAATTTATCGACAATCCCCTCATGTTTATGCACCAGCTTGCTTACTCCTCCGGTCCAGTGCTGGAGAAGCTGGGAAACCCATTGCGCCCCCATGGTCTCGGAGAGTTTGGTGAATTCATGGATGTCGCAGATCAGGATGGTGATGATCTGTTTCTGGACAAAGGCCACGGTCATTTCATCGAGGTCAGGTCCGGTTGGCGCTGCTGGCCGGGCTGGGGCCGTGTCCTGATGGAACAAAAGACGGGTGCTGCCGATGCCGATGCAGTCGCCGTTTTGCAGGGTGACGGGGGTGTGGATTTTCCGGCCATTGATAAAGGTGCCGTTGGAACTTCCCAGGTCGATGAGGTTGAAGCGGCCATTTTCTTCCCGCTGAATCATGGCGTGTTTCCGCGATACCCATGAGTAGGGCAGCGTGATATCGGTGTTGGCCACTCGCCCCATGGTATAGGTGGCATTATCGGTGAGCAGCCAGCGGTGGTCGCTGGTCTCCTGCTCGGCAAGCGCATCTAGGAGAGTAAGGGTCGCTGGTGTTTCCGTGGGCGCGCTCATGGTCATCAATGGACCTTTTTGTTACCCGAGGTTCTGGATGAGGCTAATAATCTCTTCGGGTTCGGCAAATCGACCGGCCGCTTTTTTTGAAAAGACCAGACGACCATCGGCCATGATTTCGAAGATGCCGCCCGAGCCAGGAACAAGCTCAATCTCTGCGCTGAATTGTTTTTTTAGCTCGGCTTCCAGCCTGGAAGCCCGTGGCAGATGGTTTCATTGTGTGCAGTAGGTGATGGTGATTTTCATGGCGAGATCCCAGGAGAAGATTATTTTTTCAGGGTTGGCGACATATGTGCAGGCATATATCTATTTATACCATAACATTGTCTGATTATAACAGGATGGATTGTCCGATACCTTTGTTTTTATGGCAGGCGGGAAAATGATCTCGCATGGTTCCCACTTGCGGCCAAGCTCGGCCTGTCAACTATCTTAGGGGGAAGAAGGCGGCGGTTGTGGGCGTGGAGATTGCCCCAGCCATCGCAAAAGGCCCTGGGCCGCCTGGTATCCGGTGCTGAAAGCGCCCTGCAGCAGGTAGCCGCCGGTTGGCGCTTCCCAGTCCAGCATTTCCCCGGCCACGAAAACCCCCGGCAGTTTGCGGAGCATGAGGTCCGCGTTCACCTCCGCAAAGGCAATGCCCCCGGCCGAGGAGATTGCCTCGGCAAGAGGCCTGGTGTTGATGATGGGGAGGGAAAGATTTTTGAGCCGTCCGGCGAGAACCTCCGGGTTGTTCAGGTCTTCCGGGGAGCAGATTTCGCGGAGCAGCGAATAGGCCGGCCCGGTGAGGTGGATGGCTTTGCGCAGGAAATTGGCGAGGCTTTCCTTGTCGTGTGGGCGCGTAAGTTTTTCTTTGAGGCGTTCCAGTGGCAGATCGCGCTTGAGATCGAGAAAAAGAGGAACCGGTGTGTTTTTTTGCAGCAGGTCGCGGATCACACCGCTCAAGGCATAGACCGGTCCTCCTTCGAGGCCATGGGCGGTCACCATCACATCGCCACTGGCTTGCCGATTGCCGCAGCGAAGCAGAAGATTCTTGAGGGGTTTGCCGCTGAAGCGGGTGCGGAAATGTTCGGACCAGGCCACCTCAAGCCCGCAGTTTGCCGGGCGGAAGGGCTCAAGATGGACGCCTCTGGCGGCGACCAGTGAGGTCCAGCGGCCATCGGAGCCGGTCTGGGGCCAGCTTGCCCCGCCCAGGGCAAGGAGCACGGCCTTGGCCGGGAATTCGCGGAGTGTGTTGTCCTCGGTGAGAAAGAGCGGGTTGCCCGCTTGGGTAAACCCTTGCCAACGGTGGCGGGAGTGAAAGACAACCCCGTGTCTGCCCAGGGTTTCAAGCCAGATTTTTAAGATGTCTGAGGCTGTGGCATCTTTGGGGAATACCCGGTCGCTACTGCCAACAAAGGTTTCCACTCCGAGCCCACGCAACCAGGCGCGCAGGTCGTCGGGCGAGAAAACGGCAAGGAGTTTCTCAAAGATTGCGGCGTTGTTCCCGTAGCGGGCGGCAAAAGCTTCGGCCTGCTCCGCATGGGTGAGATTCAGGCCGCCGCGGCCGGCAACCAGGAACTTGCGGCCCGCCGAAGCCTTGGTGTCGAAAAGATCCACCGACAGGCCAGCTTCGCTCAAGACCGTGGCGGCCATGAGTCCGGCCGGGCCGCCCCCGACAACCGCCACCCTGAGTTTGTTGTTCATGGGGCGGCTATTTCTTGCCTGTCTTGCCGGAGGCTTTTTTTTGCGCCAGTTCCTTGATCCGGTCAGTGAGGGCTTCGCTTAGGGTTACCCGGCCTTCAAGCACGCAGCCCGGTCGGCCGGGGATACAGTCTTGCTTTAGCATCAGGCACTTGTCGTCGTTATAGTCATAGTTTTTGCAGGAAAAGCTCATGGCCGAGAACCAGGGGTGGGGTGAAATTTTATAACTACTCAGGTGGATAGACTGGAGGCCGAAGGTTTTTTTAGGATACTTCAGTCGTCAGCCTTCCGCCTTCAACCTAAATACCCAAGCAGTTATGTCAGCGTTTAAGAATGCCGTGTTTTTTCATCTTGTATTGAAGGAGGCTCTTGGTGATGCCCAGGGCGTCAGCCGCCCTTGTCTGGACATAATTCGCCTTGTTCAGGGCGGAGAGAACCATTTTCTTTTCAATGCCGTCAAGCACATCCGGCAGGGGGGTATTGGCCGGGATCGCCCGTTCCATGTCAAAGCCGTTGAGCCACTGCAGAGGCTTTTTGCCGGGCTGCGCCTCGGGCTGGACATCTTCCGGGAGAATAAGGTTCCTGGCGCAGAGAATAGCCGCCCGTTCGATGGTGTTCTCAAGTTCCCTTATGTTGCCTTCCCAAGGCAGGGTCATGAGAAACCGCACGGTTTCCGGGGCAATCTCCAGCTTGGGCTTGTCTAGTTGCTTGGCGTATTTGCTGACAAAATGGGCAACCAGCAGGGGAATGTCATCGGTGCGCTCCCGCAGGGGAGGGAGGTGGATGTGCAGCACGTTGAGCCGGTAATAGAGATCTTCTCGAAAATGCCCCTTATCCACCTCATCCTTGAGGTCCCGGTTGGTCGCGGCGATGATTCGGACGTCAACTCGCAGGGTCTGGCTGCCGCCGACCCGCTCAAAGCAGCGCTCCTGAAGAACCCTCAGTAGTTTGGCCTGGAGCGGCATGGCCATCTCCCCGACCTCGTCGAGGAAAAGGCTGCCGGTGTCGGCCAGTTCGAAGCGGCCCTTGCGCAGGGCGATAGCCCCGGTGAAGGCCCCTTTTTCATGGCCGAAGAGTTCGCTTTCCAGCAGGTTTTCCGGGAGGCCCGCGCAGTTGAGGGAAATGAACGGGCTTTTTTCCCGGGGGCTGTGGCAATGGATGGCCCTGGCCACCAGCTCCTTGCCGGTGCCGGATTCGCCGGTGATCAGAACCGAGGTCGAGGTCGGGGCTACCTTTTCGATGAGGCTGAAGATGGCCTGCATCTTCTGGTTCTTGCCGACCATGCTGGCAAAAGAGGTGCGGGAGCGCATTTCCTCCCGAAGCCGTATGTTTTCGCGGAGCACGGCGTAATGCTCTAAGGCCTTGGCGGTGTTCAGCACCAGCTCGTCGTTGTTAAAGGGCTTGGTGAGATAGTTGAAGGCCCCGGCTTTCATGGCGGCCACGGCCATTTCCACCTCGCCGAAGGCTGTGACCATGATGACGGGCAGATCCGGGTTGAGGGCTTTCGCCGCCTTGAGCAGCCCCAGGCCATCAAGTCCTGGCATGCGCATATCGGTGATCACCAGATCAATGTCGGTCTCGGAGAGGATCTTGAGAGCCTCCTCCCCATTGCCGGCGGTAAATATCCCGTGGCCTTCTTCGCGGAGCAGTTCGGAAAGGACTATCAGATAGTTTGGCTCATCGTCAACAATCAATATGGTGTTCATGCGCGGCCGCCTTGCAGCAGGGAGATTTCGGGGGAAATTTTGAAAACGGCCTTGGTAAAAGCCGCCAGGCTATGCGGCATGCTCGGCAATTTCCTTGATATCGGCAATCAGGACAATATCATCGTTGCCCATGATGGTATATCCGCTGATCCCGTCTATTTTCTGAAGCTTTTTGTGCCCGTCGCCAAACTCCTTGGCCACGATTTTTTGGTATGACAGGATGCGGTCAACCAGCAGACCTATTCCATGGGGCTTGCTGACCACAACAACTTTGTTGGCCGTGTCAGCCAGAGCCGAGGGGGCTTTTGGATAAAAAAAGGCGTTGATCGCAACAAGTTTCAGGATTGCGCCATCATATGCGATGCAGTTGGTTTCCGCAAGGAGCGGGATGATGTTTTCTGTTTCGATGACCTCCGTGATCTCCTCGGAGGGAAGGGCATAGGTCTCATCGCCTGACTCCACAAGCATGGCATCCTTGGTGACCAGGGTTTTGGTGAGCGGCACGGTGAGCAAAACCCTGGTGCCTTTGCCCACGATGGAATCGAGCTGAAGACTGCCGTTGCATGCCTTGAGCCCGGACATTACCACGTCCATGCCCACCCCGCGCCCGGATACCTCGCTGACCTTCTCGGTCGAACTGAACCCTGGCCTGAAAATAAGATTGATCAGTTCCCGGTCGCTTAAATGCTCCAGTTCTTCTGCGGGCATGAATCCCTTGTTTAGGGCCACTTCCTTCATTTTTCGCGGGTCGATGCCCAAGCCGTCGTCTTCAATACTAATGTAGGCGTTGTTTTCGTCCGCCCGCGCGTGCAGGGTGAGGCTGCCCTGTTCCGGCTTGCCCGCCTTTTTTCTCGCGCCTGGCGTTTCGAGCCCATGGTCCAGGGAGTTGCGCAGGAGATGGACCAGCGGGTTTTCGATCTTTTCCAAGAGGTCTTTGTCGATAACGGTTTCCTCCCCGGAGATGGTGAAGCGGACCTCCTTGGCGAGCGTGGTGGACAGCTGGCGGACCACCTTGGGAAATCGCTGGAACAACGATTTGACCGGCACCCTGCGGATGCTCATGATGTTGGCGTGCAGCTTTTCAAGCTGTTCGTCAAGCGCATGGATGATGCCGTCGAACCTGGCGATCAGCCCAAAATTATTCGGGTTTGCTTCCAACTGTTTTTTGAGAAAATTGAGGGAATCAAGGCTGATGTAAAGCCCGCCCACGGAATCGGCGAAGTTGTCCAGTCGCGCCTGATCAATGCGGATGGTTTTTGTCTGCGCGGCATTTCTGCTTTCCTTAATGTGAGCGTCGAGAGCCCTTTTATCCTGGATCGCCAGCGCTTTTTTCAGGTCGTTTTCCTGGATGACCCCCTGCTCGATGAGCAATTCGCCGATCTTTTTCTGCTGGCCCAGGGCCGCAGAGATCTGCGCTTCGCTGACAAGCTGCTGCTCCATCAGGATCTCGCCCAGGCGGGTGCTGCCTACCTTGGCTCTAGCTTCAAAACAACCGATCACCGAGTTGAGCAGGTTGCGGCAGAGGATGTTGTATTCATCGCTGGCCACCATCAGGGCGTCGTCGAGGAAGTTCCGCATGGCAACAAGTTCGTCAAGTTCCGCAGCAATGGCGCTGTTGCCTTGCAGGGCTTCGCTCACCTGGGCAAGGGCCTGGGCAAAAGTGAGCAGAAGTTCCTTGCCGGCTGCTTTTTTGCCTTCAAGAAGCTCCAAGACCAGCCCGAACTGGGCCATCTGACTGCTGAAATCCCGGTCGCCCAGAAAGTATTGGTTGTCAGAGGAGTAGGCGCTGCTCGGTCCTTGTTGTTTTTTGGCGGCGATAATTGCCTGAAGGTCGATATTGGCTTTTTCAATTTGATCCAGCAGCCCTGGGATCAGTGGGTGAGTGTGGATGTCCTGGCCAAGATCCAGAAATTCATGGAGGAGATTTTCCAGGGTAATGACACTCTGGATGGAGCCGGTCGCGGCAATGGGCTGAACCGCCTCCACCTGAGAGAGGAATTCTTTTTCTTCCGGGAGAAAAGCCACTTCGTCCGGGTTCTGCTGGGCTCGGTCGAGCATGGCTTGCAGGTATTCGACCCCCTTGAGCAGGATGTCGATGATCTTTTTATTGATGGAGATTTCTCCTTTGCGGCAGGCGGCAAGGAGATTTTCCAGGCGGTGGGAGAACTTGTTGATATTGGTGAGGCCGAAGAAGCCGGAATTGCCCTTGAGGCTGTGCACCGGGCGGAAGATCCTGTTAATGATCTCGGCATTGCCTGGATCTTCTTCCAGGGCGATGAAGTCGGCTTCGATTCCCTGGAGCGAATCGTTGGACTCATCGATAAAACCCCGGAGTGCGTCAGAGTCAACGTCGTACTGCATGTTAGTTTCCTTTTCCGCTGGCCAGCACTTTGAGAATCTCGTTGATGCGGTTCAGCTTTCCGGCTGCGGCATCCACGGCGGCAATGAGGTCCCGCAGGTCGTTGAACGGCTTAAAAAAGATGTCGTTTGCCCCGTAGCGGAAGGCATTGAGGGTGTTGTTGATCGTGAGGTAGCCGGTGATCATGATCACCTGGATGGTGCCGTTGTAGTTTTTGATCTTGCGCAGCAGGGAAAGTCCATCCAGTTCCGGCATCATGATGTCGCTGATAACGATGTCGAAATGTTCGTCCTCGATCATTTCGTAGGATTTGACCGGGTCATTGCAGGTCGTGATCTCATAGGGCGTTTCGGCAAAGGCCCGGGTAAGGGCTTGCAGGATGCTGGTTGAATCATCGACGATGAGGAGCTTGTATTTTCTGGCCACGTGGCGCGCATCCTTGTCGGGTATTTCTAAAGAGGCGAGGGTCTGAAAAAAAGGGCAAGCGATACGAATATGATAGGTCTATTTCCAGGAATGGATCAAGCGAAAAAAAGAAGGCACGGCGAGCGGGATTGGTACGGAAGGGAGAATTTTTTCCCTGAATGGCCTGATTTTTACCAGATAATGTCTTCCCAGTGCTGTTGGGCGGCTGTTTTCTTTGCCTGGTCCGCGATGGTTTTCTTTTCTTCCGGTGTCAAATCACGAGAAAGTTCATTGTCGAGGTTGGCCGGATCGACGATGCAGGTGGTTTCCAGTGCTTCCCCAACTGCGTCCAGCGCGTGCAGAACGTTGTGGGCAAGGGACTCCGTGCTTCTTCCGGTCAGGGCGTTTATCACAAAAAGTTCAAGATATAATGAGGGCCAGTTAAGCTGGTGGATGTGCCGCCATATCTTGATTGCCTGGATTTCACGGAGGCGATCTGACTTTGCCACCGTATCCACATGGAGATGCACGTTGGTTTGCCGTACGGAATCTGACTTGAGCCAATACAGGTCATGATAGTTCTCGTAGCCTGCCTGTGATCGTCCAGGGATCAGGTCAAGGGTAATGTCGTTTATGGAAATGCCAATGGACACATCCTGACGGCGAGGCTTCCAGCCATGCAAGGTGGCCAGGGTAAACAGCTCGTCATAGATTTTTTTTAAAGTTCCTGGCATCTCGGGCTTTAAAGAGATGAAAAGATCCACATCGGTTACGCCATGCACGGCTGTCTGCTTGGCGTAAGAGCCGGAATAAGACAGGTCGGCCAGCCACTCTCCCCCCCAACGCTGTATCTTGGGGGCGATGCGTCCCGCTGCCTGTTCCGCTGCGGATTCAGGCCCCCTGGGGACTTCGTATTTCTTGAGGATGGAGAGGATGTATTCGTCGCCCGTCATGCAGGTTTCCTTTTTTGCCTTGATTATGGGTTCTCTGTGTCAATACATGTGGAAGTTTATTTGTAGTACAGTTGGTTGGTCAGGAAGTCAATCCCGCTTTTTTTGTCTCAATGATCGCCAGTCGTTGCTTGATGTCATGCAGGAGTTGCAAGGGCACGCGGATGGTTTTGGCGTTGCCGCCCAGGGGGGTGGCCGAGTGCTTGTCGCCATGATAATCCGTGCCGCCGCTGAGGAATAAACCGTGTTGCGCGGCAAGGGCTTGCAGGACGCGGCAGACCTTTTTTGAATGGGTGGGGTAGAAGGTTTCAAGCCCCGCCAGCCCGTAGTCCTTGAGCTGGGCAACAAGGCCGGGGATTTTCTCAAGGCCCGGGTCCGAGCAGGCCGGGTGGGCAAGCACCGCCAGACCTTTGGCCTCGGTGATTTGGCGGATTACTTCGTTCGCCGGGGGCTTGATATGCTCGACAAAGGCAAGACCGCCGCGCTTGAGGTAGCGGTTGAAGGCATCCTGGGTATTTTTAGCCAAGCCTTTTTGCGCAAGCAGACGGGCGAAGTGGGGGCGTCCTACCTGGTCTCCGGCAATCCTGGCCAGTTCCTCGCCGGTCATGGAGATACCTAGGCTATGGAGGCGGGCCATTATTCCCTGGTTGCGGTTGCGCCTGGCCTGTTGCAGCTTTTCCAAAAAGGCAAGGAAACCTGGATGCCCGTGGTTGAAACCGTAGCCCAGAATATGGAGCGAAACTCCTTTGAGGTCGCTGC
>Ga0334722_10005713_pt1 | contig 12475 bp, 9 predicted proteins | sample C3_bottom_MG_FD_207210 | JGI IMG/M metagenome (GOLD analysis project Ga0334722, IMG submission 207210) | Sediment microbial communities from Yellowstone Lake, YNP, Wyoming, USA - C3_bottom | ecosystem: Environmental > Aquatic > Freshwater > Lake > Sediment | place: USA: Wyoming | collected...
TAAATTTTATTTTCTGTGACTGCTGTTACGGAAGAATTACCTTTCATTCTGGAGCTGAGATAATAGAAAATCAGGCCAGAAAGAGTTATCAGAAGGCCAGCCAGCGATTCTTTTGGTCTGTACAAAAGGCCATAGATTATTATCCAGGACTGGAAAACCAGAAAAAATAAAGGAGTCAGAGGATACCCCCAGGTTTGGTATGCTCTTTCTTTCTCTGGATGTTTATATCTCATGACCATGACCCCGAGCACGGTCAAAAAAGTGAACAGGTTCAGGGTGAAGCCAGTAAAGATAATCATCCTTTCAAAGCCTGAAGTCAGAATATAAACGGCCGAAAAAATTCCCTGGACGATAATAGCTAAAAAGGGTATATGCTTTGAATTTTTTTGAGAAAGCCGGCGAAACAGGTGATGGTCTTCACCTATAACCATGGAGACCCGGGGGCCGGCCATAATCATGGAGGAAACCGAGGCCAGAAGGAGAAGAGAAATGATGCCAGACATAATCATTCCTCCCTGCTGGCCAAAAACCCTGGTGGCAAAAATGTGTCCTACTTCCACCCGGCCAGCTATTTCACTAATGGGTACGGTATAAAGGAACACAAAGTTGAGAAGCACATACATGGTCATAACTAAGGCCGTGCCGGCGACCAGGCTCAGGGGAACATTGCGTTTAAGGTTGGCCACCTCATCGGCCAGGTAAGCGGCTGCATTCCAGCCCGAATAAGAATAAGAGACGAAAAACATGGCGATGGCAAAAGCCGGGCTAAGGATATTTTTCAGGGCTGTGGAATCAAGGGCCAAGCTGACCGAACTGTGGCCCCCGTATTTAAGGCCAGCAGCAATCAGGAAAAAAATAACAACCACATTGACGGTGGTTACAACATTCTGAACCTTTGCTCCGGCTATTTTGTTGACGGCATGAATGGTGGTAAAAAGGGCGACTACCAGTAAAGCCAGAATTTTGGTAGAAGTCAGGCCTGCAATTAAATGATCTCCCTGGTTAATAATTTTCGGGCCAAGAAGACTTTTAAAATAGCTGGCAAAGGCTACGGCCGAAGCGGCTACTGGCGCGGCAAAGCCCACCAGGAATGATATCCAGCCCGCCAAAAAGCCCAGGGCCGGGTGGTACATGCGGGAAAGAAAATGATATTCACCGCCACAGCGGGGCATCAGGACCACAGCTTCAGAATAGGTCAGGGCTCCGGCTAAGGCCATCAGACCACCGAGCACCCAGAGTAAGATTATGGCCAGACCCGAGCTGAGACTTTTGACCTGGAAGCCCAGGCTGGTAAAAACACCGGTGCCGACCATGTTAGCCACGACCAGAGCTATGGCTGTGTAAAGGGTATATTTGGATTTCATGAGCTTAGTTCGGAACCTCAACCGCTTTTGCTTTTCGCTTAAAAAGAATCAGACAATCAAGGTTGGTCCCCCAGTGGTAACCAAGATGGAAGGGAAGGGGTTTGACCCTGGTTTTGTCCTCATAGGCCGCTTTAAGGTCAGGCTGTTCTACACCTGAGAAATCCTTTACCGGCTTGGCATAACGCCCGTAAAGCTGAATTTCCCAGTCTTCACTCTTAAAGTGGCGGTAGGGAATTCCTGTATCGTCTTGGAGAATAAAATCGCTCTTCAGGAGCAGCAGTTGCCGGATGTTAACAAAATTTTTAAAGTGCAGAAGGTAAGAAGCTGACTTGATAAAACAGGTCCAGTGGTCGTAGCGATTAAGGTATAAATAAAATTTGGCTGAAGGAGTAAAACGTTCATCGGATAAGTCACAGGAGATGTAATAAACAGTTTGTAGTCTGTTGGAGTCCTTCTTGAAAAAAGTAATTTTAAAACCCACCGGCCTTTTGATTCTTACCCGGCTTAACTTATAGTCAGATTCAACCGGGTTACCGGAATCGTCAAATTCGACCCGTTTTATTTCAGATATTATGTTGTCGGTTCTTTTCAAAAAGATGCAGACCAGGGGAAGAACTCCGTTGATTTTTCTTTCGTCTAACTCTTCGTTCATTTTGCGGGTGATGAAATAGCTTTTTTGGAAATAATCAGACATGATCTCCTGAAGGTCTGCAAGATAAGCCTCAATTGATTTATGCTGGAAGGTCGCAGGTTCGGGCAGATTACCGGGTGGTTCCAGTCCCACCAAAAGGTAAGTCTCGGCCTCGGGGAAAAGCAGATAGGCAGTTAACAGGTCTGGTCCGCCAAAGGGATAAAATACCGTTTTGGTCTTTGCCCGGACCTCAGCCAGTTCTGAGGCGGCCCAGGTTTGCATTGGTTCCAGGCGGCGGGTGTTGGCTTTTTCCCAGTTGGCCTTAAAAAGGCGCGCAAAATTCTCCCAGGCAGGATTCTGCTGAAGGGGAAGAAGGTCGGGATGCTCAGATGGCAGGCCGCTGATAACTTTGGCAATTTCCTCGTGGAGCGTATCTACCGAAAAATTTTGATTTTCCTGCTGGATGGAAGATAAGCCAGGTGAAAACTTCAGTTTAGGGCTGGCTGTTTTGGTTCCCGCTCCAGCCAGGGAGAAATGTAAAAGGACAAGAGAAAAAAATCCGAGCAGAAAAGCTTTTTTACTTTTCTTGAACCCTGGTCTACTGTTCATATAATTCAGCCTCCAGAAATCTTTGGATAAAGCTATCAAAAAAGTCCTGGGAAATCAAGAAACATAAGTTTATTTCACCAAAATGGCGGTAATTCATCTGGCCTGCTTTAGCTGTATTTTTTAGAAGATGAAAACCTAATAATTTAAAAAAGAAAGGCCAGGCCTCTAAAATTGAAGCACATTAAAAAAGTAACAAAATAAAACTTCCTAAAACCGTACCAGCTCTGAAAACAGAGCCTAATTCAGGCACAAAAAGCTAAATATTCAAAATAAAAAAAAACTCAAGGTACCAGCTTCTTGAGCAAGATGCTAAATATATATTGACCGGTCTTAATTTTTAGTTTAACTTATTAGGGCGAATTTATAAAGGAGGAGGATATGCCGGCCAGAATAATATCAGGTAAGGAAGTAGCTGCTTCCATCAGGGAAGAATTAAAAGAAAGAGTAGCCCGGCTCAAAGAAAAGGGAGTGGTTCCCGGTCTGGGTGTGGTGCTGGTAGGGGAAGACCCGGCCTCTGTTTCCTACGTCACGGCTAAAGCCAAAGGGGCTGAAGAGATCGGCATGTTTGAAGAAACAGTTCGCCTGCCGGCGGAATCATCGGAAGAAGAGATCTTAAAAACCGTTGACCGCTTGAACCGCGACCCGCGCTTTCATGGGGTGCTGGTGCAATTGCCCTTGCCCAAATGGGTTAATCCGGACAAAGTCATCAATTTTATCTCGCCGGAAAAAGATGTTGATGGTTTTCATCCGGTAAACGTTGGTAAGTTACTGCGGGGAGAACCCTGCCCGCTGCCCTGCACTCCTTATGGTGTGCAGCAGATGCTGGTTAGAAGCGGCTACAGCCCGGAAGGAAAACACGTGGTCATCTGCGGCCGGAGTAACATCGTGGGTAAACCGCTGGCGGCTCTTCTTATCCAGAAAAAGCCCGGAGCCAACGCCACGGTTACCGTCTGCCACACAGGAACGCCAGACCTGAAGAAATTCACCTTGCAGGCTGATATCCTGGTGGCGGCCATGGGTGCGCCAAAAGCTATTACCGCCGACATGGTCAGGGAAGGATGCGTGGTCATTGACGTTGGGGTCAACAGGGTAGCAGACCCGAATTCACCCAAAGGTTTCAGGTTAGTGGGCGATTGCGATTTTGAAGCCATTAAAGAAAAAGCTGAAGCCATCACTCCTGTGCCAGGTGGTGTAGGTCCCATGACCGTGACCATGCTTTTGCTGAACACCGTGGAAGCGGCGGAGAGGACGCTAAAGGGCTGAAATCTTTAATATTTTTATAAGAAGTTAGCACTTTGCTTTTAAACGTAGCTGTGCAGTCCTTTGAGGAGATAATTCACGCCAAAAAAGGTGAACAGCGCTGCCAGAAAGCCCACGATGGCAATTAGAGCTGATTTTTTACCTTTCCAGCCCATCACCAGGCGAGTGTGAAGATAAAGAGCGTAGAAGAGCCAGGTAATCAAAGACCAGACCTCTTTTGGGTCCCAGCCCCAGTAACGCCCCCAGGCCCGGTTTGCCCAGATCATGCCAAAAACCATGGCTCCAAGAGTAAATAGAGGGAAACCCACGGCCACCGCCCGGTAAGCCAGAAGGTCATATTTTTCCATCCTGGACTGACTTTCTGCCGAATTTTCCCGGCCGGCTAAAAGATACAGCAGGCTGGCCACAAAAGCCACAGCCAGAAAAGCTTCGCCCAGCAGAGTGACCGAAACATGAAGCCACAGCCAGTAGCTCTGCAGGGCAGGAACCAGTGGCGTTATATCCTTGGGAAGAGAAGGAGAGGAAGCCAGGGCCATCAGGGCCACGACCATTAACCAGAGCAAGGGGCCGGCTTTTTCCAGACCAAATTTTTTTTCAAAGATTATGAGCACCAGGACGGAAGCCCAGGCCAGAAAGCTTATGGACTCGTACATGCTGGTAAAAGGAGCATGCCCGCTGTGAAAGGTGCGGAGCAGCAAGGAAATAGAATGAAAAATTAACCCGACCAGTGCCAGGTAGAAAGAAATTCTTTTTAAATTTTTCTGACGGAAAAAGTAGGTTAAAAAATTAAAAATGGTGACCAGAAAATAAAGCAAAAAAGCTATCAGCAAATAATTAAATTCATTCATCGGCTAATTGCTCCTGTTTATTTTAGGGTTGATGGCTTTCGCCAGCTCGCCTATCTCGGCTGAAAACCTGTCGCGAGATTTTCGGCCGAGGCTCATGGCCGCATATTGTCCATCAACCCGCTTGCTGATGATAAGCTCGCGGTAAGGAAAGTAGAAAGAAGCGAACAATCCCACCACCAGCAGAAAACAACCGAACCAGACGAGGTTGGCGGCTGGGTCACACACGGCCTCAAGGACCGAAAACTCGGGAGCGGTGAAAGATTCTAATTTTACTTCCAGGTCTTCTTTGCTCTTCCGATGGAAGCGGCTGAAGTCAGGATGGAGATAAAAAACCCAGCCAGAGAAAATAACCTTTTTATCCTCTTCCAGTTGAAGTAGAACCGCCGGGTTGGCCGGCTCGGCTGAGCGGCTAAAAACCTGGCCGGTATTATCAATTTGGAAATCCGGAACAAAACTTATGACTTTAAGTTCAAGTCTCGGGCTGAGAACCTGGCTCTGGCCGGTATCAATTTCGGTGGTTATTTGTTCATTTCCTGATTTAATTTTTAATTTCACTCTGGTTTTATCCCAGTTGTAGCCATAGCTCATCTGATAAAAATTAAGCCCTCTGTAACTTAAGGGTTTGTTAACTTCTATGGTGCCGGAAGTTTTAACCTGATTGTCTTCTAAGATAGAAACCTGGCTTTTCCAGTCTCGCACTATTCCGTTTGGGTAGAACTCGGTAGTGAAACGGTCCAGCCTCAAAATTAGATTTTTACCTTCCAGCTCAGCCTGTTCTCCTTCCAGCAGGGCGATGGTGTTTCGGTAACTCAGAAGAGCTGAACCCAGGCCGCCCAGAATAATCAACAACAGACCGAAGTGCACTATTTCCGGGCCAAAAAGGCCGACCAGTCCTTTCCGGGCAGAGATTAAGGTCTCATTTTTCAGTTCTAATGTTTTTACCCGGAATGATTTCTTTTTCATCAGGTCCGCCAAAAGACCTATTTCTGGTCTGACCTGGTTCAATGTTTCAGTCAGAAGCCGGTCTTCCCTGGAGACCGGCTTGAATTCAGTGTTTTTTACTTTCAACCGGCTGATCTTGGTCAGCAAATTCTTCAGGCTGCAGGCGGTGAGGTTCAGAAGAAAAAGTAAAGCCACCGACAGAAATAGTGGGGAACGGTACAGGTGATCAAGACCCAGCTTAAGAATAAGGCTGGCTTTCCCGGCATAATGTTCCTGGTAAAAAGCAGGTTCTTCATTCTGAGGTAGCAGCGTTCCCAGGACAGCCAGAATGATAAGAAAAATAATCAAAACAATGGTTAATTTAAGAGAAGAGATGAATTTCATCGCGCCGGGTCCAGCGGTTGGTGTTATTTAAAAGAAGCGAAGCGTTTTTTACTCTTCTTTTCAGCCAGTTTTACCAGGTCCTGCAGTGAAATAGAATCAAAATACTGTTTCATCACTCTGGTGCCTTCTTTCCAGACTTCATGAGCAGCACAGTAGGAAGAACGGGGGCAAACTCTTTTATCTTCCACGCATTCAGCCAGGCAACAATTTCCCTCAGCGGCCTGGAGGACTTCGCTGAGCTTGATCTGGGCCGGTGGACGGGAAAGAGTATAGCCACCGCCGGCCCCGCGCACACTCTTGACCAGGCGGTTGGTGCGCAGGGGGATGATGATTTGTTCCAGATACCTGATGGAAATACCTTCTTCTTCTGAAACATCTTTCAGGGATCTGGCCGGGCTCTCATCCCTGTAGTGTAGGGCCAGGTTGAGCATCAATCTGGTCCCGTAACGGCCTTTGGTTGAGATTCTAAACATCTGCTTCTCCTTAAACAGGATTTGCCCGAATTTATAACCAAACAACTCTAATTTAACATAATTTTATAGGAATAGTAAAGATTAAACTTAAGTCTTTTTCTTGACACCATCTGGCCGGAAATTGTATGCTAAAGACTAATTTAAGCAGCTTTATCAATCTAACCTCACAAAAGGATAGCGACATGAATAAGATGGTTCTTCTGGGAGACGAAGCCGTGGCTCTGGCGGCGGTGCACGCCGGCCTGAGTGCGGCTTATTCTTATCCGGGCACCCCGGCCTCGGAAATCATGGAATACCTGATAAAAATTTCTGGGGGTAGCCAGAAATTTGTGGCCAAATGGTGTGTCAACGAGAAAGTAGCCTGTGAAGAAGCCCTCGGTGTTTCTTTTGCCGGTAAAAGGGCCATGGTTTCTTTCAAACACGTGGGGCTGAATGTGGCCGCTGACCCTTTCATCAATTCTGCCATAACCGGAGCTAACGGTGGACTGGTGGTAGTGGTGGCTGATGACCCGGGCATGCATTCTTCTCAGGATGAACAGGACAGTCGTTACTACGCCGATTTCGCCCGCATACTATGTCTGGAACCGACCGGACATCAAGAAGCCTACGACATGACTAGAGAAGCCTTTGACCTGTCAGAAAGATTTAACCTTCCTGTTTTAATCAGGCTGGTTACCAGGCTGGCTCACAGCCGTTCCTCGGTAGAAGTCAGACCGGCCAGAGAGCAGAATAGAGGCGAGGCTTATGGTAGCTGGCAGGACTGGACGTTACTTCCGAGTAATGCTCGCCGGCGTTTCAGGCTTTTGCTTGATAGACAGAAAGACCTTAAGGAATATGCAGAGGAAACACGCTTCAACCATCTGAGCCTCAATCCGAACAATAAAAAGTTGGGCGTGGTAGTAACCGGCATTGCTTTCAATTATTTTAAAGAAATAGCTGCCAGACTGCCGGAAGAACCTTCTTACCTGAAGGTTTCCACCTATCCTTTTCCAGAAAAAAAGTTGCTCCAACTGATAGACCAGGTAGAAGAAATCTTAATCATTGAGGAAGGTTATCCTTTTCTGGAAAGGTTCATCAGAGGAGTAACCGGCCTTCCGGGCAAGAAAATTCGTGGCAAGATGGACGGCACTTTACCTCCGTCTGGCGAGCTTACGCCGGACCTGGTCGCTGGAGCTCTGGGGCTCCCGGTGAAGACGGGACTAAAAGTGGAGAGCTTGAAGCTGGCCAGCCGGCCACCGCAGCTCTGCGTCGGTTGTCCGCACGCTGACACCTTTAAGGCGCTTAAGGAAGCGTTGAAAGATTTTCCCCGGGCCAACGTTTTTTCTGATATCGGCTGTTATACCCTGGGAGCCCTTCCGCCCTACAACGCTGTCCAGACCTGCGTGTGCATGGGCGCTTCTGTTTCTATGGCCAAGGGCGGGGCCGAGGCTGGTATCTATCCTTCGGTAGCGGTCATCGGCGATTCTACCTTTGCCCATTCTGGCATTACCCCTCTGCTGGATGCTGTCTATTCCAACACGGACATGACCGTCATCATCCTGGATAACGGAACAGTGGCCATGACCGGGGCTCAGCCGAGTTTTGGCACCGGCGAACCTCTTGACCGGATGGTGGCTGGAGTCGGGGTTAATCCGGAGCATATCAAAGTGATCATTCCTCTGCCCAAACATCATGAGGAAAATGTCAGGGTTATAAAAGATGAACTGGCCTATCACGGGCTTTCTGTCATCATTGCCCGCCGGGAATGTATCCAGATTCTTGGCGAGAAGAAAAGGAGCTGAACATGAAATATGACATCATCCTGGCTGGTGTTGGGGGGCAGGGCATCCTGTCCATTGCCTTTGTCATTGATAATGCGGCTCTGGAACAGGGTCTGAACTTCAAACAGGCTGAAGTCCATGGCATGTCGCAGCGGGGCGGAGCTGTTCAATCTCACCTGAGGCTGTCTGATAGCCACATTTACAGCGACCTCATTCCGCTGGGCGAAGCAGACATGATTTTGAGCGTTGAACCCTTGGAAACCCTTCGCTATTTTGATTACCTCAGACCGGACGGAGCCGTGGTCTCCAGCTCCACTCCTTACAAAAACATACCCGATTACCCGGAACTGGAAGGCATATTCCAGGAAATAAAGAAGGCTCCGGTCAGCGTGCTTATTGATTCAGAAAAGCTGGCCAAGCAAGCTGGCAGTGTCAAAGCCCAGAACATGGTCATGCTGGGTGCCGCGTCTGTCTTTCTGCCGCTTAAAGAAGAAAATCTAAAAAAATTCATTCGGGTGCTGTTTGAAAGGCGCGGGGAGCAGATCGTCCAGGTGAACCTGAAGGCTTTTGAGCTGGGCAAGGAAGCAGCTTCTTCCACCAAAAAATAAAATAAATATATGCTCAGTTTTCAGCAAAAAAATTACCACAAAATGAGAGGGGAAAGATGAAAAAAAACCTGGTCGAACGAGCGAGTAAAATTTTTCTCCGGGCTGAAAAAGAAGGACGGAATTTTTTACTGGAACCAGAAGTTTATGAGCTGCTGAAAACCTATGGCTTTGGCCTTCCCAGGTATGTTTTTTTGAAAAAAGGGGTCTATCCAGCGGCCGGGATGCTGCGCAAACTCGGTGGTGAGAAAGTAGTGGTCAAAGTTGTGTCACCCTTAATCCTCCATAAATCTGACGTTGGGGGCGTGATGGCGGTCAGGGCCACGGCCAGCGAGGTTAAAGCGGCCATCAAAAAGATGGAAAAAGAAGTCCCGCTTAAGTTCAGCCGTAATTCTGGAGGCAAAGCCAGACCAGAAGAAGTGGCGGAATCAATTCAGGGATTTCTGGTGGTGGAAATGGTGGAGTTTGAGCAGGTCGGCTTTGGTTCTGAGTTATTGCTTGGTCTGCGGGTTTCCAAAGATTTTGGCCCGGTGGTTACTTTTGGCGGAGGCGGCCTGGATGTGGAATATCTTAACACTCATCTTAAAGAAGGACACAGCCTGGCCATTTTACCGGTAGCCGGGCTGACTGAAAAAAAGGTCCTGGCCAGCCTGGAACCCCTGGCTGTTTTTGGCAAAGTGGCCAGAGAATTTCGTGGCCGGAAACCGCTGGTGAAAGCAGAAGAACTACAGCGGGTGGTGCAAACTTTCCAGCAGATTGGGCAGGATTTTTCACCGTTTAACCAGACTACGGCCTTTACCGTGGAAGAGCTTGAAGTTAACCCCCTGGTTATCAGGAAGGGTAAGCCGGTCCTGCTTGATGGTCTGGCCCGGTTTTCCAGAAACAAGCTGGAGCTGGAGGCCAGGTCAGCCGCCCAGATTCAAAAAATACTTGAGCCTCAGAGCATTGGCCTCATTGGGGTCTCAGAAAAAATGAACGTTGGCCATATTATTTTAAACAACATCATCAAGAATGGTTTTAACCGGGAAAAGATTTATGTGGTCAAGCCCGGGCTGGAAACCATTGAAGGCTGCCGCTGTTATCCTTCAGTGGCCGACCTGCCTCAGGCCGTGGACCTTTTCATCTTAACCCTGGGAGCAGACCAGGTTTACCCGGTTATGAAAGAACTGGTGGAAAAAGAAAAGGCGCATTCGGTCATCATCATTGCCGGTGGGCTGGGAGAAAAATCAGGTACCAAGAGCATTGAGGATGATATCAGGAATTTACTTTTAGGCCGGAGGAAAGAAGGCCAGCCTGCCCCGGTCATAAACGGCGGAAACTGTCTGGGCATAATTTCTGTGCCAGGCAGGTATGACAGCACTTTCATTCCAGAATACAAATTTAAAAGGCCAGAAGGCCTTTCCGCTGGCCTGGCGATTGTCAGCCAGAGCGGCGCTTTCATGCTCTCCAGGATGAGCACCCAGGACAGGTTTGAACCGGTCTATGCTATTTCTGTGGGTAATCAGCTTGATTTGACCATGGGTGATTACCTGAACTATCTCAAAGACCGTCCGGAAGTCAGAATAATAGCTGCCTACATTGAAGGCTTTAAGCCCGGTGATGGCTGGCGTTTTTACCAGGCGGCCAGGGAAGCCATAAAAGCCGGCAAGAAAGTCGTGGTCTACAAATCCGGAAGAAGCCCGGAGGGCCGCCAGGCTACAGCCAGTCATACGGCCTCTGTGGCCGGGGATTATGCGGTGGCCAAGAGCCTGCTCCTTCAGGCTGGAGTGATGGTGGCAGAGACCATCAAAGATTTTGAAAACTTCATCAAGGCTCTGATACTTCTTGAAGGGAAAAAGGTTCAAGGTCAGAGAGTGGGGCTGATATCCAACGCCGGTTTTGAATCAGTAATCATGGCTGATAATCTAAAAGGTGAAGATGGCGCTCTGAGCCTTCCTCAGTTCAGACCAGAAACGGTGCAGAAGATTCTCCAGGCTCTCCAGCCTCTGGGTATAGACCGCCTGCAGGACGTGCATAACCCGCTTGATGTTACACCCATGGCTGACGATGCTGCTTTCTGTGGTTGTGTGGAAGCCATACTGGCTGATGAACAGGTAGACGGAATGGTAGTTTCCTGTGTGCCCATGACGGCTGCTCTTCAGACTCTGCCACCCGCAGAAACGCACAGAGAGAATATTTATGCTGAAGACAGCCTGGCCGGCCGGCTCCGCAAGATTTTTAAAGAGAGCGAAAAGCCGCTGGTGGTCAACATTGATGCTGGCCGGTTGTATGACCCACTGTGTGATTATCTGGAAAAAAGCGGTCTGCCCGTCTTCAGAAATTGCGATGAAGCAGTAAGATTCTTAAGAAAATATCTTAACCGCCAGCGCGTCTGAAGTGTACGGGTTTAAGTTTCTGATGGGTTTGATTTATTTAGTGGACAGAGCTTGCCTTAAGCGGCAGGCGTAAAGAGTATTTTGTCCCTTCACCCGGCCGGCTGGTCATCTCCAGGTGAGCTCCAATCTGGTCAGCCAGGGCGTGGATAATTTCCGTGCCCAGGGTAGCAGCAGGCGCGGCTGCTTTTCCCTCCTCCATCCCTATGCCATCATCAGCTATCTCCAGCTTTAATTCTTGCTCTGTTTTTTCTAATTTTATGATAATGTGGCCTTCATCGCGTCCGGCGAAAGCATGCTTCAGAGCATTAGTCAAAATTTCTGTAATGAGCAGGCCGAGCGGAATGGCCCTTTTAACATCAAAGTTTAGAGGCTGAAGCTCCAGGCTGAGCTCAATTCTGGTCTGCCCAGAGGCCAGAGCACTGACCATGGAACTGGTTATGTCTTTAATGAAACGCTCCAGGTTTATTTCCTGGTATCTTTCGCTGGGCACCAGCAGATCATAGACGCGCGCTATGGTCAGCAGCCTGTGCTTTAGAACTTCCAGCGGCCAGCGTTTCTCTTTTTCCTGGAGCTGGCTCAGCTCCAGGTTAACGTAAGAAGTAATCAGGGCAAAGGTATTCTTGACCCGGTGCTGTAGTTCCCGCAGGATAGCCTGCTTTTCTTCCAGGGCTTTTTTGAGCTCTCTTTCAGCTTTTAGACGGTCAGTCACATCAAGGATGACGGAGAGCAGAAAGCTTTTATCTCCAAATTTAATGGGGTAGGAATGGACTTCCACTTCTCTTATCTCGCCTGAAGCCAGACGATGCTGGAAGAGGAAGAAATTGACCTTTTTGTCCCGGGCTTCTTCCATGCGTTTGTGGATTTCTTCGGGAGGCAGAGTGTTAATCTCTTTTATGTTCATTTTTTTCAGTTGCTCCCGGCTGTAGCCATAAAATTCTGCCGCTTTATAATTGGCATCCAGGAGCTGTCCGGTTTCCGGGTCCAGGAAGAACATGACTACTCCGCTGTGCTCAAAAATCAGACGAAACCTTTCTTCGCTCTGTTTTAACGATTCTTCAACGGCTTTGTTTTCAGTAATGTCTTCTGCCTGCATAAACACACCCAGCAGTTCTTTTTCCGTGGAATAAACGGGAGTCAGGTAGAAATCATACCAGACCCAGGTCTGGCCATCTGGGAGGGGGATCTTTCTTTCTACGTGCACGACCTGGCCCTCCAGGGCTTTTT
>Ga0334722_10005715_pt1 | contig 12473 bp, 17 predicted proteins | sample C3_bottom_MG_FD_207210 | JGI IMG/M metagenome (GOLD analysis project Ga0334722, IMG submission 207210) | Sediment microbial communities from Yellowstone Lake, YNP, Wyoming, USA - C3_bottom | ecosystem: Environmental > Aquatic > Freshwater > Lake > Sediment | place: USA: Wyoming | collected...
TCCAGTCAATGTCGCTCCACCGTAAGCCGCCCGCCTCCGCCAGCCGCAGGCCAAGGAAGTACAGCAGCGCGAAGAAGCACCGCCAGAGCGTGTTCTCCGCCGCGTTGACGATAGCCACGGCCTCGTCGTGTGAGAGCACCCTCGGCAGCCGTTTGGGTTGCGGCAGCCGGTCCGTGCGGAACATGAGCGGCTTAGCTATCTTTTCGGCGGCCGCCCATCGACACATCCCGCGAATGTATGAGACCTCTTTGTTGATGGTGCGGTTGGACACCCCTGTCGCCCCCCTCACCTCTTTGTAAAAAGAGAAGTGTTGCGGCCCGATTACGGTTATGTCTATGTGTCCGATGGTCGGCAGCACGTTCGCCTGAAAAGTGTTGCGCACGTCGCGGTAAGTGCTTTTGGAGCCCTTGGCCTTTACGGACAGGTACCGCATGGACAGGGCCTTGATGGTGCGCTCGTGCGGCATCTCGCCCGGCGCGGTCTGGCTGGACTTGCGCAGTGTCGCTTCGATGCGCTTCGCCATCGACACGGTCGTCACGTCGGCGGGCAGTCGGTGTGTCTCGCGTTTGCCCTTGCGCCCGTTCGGGTAGTAGTCCACGACCCACCGTCCGGTCTGCGGGCCGTCTTTAATCTGTCGGACGCTCATCTCTTCCAGACCCCCTTGTTTTCGCGTTGGGCTTTCTTCTGGACCTGGTAAAAGTAGTTCGCGCGCTTCACGTTCGGCGGGATGGTCATAAGCTGCGCCAGGCCCTCGCGCAGGAGTTCCGCGTTCAGCAGCCTGCCGTCCGCCCAGATGTAGGCGAGGACGCGGTGGTACTTATCCCTCTCCTGTACGTCAATTTCGAGCTGTACGGCCTTGCCAGCCGCCGCAACCGACGTTGTGAAGGCCGTCGCCTCCTTGCCCAGGTCGATGAGCTGGTCGGACGTGTGGCAGCAGTCCCGTTTTGCATCCTCCTTGTGCTTCCTGTTGTCCTTGGACTCCGGGCAGTCGATGCCGATGAGCCGGACCTTCTCATTCTTGCCGTCCACCAGGCAGACAAGCGTGTCGCCGTCCACCACCCTTACGACCGTGGCCGGTATCTTTTTGCCGACGCCGGCAACATGATCAACGGCGAAGGCCGTTGTGCAGATTAGCACAACGAGGAGGCCCGCAAGGGCGAGTCTACGCATTGTCGAGGGTGATGCCCTTGCCGCAGTGCTTGCAGACGAGCGCTGCCGCCTTGATTTGCTCGGCGCAGAACGGGCAGGTCTTTTCGGTGGTTGCTTGAAGTGTCTTTTTGAATTCACTGCGATAATGAAGATATACTGGAAGCCCTATTATCCCTAACATGGACCAGCCAGCAGGGCCTCTTGCTTGCTTGTTGTTGTCCCTATTCCCGAACTCTTGTTCTTCTTCGGGACTTATATTATCTTCTATGTAATCGGCTTTATCCTCGACACCTATCCCTAAGCTTTTTGCGTCAAAATAAATCCACATATGTACAATGACTAATAAAATTAAGAAGAATATCCACACAGTGAGCCTCCTTTATTAAAGGTCGTCGTCTGCAAAAGTAATTGCGCAGCAACATTCTTGGTGGTGCATTGGGATATCTTTGTCTAACAACTTCGCTACTTCAAATGTTTTGTTATGGTATTTCCCGCAAATCGGGTCGTCCGGGTCTCCCATAATTTTAATCTTGTTCACGCCCCAACCTTTGAAATTGTAAGTTTTTTCTAAATGTGTTATTTGGGGTTTGGGTATCTTTTTTCTTGCTCGTGGTTTAATCTCTTTTTCTATTTTTCCAGAGTCTAATTCCTCGATGAGTTTTTCTACGTTGTTTATTAAAAGCTTTATGTCCGAGTCGTCTTTTATATATTCCATCGCCTTTAAAGCTTGGGCCAACGCTTTTTCCAACTGCTTTTTCTTTCTTTTTGTGTCTTCAAGGACAGCAGCTTTTTGAAGTTCAAGCTCAACCTTGTCTATAAAATGGCGTCTGATATATTTTTCTTTTACGTCATCAATTTTATAAAGCTCATCCGTATTTTTGATGGTTTGATATTCGATTTCAACTGCAAACTTGTGGTCTTCTAAAACCGGCCCGGCAAGTTGAATTAATAGGGCGATTTTGTCTTTAATAATCCCAAAACGACCAATTGCGACGTCGATATTTTTTGTCTGGTTTATTATTGAAACACTTTCCTCTACTATCCTGTTAACCTGAGGCCATAAATGTTGATATTGAATTTCAGCTTGTTGTTTTGCAGGGTCAACTATACGCGTCGGAGTATCTATTCTCATTAAGTTTATAAGGTAGATAAGTCCCCATGCAACGAAAGCAAGGATTAGGAGAATGAATATCATTTCACCACCTTCATGTAGGGCGGGAGATTAGCAAGCCTTTCTCTTAGCTGATGGCTTGTTACCGTTATCGTCGGCATCACGGTCATTATTGCCGGACTCTTCGATTTTGGTACTGACCTCTGCGCGGATTAGATCGAGAACAGCCCGCACTTTGGCCACCTCCTCGGGCGTAGCTTCAAGTACTTGGTATCCTACAGAGTCTTCTGCGACTCGTTTCCCGTCAACGTAGATACCTTTTTCCCATGGGCTTTTACCAGTAAGAAGGTAGTCCACGGTGACACCAAAAACATCTGCTATTTTTACAAGGTATTCTGGATCGTCGGGTATTCGGCCTGACAACCAGGTGCTTAATGTGTTTTGTGGCACATTGAGCAGTTCGGCGAGTTTCTTTTTCCCGCCGCGTCCCCACTCGGCTTGAATAATCTTTTCAAGCCTTGCGCCAAATTCTCTTTTAATTTTGCTCATTTATAAAAAATATTGAGTTAATCGAAATTTCTCCTTGACAAACATTGCAGTTTGCGATATACCTATCTCATTAACATTAATTAACAAGGCACCCAGCACAGGCAGTTAAACGTACAACCTTCAATTTTATAGCGTATTAACGTTAATATGTCAACAAATATAAAGAACAAGCCCGTACCGAACACCCCGCACATCTGGACGCTTCTTCATGGGAAGGGCATCACCCTTTACGGCATCTCGAAGCGTCATGGCATTTATACCACCTTACTTAGCAACTTCCTCAACGACTCCGGGTACGTCAGCGTCGGCACTGCGGAGCGGATACTGTCCGCCTTTTCCGCCGAGCTGGGCGTCCCGGTCAACGAGCTTGTCCTTAACGATTAGAGTCTGGTTTAGCATGATGCAGGTATAGCACAGCCGAGACAAGAAGGAAATGTAACCGAGCACCTGGTTTTGAAGGAGGCGCAAGACCTTGGGCAAGAACATAGCATTAAGCGGTTTTCAGGAACTGCTTTACCAAATTTTCCACTACGAAAAGAAGTACCCGGTCGAGGCCGTTTGCCGTCTTATGGGCATCGAGCAGCGCCGCTTCTACTCTTATTCCGAGGGGATAACCTACTTCCCGCCGGACCTCATCCCGAACCTCTACAACGCCACGTTCCTTTTCGACATGCAGACCGGCAGACAGCCCGCCGGCGAGATGCGCATCTGGACGTTCCTGCTTGAGAACACCGGGCTTGAGGCCGTCAACACCGACCGCGAAAGGAACGCGGATACGGTCGAGAAGGAGCTGCTTGAAATCAACTCGCTCACAGGCCAGCTCAGCCAGAAGTTTCTGGACATCAACTCGGACGGCAAGATAACCGACCGGGAACACGGCGAGTTTTCCTGCCTCGCCTCGGCCATTATCCGCAAGGTCGAAGGCGCCAGGGCGAAGATAAGGCCCACGAGGGGATGCTGATGGAACAGCCGACACTCGAAATGCTTTACAGCCAGATGCAGCAGATGGACCGGAAGCTTGAGGCCCTTACCGAGAAGTTGCTTGGGCCCGAATAGACGCTTCCGAAAGCGGATGGGCTCGATGCGGCGGCGGACAGGGCGGTACGGTCTCGGGACTGGCGCACATTTAGCAAGGATGTTTCGGCCCTGATTAAAAAAGGGGCCCTTTAAGGTGTCCGGGGATAGGTTCGCAACCGAAAAGGCGGTAATCCTCGCCGCCCTGCCCCGGCTGGTAAAGAGGAGGTCTGGAGGGAGACCATGAAAAAGTTCAGAAAAGACGGCAGCAGGATAGAGATTAGCAGGAAAAGCGTCGAGCCCCGTTTCCTGTCCGATCCGGACAGGCGAAAGCTCCTTGCGCATTTCAGTAGGCTCCAGGGCTTCGAGTCCGTGCGGGACAAGGCAATCTTCGAGATAGCCTGGTCCACCGGGCTTCGGTGCGAGGAACTTTTCTATTTCGACGTCGAGGACGCGCTCGAAGAGAACCCGAACGGACGCCGCACGGTGCGGTCGAAGTTGCCTGTAACCGGCAAGGGCGAGGTTTACCGCGAGGTGCCTGTCACGGTGGACATGGAAGCCGTCCTGACCAAGTACCTCAAAGCCAAGAAGGCAGCGGGCGAGCCGGTAGAGATGGAATCGCCTGTGTTTTGCGCGGCCGGCGGCAAGCGGCTCTCGTACCGCAGCATCCAGTCGATCGTCGAAAGGAACTGCGTCCGGTCCGGTCTGATAGAGATAGTCGAAGGCGGGGTCAAGTCGAGGTACTCGGTGCATGACCTCCGCCACACCTTCGCGGTCGAGTACCTCAAGGCGCACAGGAGCCAGGGCCCGGCCACCGTCTACAAGAAGTTGATGCAGATAATGGGCCACAAGTCGATTTCTACGACCATGATTTACACGACGCTTGAATTGGACGACGAGCTTTAGGCCACGAGACAAGGAGGCAGACATGGGAAAGATAATCCAGTTGTTTAAAGAGCAGCCACAGGAAAAGAAGCCGGGCGAGACCTTCGAGGAGTTCCTTCGCCGTACGGAGAAGTTACCCGAGGGCGAGCCGCTCAAGTTGCCGGACAGCCTGATTGCGCTTAGGTCGTTCCAGTTTATGAGGGGGGTGCGCTGATGGCTCCAAAGCATTTCAACCTGGCCAACATCTTCGGTCTGGTAGTGTCCACCAAAACCACCAAGGAAAAAGAGTCTGCGGAGGACAAGGGCATATTCTGCGTGGACGTGGTGGTGGACTGCCACTCCAAGGTACACGGCAAGCCCAGGGTATTCGTCAGGATTTACGGCAGCCGGGGGCAGGATTTCCTTGACTGGTACAAGAAGAACAAGGAAGGCGTCGTGAAGTTCAAGGGCTTTTACAGCCAGAACGTGAAGGACGGCAAGACCTACTCGAACTTCGTCGCCCACAGTTGGGAGGCCAGGCCGGAAGAGACGCCGAGGGTGGGCTTCGTCCTGGTCGGCGAGCTGACGGCCATCACCGAGGAGGACGGCGAGAAGGCGGTAGGACTGCACCTGAGCCGCGAGAAGGACAGCTCGGGCTCCTACGAGGAAGACTTCAAGCTCTGCCTGCATCCCAAGGACGAGAAGAAGTTCAAGGACCTGCCTGCCGCCGGTGCCACGGTCAACGTCGAAGGGTTGCTCTGCCAGATGGGCGAAATCAACTACATCTCGGACGAACGCGAGGGCGATGTCAAACCCTACGTCAAGACGTTCAAGGAGGTTGGCAATGTCCCCTTCTAAAGACTGGTACGATGCGTACTGGAAAGGCGCGATTGCGGAGTTGATGATATGGAGCGACGACGAGGGCTCCGGGCTCATCCTGACCGCGGGCTTTACGGGTTGGGTGCGTGAGAACCACCCGGCCCTTTACGCTGACATGTCCGCGAAATGCGCCGGGGCCGTGTCCATGATGGATAAAAAGGACCCGGACCCCAAGGCGCTTGACGTGACGTATTTTAACCTGTTGCTCGATTGGATGGCCGTCTGCAAGAAGGCGGACGCGCTCTACAAGGAAGCGGTGCTGGTGCGCAGGCTGGCCCCGCCGTTTCTTGAGCGGCTGGCCGCTCCGGGCTACTCGTATTCCGGGGAGCAGTTCGAGCTGGCGGCGGAAAGGCTTGAGGCCTGGGCCAAGTCGCCCGACGGTTACGGGCAGGAAATCCCGTACAACGAGTTTTGGGCGTGGTTTAAGGGCCAGAAGGTCTACGACAAGTTCGCCAGGATAGAGGAAGAGGCGGAGACGCTCATGTCCGGCGAGGCAGGCCCGGACGAACGGAGCCGCATCGACGAGCTGATCAAGGCGTGGGACGAGTCCGTCCGCTGGATCGTCAGAAGGTTCGACCAGGCGCGCAGGGAGGCCGTCGCGGCATGAGCACGTTGCTTATCAGCAGGCCTGATTTTGTTGAATGGTTAAGAAAAAATCTCCGCCAGGTCAATATTTGGGAAGAGGGCCGCAGTCGTTGGAAGCTGCTCGAAGTACACGGTCAACTGCCTAAGGAATTTCAAGGAAAGGGGGTGGGGCCTATCCGGTAAACGATTGCCACAAGACAACTGGTGAAAACATCCCAAGATTAGTAGTAGCCCTGGTGGGCGGTAACTTAGCGGTCCCCGCCCCTCCAGGCGGTGAGTCGAAGCAGTAAAGGCCCTTCGGCAAGGTCTCGCCTCCGCGATGCTTCGACTCACTACCTGGAGAAAAACTATGAAGATAAAAGTAGACACCATTGAAGTGGCCTCTTATATGGCCTGTCCTATTTATGCAATCGGAGGCAGGTGGTGTTATGCGCCCGCCTTTGCCGAATATCTGGAAGCGTTCTGTCCTTTCTACGCAGGCGTACACGGAAACGAGGTTAACTGCATGGCCGAGAAATGTTACACCGAGATAATGATGGAAGCGATATGTGAGACGGCCGGAGTGTTCCGCTACCACGGATACCAGGTGGTTTTCGGCCCGTCCGGCGACAGGTTGAAGGTTAAACTTTTTTGGGAGATAAAAGCCGGTCGTGTTCATAGAGGCGATAAAGATGCCCTTGCCGGCTACTAAGTTTGCAGCGACGCTCGAAAGGTTATCTAAAAAAGGGTTGACGCACACCTACATGAGCGGCCCCTTAAAAGGTTATCTGGCACCCGACAAACCCTCCGAAAACGCAGTACCCGTGAAGCATGGAAAATTCTGGTATTGGGAAAATTGCGGGCCCATACCTAACCCTTAGACGCCCGGCTTTAGAAGCTCTACGGGCATCCTACGCAGCCCATTTTTTAGGCAAAACCACGAAAGGAAGGAGGTGAGGTTAATGGGAGAAAAAACGGTTGTATTCAAGTTCGAGCCGGGCCAGATAGTGATGACACCACTTGGTGGAAAAGGCATCGTTGATGTGTGCGCGTTAGAAGTGGACTCCGTCAAGTATTACGTCATCAACTCCGAAAACAAGGGCGTATGGATGGCCGAGAAGTTGCTAACAGAAGTATAACATCGGCCCCGGTCGCAGCCGGGGCCTTCTGAGGCCGGCCAAGAAAAAACCTTGACCGCCCTCAGAAGGCTAAACCCATAATCCAACAACAAAGGCCCACATTGTCCGACTTCGATAGAGTAAAAGACGCTTTACCGATAAAATCTACCATCCTGTCCCTGACCGGCCTCTCGATGAAGGGCCCGCACCTGGAGAGCTGCCCGTTCTGCGGTGGGCACGGCTGTTTTTCCATTCAGGAGGGGCGCGGGATATTCCACTGCTTCCAGTGTGACGACAAGGGCGGCGACATCCTTACTTTCATCGAGCGCTTCGAGAAGCTTTCGACCGGTGACGCCCTAAAGCGCGGCGCGGAGATGGCCGGGATTTCGCTCGCGCCTGTCCATGCCGAGGGCAAAAAGAAGAGCAGCGCACAGGAGCCACCGACCGTCAAGGAAAAGATATTCTCGGCGGCAGCCGAATACTACCACTCCCACATGCTCGGCAACGGTGGCCGGGAATACTTTATGCAGACGCGGGGGCACGCGGAGCGCACATTGCGCGCGCTGATGGTCGGCTGGACGGACGGCGGGCTCTACGAATATCTGAAGGCAGAGGGCTTCCCGGAGGCCGACATACTGGCGTCCGGGCTTGTAACCGAGCGCAAGGGCCAGACGGTGGACCTGTTCTTCAAGGGCCTCGCGGTCTACCCGCATTTTATCCAGGGCCGGGTCGCCCACTTCACCTGCAAGGACCCGGTGCAGCGTGAGGACGGCAAAAAATACAACCTTCAGTTGCCGAAGGCACACCGATCCGACTCATGGTCTTTTTACAACCAGGACGTGCTGTACAAGCGGAGCGAGGTAATCGTCGTCGAGGGCGAGAACGACCTCCAAAGCCTGATGGACGCGGGCGTCGATAACGTGGTCGGACTGATAGGCCAGCCGTCCGACGAGCAGATAAAGACCCTCAGGACGCATACCTCCAAAAAACACCTCTACCTCTGCCTTGACAACGACGAAGCCGGCATAAATTACGCCCGCAAAATCCACAAGGTGCTCGATAGCACGGACACGTTCCTAAAAATCATGGTGTTTGAGGGCTACAAGGACATCGACGAACACCTCCGCGCCCTCGATGAGCCTGCAAGGCACAGGGAAGTAAAGAGGTTGCAGGAGGACGCGCTGGACCCGCTGGCATGGGAGATTTACCAGGCGGCCCGCATGACGGACCTTGAGGCCAAGGACAAACACCTCCGGGAACAGGGCGTTTACCGCTCCGTGTCCGAGATGTCCGACATGCAGCTCGAAATTTACCTTGAAAAGATAGAGAGCTTAGGGTTCAGCAAAAAGGCCGTACTGAAGGCCGTGGAGGCCGAGAACGACCTGCTGGACAAGGTGCAGAACTACGTCAAGGGGCTCGACAAGGGCCAGAAGCCGGACGGCGTCCACCTGGGCGAGGTCATTTATAAATGGTTTACCGCGCGCGGCAAGTTCTTTAAAACCGCCGAGGGCCGCGTCTACCTGTTTTACCGCCAGCGGATATTCGAGCTGGGCGACAACCTGGACTACAACACCATGATGCTGAAACTGACCAGACTGGCTCCGCAGGAGTCGCCGGGCAAGCTGGTCTGGCATGTGCTCAGGTGCCTCTGCAACGAGCGTGGCGACGCGGTCGAGGTTATGTCATGGCTACACACCAACAGGGAGACGGACAGCGTCTACGTCAACCTGAACAGCCCCAAGAACACCATCCTGAAGCTGTCACCGGGCAGAAACCCCGAGGAGCTGATGAACGGCACGAACCCGGAAGGTGTTTTGTTGTCGTCAAGCCCAAAAATCAAACCGTTTGAATATTCCTCGGACGCACAGCCAAGCGAAGCTTTTTCGGCGATAAAAAGCCTTATTTTCGATAATCTGGCCTGCGAAAAGGAGGTCCGCTACCTCATCCTGTGCTGGCTGATTTATTTTATTTTCATAGACTTTAACAAGACGCGCGGGCTTATGAAATTCACGGGGCCGGCTGCATCCGGCAAGTCAACCGCGGCCTCGATGCTCTCTTACCTTCTTTATGCCCAGGACCTGGCCGGTCAGGGCTCGGCGGCCGCAAGTTTTTCCGAGGGCAGCCAGCTCCCGCTTTTGATTCAGGATAACATCGAGAACCGGGACCTCAACAAGAACCTGGTCAACTTCCTTCTCCTGGGCGCGAACACAGCGCCGAGGTCGAAGAGGAAGGGGGGCTCCGACTCCGGCGTAGTGACCGAGTTCGTAAAAGCTCTTATTCTCATCACCGCGATCGAGCCGTTCCCGGGCAACCTGCCTGAGCTTATTTCCCGCACCTACGAGGTTACGTTCGAGAAAAGGCACCAGAAATCCGGGTTCGTGGAAGACGAGGCCTTCCGTGGTATCGTCAAAAGCAGGAATATGGTGCTTTCCGGCCTTCTGAATATCGCCGCAAAAGAGATATTGCCGCGTCTGGCCGAGCGCTCCGCGTGGCTTAGCGTGCTACAAAAGGATTACCCAGGCCACAACAAGGCCAGGACGAATGAATTTTTAAGCCTGCTGCTCGTGATACTCGAGTCCGTCGTCAAACATATCCCGTATTACGACAAGAACCACGTCGCTTACGGCGAGGGCGCCGACGTAAAGGACATCCTGGACGGCTGGATAAGGTACCAGAACGAGCTTGCGGCCGAGACGGGTACGTCAGGCAACTCCATCCTGAATATCCTGGACGGCATTATCCGGGTGGTAGACCAAGAAATGAAGACAAAGACCGACCTAACCCACGTTCCGCATCCCGACTTCGAGATGGAGGTCTACGAGTACACGCACAATATTTACGGCATAACCATGCTGAAGAGCATGGACCAGAGCTGCACCGTCGTCGACGAGGACGGCTCGCACCCTGGAAGGATGAAGATATTCCAGTTCGAGGCTACAAGCGCCCACCTGCACGACATAATCAACCGCTACTGCCGCGAGGTGGGCACCAGGAACCCTTACGAGAACCCGACAGTGCTCGGCTGCCGCATAAAGAACGACCTGACCTTCATCGAAAGAGGCGGCTGGAAGGTCGTCGGCAAGGCGGACGGCCAGCTCCATTTCAAGACAGTACACGGTCTAAAGGTATACAAATTTAGAAAAGAGGTTATTTTCTAATGATTTCATATATTTATATATTTTTTGGCCTGATTCCTGAAAAAAAGCTGGCGCATTTTTCAAAAAACCTACTAACCTACACCCAAACCACCTTTTTACTTTATATTTTAATAGTTTAAGTAGGGTGTAGGTTGGGTGTAGGTTGGGTGTCGATGGGTGTAGGTTGGGTGTAGGTTGGTAGGGGGTCGGGCAACCTACACCCAAAGATAAGTGATTGTAAAGTAAAAGAAAGTCGTTTTTTGGGCAGGATTCAGGGTGTAGGTTGAAAACCAACCTACACCCGACCTTAACCCACTGATTTCTATAATAAAAAAGGGCATTAAAAGAGCGCTGGGTGTAGGATAGTAGGTTAAAAATGCACCGGCTGCAATTCCTTCGATGGTCTCAGGGTCCTGCAACACCCTGTTTAAAAAGTCTTATTACAGGTAATTGATATGATGATGATAGATAGGTTAAGTGTTGGAAAGGTAATAGGAACGAGGCTATCCCTGTCTTCTCTCTCGATAGGGAAAGTAAAGACAAGCGCGAAAACGAACCGAAAAACGAACCCAAATTCAGTGCATATAATACACATTATATGCAATCAGGGTACTGGTGCAGTACACAATATCAATCACTTACAGGCTTGTATCATGGATATTATGCAATGGTTCATGGGATTCCGTCACCTGGACAGGTCGATGACCCCACCCCCCCTTGTAATGTTTTGGCATCCGGGAGTCGTCCGCCTACCTATATCACTCTCTAATCAGTGCCATTTTAGGAAATTTTCGTCGCGGGGGTATTATGCTGTCTGATTTGGATTCGATGAAAGCGGCTTACGGCGATTTTTTGGTGAAGCTTCGCGGCTTGTCGGTAAATTCGGCCAAGAGCTACCTTCGCCATATTGATAATTATTCCAAATTTCTCGCGGCGCGTGGTGAAGAGGTCACTTCGGCGTCCCGCGCGGACGTCGAGGACTGGTTGAAGCACGAGTTCATGCGCGGGTTGAAGTCCAGTTCCCGCGCGGTCATGCTCACCGGCGTCGCCTCGTTCTACGATTTCCTTGTGCGGGAGCGCGTCCTGTCCGGTTCCCCAGCCGCCGACGTGCCCGGCCCCAAGCTCCCCAAGGGCTCGCCCAAGAAGTTCGGCACGGAGGCCTTGCAGTTGCTCTTCTCCGGCCCGGACGTGGCCACCGTGGCCGGTATCCGGGACATGGCCCTGCTCAAGCTTATGTACGGCGCCGGGCCCCGCGTCTCCGAGATATGCCGGTTGAATATGTCCGACATACACTTCACGGCCAAGACGGCCACCGTCCTGTTCCACGGCAAGGGCGCCAAGGACCGCTCCATCAAGCTCCTTGCGGACCCCACCTCGTCCCTGCTTGCCTGGCGTGACCTCCGCATCTCCCTTTCACCCTCCCCACCTGTGGGGGAGGGCAGGGTGGGGGTTCCGGGGGTTCCCCTCGGCCCCGACAGCCCGTTTTTCATCTCACTTGCCATGAACGAGGCTCGCGCGGTGCCCAGGATGTCCGGCGACTCGATTAACAACGTGCTCAAGCGGTACGCTGCCCTGGTCGGCATAGCGGACCCGGACGTGTTCGTCCACAAGATGCGCAGCACGTTCGCCACGGACCTCTACGACCTCACCACGGATATCATGCTTGTGGCGGCCAAGATGGGCCACAGCGACGTTAACGTGACTCAGGGGTACATTACCATCAGTGAGACGGCCCTGCGTAAAGGGGTGATTACTAACCAGCGGTGGAAAGAGCTTAGAGGAGGTTTATGAGGCTCCTTTCCCTGTTTGCCGGTATAGGCGGGTTTGATGTTGGCTTTGAACGCGCAGGAATGACCTGTGTTGGACAGGTAGAGATTGATAAAAACGCCAGGGCTGTGTTGGCGGCGCATTGGCCGGATGTAAAGCGCATGGAGGATATTAAGGATGTCAAAGGAGACGAATTCGGAACAGTTGACATTATTTGTGGAGGATTCCCTTGCCAGGACGCATCCATGGTCAGGAGGTTAACGCCGCTCGAATGTGAACGCCTCCAAGGCTTCCCGGACGACTGGACAAAAATAAACAAGC
>Ga0334722_10005717_pt1 | contig 12471 bp, 14 predicted proteins | sample C3_bottom_MG_FD_207210 | JGI IMG/M metagenome (GOLD analysis project Ga0334722, IMG submission 207210) | Sediment microbial communities from Yellowstone Lake, YNP, Wyoming, USA - C3_bottom | ecosystem: Environmental > Aquatic > Freshwater > Lake > Sediment | place: USA: Wyoming | collected...
CTCCTATAACCGTGCTGCCAACTAATAAACCCGTCCCCGGAAACCTCCAGGGACGGGCGTGACCCGCGGTTCCACCCTGGTTGGCCCGCCCTCGGGCGTGCCCACCTCGTCGTATCGCGGCTTGGGAGCGCCTTCGCCGCCCGGCCTCACCGGCTCGCACCTGCCGCCGGCTCTCTTGATCAGCCCTGGGAACGCGGTTACTCCTCTCCCGCATCGCCGCCGTTATGCAGTTCCCGCCGGGAATCGGCTGCCACCAGTGTAGCAACGGCCGGCGGGGGTGTCAAAGCAAACTGTCCTGGGTCACCTGGGCTAGTTCAACGGTACCACGGTCCCGGTACTGCCATCCACCCGCACCCGCTGGGTGCCGGCCTACCCGGGCCGCTGCAACTGGATCAATGGACCCGGGACGAGGTACCGCGAGCCCCCGACCCGGACGATCAGCCACGGGCGCCAGAGATACATCCAGTTGGTTCCCTCGGGATAAGGTTTGGCCAGTTTAAAGTTGAAACCGGCAAACCCTGTTTCATGCGGTCCGAGGTTGACCGGTGGCCATGGCGTTATTGTCAGGAAGGGCGGTGATTTTTCCGCACTAACCTCAACCTGAACCGCCATATCCGAAATGGACTGTACGAAGAAGTTGAGTTCCTGTTCTCTAGCGCCAGATACGTCCGTGCTAGTCACCGTACCGGTGAGAGCAGCGATCAGGTGAGGGTCGCTCGCGTCAGTGCTGTCGAGGATTATAGGACCAAGTTCAATAACCTGGCTTTTTCGCGCCGTAGCAATGGTGATGGAACGAATTGTGTGTTGGCCGGGCCTCGCCACCAGAACCGTCAGCTTAACAAACTTGGTCTGGCGGAAAACGCCTTGCGTCACCGGGCTGACGTCAACCTTAACGACTTTTAGGTCAGGGTCCTCGAGCTTGACCGTCAGCGGCGCATGCGAGGCCCTGAGCCACAACCAGTTGCCGTAATCGTATAGATAGACCCCCATGACGGTTGTCTCACCCGCCTGGCATGCGATGTAGCCCGTGGTCGGCCATGTCAGGGAAACCTGGTCCGCCAAAATCAACGGGAGCGAAACGCCCAAGACGACCACAATGAACGATAGGCCAACCAAGAAGTCGCGCCAGGCATTCGGTCTCTGAGGTTTCGTTCTCGGCTCCAATTGTCTTCACTTCCCGCGTTTCCTGGACATGCAACCCTACGCCGTCAAATTGCGTAGATGGTAGCCCAGTACGTGCGATCTCAGGTAAACACTGCGCCACAGTCACGTTCAGACGAACGTGCGGATCCTGGACAGAGTGCGAACAGGCACCGGCTGGCTATGCAAGAGATACGCCACTGCCACCGCAAATGCCGCCATATCGCGCCATTCCCAGTGCCGCCCCACGAGAAGATTCAACACCAGCACCCCGGCCATGCCGAGCGTGCCCCAGAAAACGATCCTGCCTACCGGGATCAGGAACTCTCTGGTTGAGTTAGGCAGGCGCCAGCAGGGGTGGGGTGCCTCATCGCCCCGCCTGGTCAAGGATATCGCCCGGCCCAAAAGTTCGCTGCCAGCCACACCCAGGACAAGCGGAAACCCAAACGCGTGTCCGGAATGCCAGCCGTCCAGCCACCCGGCCAGCAAGATGAAACCCAAAGGCTCACACATGCTGTAGAGCATGTTCCTGAGGAATCGCGCCATTAGCTGCGCCGAAGGCATTGGCAACCGCCTCCCACGCCAAACCGGCCCGGCCATGGGCCGCCCCCAGGAACTGGGAAGTGAATAACCACAGCCTCAGCCGCGGGCGGATACCACGAAAGGATACAAAGGTCTCGGCAGGGAGTCATTTCTACATGCGGATGGCAGCTCCTTCCCTGAACCGCCGCGGTCCAGGGAACGGAAACTTCCTCGTGAGGTTGAGCGTCCCACCAGTACACGTGAGTGAACGGATGGTGGAACCGAAGTGGATAGCAGTGGCGTGTCAGTTATCGGCCTGTGAGTTGCTCCACCAGCCGAATGATCACGTCCGCGGGCAGCACCCCGCTGTAGGCGGCCACGATCTTGCCGGATTTGTCGATGAACAGTTCGTCCGGGTGGCCGGGCAGCCCTAGCCGTTCGATAATCACCATACCGGGGTTGCCATTGTCGTCCACCGGTGCCTCGATGACGCGGAACCTGCCCTGCGTGGATTTAGCCAGAGCGGCCATCACGGGCCGCATGATCTCGCAGGCCTTTCAGGTCATCTCCGTGCCGTCTGGCATGAGGTGCGGCTTCGTGCTGAGGACAAAGACCACGCCCGGCGTGTCCCCGGCGTATTCTGGCAGAAACTGGCCCACCGCGCCGGCGACCGGCTTGCTGGCAGATCCGCTGGTGGAGGCAGTGGGATCGATGTCAGCCGCCCTGATCGTAAGCCCGCTGGTATGCCGGCTGACCCGCCAGTACCGCACGCCCGCGAGGACGGCCACTGCCACCACTGCGACCAGCACTACGGCCAGCGTGGTGTTGCCCCTCCCGGCGCCCGGTCTGTTCCTTCTGCCCTTACTCATCGCACAAATCCCCCGTGTTGCGCCCGCCGTCTTTGCGATAAATAGGCCGCCGCCATGGTAGACTGCGGATATGAACACACTGTGGAATTATCATGAAGAAGTCGTGGCGACAGGCCACCGGCTGATCTGACGACAAGTCTGGATTTCGAACTCATGGCTGGTACCTGAGGGCATTTCTGCGATCCATAGTTCGGATTTCAGACTTATGGGCGGCTGCATTGCCGCTATGTCAAGCAAAAGTCCGGTTTTCAGACTTATGAACGGCCCTGGAGGGGCTGACAGGCTGCAGAAGTATGGATTTCTTACTCATGGAGTCGATCGACTGCGGTGGCGCGGGCCGCTACATAGCCGCACAAACGCTCGACAGGGAGGAGAAGGGCCTGACATGACCGGAGTGACAGCAGACCTGGCAGTTGTGGTGGGCGGAGCCAACATCGACATCAAGGGCAAGCCTAGCGGCTCCTTCATCCCCCGGACATCCAATCCCGGCACCATCACGCGGACAGTGGGCGGCGCGGGCAGGAACGTCGCTCATAACCTGGCCCTGCTCGGTATCCCTACCAGGCTCATCACAGCCGTGGGTGACGACGCCCTCGGCGAGCGCGTCCGGACGGAAACTGCGGCCGCCGGTGTGGACCTGTCTGACACCCTCATCGTGCCGGGAGCCGCGACGGGAACCTATCTGGCCGTCCTCGACGAAAAGGGCGAAATGGTAGCGGCCATATCGGACATGCAGGTACTGGAAGAGCTTACGGCCTTTTATCTGAGCGCCCGGGAAACTGCCATCCGCCGCGCCCGGCTGGCGGTGGTAGACGCCAACCTGGGCGAGGAAGCTCTGGCTTACGTAGTTGCTACGGCCCGCGCCGCGAGTGTGCCGGTAGTAGCGCTGCCGGTATCAGTGGAAAAAGCAGCACGGCTTGTGCCTTATCTGGCTGGCGTCGATTACCTCATATCGAACCGCAACGAACTCGTCGCTTTGGTACGTGGACCATCGCACGTGGCCGGAATGGCAGACGACGTGAGCGACGGCGTGGAGGACGAGGCGGCGGCGCTGCTGGCCCAGGGGCCGCGGGCTGTGCTCGTGACGCTCGGTCAGGACGGCGTATACCTGATGGCCAGACCGGCCGGCGCGACCCCGGTGGCGGCTCGCCTGCCCGCCTACCCCGGTCCCATCGTGGATGTCACAGGCGCCGGTGATGCGTTCGCAGCCGGCGTCGTATATGGTCTTTACCATGGCTCCGACATCTTCACCGCCGCCCGTTACGGCCTGGCCGCCGCGGCTATTACCGTGGCCGCCCCGGCCGCGGTCAGTCCCCAGATGTCCCCAGACGCGATCGGCCGCATGATTGAGGGAAAACCGTCCGTGGAGGGAGAACCTCTCTCGGAGGGAGAATCGTGCATCCAACATGGAGATGAAGGCGAATCGTGAACCCATACCTGGCCATATCAGATGAAGTCCAAGCCGCCCTGGCGGCAAACCGCCCCGTGGTGGCCCTGGAATCCACCATCATCTCCCACGGCTTGCCTTATCCTGTCAACCTGGAAACAGCCCTGGCCCTGGAGGAGATCGTGCGGCAGAGCGGGGCCTGCCCGGCCACCGTGGCCGTGTTGGACGGAAAGATCAGGGTAGGACTCGACCGCCCCGCACTCGAACTTCTCGCCACCAGCAAGCACGTACAAAAGGCCAGCCGGCGCGACTTGCCCGCCGTCCTGGCCAAAGGCTTGGCCGCCGCCACCACAGTTTCCGCCACCATGATCGCCGCCCACCTGGCCGGGATCAGCGTCTTCGCCACGGGCGGCATCGGTGGCGTGCACCGCGGCGCCAGCACCACCTTCGACATTTCCGCCGACCTCACTGAACTGGCGCGCACCTCCGTGGCGGTAGTGTGCGCCGGGGCCAAGGCCATCCTCGACCTCCCCTTGACACTCGAATACCTCGAGACCATGGGTGTGCCAGTATGGGGATACAAGACGGGCGTTTTCCCGGCTTTTTACACGCGCGACAGCGGCCTGCCGGTGGACTACCGTTTCGACGACGCCGGCGAGATCGCCCGCGCCCTGCGGACGAAGTGGGAGCTCGGATTGCGGGGCGGCGTGGTGATCGCAAACCCGATCCCGCCTGGAGATGAGCTCGATCCGGAGATCATCGGGCGGGAGATCGAAAAGGCCTTGGCACAGGCAGAAAAACAAGGTGTGCGGGGAAAGGCGCTCACGCCGTTCCTGCTCGCCCGGCTGGAAGAACTCACCGGCGGGAAAAGCGTGCAGGCCAACCTCGCCCTGGTCAAGAACAACGCCCGTCTGGCGGCCGAAATCGCTTCGCACCTGACGGAGCAATTCGCATAGACGAAAAAGCACCCGCGGCCGCTACGACCGGAGCTGACGTACCACCCGCGGTGTTTTTGGTACGAAGCCAAGCTGGTAGGCAAAAAAGCCGGCCAGGATCCCGCCGAGCTCGTCCAACGACCGCAGCGCGGGCGTAAGTCCCGCCAGGCCAGCCGCGCCGCGGGCAAGAAGGTGCCGGGCCAGGGCCGCCGTGGCCGGGCTCAGTGCCACCGCCTGGGGGTCGCGGCCAAGACAGCCATCGCACAGCACGCCGCCCATGGCCGCGCTGAATCCCGCCACGGCCAAAGATCCGCAGCCGACACACCGGTCGAACCGCGGTGCCATGCCGAGTACCTGCAAAAGGTTGAGCTCGTAGAAGCGGGCGGCAGCATCGACGAGCGGGCGGTCGATTCCCGCCACGAGCGCCAGTCCAGCGGACAAAAGCTCGAACAGTCCCCCCTGGCTTGCCCCCGGACGGCTGACCTCTTCTGCCAGTTCGGCCAGATAAGAGGCCACGGCGAAGCGATCCAGATCCTCGTACAAAAGAGGATAGGAGTGCACGATCTCTGCCTGGCTCACCGTGGCGAGCTCGCGCCCGCTCCAGAGCAAAAACCGGGCATGGGTGAAGGTCTGGCTAACCCCCGCGAGCCTGGCCCGGGGGCGGCGTGCCCCGTGTGCCACGGCGTCCACCCGCCCGCCCTGGCGCGTCAGGATCTCCAGTATGCGGTCGGCATCACCGAGGTCACGCACCCGCAGCACTATGCCTTCGGTGCGGTAGAGGGCCATAGCTCCTCCACGATGGCCACGCCGGCACTGGCCCCGAGCCGGTCGGCGCCCGCCGCCAGCATCGCCAAAGCCTGTGCACCAGTGCGGATGCCGCCCGCGGCCTTGACGCCCATCTCCCGGCCAACCACGGAGCGCATGAGCCGCACATCCTCCACCGTGGCCCCGCCGGGACCAAAACCGGTGGCGGTCTTGACGTAGTCCGCCCCGGCCGCCCGGGCCAACCGGCAGGCCAGCACTTTTTCCTCGTCCGTGAGAAGGCCCGTCTCGAGAATCACTTTCACGACCACCGGCACCGGGCCGCCGGCACCGGCCCCGCGTGCAGCCGCCACCACCGCGGCAATGTCACGCTGCACCTCGTCCGCCATGCCCGCCTTGAGCGCCCCGATATTCATGACCATGTCGACATGGCTGGCACCGGCCTGGACCGCCTCGATCGCCTCGTAGACCTTGGTGCCTGTGGTGGTGGCCCCAAGCGGGAATCCCACCACCGTAGCCACCTCAACGCCGGTACCGGCGAGGGCCCGCACCGCCGCCCGCACGTGCCAGGGATTTACCACCACGGCCGCAAAGCCATAGGTCTTGGCCTCGTGGCACAGCCGTTCCACCTCGGCCGGGGTCGCCTGTGGCTTCAGCAAAGTATGTTCGATCCGCTTGGCCAGGCTCGTCCTGTCCCAGCCCTGGCTGTCAACAGTCACCACTACCACTCCCCTGCAAATCCGCCTTGCCAAAAGACATGGGCAAAAGTTCCGCCAGTTTGACCGTACGGACCTGCCCGCCGGGGCCCGCGATATGTAACGTCAGCTCCGGGGCAAATTCGGCCATCACCTGCCGGCACGCCCCGCATGGGTAAGCCCAGGTGTCCTTGTCCACCACCACCGCCATGGCGGTGAATTCCCGGACCCCTTCCGAGACCGCCTTGAAAATGGCGGTCCGCTCCGCACAATTTGTCAGGCCGTAAGACGCATTTTCGATGTTGCAGCCGGTGAAAACCCGGCCGTCACGTGCCAAAAGGGCTGCCCCCACCCGGAACCCGGAGTACGGGGCATACGCCTGGGCCATCGCTGCGCGGGCGATTTCTACAAGGCGGTGCTTGTCTTGCGTTTCCGACAAAGCTCTCCCCCCAAAGGGTGACTTTGTGGCCTTTCCCCTTTCGCGGTTTTAGCCTCCCAGCGTCGCCGGGGCGCTAGGATCGATGATCTCCACCCAGGTGTTCCCCGGATGAAGCGTCAACGGCGTGCCGTCCGCGAAGAAATACTTCACCGGCGCCTCCCGCGAAGCCTTTTGCCAGGTGCCCGCCACTGCCAGGCCGCCGGAAATAAACAAGGCCTGGCCCTGGCCGGTCATGCTCATGTCCATCCGCAAGGCCTGGTCGCCGGGAATGCGGTGGGCAGGGACGTATTGCACGATGATGTTTGTGGCCGCAAGCTGTTTGCCGGTGGGCTTGTCCGTTTGCGGCTGGCCATCGTTGAACCGCACGTATGTGCCGCGCACGGGATCAAACTGCCACAAAATTGAATAGTGCACGTAACCCGGATAGGTCAAAAGGACAGTGTTGGCCGGCTTTGCCTCCGGACGCCCGGCAAAAGGTTCACCGGCGAAATTCCACAAGGGCGGCGGTGCCGTGCCATTGTCCGTAAAATGGCGATTGGCTTCGCCTTTACGTAAGAGGCTTGTGCTGGTGTAGGTGGCGTGCGGCCGGCGGCGCTCGGGAGAAAGCCAGAAATACTGGCCGTTCACGAGCTCGTCCAGCTGGTCCACCCCCAGGGCCGGCATCTGCTCGAGGGCCTGGGGGCTTTCGCCTGCGTGCACATAAATGGCGTTGATGCCAAGGGCGAGATCCAGGAAGTAATGGCGGGCACTGCGGACTGGTCCGATTTCGCCCACCTCCGGTGCGAGGTACACGGCCATGAACCGGGTGATGCCGCCCTCCACGATCACTTCATACACAATTTCGGCCTGGTCGAGTCCCGACTGGGGGCGGGCATCCTTCTGGTTGTCGATCATCACCGCCAGGGGCCGCCGGTTGATCTGGCTCGCCGACACGACCGGCAAGCCAGTGTACGGATCGACGACCGTCACCGGTACCGGCGGCGCCGGGGTTTCGGCTGTGGTGCCCGGCGAGGGCGGCGTCCGCGGCCCCCACGCACGGTAGGCCAAAAGGCCAAGCCCGCCGCCCACTATGAACACAGTTGCCAGCACAAGGCCAATCACTGCCCCCCGCGTTTTCACGTCATTTGGCCTCCGTCCTGTTACCAGAGTTGTGGTTGCGGCCGTTTGGCCCAAGCACGCCTGCCGAGACAATGAGTTTCATGCCATCCTCGACAGATATGTCCACCACGGTAATGTCCTGTGGCGGCACCATCAGAAACCATCCAGTGGTAGGATTAGGGGTACTCGGTACAAATACCTCCACCATGTCCGACTGCAGACCGCCGATCGTGTCCCGTGAAACCTCACCCGTAATAAAGCCGATGCTGTACACACCCCGCCGGGGGTACTCGACCAGCACCACCCGCTGGAAGGCGCGCTGGTCTGGCCGGATGACGGCGTCGACCATCTGCTTGGTAGACGTGTACAAGGTCCGCGCCACCGGCACGCGTTCGAAGAATCTGTCGGTCCAGGCGATCAGCCGCCGGCCGATCATGTTGGTGGAAAGCATCCCGACGATAAGAAGCAGTAGAAGGGTCAGCAGTACACCCAGGCCAGGAATGGCGGGAATGTGATAGTCACGCAGCACCTCGCCGAGGTAACGGCCCGCCAGGCCATCCCAAAAGCGGAATATGGCCAAAAGCACCCAGGCCGTTACAAAGACGGGCAAAATCACAATGAGGCCGGTCAGAAGATAATTGCGAAGACGCATCCAAAACAAAAAGCCCCATCCCCCTCACCTGGGCCGTGGTCCCTGCGGCCACCGGCCCCGCGGCACCAAGCTACCGGCCGCCGCTAGCGCGGCGGTCACTGTCAACATGACCTCCGCGGCGAGCCGGTGCGTGTGCCAAGCCTCCCGCAACAACGCAGGCAGATCCTGCCACAAGGCATGGTGGGAGCCAAACACCACGAGGCCCACACCGATGGCATACAGGGCGGCCGTGAAAACAGCCGCCGCGGCCGTGTCTTTTGCCCGCCCGGCCAGCGGGTGATAGCGGGGAGATGCCAGGTCTACCGCCGCCTCCACGGCCGTATTGAAAATCTCCGCGAACACCACCGCCGCTATGGCCGAACCCACCGCCACCCATTCTGCCGGTTTGAGCCCAGTGACGATTCCGGCCAGCACCACCACGGATCCCAAAACCATATGAATCCGCATGCTGCGTTCAGTCAGCCAGACTCCCCAGAAACCGCGGGCGGCATCCGTGATCGCCCGCGGCAGGCTCCGCTGGCGGAAATCCGGCGGTTTATCCAAATCTGGATTATGCCTTGTATTCGGTGGCACGGTCATATCAAAAAGACAACACTTGCGACAGGATAGTTTCCTGCATGCCGATCATCAGCTCGCGGTCGGCCTCCGCGTGGTCGTCGTACCCGACGAGGTGCAGCACCCCGTGCACGGCCAAAAAAGCCAGTTCCCATTCCCAGGAATGGCCGTAGTCAGCGCACTGGCGCTTCGCCGTCTCTACCGACACCACGACGTCGCCCAGGAGCCGCGCTTCCACAGGAAGGGTGGCATCAAACTCTTCGCCTTCCAGCTGCGAAAACGAGATCACGTCTGTCGGACCCGTGTGGCCAAGCCAGGTTTCATTCAGTTCCGCGATGGTTTCGTCGTCGACAAGCGTCACGCTCACCTGCCAGCCGGAAAACCCGCCCGGGACTAGGTATTCTGCCGGGATCACGCCTTCCAGCAGCGGACCCGGGCGGACGGTGGCCAGGGTATGCTCGACCGCCCTGGCGACGAGGCTAGCCAATGCGTCATCGACCGGTATGACCGTTTGTTCCACGTTCAAAAGGCAAGGCAATGTGCTCAACCTCCAGGCTTTTCTGCCGCCGGCGGCGCCGGAGGTTCCGGCAAGGCGGCGCCGGCCCGTTCGGTCAGTGCCCGCAAGCTTTCCTGGTAGTCCACACGGGCGTGGAACATGCCTGCCAGCATGCGGGAAAACGTTTCTGCCATGATGTGCAGCTCCCGCAAGGTGAGGTCGCACTGGTCGAGCTGGCCCTCCAAAAGCCTCTCCTGGATCACCTTCTGGACGGCCGCCTCCACCTTGGCTGGCGTCGGGTCCTTGAGCGAGCGGACCACGGCTTCGCAGGCATCGGCCAGCATCACCGCCGCCACCTCCCGCGTCTGGGGTATCGGCCCGGTGTAGTGGAAATCTTCCGGGTGAAGGCTTGGACCCAGGCCCATGGACTCGGCCTTCTTGAAAAAGTAGCCGGCCATGGTGGTACCGTGGTGCTGCTGGATGAAGTCGATCACGGGCTCCGGAAGCTTGTACTCCTTGGCCAGTTCTACGCCGTCCCGCACGTGGCTTATGATGATCAAGGCCGACAGCACAGGAGAGATATCATCGTGTGGGTTCATGCCGCCAAACTGGTTGTCAACAAAATACAGGGGGCGTTTGATCTTGCCCACGTCGTGGTAATAGGCCCCCACCCGCGCCAGCAGCGAATCGCCGCCGGTGGCCTCCACGGCCGCCTCGGCCAGGTTTGCCACCATGATGCTGTGGTGGTAGGTACCGGGGGCTTCCAGCAGAAGCCGGCGCAGAAGCGGCTGGTTCGGGTTGGCCAGTTCCATCAACCGCATGGCCGTAACCACGCCAAATACGTTTTCGAAATAGGGCAAAAGGCCAAAGGTCAACACTGCCGACATGACACCGTTGACAAAACCCCACATCAGATCCATGGCGCTGCTCGCGGTACCAAGCGGCACACCGGTAACCAGATACACGGTGGTGATGACAGCCACGTTCACAAATGCCACTACGACACCGGCCCGGGAGATGTCGGAACGCCGGCCCACCCGGCCGATGCTGAACACACCCGCGAGGCCACCCATGACCGAAACCAGCACAGGGGCAAACTCAAAGTTCATCATGGCGCCAACAGGCAGGGCCAGCAAAAACGCTGTAAACGCGGCCACGCGCAAGGACAACAGGGTAGCGACGAGCATCGTACCCATCGCCACCGGCACGAGATATCCCGAGACGCGGACCAAGACCACGCCCAGAAGGACGGTGAAAACACTCACCGTGCCCAGAAGGGCTAGCCGCCGCCGGCTTTGAAAAATCGCCGGTTCAAAACGGGAGAGGTATAAGGCCGCCGCCGCCACGATGAGAAACGCCAGCACCACCGTCCCTGCCACCGAACGGTAATAAGTGGCGCTCCGCAATAGCCCGAGATCCTGCAGGATGGCCAGCTGATGCTCGGTGACGGGCGTGCCCTGTTCGATCACCACCTGGCCCTTGAGCACCCGCACCGCCGGAACCGCTTCCCTGGCCTCCTGTTTGCGGGCCTGGGTGGCGGCGTCGTTGTAGATCAGGTTAGGCACAAGCACCGTGGCCGCTACCTGGCCGGCAAAGTATTGCAGATCGTGGCTGTAGTCGAGTTTGCCAGCTTGGGCAATGACAGCAGACTGGAAGGTCGCCAGGGACTCCTGCTGGATACCGGCATCCATGGCGGCACGGACAATCTGTTGGCAATCGCCTTCCAGACTGTCCAGGGCCGTGGCACTGGCCGCCAAAACCCTCACCAGCACCGACTCGGGGATGTCGAGCCCCGGCCAGGAGGCCAGAAGCTCGTTGCGGAGGTTCGCAGCGCTGATGCTGCGGTCGCCCGGGCTTTTCTGTGCCGAGCGTACCAGATTGAATATCTGGTCCACCTGTTGCACCGAGCGATCCACGGCGGTCGTGTCCTTGTCAAAAACGGGTTTCACGGCATCGGCCGCCTGCTGTTGCAAGGCTTCTGTTGCGACACGGTCCACGATCTCCCGCGGTGCCCGGATGGTACGCGGCGCGAGCTGCCCCGCCACCACGTCCACCCGCGTGGGGCTGACCGCCACCACCAGCTCGACGGCCAACACCACCGCGAACAAGACGGCTATGGCGATACGGTTATGCCAAGCCGTGCCGCGCAAAAGCTGCCGCCAAAAGGGGGCTTTGGCCGTGGCCTGCCGGTTTTTCACCCGCGTCCCCCTTCGCTATTTTCGCGATACCGGGCTTCATGGGCCTCGTACGCCTTGATGATCTTCTGCACAAGCTCATGGCGCACCACGTCGCGGTCGGTGAGATATATGAACGAAATGCCCGGCACGCCCCGCAGCACCACCATGGCGTCTTCCAATCCAGAAGTGCGGCCGGGCGGAAGGTCGGCCTGCGTGATATCACCGGTCACCACGGCGCGGGAACCAAAACCGAGCCTGGTAAGAAACATCTTCATCTGCTCAGGAGTAGTGTTCTGGGCCTCGTCAAGGATGATAAAAGAATCGTCCAGGGTCCGGCCGCGCATGTAAGCCAGCGGAGCGATCTCGATCAAGCCCTTGTCCACGAAGCGACGGAAAGCGTCGATCCCGAGCACATCCCACAGGGCGTCATACAATGGCCGCAGGTATGGGTCTACCTTTTCCTGCAAGTCCCCCGGCAAAAACCCGAGGCGCTCGCCGGCTTCCACCGCCGGGCGGGTGAGAATAATGCGGCTTACCTTGTGGTCCTTGAAAGCCGCGATGGCCATGGCCACCGCCAGATAGGTTTTGCCTGTACCGGCCGGGCCAATCCCGAACACAAGACCATGCGTAGCCATGGCCGAAACATATGCTTTCTGCCCTGGTGTCTTGGGACGGATCGGCCGACCGCGGGCCGAGATGACCACTGGTTCGTAGCCGTCGTCAGAGGCCGGCGCGTCCTCGGAG
>Ga0334722_10005718_pt1 | contig 12470 bp, 6 predicted proteins | sample C3_bottom_MG_FD_207210 | JGI IMG/M metagenome (GOLD analysis project Ga0334722, IMG submission 207210) | Sediment microbial communities from Yellowstone Lake, YNP, Wyoming, USA - C3_bottom | ecosystem: Environmental > Aquatic > Freshwater > Lake > Sediment | place: USA: Wyoming | collected...
GTGAACGGGCAGCCGCCGAGCCCGCCGAAGCTCGCCTCGATGGACGTGGCGCCCGCGTCGAGCGCGGCGTAGACGTTGGCCATCCCCACGCCGTAGGTGTTGTGGATGTGCGCTGTGATGCGGGCGGCCGGCTCCAGCTCGAGGATGCGCCGCACATAGCGGGTGACCTGCCCGGGGTGCGCGTGCCCCGCCGTGTCGGCGAGGCTGATGGACCGCAGGCCGGCGTCGAGGTAGGCCGAGACGATCCGCATGACACGCGCCTCGTCGATGGCGCCCTCGAAGCCGCAGCCGAATGCGCTCTGCACGCTCACCTGCACCTCGCGGCCCGCCTTCTGCGCTTCGAGCGCGGTGGCGATGATGCGACCGGTGGCCTCGTCGGTTCCCATGCCGGTGTTCTTGCGGCTGTGCGTCTCCGACGCCGACACGCCCATGCAGAACATCTCCACGCCGCAGGCGAGGCCGCGTTCGAGCCCCTTCTCGTTGAGCACGAGCCCCGAGAGCACGGCGCCGGTGCGCGGCGCCGCCGTGAGCCGGCGGAACAGTTCGTCGGTGTCGGCCATCTGCGGCACCTTGGCCGGGTGCACGAACGAGCCGACCTGCACGATGTCCACTCCGCTCGCCAGCAGCCGCGCGAGCCAGTCGAGCTTGGTCTCGGTCGGGACGACCTGCGGCTCGGCCTGAAGGCCGTCGCGCGGGCCGACCTCGTGAATCAGGATCTGCGCCATCGTCGGGCTCCGTGCGCGGTCAGAGTTTGCGCGCGACGGCTTCGCCCATCTCGAGCGTGGTCGCCGTGCCACCCATGTCGTACGTGCGCACCGCGCCCTCTTGGATGACGGCGGCGCAGGCCGCCTCGAGCCGCTCGGCCATCTCGGTCTCGCCCAGCCAGGCGAGCATCATCTTGGCGGACAGGATGGTGGCAAGGGGATTCACCTTGTACTGGCCGGCGTACTTGGGCGCACTGCCGTGGCTCGGCTCAAACACGCCCAGCTTGTCGCCGATGTTCGCCGAGCAGGCGAAGCCCAGCCCGCCGACCATCTGCGCGGCCAGGTCGCTGATGATGTCGCCGAACAGGTTGGTCGCCACCATCACGCCGTAGCTTCCCGGGTTCTTCAGCAGCCACATGGTGATGGCGTCAACGTTGGCGTCGTCCATCGCGATGCCCGGATACTCCTTGGCGATGCGCTTGCCCGTCTCGAGGAACATCCCCTCGGTGGCGCGCACGACGTTGGCCTTGTGGATGACGGTGACCTTGGGATAGCCGTGCAACTTGGCGTATTCGAAGGCGGCGCGGATGATCCGCTCGCAACCCTTCTTCGTGTTGATCTTGCAGGTGATGGCGAACTCGTCGCCGGCATTGCCGGCGAAATGAGCGAACGGCTTGCTCAGCCGGCCGAGCGTCGCCTTGAGCTCGTCGGGCACCGGGCTGAACTCGACGCCGGCGTAGAGCCCCTCCGTGTTCTCGCGGAAGATGACGAGGTCGATGTCTTCCTTGTAGTTCAGCGGGTTGCCCGGGTACGCCTTGCACGGGCGCAGGCAGGTGTAGAGGTCGAACATCTGCCGCATGCGCACGATCGGGCTGCGGTAGACGAGTCCCGTCCCCTTCAGCTCGGGCACGAGTTCCGCCTCGGCGTCCTTTGCCGGCTTGGACGTGATGGCGCCGAACAGTGCCGCGTCGCTCGCCTTCAGCAGGTCGATGGTGCGCTGGGGAAACGACTCGCCCTCGGTGCGCCAGAACTCCCAGCCGATGTCGCCGTGCGTGTAGGTGGCGTCGAAGCGGAGGGCGTCGAGGCAGATGCGGGCGGCTTCCATCACTTCGACGCCGACGCCGTCGCCCGGCAGCCACGCGATCCTGTACTTGCTCACGGAGGACTCCTGCGCCCGGCCGGACGCTCAGCAGCCGGAGTCGGCGCGCACCGCGATAATCGCGAGAACCGACCCCGTGTCGTTGATTCGCTCGTGTTCACACGGGGGGCAGGCTCTCGAACCCGGAGGGGATCGATGTGCTGATAGTATGCGGCGCGCACGACAATTTCCACCGGGGCGCGACGCGGTGCGGCAACGACGTGCCTGCCGCGCGAGAGCCAGCGAGCGCGTGCCGGGGAATCCCGCAGGGAAGCATCGTGAATTCCCCCGCTATTCAACGGTATGGCCACCCGGCACGTTACGCGTGTAGCCGGTTTCGCACCCCTCACCGGCCGCTTCCCGAGGCATTCGCACGGCGAACTCCACCCGGGAAGCCGATGTCGTCGCACCCAGCGCGCCTGCGCCGGGCTTCTCACCCAAGGACTCCTACATGGCGAGGGACCACTTCATGTGGAATCGAGCATGGCACAGCGTTCGCTGGTGCCTTTCACTCCTGACGCTGACGGCCGCCGCAACGGCCGGCGCGCAGGGCACGGGCACCATCACCGGCACCGTGATGGAACGCGGGGCTGATCGCCCCATCGAGGCCGCGCAGGTGACGGTCGTCGGCACGCGTCTGGGCGCGCCGGTGAATGCGCAGGGCGCGTTCACCATCCGCGGCGTCCCGCTTGGCGTGCAGAAGGTGCGCGCGCAGTTCATCGGCTTTGAGCCGATGGAGCAGACGGTGACGGTCACCGCCGCCGGCGTGAAGGTCACCTTCCAGATGACGCGCGCCGCGTTCGCCCTCAGCGGCGTCGTGGTGACGGCCACCGGCGAGGAGAAGCGCCGCGCGGTCGGCACGGCGATGGCGACGATGGACACGATGGCGATCGCGCGGTCGGCGGCGTCCAACCCGCAGCAGCTGCTGGCGGCGGCGAGCACCGGCGTGAGCGTGCTGGCCAACTCCGGCCAGCCCGGCGCGGGCAGCACGCTGCGCCTGCGCGGCGTCAACAGCGTCAGCCAGGGGAACAACCCGCTGATCTATGTTGACGGCGTGCGCGTCTACAACGGCAACGGACCGGTCGCCGTGGGCGGCGGCCAGCAGTCGTCGCCGCTGAACGACATCTCGCCGGACGACATCGACCACATCGAGATCGTGAAGGGGCCGTCCGCCACCACGCTCTATGGCACCGAGGCCTCGGGCGGCGTCATCCAGATCTTCACCAAGACGGGGCGCAGCGGCGCCGCGCAGTGGACGGCGAACCTGAGCTCGGGGTTCAACTTCCAGGGCCACGTCGGCTCCAAGGAAGACCCGACCGGCATGTGGTTCAACAAGTGCCGCGGCGAGGGGAACGTGAACGGCAACGGCGTCCGGTTTGAGGATCCCACCTGCCCGGCCAGCGGTAGCTGGCTGAGCGACGGCCCGATCCAGCGCACCAGCCTCAGCGTGCGCGGCGGGACGACCGGCGGCACCACGTATTACGTCGGCGGCAATTGGGACGACGAGAAGGGCACGCTGCCACGCAGCGGCCTGCACAACCGCGGCCTGCGCGTCAATCTCGGCTTCGTCCCGGCCAAGGGGCTGACCCTCGCCATCAACACCTCGCTCGCGCAGAACGCCAGCCAGGGATTTGCCGACGGCAACAGCGCCGGCGGCGCCGCCCTCAACATCTCGCGCGGCACCAACTCGAACTACAAGGGCACCGGCTGCAGCGACGCCACGGTAACGTGCGTCAACAACGCGGACCTGTTCACGTCGGACATCCTGAACACGACGGTCCACTTCATCGGCGGCGCCACGCTGACGTACCAGCCGATGGAGAGCTTCACCAACCGGTTCGCCTTCGGCTACGACAACAACAACGCCGAAGTCAACTACGTGGTGCCGTTCGGCAACCTGCGCCTCCCGCTCGGCGCCATGTGGCAGACGCTCTGGCACCGGCAGCTGATCACGGCCGACTACGCCGGCACGTTCCGGCATCCGCTCTCCGAGGCGTGGTCCACGTCGACGTCGGTCGGCGGCCAGGTGTTCGACAGCCGGCTCTATTCCACCTCGCTCGAGACCGACAACTTCTCGGGCCCGGGCTACCCGACGCTCGTCAGCGGCTCCACGCGCCTGATCAACGACGTCAACAACCAGCGAGTCATCAACGCCGGCTTCTTCGCGCAGGAAATGATCGGCTGGCGCGACATCCTGTTCGTCACCGGCGGCGTGCGCGTTGACGGCAACAGCGCCTTCGGCAAGAGCTTCGGCCTGCAGACGTACCCGAAGATCAGCGCCTCGTACGTCATCTCGGACGAGTCGTTCTGGCCCCGCCAGTGGATTCCGTCGCTCAAGCTGCGCGCGGCCGTCGGCTCGTCGGGCAAGGCGCCGGGCGCGTTTGACGCCGTCCGCACGTGGGACCCCGTCGCCGCCGAGAACGGCAAGCCGGCCTTCGCGCCCAACCAGATCGGCAACCCGGACCTCGGCCCGGAGCGGTCGCAGGAAACCGAGCTCGGCTTCGACCTCGCCGCGCTGGACGGGCGCATCAACCTGGCCGTCACCCACTTCAGCCAGCAGACCAAGGACGCGCTGATCCCCGTGATCCAGGCCCCGTCGCTCGGCTTCAGCAGCAGCCAGCTGATGAACGTGGGCACGCTGGAGAACTCGGGCCTCGAGCTCACGCTCTCCGGCGACATGATCCGCCGGGAGAACCTGAAGGTGTCGGCCAAGGTCGGCATGACGACGCTGAAGAGCAACGCCGTCAACGTGGGCGGGCAGACGCTGACCATCTTCACCAACGGCCGCACGTACGTGCAGGCGGGCTATCCTGTCCCGTCGTACATGGGCAAGCGGGTGACGAACCCCGACGCGCACGCCGCCCCGATCTACGCGGCGTTCGACTACATCGGCTCGGTCTTCGCCACGCGGACGTACAACCCGAGCCTCACGGTGCAGTTCTTCAAGCGGTACACCATCGAGGCGCTGGGGGAATGGCAGCTGGGCGGGCACAACATGAACGCCGCCGGCTACCAGAACGCCAACCTCCGTGTCTGGCGTCCGTGCTTCGCCGCCCAGGCGGCGCTGGTAAAGGCCGCCGCCGGCGACTCGTCGGCGCTCGCGCCCTTCACGGCCATGGAGCGCGCCCGCTGCACGATCAACAGCTCCGAGCGCGACTACTCGCTCTGGGTGGAGAAGGCCGACTTCTTCAAGCTGCGCAGCCTGTCGGCGACCATCGACCTGCCGACCAAGTACATGCCCGGCTCGCGCAACGCGGCGCTGACCATCAGCGGCCGCAACCTCTTCAAGAAGACCGATTACACCGGCTTCGATCCGGAGAGCGCGGACAAGACGGACAACACGTTCGGGCGGCGCGACTACTACACGTTCGGGCCGTACAAGACGTTCCTCGTTTCCCTCCGCGTGGGATTCTGACCATGACCAATACCTCACGCTTCCATATCGTGCGCCGCGTTGCCGGCCTCTCGGCCGCGGCCCTCGTGATGACGGCCTGCGAAATGACCGTCACCAACCCGGGACCCATCCAGGACGACGCGCTGAACGTGGCGTCGGCCATGCCCGCGCTCGTCAACGGCATGTCGGGTGACCTCTCGGTGGCCCTTGGCGGGTACATCGACCGCGGCGGCCTCGCCTCGGGCGAACTCACCGCGTCGGGCAACTACGCCGACGAGGGCTTCTTCTACGCCGGCACCTTCACCGGGCTCAACGCCAACACCGACTGGGCCGCCATGCAGCGCGCGCGCTGGACGTCGGAGTCCGGCCTCGTGCGCATGAAGACCGTGCTCGGCACGGCGTTTGAATCCAACACCGACACGCCGCGCGCCTACCTGTACGCGGGCTTCGCCAATCGGCTGCTGGGCGAGAACATGTGCACGGCCGTCATCGACGGCGGCCCGGCGCAGAGCGACAGCGTGTACTTCCAGCGCGCCGATTCGCTCTTCACCCGCGCCTATACGCTGGCGACGGCGAGGTCCAACACCGCGGTCGCCAACGCCGCGCTGGCCGGACGCGCCTCCATCCGCGCCTGGCTCGGCAACTGGACCGGCGCCGTGGCTGACGCCGCGCTCGTGCCGAACAACTTCCTGTTCAACGCCATCTTCGGCATCGGCACCAGCCGCGAGAACTCCAACATTGCCACCCAGACCATCACGCGCCGCGAAGTCACGGTGTGGGGCACGTACTGGGCGACGACGAACAAGGACCCGCGCTTCCCGTGGGACACGGTGAAGACGGGCTCGGCGCTCACCAAGGGCCAGGACGGCAAGACCATCTTCTTCCGGCAGACCAAGTACAAGGATCTCGGCGCGCCGGTGCCGCTGGTGAAGGGCGCGGAGATGCTGGTGCTGCGGGCCGAGGCGGCCCTGCGCGGCGGCGATATCGCCGGCATGACCGCGCTCCTCAACACGGCGCGGGCGCAGTACACCGGGCTGACGCCGCTCACCGCGCCGGCGACGACCGCGGCCGCGTGGCAGCTGCTGCAGACGGAGCGCGGGGCGGTGACGTGGCTCGAGGCGCGCCGCCTGTGGGACCTGCGGCGCTGGAACGCCGAGGGCACCAACACGTTCCTGACCGGCCGCAACAAGTGCGTGCCGATCAGCGACAACGAGTACGCGTCCAACGCGAACCTGCGCAAGTAGCGCATCACGCAGTGGATGGGCGACGGGCTCCCTGGCAACAGGGGGCCCGTCGTGCGTTGGCGCCGGCCGCCGGCCGGGCGCGAACATTCGCCGCCCGCGGTGCTGGCGCGCCCCGTCGGCGCGCGCAAATTCCGGCAGGGCTCCCCGCTCACTCCTTCGACATCAGGCTGGACATGATGATTGCCCGCAGCCTCGCCGTCCTCGCGCTTTCCGCCGCCACCGTCAGCGCCGCATTCGCCCAGGGCGAGGCCAGCTGGATGCGCTACCCCGCCATCTCGCCCGACGGCCAGACGATCGCCTTCACGTACAAGGGGGACCTGTACCGCGTGAGTTCCGCGGGCGGCGCCGCCACGCAGCTCACGCAGCACCCGGCGCAGGACTTCATGCCGGTCTGGAGCCACGACGGCACCCGCATTGCCTTCGCCAGCGACCGCCACGGCAACTTCGACGTGTACGTCATGCCGGCCGCCGGGGGAGAGGCGCAGCGCCTCACCTTCCACTCCGCGGCGGAGTACCCGTACAGCTTCACCCCCGACGACAAGGCGGTGGTCTTCGGGGCGGCGCGCATGGACGCCGCGGCCAACCGGCAATACCCGGCCACGTCGATGCCCGAGCTCTGGTCGGTGTCCGCCGCCGGCGGCCGCCCGGTGCAGATCCTCACCACCCCGGCCGACGACGCGCGCTACAGCCGCGACGGGCGGTTCCTCATCTACACCGACAACAAGGGACGCGAGAACGTCTGGCGCAAGCACCACGTGTCGTCGGTGGCGCGCGACATCTGGGTCTACGACGTGAAGGCGGGCACGCACCGCCAGGTCACGACGTTCGCGGGCGAGGATCGCCAGCCGGTGCTCACCGACGGCGACCAGGCGTTCTACTATCTCAGCGAGGCGAGCGGGACGTTCAACGTGCATCGCATGCCGGTCGCCGGGGGGGCGTCGCAGCAGCTGACGCGCTTCAAGGGGCTCCCGGTGCGATTCCTGAGCATCGCCGACAACGGCACGCTCGGCTTTGGCCACGACGGGCAGCTCTACACGCTCAAGCCCGGCGGCGCGCCGCAGAAGGTGGCGGTGACCATCGCCGCCGACGCGAAGTCCAACGGCGACGTCGTGCTGCCGGTCACCGGCGGCGCACGCGAGCTGGCGGTGGCGCCCAGCGGCAAGGAGGTGGCGTTTGTCTTCCGCGGCGACGTCTTTGCCGCGAGCGTCGAGGGCGGCGTCACCAAGCGCATCACCAGCACCCCCTCCGTCGAGACCGGGGTCCGCTACTCCCCCGACGGCAAGGCGATCGTGTATGCGTCGGAGCGCGACGGCAAGTGGTCCATTTTCGAGGCGCGGCGCACGCGCGACGCGGAGCCCTACTTCTACGCGTCGACGGTGGTGCGCGAAACCCCGCTCGTCGCCAACGAGCACCAGAACTGCCAGCCGCTCTTCTCGCCCGACGGCAAGGAGCTGGCGTTCATCGACGACCGCAACACGCTGCGCGTGCTCAACCTCGCGACACGGCAGGTGCGCACGCTGCTCGACGACCGCTCGATCTTCGCCAGCACGCCCAACCACCACTTCCGGTGGAGCCCCGACGGCAAGTGGATGCTGTTCGACCTCTCCGTGCCCGGCATCGCGCCGGGGGAGGTGGGACTCGTCGCCACCGACGGCAAGGGGAGCGTGATCAACCTCACGCAGAGCGGATTCAACGACGGCGACGCCACGTGGATCCTCGGCGGCAAGGCCATGCTGTGGCTCAGCAACCGCGACGGCCTGAAGTCCGTGGCGCAGTCGGGCGGCGCGCAGCAGGATGCCTACGCGATGTTCTTCACCAAGGACGCGTGGGACCGCTACCGGCTGACCAAGGAGGAGTACGCGCTGGTGAAGGAGTCCGAGGACAAGGCGAAGCCGAAGCCTGACACGTCCAAGGCGAAGCCCGACACCGCCGCCAAGGCCGAGCCGGTGAAGGTGGACCTCGACGGCATCGAGACCCGCAAGGCGCGCCTCACCATCCACTCCTCGTCGCTCGGCGGCGCGCTGGTGAGCAAGGATGGCGAGACGCTGTACTACCTGGCGCGCTTCGAGAAGGGGATGAACCTCTGGTCCACCAACCTGCGCACCCGGGAGACCAAGCAGGTGCTCGCGCTGAACGCCACCGGCGGGAGCATGGCGTGGGACAACGACCAGAAGAACATCTTCCTGCTCGCCGACGGTGCGATCGCGAAGATCGACCCGGTGGCCGCCAAGCGCGACGCCGTGCCCCTCGCCGGCGAGATGTCGCTCGACGTGGACGCCGAGCGTGAGGCGATGTTCGATCACGTGTGGCGCAAGGTGCGCGACACGTTCTACACCAAGGGCTACCATGGCATCGACTGGCAGGCCATTCGCCCCGTCTACGCCAGGTACCTGCCGCACATCGGCACGCAGTTCGAGTTCGCCGAAATGCTCGCCGAGATGCTGGGCGAACTGAACATCAGCCACAGCGGCGCGACCTTCTCCGCATCGTCACCCACCGACGACGCCACGGCGTCGCTCGGCGTCTTCCTCGACCAGTCATACGCCGGCGCCGGCGTGAAGATCGAGGAGGTCATCAAGGATGGCCCGCTCGACAAGGCCGGGATGAACGTCCGGCCGGGCATGATCCTGGAGTCGGTGGACGGCCAGCCGATCACGCCAGCCAGCGACCTGGCGCAGTTCCTGAACCGCAAGGCGGGCAGGAGTGTGCTCCTCGGCCTCGCGGATGGCGCGACGAAGTCGGACCTCGTCGCCAAGCCGGTGACTCCCGCCGAGGAGAACCGCCTGCTCTACGCGCGCTGGGTGCGCCGAAATGCCGCCGAGGTGGACCGGCTCAGCAACGGCCGGCTGGGCTACGTGCACATCCCCGGCATGAACGACGGTGCCATGCGCACGACCGTCGAGGACGTCATGGGCAAGTACGCCACGCGCGAGGGCGTGGTGGTGGACACGCGCTTCAATGGCGGCGGCGACCTGGTGGCCGACCTCGCCATGTTCCTCAGCGGGAAGAAGTTCTTCGACTACACCACCGACACGCGCAGCACCGGCTACGAGCCCAACTTCCGGTGGAGCAAGCCCAGCGTGTCGCTGGCGAACGAGGCCAACTACAGCGACGGACACTGCTACGCCTACGCGTACAAGGACCAGAAGCTGGGGCCGCTGGTGGGCATGCCGGTGCCGGGCACGTGTACGTTCGCCGGCTGGGAATCGCTGGAGGGGGGCATCCGCTGGGGCGTGCCGGGCGTCGGCGTGAAGGACGTCAACACGGGCATGTACCTGGAGAACTCGCAGACCGAGCCCGACATCCGGGTGATGAACGAGTACTCGGTGGTCAACCGCGGCAAGGACCAGCAGCTCGAGGCGGCAGTCGCGGCGCTGCTGAAGCTGATCCACTGACCGGCACCACGCGCCGCGCTCCCGAAGGTCGCGGGCTGCTCGCGCAGCCCGCGCGGAGCGCGGCGCGTGCCGTGGCCCGGGCGCGCCTCGAGCGCGCGCTCGAGAAGGCGGCGCCGCTCGCCGTGGCGCAGGTCGCCGACGCCGCGGCGACCATCGGCACCGAGGAAGTGCATGACTTCCGCGTGGCGCTGCGGCGCCTGCGCAGCTGGCTGCGCGCCGCGGCCGACCTGCTGGACCAGGACATTCCGCGCGCGCAGCGCTCGGCGCTGCGGCGCCTGGCCCGGCGCGCCGGCGAGGCGCGTGATGCCCAGGTGCAGTGGCATTGGCTCACGTCGCCCGACGAGCCGTTCAGCGCGCCGGCGGCGCGCGCCGCGCTCTGGCTGGCCGAAGAGCGGCTCGCCACCTACGCGGCCGCGCGCACCGCGCTGCAGCGCCGCGTCTCGGGCCAGTGGCCGCCGCTGGCGGCGGCGCTCGCCGGGGCGCTCGACGCCGCGCATGACCCGGCACCCTCCGTGGGCGGCGAGTCACTCGGCGAGCACCTGATGCCGGTGCTCGAGCGCCAAGTGACGGCCGCGCGCCGCGCCCTCGACCGCATCGAGCATCGCACGCAGGTGGCCGCCATCCATCGTGCGCGCATCAAGGTGAAGCGGCTGCGCTACCTCGTCGAGGCCATCGACCCGCACGCGCCGGCCGGCCTGCGCGCCGTGAAGCTGCTGCGCCAGCTCCAGGACGCGCTCGGCGCGCTGCACGACGCACACGTCATCGCCCTCGAGCTCGAGCCGCTGGTCGTCCCGCACCGCCCGCACCGGACCGGCGCACCGCATCGACCGGCGCTGCGCGACCTGCGCGCGCTGCGCGCCGCCGTGCGACGGAGCGAGCTGGCGGCCTTTCGCCGGTCGCTCGACCTGGCTGCGTCGCCCGCCGCCACCGCCGTCTGGCGCGATCCGGCGGCGCTGGCGCGCACCCTGTTGTTCGCCGCACCCGCCCGCCAAGTTGCGTCACCGGCCCCGGCCGCACCGCCCGTTCCCGCCCCGCCCGACCATGCGACTTCTGATCGTCGAGGATGACCGCCAGCTGAGGCAGTCCGTCGCGCGCGGCCTGCGCGAGGATTCGTACGCCGTCGACCAGGCGGCCGACGGCACCCAGGCGCTCGAGATGGCGGCGGCGCACGAGTACGACGCCATCGTCCTCGACATCCTCCTGCCCGGCATCGACGGCATCGAGGTGTGCCGCCGGCTCCGCGCCGGCGGCGTCACGACGCCCATCCTGATGCTCACCGCCCTCGACGCGGTGGAGCAGCGCATCGCCGGACTCGACGCCGGCGCCGACGACTACCTCACCAAACCGTTCGATTTCGGCGAGCTGCAGGCCCGCCTGCGCGCCCTCACCCGCCGCCGCGGCGAGGTGCTCGGCCCCGACCTCGTGGTCGGCGACCTCGTCGTCGACACGCGGCGCCACGCCGCGCGGCGCGGCGACCGCGAGATCGCGCTCACCGCCAAGGAATTCGCCTTCCTGCTACACCTCGCCCGCAACGCCGGCCGCGTCGTCAGCAAGTCCGAGCTCATGGCCCACGTATGGGACGACAGCCGCGAGTCGTACTCGAACATCATCGACGTCTACGCCAGCCGCGTACGCCGCAAGGTGGATGACGGCGAGGAGGTGGCGCTCCTCTCCACGCATCGCGGCGCCGGCTACCTGCTCGACGTGCCGCGCCCTGGCCCGCCCGCTGCGCCGGGCGGGCGTCGCCGAGGCTAGCGCCGTGGCCGCCTGGCCGGCGTCGCTGCGCGCCCGTCTCACCCTCTGGTTCACGCTCGTCCTCGGCGCCCCGCTCATTCTCTTTGCGATCGGGTCGTACGAGATTTTCGCCACCACGCTGCTCGACCGCACCGACCGCTTTGTCAGCGACGCGCTGGATGCCTTCGCGCGCGAGCTCGCCGCCGAGCGGCGCCTCGTGCCCGACGCGCTGAGCGCGGCACGGAAGACCGTGGACGAGGTGCGCTTCCGCGACCTCGAGGTGATCATCCTCGACTCCACCGGGACGGTGGTGGCGCGCGGCGCCGAGTCGGCCACGGCGGTCGCCGCGCGTCCGCGCATCGCCATCGGCGGCCTGCTGGCCGCCGTCGGCCGCGCCCCGTGGACCGCCGCCGAGCTGACGCTCCCCGAAGCGCGCGGCGGCTATCGCATTCACGCGCGCCCGGTGCAGCTCGATGGCGTGCCGCTCCGCCTCACCGCCGCTTATCCGCTGCACGACGTCGAGAGCGTGCTCGACCGCATTCGACGCGCCTTCCTGTTCGGGCTGCCGCTGCTCCTCGCCTGCGCCGCGGCCGGCGGCTGGTTCCTCGCCCGGCGCAGCCTGTCCCCGGTGGCGGCCATGGCCGAGCGCGCCTCGGCCATCAGCGCGTCAACGCTTCACGAACGGCTCCCGGTGCCCGTGCCCGGCGACGAGCTGGGCGGGCTCGCCACCGTCATCAACGACCTGCTCGACCGGCTCCAGCGCTCGTTCGAACAGCAGCGGCGCTTCATGGCCGACGCCTCGCACGAGTTGCGCACCCCCACCGCGATCCTGCGCACTGAAGCCGACGTCACGCTGTCGCG
>Ga0334722_10005719_pt1 | contig 12469 bp, 14 predicted proteins | sample C3_bottom_MG_FD_207210 | JGI IMG/M metagenome (GOLD analysis project Ga0334722, IMG submission 207210) | Sediment microbial communities from Yellowstone Lake, YNP, Wyoming, USA - C3_bottom | ecosystem: Environmental > Aquatic > Freshwater > Lake > Sediment | place: USA: Wyoming | collected...
ACCCTTTTCTACTTCTTGAGATATTTTATTTACTACTAATTCATCCACCAAAACTATTGGCAAATTTAAAATCAAAGCCGCTAAAAACAAAACTTGAAAATTCTTTTTCAAAAAAACCCAAGCTTGTTTAAAAATTTGACTAAATGAAGGCAGGGGTGGTAGTTTTTGTTTTCGATCTTTACTTTTGTTTGTTTCCTTTTTTCTTAACACCTTCCCCTCCTTTTTTAGTCTTTATTTTTTCTATTTTTATAGCACAATCCGGACAATTAATTTGACATAAACCACAAGCAATACACTTTTCAATATCACATTCAGGCGTCAGATTGCCATAATAGCCAAGCTCACTACCCCAAAAAAGACATTTTTGAGGGCATATCTCAAGACAAATTCCACACCCCTTACAAAGCCCTTTAAAATTTACCCATACTTTTTCTTTATCTTTTATTGTTTTAGACCGCCAATTTTTCATTTTTATCCTCCAACAAAGATTTGCCTAAATTAATAGCTTTCAAGTTTAATTCTTTCAAATCTTTATTTTTTTTAAATTTAACACCCAAAACATCAATCAGAGTTTTCTCGATATTCTTTTGAGAAATTTTAACAAAATTAAGCAAAATTCCCAAAACAATCATATTAAAAACCCGCAAATTTAATTTTTCTTTAGCAATTTTAATTAAATCTAACCCTATCCCTCTTTTTGAATCAACCATTGACTTTTCATAAATAAAAATAGTATTTTTCCCTATATATCGTTTAATACGAGGTACAGCTCGCTGACATAAAACAACTATAATGTCTGCAGTATCAAATTTAGGAAATACTGGCATTTTTTCTTTATCAATCACTACAAAAGCCAAAGAAACTCCACCCCGCTGCTCAACACCAAAATTAGGAATATAAGAGACCCAAAATCCTTCCCAAAAAGCTGCTTGAGCCAAAACTTCAGCTACAGTCTGAACTCCCTGACCTCCTTCTCCAGCGATTAAAATTTTTAAATCCTTTTTTTTCATTTTTCCCCCAAAGGATAATTTTTTTCCAAATTTTTTAAAAATTCTATTGTTGCCTTAGCATCAGTGCGCCAATTAGTGGGGCAAGCCGAGAGCACCTCAACAAAAGCCAAGCTCTTTCTATTTGTTTGGTGTAAAATAGCCTTTTTAAAATATTCTTTAAGCTTTAAAGGATAGAGACTGCTACCCCGAGCCACATAAGCATCCGAATTAATAAATCTTACAAGTTCAGGACCCAACATCGGTTTTCCTTCGCTCTCAAAACTGCGCCCCTGAGGAGTGGTTGTAGTTTTTTCTCCCAAAAATGTGGTTGGTGCCATTTGACCACCAGTCATCGCATAATTGGTGTTATTGGCAACAATTATAGTAATTGGATCATTGCGATGAGCAGCTGCCAAAAAGTGTTGTGAGCCAATTGCATAAGCTCCTCCATCACCCATATAAGCAATAGCAACAAATTCAGGATTAGCTTTTTTCAAACCTACAAGCGTCGGCACTGTTCGACCATGGTGGGTTTGAACTGTATTTAAATCAAAAAAATCCCAAGAAAGAAGCATACACCCAATATCACAACCATAAACCACAGAGGAACTAATTCCCAGCTCATCAATTACCTCACCTAACATTTTTAAAATAATACTTTGGCCACAACCCGGACAAAATTTAGAGGGCTTTGTTTCTTTTTTAAAACATTTGGGAAAAGGGGGTTTCATTTATGCTCCTTTACAAAATTAACAATTTCCTCAGGCATAATACCCAAGGCTGGTTTTAAATATTCAAAAAACGGCAAACTTGAACCATAAACTACAGACTGCACTAGCATTGAAAACTGACCTAAGGAAGACTCCACAACAAAAATTTTTTTCTTCCCCAACAATGCTTTTTTAATTTGATTTTCTGGAAATGGCGATAAGGTTTTGGGAATAAAAAGACCGGCTTTAATTTTTTTCTGACGCAAAATATCTACTGCCACCCGACAGCTGGCTGCCACACTACCGTGAGCAAAAATAATATATTTGGCATCAGCCAATTTATATTCTTCAAATCGAACAACTCGAGAAGCAATTTTGTTAAATTCTTTTGAAATTTCTTCAACTTTTTCGTAAATTTCTTCTTCCATATCATAACAATTTCGAAGATTCAAAACCTTACCTTTTTCAAAAATAGGCTTGGGTTTAACTACTTTTTGAGCTTTGTGTAAATCAACAATACTTTTTTCCTTACATAAATAACCATCGGTTAAAACAAAAGTGGGGAAAAAATAAGTCCAAGCAGTATTGAAAGCTTCAATGGTAAAATCATAAAGCTCTTGAAGATTGGTTGGAGAAAAAACAATCCGAAAACCTTCGCCATTTCCCCCATGAGTGGTAAGTAATACTTCTTGCTGGGAATATATTACGGTGCCAGTTGAAGGACCTCCTCTTTGACCAATGATTACAACAATAGGAATCCGCATTGCTTCTGCCATTGAAAATGGGTCTTGGGCTAAAACATTTCCCGGACCAGCCGTAACATTAAAAGCTTTCTTACCAGCAAGACAAGCTCCAATCGTAGCAAAACCCGCTGCCATTTCATCTTCAGCTTGCATGAAAATAAGTTTTTTATTTTTGGCTTTTTTTTCTGCCCAAAATTGCAAAACTTCAGTTGTCGGAGTAATCGGATAGCCAAAAAGGGCTTCGGCTCCAGCAGCCAAAGCCGCCTCTACAATAACTCCATTACCCATGATAAACTTCTTAATTTTTCCCTCCTTTTGTTCAATTTTAACATAATTTTTGTTGGTTGTCTTTTTCAAACTCCAGCTTGGCGTCAAGACCTAAAATTTGGTTATTTTTATCCATTAAAATTGCCGGATTAACTTCAATTGATTTTATTTGAGGATGTTCAACAATCAATCTTGCTAAACCTAAAAGAGTCTTTTCCAAAACTTCAGGGTTATAGTTTTTACCGCGGTAGCCATAAATAATTTTAGAAGCTTTGGTCTTCAAAATCATTTGCCTGATTTTTTCTTGGCTAAAAGGAGGTAAAGCCAAACTAAAATCTTTAATCAACTCTACAAAAATTCCTCCAAAACCAAACATTAAAACTGGGCCAAAAACAGCATCTTTTTTAGCTCCCAAAATCAACTCCAATCCCTCGCTTGCCATTTCCATTACAATTACTCCTTCCACAGAAGCTTCCGGACAGTTGCGTTTAACATTTTCTATAATTTTTCGAAATGCCAAACGAGCCTCTCTTTTATTTTTGATACCTAAAATAACACCACCAACATCAGTTTTATGAAGGATATCTTTAGAACAAACTTTCATTACCACTGGTGGTTTAATTTTTTTCAAAGCCAAGGCCGCTTGATTTTCGTTTTTAGCCAAAACTACTTCGGCCATAGGAACATTATACAAAGATAAAATTTTAGAAATTAAAGGATAACTGGGTCCTAAAAAAGCCACTTTCAAAAGTTGGTTAACTTTCTCAAAATTAGGATGAGGTTCTCTAAATTCATCCCTTTCTTTTTTAAGAAAATCAACAACAGCGTTTCTTTCAGCCTGAAAACGAAAGGCTCTTACCCCTCTTTCAGGATAAGTAAATGAAGGAATTTGGTTTTCTCGACAAATTTTCCTAGCTTCTGCCACCATTTTCCCACCCAAAAAATTAACATAAATAGGTTTTTTAGCTTTCTTTTTGACTTTTGAAATTTCTTCGGCAATTTTGTTTACTTCAGTCATCCGCTGAGGCGAAATGATTAAAAGGACTCCTGAAAAATTTTTGTCCTTTAAAACTGCCTCCAAAGTAATTCTATAATCAGAAGGCCGAGCATCACCCCGCAAGTCAATAGGATTTTTAATTGAAGCAGCTAGGGTGTTTTGATAAATAACCTGAATGGTTTTTTGACCGGGATGAGGCAGTTCTACGCCCTCACTCTCACAAGCATCAGCTGCCAGAACCGCCGGCCCTCCTGCATTAGTAATAATTGCCAACCCCTTTGATTGAGGAATTGGATTTTCGGAAAAAGCCACGGCAAGTTCAAACATATCAGAAAGATTCTTTGCCAAAACAACACCACTTTCAAAACAAGCGGTTTTAAAAACTTCAATATCTTGAGCCATTGCTGCAGTATGAGAAGCAGCTGCCCTATTTCCAGCTTTACTCATTCCGCCTTTAAGTAAAATTAAAGGTTTTTTTAAAGAAAACTTTTTAGCTACCTCCAAAAATTTTTGGCCATCTTTAATATCCTCAAGATAACCAACCGCCAAATCTATTTCAGAATCCTTTTCCCATGCTTCTAGCAAGTCAATTTCACTAATATCAGCTTTATTTCCCAAACTCACAAAATAAGAAAAACCAAAATTTTCACCGCAAGCAAAATCCAAAATCGCCGCCCCCATAGCGCCGCTTTGAGAAAAAATAGCCACTTTTCTTTTGGGAGGCAGCTGGGAAGGAGCAAAAGAAGCATTAAGATTTTTCAAATTATTTATGAGCCCCAAACAATTAGGACCCAAAATTCTTATCCCAAACTTTTGGGCAATTTCAAGAAGTTTTTTTTCACGCTCGGTACCGCTTCGACCTGATTCTGAAAAACCAGCACTTATAATAATGGCATACAAAATGCCTTTCTTGCCGCACTCCTCAAGCGCTTGGGGTACTAAATCAGCCGGAATACAAATAACTGCAACATCAATTTTTTCTTTAATCTCCAAAACCGAACGATAAATTTTTTGGCCTAAAATTTCTTGGGCACTAGGATTAACTCCAAAAACTTTTCCCTCAAAATAATTAACCAAGTTTTCAAAAATAATATAACCAATTTTTTCCGGGTTGCGAGAAGCGCCAATAACACAAATACTGCTGGGAGAAAAAAATTTTTTCATTACTGTTTCCTTTGTCTCTATTGTAAGCAAAAGAAGATTCTTTGACAATTTAAAACTTTATAAAAAACTGCTTTTGGGTTAAAATTTTTATTGAGGCGCGGTGGCGGAACTGGAAGACGCGCCTGGCTTAGGACCAGGTGGGAGCAATCCCTTGGGGGTTCAAGTCCCTCCCGCGCCACCAAAACCAAACAGTCCAAGGTGGCTGTTTTTATTATTTTCGCTTTCCTCTTGACAAAAATTTAAAAATTTGGTAAAATATAATGATTACAAAAATAAAAACAAAAAAGGAAAAGTTATGGATAATCAAAACAATTTCCAACAAAACAATCAAACAAGTACCCTTCCCCAAGACTATCAAAGTCTTTTGGAAAAATTGAAAGAAAAAGTTACTAGAGAAGCAAAACCCTCAACTGCCATTACCACTCTTCAAGAACAAATAGAAAAAAACCAGCCCCGGGAAGAGGAATCTTTTAAAGAAACTCAAATTCCCGAACCATCAATTAGTTTACCTGAACCTCAAAATTATCCTGAAGTTTCCAATTCTTCAGAACCTGATCAAACAAGACAAGAGGTATCGCAACAAGAATCGGAACCAATAAACCAAGAAGAAAATCCAAACCAAGTGCCTGTAGAGCCAGTTGTTTTTATTCCTCAAGTAACTCAAGAAAAAACAGAAGAAGAACCAATTGTTAGCTATGAAAGCCTTAGCCAGCCAACCAAAACACTTGACACAACCAAAAGTGCTGAAGCAAGACAACTTGCAGAAAACTTGGCTGAATCTCTTAAAACCATCGAATCGCTTTTAGCCAATAAAGAACTTATTGAAAAAGAACTTGAAGCTCTTCAGTCTAAAAAAAGCGAACTTGATAAAGAAATTGAAAATAAAAGAAATGAAATCAGCCAATTAACTGAAAAAATCAACCAAATCGTTGGCTAAATACCCTCCTTTTTAAAAACTCCCCAACTATAGCGGGGAGTTTTTTATTTTCTTAGCTGAGCCTGGAATTTTTGATTTAGTTTTTCAATAATTTGTTGATGAATTTCTTTAGCTTCATCTTCAATCAGTGTCCGTTCTGGGTGGCGATAAATAATTCTAAACGAAAGACTTTTTTTATTTTGAGGAATTTGAGGTCCTTTATATAAATCAAAAGGAATTACTTTTTCAATAAAAGAACTTGCCGATTTTATTTCTTTCAAAATCTTGCTGGTGGGAATTTTTTCTTCAATAATAATTGAAAGGTCCAAAATAACTGCCGGATATCTGGGAAGCGGTTTGTAGAAAATTGGTTGGGCAGCTTTGGCCAAAGCGCTGAAATCTAATTCAAACACGCCTAATCTGGCTTTAGTTTTTGCCTCGATTGTAATTAGAGGATGAATTTCGCCAACCCAACCTAAAATTTGGTCGCCAGCTTTAATAAGAGCTTGACGAAATGGATGCAAAAAGGCAAGGTGATTTTCTGGGGAAAATTCAACTTCATTGATATTAAGTTCGGCAAATAATCTTAAAACTTTTTCTTTAATTTGATAAAATGCTTCGTTTTGATTTGTGGCCAAAAGACCGGCTACATTAAACTTTTCTTCAATAAATTTTTCCGGATGCCTAATATTGTTTTTCTCGCCTAAAATTTTTGGATTCAAAAGATGGTAGGTGTTTCCCGCTTCGAAAATAAAAACTGAAGGATAATTTTTTTGGTTTTTTAGCCAAATTTGAAAAAGAGAAGGAATAAGACTGGATCTCATATATTCAAAATCAACAATAATGGGATTAGCAACTTTAATATGCAGGTTAGGATCTAAGGAAAATTGCCTTAAAAGAGACTCGGAAACAAAAGAATAACAATAAACTTCATATCCATTTAAAAATTTTAAAATCTCTCGAATTTTTTGTTTAAAAAGATATTCTTGGTTTTTGGGAAGCGGTGGAATTTTTTCTTGAGGCAAAGAAGAAGGAATGTTGTTATAACCATAAATGCGAGCAATTTCTTCTAAAAGATCTTCTTTAATTTTAAGATCGGGTCGGAAAGGTGGAATACTGGCCATAAGAACATCTTCTTTAATAACTACCGGTATCTCCAGCGAAGAAAAAATTTGCTCCAACTGTTTTTTATCCAAAGAGAATCCTAATTTTTTCTCAATTTCAAAAAGCGGTAGTAAAATTTTTCGCCTTTCCTGTTGACCCGGGCCAGCCTCAATTTTGCCAGCTAAAATCTCTCCTTCACAAATCTCCGCAATAAGTTGAGATGCTCTATCAATTGCTGTTTTAGCCAAATCAACCCACAACCCCTTTTCAAAACGCAAAGAAGCTTCGGTTCGCAGTCCTAAAAGCTGGGAAGCTTTGCGAATAGTATAAAAATCAAACAAAGCTGATTCCAAAACAACAGTTTGAGTATTTTCATCAACTTCAGTATTTTGACCACCCATAATACCAGCAATTGCAATTGGCTTTTGAGCGTCGGCAATCACTAAAATTTGCTCATCAAGCTCTCTTTTACTACCATCCAAAGTAATAATTTTCTCGCCTTTTTTGGCCCTTCTTACAACGATTTTTCCCCCTTCAATTTTGGCTCCATCAAAAGCATGAAGTGGTTGACCCATCTCCAACATCACATAATTAGTAATATCAACCACAGCATTAATAGGCCTTATGCCGGCTGCCAAAAGACGCTTTTGAATATATTCAGGAGAAGTAGGGTTTTTGGCAATTTTAATTACCCGAGCATAATATTTAGGACAGAGTTTTTCTTCTTTAACTTCAACTGAAATAAAATCTTCAGCCCTCTTTTTGCTTTCTTTAATTTCTACTTTAGGATATTTTACTTTTTTCAAAAGACCCGCTGCCAGTTCTCGAGCAATTCCTAAAAGAGAAAGCCAATCAGGACGATTAGGAGTAATTTCTGCTTCCAATACCTTTCCTCCAAAAATCTGTTCTGCCAAATACTCTTTAAGATCTTCACCCACTAATGCCTTGTCGCTTAAAATCATAATACCGCTTGCCTCTTCAGAAATTCCCAGTTCTTTTTCAGAAAAAATAATACCTTGCGAGTTAACTCCTTTAATTTCTTTCACCCCAACGCTGCGGTTTAAAAATTTTGCCCCAGGTTTTCCTACTGGTACTTTAATATTTTCTTTAACATTAGGGGCCCCGCAAACAATTTTCAAAATCTCGTCCCCCGTATCAACTTCAGTAATTTTCAAATTTGAATCCTGAGGGTGAGGCAATACCTTTAAAATCCTGCCAACAACAACACCATCAAAATCAAAACCCAGTTCTTTGCTAAAATCTTTAAAAACATCTGCTTCAATACCTAAATTGGTTAAAATTTCTGCCACTTTAAAAGCCGGCAAGTCAAAATTAAGATATTCTTTTAGCCAATTTAAAGGAATCCGCATTTAAAACTCCTCGCAAAACCTTAAATCATTTTCAAAAAATAAACGTAAATCATCGATATTATATTTTAGCATTGCAATTCGCTCAATCCCCATACCAAAAGCAAAACCCTGGTACTTGGAAGAATCAATACCGGAAACTTTTAAAACATTAGGATGAACCATTCCCGCACCCAAAATTTCAAGCCAACCAGAATACTTACAAGCCCGACAACCCCTGCCCCCACAAATACCACAACTGACATCAACCTCGGCTGAAGGCTCGGTAAAAGGAAAATGATGAGGGCGAAAACGCAATTTTCTTTCTTGACCAAAAAATTCTTTGGCAAAATATTCTAAAACTGCCTTAAGGTGGCTGAAATTAATAGTTTGACCAACCATCAACCCTTCAAGTTGATGAAACATTGGAGTATGGGTAGCATCAAAATCACGGCGATAAACTCGACCGGGAACAATCACACTAAAAGGAGGTTGGTGTTTTTCCATAAAGCGAACTTGGACAGGCGAGGTGTGGGTCCGTAACAAAATATCAGAAATAATATAAAAAGAATCTTGAGTGTCTCGGGCTGGATGTTCTTTAGGAATATTAAGGGCTTCAAAATTATAAAAATCGCTTTCAATCTCTGGCCCCTCAACAACTTCAAAACCAATTTTTTTGAAAATATCAATAATTTCATTGAAAGTAAGAGTTAGAGGATGAAGATGACCTCTTTCAATCTCGCCCCCAAAATAAGTTACATCCAGCCATTCTTTCTCAAAATTTTTAAAAACAATCTTTTCTTTGATTTCCTTTTCCTTTTCCTGAATCTCTAATTCAATTTCTGTTTTCAAATTATTTAAAACCACTCCCCACTTCTTTCTTTCTTTCTCAGCAAAGCGAGGCAAATTTTTAAAAAGTAATGTTAATTTGCCCTTTCGACCTAAATATTTAATCTGCAACGCCTGCAAATCATCAAAATTATCAACACTATCAAGTTCTTTTCTAAAATCGTTTTTAATTTTAATAAGCTCTTTTTCCATCTCAATTTTTTGCTAAAAAATAAAATTCCAAAGAAATAATTGCTAAAATCAATAAAAATAAATTCAAAAAATTAAGAATTTCAGCAATTTTCAAACCTAATAAAAACAAAACTGCTAAAGCAAATAAAAGTCCCTCCCTTAGGGCTATATTTATATTAGCATAATAAATCTCGTTTTTAGAAATAAAAACTCTCAAATAAAAATCAATTAATGTAAAACTACCCCACAAAGCAAAAAATAAACTAGCAAAAAAGAAAAAAATAATGAGAGATCCTCCCTCTTGAGGGTTGGTATTAAAAAAAATCAAAAGAAATGCTGCCCAAAAAAGACAGCTGGAGATAAATATTCCAAAAAGATAAGTCCTTAAACTCATTGGCTTTATTCAAATTTTACTACAAAAACTTTAATTTAAAAAATTTAGTTGGAAGAAGCTGCTTTTTTAGCCAGAATATCAGCCTTTTTATTTTTTTCTCGAGGAATATAAAAAAAGTTAACTTCAGGAATTCTTTGGATCAAAAACTTAACTTTATCAAAAAGAGGTTTAAGGCGGGGATTTTTAATTTTATATTTTCCAGTAAGCTGGAATACTAAAAGTTGGGAATCTAAAAAAATGTCAACTTTTTGAGGATTAAGTTTTAAAACTCGATTTAAACCAATAATTAAGGATTGATATTCAGCTTCATTGTTAGTAGCAAAACCCAGAGGAATTGAATAGCTATCAATTTCTTTTTGATTTTTATCAAAAATAACTCCCCCTGCTCCACTGGGGCCTGGATTATTAAATGATGCTCCATCTGAAAATAATTGAAAATAATTCATAAAAACCTTATTCGGCAAAGCTTTTAATATACCAAAAAAGGCCTCTTTTTACTAAATTAATTTTGTTGTGAATTTCACCGTTCCTTACTGTTCCCTGACTTTTAACCTCAAACTTACCATTCACTTCTACTATAGCTTCCCTCTCTTTAGTTTCTACCAAATTAATCTTTAAATCATAAATGTTCGTTTCATCAACCAGTTTTAAATATTCAATTTTAGATTCTACTTTTTTGCGTTCTTCTGGTAAAACATAACCAAAAGCTTTATCGAATTTCTTCTTTCCTAAATTATGATAAAAAACCTCAACAACTTTTTGAGGAGTCAAAAATAAAGTGCTACTAAGACCGTAAACAATAGCTCCAATTCCCCCAAAAAACAACAAAAACCTCACCAAAAACTGAATTCTATTTTTAAAATTAAGGTTAAAAAGATAAAAAACTTCTTTGAAAAAAGAAGTAATTTTTTCTAATATTTTTTCCAAAATACTCATATAGAATAAGTATAAATCTTTTTAAAAATTTTGCAATTTTGGTCGGGGCGGGGAGAATCGAACTCCCGCTACAGGCACCCCATGCCCGCGTTCTACCACTAAACTACGCCCCGATACAAAAAAAGCTCCGCTGTGGCGCAGCTTTGCTATTCATCGATCCGAATAACCCAAGTGGGTGCCCGCAACTTTACCCCGCAGGGTAAAGGAATTTGAAGGCTCCCTTTAAAAAAGGTGTAGGGTCGATGTTAGCAATGTGCGCCCACAGAAGAGCCTAAATTTATTATATCAAAAATTTATTGTTTTAAAAAGAACGGGGCAGCAAATAACTTAAAACATATTCAACGACATTCCAAAAAGTTTCTCCGGCAAAAAATAAAAATAAGGCTACCAAAACAAACCCTACCCTTTCCAACTCTGCAAGTTGAATTCTACCTGAAGAAGATAGAAAAACATAAAGAATTTTTGACCCATCAAGAGGTGGAATAGGTATTAAATTAAACATACCTAAAATTACATTTACCATAACTCCAACTTCTAAAAATAAAGCAATAATCCTAAGAGAAGAATTCAAAAATCCGCCATTAAAATAAACTAACATTTTCAAAGAAAAAGAAAAAACAATCGCTAAAATAAAATTAGATAAAGGTCCGGCCAAAGCAATTATAAAAGGTCCCCATTTTTTATCTTTTAAAAAATGAGGGTTAAAGGGAACTGGTTTGGCTGCTCCAAAAACAACCGGCGAGCCTGAAATTCTTAAAAGAATTGGCAGAAGAATTGTCCAGAAAAAATCAATATGAGCTAGAGGATTTAAAGTAAGCCTACCAGCAAGACGAGGTGTTGGATCACCTAAAGAATCAGCAGCCCAGCTATGAAAAAATTCATGAACAGTAATAGAGATTAAAAGTTGAATAAAATAAAAAATTTCTTCAATCATTATTTATTTCCTTTACCCTTTACATCTTATTTCTTTTATGTTAAAATCCTTAAAGTAAGGAGAAAAAATGGCAAAAGTATGTGAGGTATGCGGTAAAAAAACTCAAACTGGCTTCAACGTAAGCCACTCGCATCGTCGTACCAAAAGGAAGCTCTATCCCAATCTTCAAAATAAAAAATTAATGATTGATGGCCAAGTTAAAAAAGTCAAGGTTTGTACTCAATGTTTAAAAACCTTGGCCAAATCTTCTAATAAATAATTTTTAAATTTACTTAATTCTTGGTTTTAAAATAATAATCTCTTCCTCTTCAGGAAGAGTTTTTTTGTTAATTGAAAGCTTATCAATTGCTTCTTTACCTGTCAGGCCAACTTCTTTGGCAAATTCATCCAAAGACCTGATATCAAGATTAAGTCCCGGAACTTTATAATGCATTGGAATAATAATTTTAGGCTCAATATCTGAAATAATTTCCAAGACCTCTTTTAAACTCAAAGTATAAACGCCGCCCACTGGAACCAGTAAAATATCAATCCCATTCATCTGCTCTAAAATCTCCTCGGAAAGGCTGTGTCCCAAATCCCCCAAGTGAGCCACTCTAATTCCTTCAATATCGAAAACAAAAATTGTATTTTGGCCTCGCTCTAATCCTTTTTTATTATCATGAAAAGCTTGAAAACCAAAAATAGAAATTCCTTTAATTTCATATTCACCCGGACTATCAATAACAAAGGGATTACCCAAAACAGCTTGAATGTTATTATGGTCGTAATGATTATGAGATATTGTCACAATATCAGCCTCCCAGGCTTTATCTGGTTTAATGCCAATTGAAAAATCATAAGGATCGCATAAAACTGCTACCTCTTTGGTTTTCAGCTTAAAACAGGCTTGGCCGTACCAAATAATATCCATTTTTTCTCCCTAATTTCATTTTATCATAGCCTTTGC
>Ga0334722_10005721_pt1 | contig 12466 bp, 8 predicted proteins | sample C3_bottom_MG_FD_207210 | JGI IMG/M metagenome (GOLD analysis project Ga0334722, IMG submission 207210) | Sediment microbial communities from Yellowstone Lake, YNP, Wyoming, USA - C3_bottom | ecosystem: Environmental > Aquatic > Freshwater > Lake > Sediment | place: USA: Wyoming | collected...
GGTTTCATCTACCGGCACTGGCTCAACTACCTGCACGAGCCAGACGAAATGGCGCCATCGGCGCACAATCCCGCAGACCAGGGTTTCCCCCACCCAACTCTCACCCTGCTGTACGACACGTTCGCCGTCGAACACCTGATCTCGGCGGGACACTTTCCAGCATCCGCGCTCGCGGTCACGGGAAGCGCCCGGCTCGACGCCCTGGTCGAGCAATCGCGGGCGCTCACGGCAATCCAACTGGACGGCATCCGGCAGGCGGTCGGTGCCCGGCCCGATCAACACATCGTCGTGGTGGCCGCGAAATTCACGCAGATTCGGCATGTGTTTCGCGCCCTGGTCGAAGCCGTCGCACAAATGCCCGATGTGCGACTCGTGGTGAAGTGCCATCCTGCCGAAACCGGCGATCCGTACCTCGCGCTGGCGAAAGGTGTCTCCAATGTCACCATCGCGCCTGCGGACGCAGGGCTCGCCACGCTGACCCGGGCCGCACGGCTGCTGGTCACTGTAAACTCGACCGCCGCGATCGAAGCGATGGTGATGGACCTGCCGAGCCTTGTCCTGGGGCTGCCGAACAACCTGAGTCCGTTTGTGGAGCAAGGTGCACTGGCCGGCGTTGTCGAGGGCGATCCGATTGGGCCGAAGCTGCGAGCGCTGCTGACCGATGAGCAGCACAGGGCGGAGCTGAGACGCAAGCGCCTGGCGTTCATGGATCGTTACGGAATTCGATCAGACGGACTGGCCGCGGAGCGCGCTGTCGACATGATTGTCTCGCTCGCGACGGCGGCCCCCGAAGCCCGCGAGGTATCATAGAAGGCGGAGAATCGATACATGCGCGCATTGATCACGGGCGGAGCTGGTTTCATCGGCTCGCATCTGGCGGAAGAATTGCTCGAGGCCGGCCATACCGTCTTCGTCCTTGACGACCTTTCGACGGGCGCATTCAGCAATATCGCCCATCTGAAGGGCCGCCCGCGTTTCCAGTACACGATTGACACGGTGATGAACGAGCCGGTGCTGGCGGAGCTGGTGGATCAGGTGGATGTCGTCTATCACCTGGCAGCCGCGGTCGGCGTCAGGCTCATCGTCGAGCATCCGGTGCGCACGATTGAAACCAACGTGCGTGGCACCGAGGTCGTCCTCACACACGCGGCCAAGAAGAACAAGACCGTGGTCGTCGCCTCAACCTCCGAGGTCTACGGCAAGAGCACCGATGTCCCGTTCAAAGAGACGGGCGACTTGCAGCTGGGCCAGACCGGCAAGCATCGCTGGGCCTACGCCTGCAGCAAGGCGCTCGACGAGTTTCTGGCCCTCGCGTACTGGAAAGAGAAGGGCCTGCCGGTAATTGTCGTCCGGCTGTTCAATACCGTGGGGCCGAGGCAGACGGGCCGGTACGGGATGGTGGTGCCGACGTTTGTCGGGCAGGCGCTTGCGGGCGCCCCGATTACCGTGTTCGGTGACGGCAGCCAGACCCGGTGCTTTACCTACGTCGGCGACGTCGTGTGGGCGCTGGCGACGATCGTCTCCGAGCCTCGTGCGATTGGCGGAGTGTTCAACCTCGGCAATGCGGAAGAAGTCTCCATCCGCGAGCTGGCTGAGCGCGTGAAGGCGCTGACCAACAGTGCCTCACCGATTGTGAATATCCCGTACGACGAGGCGTATGAAGCGGGATTCGAGGATATGCCCCGGCGCGTGCCGGATATCAGCAAGGTGTGCGCCCTCATCGGGTACGAACCTCGAGTGCCGCTGGATGAGATCCTGAAGAGGGTGATCGCCTTTCATCGGCAGCCGTAGCTGTGGCGCAGACGTTTCGGCGACGCGTTCGGCGGTGGATTGAGTTGTTCCTGTTGCGGGAGGCGAAGCCAATCCGTCGCCTCCTCCTCGCGACCGGGCGCGACCGCGCCCGCCGGCCCCCGGACATCGTCCAGATCGAAGCCACGAATATCTGCAACGCCAAGTGCACCTTCTGCCCGCGTGATGACATGGACCGCCGGCAGGGGACCATGAGCATGGAGCTCTACCAGAAGATCGTGAACGAGTGCGCCGAGCTTGGCATCCGTCACGTCAGGATGCACAACTACGGCGAGGCCTTCCTCGACAGGCAGTTGCCGGCCAAGATCGCGTACGCCAAGCAGCGCGGCATCCCCGAGGTCGGCGTCATCACGAACGGATCGATCCTCGGGCCAGAGGTGGCCAGAGCCGTCATCGAAGCGGGTCTCGACGCGATCAACATCAGTCTTGATGCCGCCGGCAAGGAGACGTTTGAGTCGACCCGTCTCGGGCTGAAGTACGACAAGGTCATGTCGAATCTCGAGGGGTTTCTCCGCATCAGGCAGGAGCTCGGCCGTCGTCGACCGAAGCTGATCCTGTCGTTCGTGCGGCAGGGAAACTCGGCCGAGGAACAGGCGTTCATCGACCGCTGGTCCGCCGTGGCCGACAAGGTCCACATTACTGAACTGCACAATTGGGCGGGCACCCTCGATCAGCCATCCGACGTCCACTTTCCGTGCTACCGCCAATGGCTGAGTTTCACCGTGCTGTGGGACGGGCGCGTCAGCCTGTGTTGCGCCGATTTCGACGGCAAGGTCGTGCTGGGCGATTTGCGCACGGAGACAATCGATCAGATCTGGAACAGCGAGGGTTACCAGCGGACGCGCCGCGAGCACCTGACTTCGGGTGGCCCCGAGATTTGCCGCAGCTGCAACCTGCCGACGAAAGACTCGCCCCTCTGGATCCGCGAACTATTCTGACGTGCTCGTCGAGGGTGTGTCGCCTGGACGCCGGGCGACCAGGTAGTACCCGCTGGTCATCATCGGTTGCACCGTCCGTCTGTCGCGGCCGTCACCATATTCCCGTGTGATGAGGAATGACATCCGACGGACGACGTGCGCGACGAGATGCCAGATCTGGCCGACCGTGTGAGAACCGAGCGTGTCGGCCTGGATCGCGAGCCGCTGCGTGAGTACGCCCAGCGTCTCCATCGCATCAGTGTCCTCGAGAATCTCCACCCGCTCGAACTTCCTGAAGAGGTGCGCCAGACCGTATCGCGTGTACCGGTAATAGTCCCCAGGCGCGTCGTGGAGCGGGAAGAGAAAACGCGTGGTGAGCAGCATCGTGCCACCGGGGCGAAGGACGCGCCACATCTCGTCGACAGCCCGCTGCGGCTCCGGCAGGTGTTCGAGGACCTCGGTCGCCAGCACGACATCGAAGGCCTGATCCCGAAACGCCAGCGCATGCGCATCCGACACCACGTCGACGCCGTGCGCGCGTTCGATGTCGATCCCAATCCGGTTCGGGAAGAGCTGTGCGTACGAACCAATGCTGGCGCCTACGTCCAGGGTGCGTTGGTCGGTCGCGTGCTGGCGAAGGAAGCGCTCGAGCGGTTCGCGCGTGATCTTTGCGGTCAGGGGTCTGACCAACCGTGAGAGCGCGTGCTTCAGGTTCATGGTCTCAGCCAGCGTGCGAGGCTCAACGCCCCAATGACGAAGCCCACCACCGCGACAAGTGACAACCAGCGATATCTCGGATACTCCAGCCTGACGATGTAGCTGCCGCTCAGGGGCGCACGAAACGCCAGTTGACCGTCACTCGCGTACATCGCGATTTCGCGGTCGCCAAGATACGCCCTCCAGGCGGGATAGTAGTTCGTACGCGCAATCACCGCTTCCCCGGCGGTGACATCCACCAGTTCGACGTCGCCTCCGAGAACATCGAGATTCCGCAGCCGGGCGCTTCCGGTGGTGGTGACGGCCGACCGCACATCTGCATCACGCAACTCGAAGTGCGACCAGCGACCTCCGCGCCACCGCTCAACGAACCGTCCGATCTGCCCCAGGTAGGTTCGAGAATCGTCGGTCCAGACGAAGAGATGCCTGACACCCCACCGCTGCATCTCGGCGACGAACGCGTCGGCCCGAGTCTCGGAGATGGACCGGCCGGCGTAGGTGCCGGCGCCAACGACCTGGCCACGAAACACGTTCCACACCCATCCGTCGATCATCTGGCTGTAGAAACGCTGGCCCGCCACGCCCGGAAGCAGTCCCTCGAAGTGCACGTCGAACGGCGTCGTCGGGCTGCGGCGACCGGGGTCGCTGTCCATGTCGCGATGAGGGCTTGTCTCGACGAGCACCATATTGCCGTCGCTCGCGGCAATCCGGTCGATGAGCCCGGGATCGAACGCCCGCAGCTCCGGCACGTGTCGGATCGGAGCTGCCAGCGGCGCCGGCACGTACAGCCCGACAAGGACGATGAGCGCCATCGTCAGTTTGCGCGTGCCCCCGAACCGAAGCACGAAGCCGGCGAGCGCAGGTGCCATCAGCAGGGGAAACATGTGCTGGACGCGATCGAAGATCGCGCCTGCCTCCGGGGTGTTCAGACGGAGGAGGGCTTGTGTCACCAGGGCGGCCAGCGCGTAGAAGCCCACGCGCGAGCGTCCGGATCTCAGTGCCACAACCGCGAGTACCGGGAGCCAGACATTGGCCAGGCTCCGGTAGTCGTTGAACCAGCGGTGCGGGAGCACGAGGATTTCGATGTTGTAGTAGAGCCCGCGCGCGACGGCCAACCAGTCGACAGGCGCACCTGGAGTGTAGGTGACGTTGCTGAAGCTGACGTATGCCGGGTACCTCAGCGACTCCCAGTGGGCCGGCAGAGCCGCGACGCCCGAAGCAGCCGCGCCGACGAGGAGACGGATCGCCGCCGTCCGATCGCGGAAGTAGGCGGCCTCGACAGCCAGGTAGATCACGGCGTACACGAAAAAGGCCGCATGCGTATACAGCGCGAGCGTGAGACCGAGGATCAGCACGGGACCGCCCCACCGTCGTCCCATTCTGGCAAAACGGCTCCCGACCAGTGCCAGGCCGGCGCAGCACACTCCGACCAGCGAATTCGTGTCGCCGCTCGATCCGATCGGGCCAAGGTAGCCGGCGGCAAAGACACACGCGAACCCGCAGGCGACGAGGCCCGTTTCGCGATCTTCGTGGTGGAGATCCCACCACACGAATGCCGGAACGGCCAGAAACAGTACCGCGTGGAGGACGTGATAGCCGAGCCGATCGCCGAAGAGCGCCATCGGCACGAAGGCCAGTAACCCGAAGTTCTGAGCAATATCGGTGGACGTGGGATAGCCGCCGAGGAACCACCAGTTCCACCCCACAACAGACCCACGCCATAGCAGTCCGACGCCGTTGACCGTCTGCTGGTAGAGTTCGGTCCAGTCGTCTTTGAACGGGATCTGCAGCCACGTCGACAGTGGAATCCGCAACACCAGTGAGGCGACGAAGACGCCCGTGCCGACCAGCAGGACAGCCGCCGCCGCCAGGCGTCCGATGCGGACGTGGCGCCCCAGATCGCGTCGAGTGGCGATCGTCAGGACGGTCACGGCGAGAAGCGCCGCTGCGTACCACGGCCTCCGCCAGCCGTTGAGTGCGCCTGGGAGCGCCGCCCACTTCGCCGTCAAGAGGAAATTCAACCACGCGAAGACGAGGGACATCGAGAGCGCCGCGAGCGGCAGCCTGTCAAGGCGCCTGATTCGCGAAGGCTCCCGTTCTCGACCCGCCACGTCGGTGGTGGTCATGTGAGCTCAGGCTGCGACTGTGCGTCTGAAGGCGATGAGCGCCGCCGCATAACAGCCGAACCCGGTCCAGTAGGCGGCTGAAATCCCGAGCGACAGCGAAATCACGACCGCCAGCACTGACGCGCAGACCGAAAGCGCGCCGTTCACGCCCCAGAGCCACGGCGACAAGGCAGCCGCTCGGCGCGAGGCGAGCTTCATCCCGAGCGGGAAGGCCATGCCCATCAGGAAGCCGGCCGGTGCGAGCACCAGCACCGAGACCGCAATCCGGACTGGCGTGGCCGACGCGGCGAACATGCCCGTGATGGCCGGTGTCACGAGGCCCAGAATCCCGAGCACGACCAGCAGCAGCGTGAGTTGCAGCGTGCCGGCGCCAGGGGCTCCATCACGCCCGATGCCCCGGGAAAAGAAGCTGCCGATGCCGCTGGACACGAGCAGGGCAAACAGCACCACTGACAGCCCGTAGGTCGGGTGTCCGAGCACGACAATCAGCCGCTGCATCTGTGACGTTTCCACGAGCATGAAACCGAGACCGATCGCGCCGAAGTACGCGAGGAGCGGCTGGTGTCCGCTCAACACGCCGCTGCCGGATGTCATCCAGAGCGGAACGACAATGCACAGCCCGCTCAGCAGGACCACCGCGAACAGCAAGGCGCCCAGGATGAACACCGCGGCCATGTTCGCTGACTGCTTGCCCGCATCCAGGAGGTTCCAGCGGAAGAAATCCCGCACCCGAAGCATCTGAAAGAAGAACGGGCTGTTGTCGGTGGGGGCCTCGATGTTGATTGGGAAGTCACGCAGCAGTTGCGCGAGGTCGGTGCCCGACATCACGGTTTCCAGAACCGGGTCGGTTGACACCCTGGGACTCAGCACGACTTTGAAGCCCAGGCGGGCCACCTCGGCGTCCAGTGTGTCGAGATCGCTGGCGCTGAACGGCGTCGGGCTCACGAGCAGCGTGCCGACCCCGTCCGGCACGAGGCCGCGCTGGCCTCGGCCCACCGACCGAATGACGACGACATGGGGCCGGGGATTGGTGATGCCGATGCCCTTCAGCGACTCGGCAGCCAGCGTCAGTATGCGGTAGACCTCACCTGGCCGCCGATCGAAGTACCAGCGCGACACACTGAGGACGCCGGTTGGCGTCAGCCGATTGAGGAACACCTTCCAGGCCTCGACCGTGTAGAGTGCGTTCTCGCTCAGCACGAATGCCCCTGCCGCCGTGGCTGCCCAGGTGTCGATCAGCGACAACTGCAGCATGTCATAGCGATCGGGATGCCTGGCAATATAGCTGCGAGCCTCGTCGTTGACGAACCGCACTCGGGGATCGCGGTCGAGGTGCCCCGTGAAATCCCCAAAACGGCCATTGACCGTTTCGATGATGACCTTGTTGATCTCGACGCCCGTGACGCGCGTTGCGCCGAAGGCAAGCGCAGAGAGAATGTCACGGCCCCCACCGGTTCCGACGACGAGCACCTCACCGTGCGGGCGGATGTAATAGCCGATGTTGGTCACGTCGTACTTCAGGTGATCGATCTCGTCGGCCTGGCCGCTGTAGCGCGTCAGCACCGTGCCGGCGTTGACGTCGATATCCATCTTGAGCTGGCTGACGAGACGATCCTTCGGAAACGTGCTGCTCATGCCCCAGCCGTAGGGCACGTCCTTCTCGTCCACCTGCCCGTTGACGCGGATGCGTGAGTAGGAGTTCCACTTCTCATAGAGCGGGCGCGATTCGAGGGCCCCCTTCACGTAGAGCAGCCTGAGCAGGGCCAGCTGCTGGTACGCGAGCGCCGTGTTGGCGGCAGCCCCGACGACCAGCACGACGGTCGTCGCCACCGCGATCGTCGTGAGCCGTCGTGTGCCGGCCGCCGAACTGAATGCGAGGCCGCCCAGGCAGGCGAGCACGGCGACCACGACCACCGCGGTCGGGCCGTCGACCCACTCGAGCACCACGATGAGCAGCACGCACCCGACGGCGGCGCCGATGAGATCCGCCGCGTACAACTGGCTGACGCGCAGGGGGTACCGCGTGAGCGCGAGGCTCACACAAATGCCGCTCACCACGAACGGCAGCGCGATCACCACATACGTGAGCACGATGGCGTAGAGGGCCACGACTGAAGGGTGTACGAGAAACGGGATACTCAGCTGCGTCAGGAAGCTCAAGACCATCACCACTGGCAGCGCCACCGCGCTGGCCGCCAGGTGTCGGTCCGTCGCCTCGCTGGTGAACACACGCGGCAGCAGATAGACAATCAGCGACCCGACCGTCATGCCGAACATGGCGATGGAGATCGCGACGAACGCGAAATGGTAGTACATCGTCACGCTGAAGATCCGCGTGAGCAGAATCTCGTACATCAGCGTGGCCAGCGCCACCATGAACAACCCGGCATACGTCCGTCGATGCAACTTCACGACGCCTGCTCCTCCGAGGTTTCCCGCCTGACGGTGCGGCCCACCCTGGGTGGGCCGCCGAAAACCAATCGTGTAGCAGTATAGGTGAGAATCCTGCGGCGCCTCAGAAGAACAGGGGGCGAATTGACGATGCACAGACGGCGTAAGATAATGAACGATTCGGCATATGACGTGGAGCGTGCGCCTTATGGATGTGTTCCTCGACCCGCGGTTCGACGAGGTGTATCGGCGTGATCCGCTGGTTCTGGTCGATGTGGGCGCCAGGGGCGGCCTGAGGAAGAACTGGCTGCCTGCGCGACGGCATCTGACGCTCGTCGGGTTCGAGCCGGAGGAGCGGGCATTCGGCCAACTGGAGCAGCGCTCAACGGCCGGAGACGTCACGACGACATTTTTCAACCGGGCCCTCCACAACAGCCGCGGTTCGCTCCGGCTGATCGTCGCTCGCGATGGCGGACTGAGCTCGATGTTCGAGCCCGACCGCACGTTCATCGACTTGTTTCCGGATGCCGATCGGTTCGACACCGTTGGCGCCCTGCAGATCGAGGCGGACACACTCGACAATCAACTGTCCGCACACAACGTGCCCGACGTCGATTTCATCAAGGTGGACACGCAGGGCAGCGAACTGTTCATTCTCGAGGGCTCGGCGCGCGCACTCGCGTCCTCTGTTCTCGGCGTCGAGGTCGAGGTGGAGTTCGCCCCGATCTACAAGGAGCAGCCGCTCTTCGCCGATGTCGACAGGTACCTGCGTGGATGTGGATACGTGCTCTTCGATCTGCGTCCGTGCTTCTGGAAGCGATCGGCTGGACGCACCCTGGGCGGCCCCTACGGGCAGATCATCTGGGCCGACGCCCTGTACCTGAAGAGCCTGCCGGCGCTGCGAGCCGCGCTCGCGCCACTCGACCCAGCCCGCCGGAAGAGCAAGGTCCTGAAGGCGATATCCGTTTCGCTGCTGTACGGCTACTACGACTACGCGATGGAAATCCTGCACGAAGCTGGCGGTGGGTTTTCGGACGACGAGCAGGACGCGATCGAACGACACCTGCGACTGGCCAGTGCGCCTTCAGGGGTGTGGGCCAGTTTCCCGGGCCGGCGGCAGGTGGCTGCGCTGTTTCGCCGACTCTGGAAGATCTTCGTGCCCCGCGACGACGGGTGGTCCGTCAGCCGATCCGGTCTGGGAAATCATCGCTGACGGCCGGTTCTTCGACCACCTCCGCCTGCTGCTCCCGCGTACCTCCGCCGGTGGGGGTCGGCACGATCCTCCGCTGCATCACGCGTCGTCCAAGCTCCTTGAACGTCCGGATCTCGCCCGGATGGAAGAACCCGGTCGCAAACATCACCGTGACATACACGGCGATCGTCACGACGGCTCGCAGCACAAGTCCGACAATCGGTGGAGTGGCCGGGGAGATAAGCATGGTTGCTGCCGCGTAGCCGGCAAAGCCGCCAAGGGTGATGCGTCCCAGCCGGCCCCATTCGTACGGAATCGGGAAGAGGCGCCAGGACACCCCGACAGTCACCGCCGTCAGCGTTCCGTACGCAATCACGTTCGACCACGCCGCCCCCATCAGGCCGTAGCGAGGGACGAGTATCGCGTTGGCGAGCAGGCCGACGGCGGCCGCACATCCCGTCGCGAGGGGGTACATCCGGGTACGTTTGGTGATCACAATGCCGATCGATCCAAGGATGTACACACCCTGGCACATCACGCTGAGCGCAATCCATGGAGTCACGACGGCGGCGGCATGGAACTGGGCCTTGGTCGTCAAGCGAATCGCATCCGACGCGACCGCCCCGACGGTCGCGACCAGAGGGACCAGCAGCGACATCACGTAGGTCGAGACGACGCTGTACGTGCGTGTCACATCCCGCTCCCGCATCGCGCCGAGGAAGAACGGCGTCCATGCGTACTCGAAGGCGCTCAGCAGCAGCTTGGGGGCCAGACCGAACGTCGCGCCAATCGAGTAGAGCCCCACGTCGCGCAGCGTGCCATAGGCATTCAGGAAGTACTTGTCGGCCAGGCCGATGACCTGGCTGGCGAGGCTGTGGGGAATCCGGGGCAGGCCAAACCCCAGCGCGTCGCGCAGGATCGCTCGTGAAAACACCGGCCGAAGCAGCGGCGCAAACCACCTGGCCAGCACGATCGTGAATACCGTGGTCACGGCGATGTCGGCGACCACCACGCCCAACACGCCCATGCCCGCCCAGACGACCAGCACCAGCCTCATCACCAGTGTGCCGGCCGACCTCCCGAACGACAGACTGACGAACTGCCCCGACTGCTCGCCAATCCGAAGCACGTGCATCGGAATGAAGTAGAACCCCGTCACGAACGTGTTCAGGATCGTGAGGACGATGAGCGGCCAGTACCGTGTGGTATCGAAGAGCCACCAGCTGATCCAGCTGGAGCAGGCCGCACCCGCGACGAGGAGCAGCCCGTTGACGGCGAGCAGGAAGATGGTGATCGTGCTGGCGAGTTGCTGCCGCGCCGCGGTGTCTGCGCAGTCGTAATACAGTCGCATGAACGCGGTGTCCACGCCCCATCGAAAGACCACCTTGGCCACGGCCTCGATGGTGATCAGCATCGCGATGACGCCGTAGTCCGATGGCGAGAGGAAGCGTGTGTAGACCGGGAGCAGCAGGAGACTGACGACCGACGTCGCCGCGTCGCCCATGCCGTAGATGGCGAGGTTACGAAGGAGTTTCTTCAGCCGTTCCAGCACAGGGCATCATATCCGTAACCTCGGGATCCGGGAGATTCACGACGCGTCGCGCGCCCGTCAGGGTTTGCGCCGCCACACCGAGAACATCGGCGTCTCGCGATCGCGGCGATAGCCGGCCTCGAGCCAGTTCCGCAGATGTTCGTTGTTCATGAAGAAGTCGCGCGAGCGCCACTCCTCCTTCTGTAATGCGACGACTGACGGCGGACGGCGAACCAGGTCATCGAGCAGTCCGGCCGATCCGTAACCGGGCCGACCGTCCTCGAACTCGATGATCACCGGCCTGCTCCAGAAGAACCGGGATGCACTGACACGCCCGCTTTTCCAGCAGACGCTGCCGCCGGAGAAGCCAAACACAAATATCGGATCCGCGGGGGCGGTGGTCTCGCGCACGTAGCGCACCAACTGGTCGATCTCGTATGCATCGTGCTTCTGGCCTTTGAACCGCCGCAAGTACGACTCGCGGTCGACGCGTCCCAGCACGTAATCGAGGTCGAACCGCACGTTCTCGACGAGGCCAGGCAGCGTCGCGAGGCGGAAGCCCCAGACGGGCGCATCAGGGCCGACGCGCCACATGCCGACCAGGAGCAGCGCGGCGACGGCAGAGCGCACCCAGTTGCCGCAGGCAAGAAGGCTCGCAAGGCCGGCGCTGGCGCACAGAGCCAGGGCCGGAGCGGCCTGCACGAAGTAGTTCGGCAGATCGCGGTGGCCGTTGATCGCGATGGAAAGAACCGCCGCGAGCAGCCAGGCCAGCGCGACAAGCGTCGATCTGTTCGACCGTGCGCGTCGAACGAGCAGGAGCGCGCCGAGCTCGCCGAGAAACCACAACATGTCCACCCTGGCCCGCTCGATCGGCAGGGTCACGAGGTACAAGAGAACAGTCGCGGGGCTCTCGTACGTCTCGTTCGAGTAGCGAAGGTTGTAGTCGATCGTCGCCAGGCGCAGGTCGGTGAGCGCGCCGTTCACCGCGAAATAGGCGATGACGATGATCGCCACGATCCCGAAGCCCAGCCCTGCCCAGGCCAGATCGCGCAGAAGCGTCCGCCCAGTCCGATTCGCCTGCCGGCCCCATGCCCAGACCCCAACGGCCACGGGCAGCACGTAGGCCCCGGCGTACTTCAGCCAGAACGCCGCGGCGAGCGCGACGCCAGCCGCAACCAGGTGCCATCGCCGCCTGGCAGGATGGGCCAGCAGCACCAGGCCCGTGGTGACCGCAAGCGCCATGAACGGCTCGCACTGACCGCGGACATAGATGCCGCTCATTCGCTGCAGGTAGGGGTCGCCGAACAACAGGTAGATCGCCGCCGCGCCATACCCGACCTGTGCCGAGTAGCTGCGCCGGCCCAGCACGATCAGCAGCCAGGCGATGGCGGCAGCCACGGCGAGATCGGCGGCGGGGACGACCGACTCCCCGGGCCAGACTCGCGAGAGCCCCGCGTAGATGAACCCGATCGCCGGCGGCTTCTGGTCCCAGACGTCGCGGTACATCACGTCGCCCGCCAGGATTCGCTGCCCGGCGTACACGTAGAGACCTTGATCGCCACCGGCCGGCTGGACGAGCGACGGCAGGCGCAACGCAAGAAGCATGACGATGACCGCGAGCCACGGCCACGCGACGCCTGGAGATCGTTGTTCCCGGAAGACACGCATCATGTATGGAGTACCGAACGCGGCGCTGCCGATTCTACCGCATCGCGCTTGCCCTACGGTAGAATCGGGGCGGCCTGATCGATCCGCAAACGGTGCGGGGCGATCGCCAACGTCA
>Ga0334722_10005724_pt1 | contig 12458 bp, 8 predicted proteins | sample C3_bottom_MG_FD_207210 | JGI IMG/M metagenome (GOLD analysis project Ga0334722, IMG submission 207210) | Sediment microbial communities from Yellowstone Lake, YNP, Wyoming, USA - C3_bottom | ecosystem: Environmental > Aquatic > Freshwater > Lake > Sediment | place: USA: Wyoming | collected...
GTCGATTTAATGGATGCTTGATGTCATTGCCGACGTTCAAGATTTTGTTAAACAAAAATCGGCAGACATCTTTCGAGGTCTGCCGATTTTTGATTTCGTGTATTATGGGTTCGTGACGAGCTGGAAAGTGATTTTGTAGTTGACATGGCGACGCAGGGGCATGATCATTCCGGCGACCTTGTCGCTGGGTGTGCCGTCGACGATTTGGACATCGTAGCCATCGCCGTACATTGGGTAGTTGTAATTGCAATCACACATATCGCTCGCAGATTTTTCGGTTGGCTGATCCGGGAACAACTCGCCGGAGGTGTCACTAGTGACAGCGATTTTTACACCGTCCATACGCTTGCCGTTTGCATCCTGAATTTTGACATAGATAGTGTGATCGCTACCGGATTCATCGATATTTTCAAACTTGACCCGTGTGACGCGCCAAAACTTTTGCCCGCGCGCGACGGTTGCTGGGATGAGCCGAACATTTTCCAAACGCGGCAACACTTGCGGTCCATTGCCGAGGCGTGGGTCCCACTCAATGGGCGGCAGTGCCGGCACAGATGGAGTTGGAGGCGCAGCGGCGGCAGCAGGAGCTAGTGGCGCCGGTGTGCGTGTCACGGGCTTGAGTGTCGGCTTGGGACTAGGTTGTGCCGTGAAAGTGGGTTGTGGTGTGCGCGTTGGCACTGAAGTGTTCGTTGCCACAGCATTTGCTACTTTTTGCTTCTGATTGCCGAAGGGGTTGGCATCCGCAACGCTCGAACTTTTGACGGTGGTGGTTCCCACATCGTTCGATAACTGCAACCCACCGACGGCGGAACTCACCGCGGTGATGGTAGTCCACGGGCCGGCGATAACGATGAACCAGACCGCGAGCAACGAAAGGGTGAGGACGCGCAATTTCGCGCCCGTTGACAGCCCGTGTGTCCACGCACTGAACTCTTCCATAAAGTGCTTGGTTCCGGTTGCGATGTTGGGAACATGCGGCGGTTGCATGTGCGGCAAGTGTGGCGCTTGCATATGCGGGGCTTGCAAGCGTGGCGCTTGAATGTGCGGAAGTTTCGGCGCTTGGAGATGCGGGGCTTGCAAGTGCGGATGATGTGATTTGCTTTCGTTTGCAGGCGCAACGGGTTTCTGTGGCGTAGGAATAGAAGCGGCAACAGCAGCGGTTGTTACGGCGGCGGCAGACAAAGTATTTTGATTGTTCAATGTTGGTTGTTGTGGCGCGGCGGCTGGAACGACCTTATTCTTCTGTGCGTTCGTAACTATCTTTTGTGGTTTGGGTGCGCTGGCAGTCGCCGGTTTAATAGGACGCGCACCGGAAGGTGGGCGTTGGAATCGTGGTTGTGGCGGCGTAATGGCTGGCGGTCGCATTGCGCGGGGCGGTACACCAGTGCCGGGACGCGGCTGCACCTGGTTCGGTGGCATGGTGACGGCGCGCGATAATCGATCCGCCATCAAGCGTGTTACCGTCAAAGCGAGTGCCGGATATTCTTGCATCATCGCCATGAAATCGGCTTTGGCGACCGTCCACAATTCGGTTTCGGTCATCGCTTGCGCGGTGAGTTGGTAAACGCTGTTCTGAACGATTTCCTGATCGCCGAAAGAATCGCCCGCGTCGAGAATGTCGACGGTGTGCGGTTCGCCGGTCGGCGTCGTGGTCATCCGTTTGATTTCACCTTTTTCGATCAGGTACAATGTGACAGCGGGCTGACCGGCAAAGCAAATGATTTCGCCAGGGCGAAAGCGCAAGCCGCGCACGTGCTTGGAGATGTTCTCCAATTCGCTTCCAGCGAGATCGGCAAAAATCTTCATGCGGCGCATGTGGCGAATGATGAAATCGTTTTGGCGGGTGGTCAGTTTTTCGCTCAACGCACGGCTCAACGAAACGCTCACTTGTGGGTATTGGACGAGCACATCGTCAAAATCGTTCTTGTAAAGCACCCACAAGGTTGTATCGGATGTGGCGCGGGCACATTCGGCGCGAGTGCGTCCAGTGAGCAACGCCATTTCGCCGAATGCTTCGCCGGGGCGAATGCGTTCCAACAAGTGCGCGTCGGCAAACGCGCTGTCCATCAATTGGACTTGACCCGACTCGACAATGTACATCGCATCGCCGGGCGTGCCTTCGGTATAAACGGCTTCATTCGATGGGAAATGGCGGAGGACAAGACGCGACGCCAAAATGGAGAGCGCATCGGCGGGCACATCGTTGAAGAGATGCAGTTGGCTCATCCGCTCGACAGCAACGGTCTGGTCGGTTGCTGAAAGTGCTTCGGCGAGGGAGCGGCTGAGCGCAAGCTTGACCGTCGGATGTTCCCTGATCAATTCCTGGTAAGCCGCGCGAGGCAAAACCCATAGGGTGACTTCGCTGATAGCCCGACCCGTCGCGGCGTAGGGTTTGTTCGTCAGCAATGCGGTGTGTCCAAATATCATGCCCTCCTTCAAATCTTCGAAGGATTCGCCATCGTTGGTCTTGGCAATCAAGCGCACGCTGCCTTCTTCGATAATGAAGGCGGCATCGCCTGCCGAGCCAGTGTCCATGATCACATCGCCACGCGCGATGTGGCGAAAATCGAGTCGCTGGGCGATGGCTTTGAGGTCGCTTTCGGACAAGGAACTGAGGAGTTCGATATGGCGCAGGCGTTGCTGGACGAGATATTTTTCGAGGAAGGAGATACGCAATCCTATGCTCGCGCTGAATTTCAAGCCGATGCTGGGGCGCTCGTTGACGAGGTCTTCCAAATCGGTGCGAGTAAGTGTTAAGAGTTGAGTGCTTGCGGCGGATCGCGCGGTCACCGAGTAGGGGCGACCTTGCAACACGTCGACTTCGCCGATCAAACTGCCTGCGCCCAAGTTTGCCATGGTAACCGGGTTAGCGGTTGATCCATTTTCAAGTTTGACCCAGCCCGATGTGACGACGAACAAGGTGTTCGCGGTCTGACCTTCTGAGAAAACGATTTGGTTGTTATCAACTTGGCGGCGTTTCAAGCGCGAAGTGACCAGTTGCCGCTCTTCTTCGGTTAATTTCTGAAACAAGGGAACCGTGTCAATAGGTTGTGGAATCAAAAGTACTTACCTCCAAATGACTGCCGACGACAGACCGTAGACCGCTGTATATTTGCTTCGGTCGGCAGTCGGTGGTCTGCGGTCGTTTTCATTTCTGTTGAAAGACCAACTTCCATCCGCGCGGCGTTGTGCCGCGATCGGCTCGGCAATTGGCGGGTGCGTCTCCGATAGTTAGGTCGGAGACGGTCTCGCTTTCGGCGTCCAGGATTCGCACCGCGTAGCTTCCCGGTGCCGCTTCATAATCCGCATATCCGACGCCGCGTTCGGGCTTGAGCCCGGTATAAATCGTTTCGCGCTCTTGCGTGTCCGCGTTGCTAATCTCAATGCCGATGTTCGGCATATCGCGTCCTTTGCTGTCGCGGACTGTGATTCTCAAACGCGCTACATCCGGTTCGTCCGTACAAGTCAGTTGTGAATGCTCCACCAATCGAAAAGTCAGAATCGTTGGTATCGGCGTGGCGACGACATAGATCGTTTCAGGCGTTGGGACTCCTGGCGCGGGACGTTGGGCTGTGTAGGGGAGTCCTAGTCCAAGTGCTTGTCCCAGATGAATCAATGCGTCTTGCGTGTCTGTGCTTTTCGAATTCTTTTCCAGCGCAATCAGATTGTCGAAGGTTTGGGTCGGGTTGCCGAGTTCAAGCGATTCAATACGCCGACGCGCAGTTTCCAAATTGGCGTTCGTTTCATACGCGACGCTTGCCAGACGGACGTAATCGTCCTTGAGCGATGGTCGCATATCGGCGGGATCGGCGTTGGTGAATGTGACCGGCAAAACGCCCCAAGTAATAACCAACCCCAACGTGATGCCTGCGACTAGACCGAGCACGGTGGCGACAAGAATAGCCCAGCGTGTAAATTCAGTCGAAGACCCTGCGTTGTTTGCGGTAGCATCATTTCGAGAAATGAGACCGTCTCCGTTCGACTCCCGATGTTTCTTTTAGGTTGCGTCCTGGCTCAGCCCTAAATCGCACGGCGTCATTGCGGTGGACAAATGAATGATGATGAAAAACTGAGGATAAAAAAATTCACGTGGCTTTTGAACGCGAAATGGTGTTATAATCTGATTATGAATATAATGGGTCCAGGTGCCGAAGGAGGGAATCGAACCCACAAGAGCGTAAGCTCACACGATTTTGAGTCGTGCGCGTCTGCCAGTTCCGCCACTTCGGCTCACGGAAGCAAGTATAAAATAAAAGAGAGGTAAAGTCAAATCTTTCTAATCTTGAAATGGTTGTATTTTGGGCTTCCGGTCTCATTTATTGGCATATTTCGAGGTAATTTCAAACTCATTCATCTAGTTCTCCTTAAAGATTCTTGAATGGACGAGCAAGCATCTATCCGCGCGGCACAACATGGTGATGTCGCCGCGTTCAACCAACTTGTGCGAGCGTATCAAGCGCAGGTCTTTCGCACCGCGTATCGCGTGTTGAGCGATCAAGCGGCGGCGGAGGATGCTGCCCAGGATGCGTTCATCTCCGCGTTCAAACACATTCGCGCTTATCGCGGTGGGTCGTTCAAGGCGTGGCTGCTTCGCATCGTGACGAATGCCTGCTACGATCAATTGCGCGTCAAGCAGCGCCGACCAACCTCATCGTTGGATGCGATGCTGATCGATCCGGACAATCCTGCGCCGGGCGCAGATCGCGCCGCGCCTGAAACTCCCCAGGATGTTGCAGAACGAAAGGAACTGGGCGAAGCGATTCAGCGCGGCTTGACGACCCTGCCGCCGGATCAGCGTGTGACGTTGGTGCTAATCGACATCGAAGGGCTGAACTATGACGAAGCCGCCGACGCGATGCAGACGAATGTCGGCACGGTCAAGTCGCGGTTGAGCCGCGCGCGCGCGGCGATGCGTGATTTCCTCGTTCAGCAAGTGGAACTTGTGCCCGCGCGTTATCGTCTTACAAGTGAGCGAGCATAGAAATGTTTGGTCGAAAAAATTCTGATATTCATGCGTGGGTCGAAGAGCGATTGTCCGATTACATCGACAATCAGCTTGCCGCATCCGAACGCGCCCAGTTGGACAAGCATCTAAGCGGTTGCAGTCAGTGTCGCACAAGTCTCGAATCGTTCAAGTGGACGGTCTCGCTGGTCAAGCAAGCGCCCGCGCCCGTTTCAAAAAAATCGTTCGTGCTTCCGGTTCCACCGAAACGTCAACCGACGTTCGCGTTCGGCTTTGCCAGTTTTGCAACCGCGCTCGCGACGCTGTTGCTGTTTGCAGTGATTGGCATAGATTTTATTATGCAAGCTGGCGGCAGTATGACCGCGTCTGCGCCATCCGCGGCGAAAGCGAATGCTCCGGCGACCCAGGCAGTCGCGCTCGCTCCACAACCAACACCGACCGCGCCGTTGCTATTCGCCGCGCCGACCGCCGCGCCGCGCGCGGCGAATGCATCCTCGTCTTCATCGGCATCTTCGGCAGCATCTTCCTCTGCCGCATTGCCACCCGCTCCGGCGGCTGCACCAACGCGAGCGATGGAACAGACCAGAACAAATGGCGAGACAGCGACAACGGCGTTGGATAGCACCAAATCGCAAGCCGCATCATCTTCTTCTGCGGCATCACGACAATCTGCGGTGGGCGCATCGTCGATCACAGCGACGATCACTGTGACGACGGCAACGCTCGCACCCGCTTCAACGGCGACATCCGTCCCGCCAACGACGATTGCTCAAGCGCAGACAGTTCCAACTCTTGCGCCGGTTCCATTGCCAGTCGAAACATCCCAGCCAGTTGTATCGCTATGGCGGTCTGCCGAAATCGGATTACTCTTCCTCGCGGTATTCTTTGGAGTGCTGGTGGTGTTGATGCGGCGGCGGTAATCGTTATCAGAAAATCGAGAGGCGAGTCATGGCGACTCGCCTCTTTTTTGTTTTGCCAGCATATCGATTTGTCATCCATTTGTTGTTTGCCCAATTGCTCAACGCCAAGCGCATAGTTTTTGGTGCAGCATCTTGAGGATAGCTTATTTGCTGGGGGCATTCTTTTTCTCAACGCTCGATCAGCGGCAAGTAAAGGAATGGATAATCAAACAGTTGCCGTTCTACCGCGCCGACATCGCAAATAACATTCACTGGACGCGGCTTGCCGCGCTGATCGGTAGACGGACAACCGGTATTTGTGCCGAAATCAATCGCGGGACTGCCTGGTAACAGCATGTGCGTCTGCGTGGGACCGCCATAGTTGCCGAGGGGCGCAAGCATCACGTTGATGTTGCCCCGCACGCCAAAACCGCAGTTGTTGTCACTGGAGAGATTGAAACTACCGCCGACAAGTCCGCCACAATCTCCGCCGGTATTGTTCGCAACAATCGTGTTCGTGAGCGTTGCCGTGCCACTATCGATGTCGATGCCGCCATCACCGGCGGCGGTATTGCCGTAAATTGTGACATTAGTTAACGTCGTGAGACCGCCGCTAAAAATGCCGCCGCCGAAGGTGTTGGCGTGGTTTCCACTGAGCGTAACGTTCGTCAAAATTGCCGTGCCACTGGTCGCGTAAATACCACCGCCATTACTTGAAGCCGAGTTGCCGTTGAGCGTAACATTCGTGAATAGCGCGGTCGCGGTGGTATTGTAAATACCTCCACCGTTTGCTCCCGCTTCGTTTCCACTAATCGAACTGCTGGTGATTCCATTGGGATAGCAAATACCCCCACCATTCCCAACCGCCGTATTCCCGCTGAATAGACTGCCGTTGATTTGCAAAGAGATACCATTATTAGAGATGCCGCCGCAATCGTTGTCGGAGATGTTCCCGATGAAGGTGCTGTTGTCGAGCACCACCACGCCGATGTTCATCGTGCCGCCGGCGTTATAAATGCCGCCGCCATAGGCGCGGGGACCGAAGGAGTGATTCCAGGTAATACTGCTGTTGCTCAACGTCAATATCCCCGTGTTCAGGATCCCACCGCCAAAGGAAAAACTCGAGCCCCCGGTTGAACTCGTAGTGACCGAGCTGCGGTTGAGGGTCATCGTCCCGGCATTGTAGATCCCGCCGCCTTGATAGACGGCATCGCTATTGCTGACAAAACTGTCATCCAACATGACCACTGTGCCAATTCGATTAAAGATTCCGCCGCCGAAATTTGGCGCATGTCCTCCCGTGATGATCACTTGTTTGAACGTCACGGTTCCTGTCACAATGTCGATGATCCGATCATCCCAACTCGCGCCGCCCGACACGATCGGCGTGGGTGCGCCAGTTCCGCTGATAATGACACTCTTTAAAATATCGAGATCGCCGGTAATGTCCAGGTCTTCGCCTGAGCCAGTCCGAGTTAAGGCGTAGTTGCCCGAGGGCAAGATAATCGTGTCGTTGGAAGTGAAATTAAAGATTCGAATGCAACCACCAAAGTTGCTACCAATGTTCGAGGTGTGAATGGCTTCGCGGAGTGAGCATCCCGCTCCATTACCGGACACATCGCTTTCGTCAGCAGTGGTCGACACTTGAATGTCGACGCCACTGCCGAGAGCGTACGTGACCGGGGGCATTGGCAAGACGATCAGCAGCAAGGCGATTGCCAAGCTAATCGTTGTGCCGATAAGACATCGGTTGATTCGGGTATTCATTTATCCTTGCTTTCTAGAACAGAAACACCTTCGCAAGTGCTATGGCTTATTTTAGAATGAGTGGCAGATAGAGTTTCTGATTCAACGCGCCTGTGCCGCTGCCATAAAGCACATAGACCGCGCCTGCATCTTCAAAGTGCAGCGGATGATTCGTGACCACGTGCGACCGCGAGCCGATGATCAGATCGAGTGCGCCGTCGGAATCGAGATCCGCACCGCCGAAGGAGTAACCGAACTGGTCGCCGGTTTTTTCGCCGGTGATGATCCAGTTCGCACGGTCGATGATGTTTGCCGTACCAGAGACCGCACCGCCGTAGATCGCATAGGCGCGATTGCTAAAACTATCACCGATCATCACCTCGCTCTTGCCATCGCCATTCCAATCGAACGAATACAACGTTGTCGGAGCGATGCCGGTAAAGTGCGCCCACGCCGCGGTCCCAATCGTTTGCGATGCGCCCAATGTTCCACCGCGCACAACATCCACTTCGCTCGTTCGACCCAGGATGATGTCTGCTTTGCCGTCGCCGTCCACATCGCCTGCGGCAAGCCAATCACCGTCCAAGCCAGTGATGGTCGCGTCGGCGGGAGTCGAAGCCAGGTCACGTGTGCCAGCCGACAACGGTCCATAGAAAATGTACGCGGTCGTTGAAGATCGCGCGATCAAATCGAGTTTGCCATCGCCGTTTACATCGCCAATCGTGACGCGGCTTAACTGGGAATTGTTCGCGGGACCATAGAGGGTCAAACTCGCTGGTGTCGTTTTCAAATCCCAAACCGCAGGCAAACTATTGCTTCCGAAAAATACAAACACCGCACCTGCATTTGTCCGATTGCTGGGTCCAGTGGCAAGAGGTTCAGCCACAACCAGATCGTCGATCGAATCATTGTTGAGTTTGCCTGCCGCTAACGAATTTATATTTCCAAACGTTCCTGTGTTTTCGCCGGAACGGAATCGCCAGGTGGCTTGCATCGTCGGCGAAAGTGTTTTTGTGCCGGACAAACCGGCTCCGCCTTGAAAAACAAAAACCGTGCCGGTGACGACAAAATTCGCCGCGCCGGATGCGCCGATGATAAGGTCGCGTGTGCCATCGCCGTTCAAATCGGCTGTGGCAAACGATTGCGCAATGTGCTGTTGGTGGATTCTCGAACGCACCTCCAGATTTGCCGTCGTCGTGTATAGGTCGATCACGCCGAGCCGCCGCGTGCCATTATTGAAGATCGAAAAAACTCGCCCGGTGTCGTTAGGTCCATTGTCAAAGTCCTCGGACAAATTCGGCGCACCGGCAATCAAGTCGGCGCGACCGTCGCCGTTGATGTCGCCGCCCCATGTGGCGTAACCAATCCAATCGTTTGAGCCGGTCGAGCCAGGATTTTCTTGCGGATTGCCTGGACCGATCAAAGTAAAATCAGCGGGCTGGGTCGTCAGACGACGTGTGATTTGCGCTGTCCCTGTCCGTTCGTCCGCGCCAATATCGATTTTGAAGAGTCCGCTCGTCCCGATCATCGCGCGTGGTTCGCTATCAAAATCATGATCGGGCGCATTGGTATGTGTCCCAGCATCGATAGCGGGCGAGCCGGAGTTGAGATGAAACGCCGAATCGAGATTTGGATCGATGACAATATTGGACGAATCGAGCGCAAAGCCCTTTTGGTTTGTCGTGTTGTTGTAAAAATCATTGAACGTCACACTGACCGGCACAGAGGCAGTGAGACTAATGCCAGTCGTGAAGCCCACGATGATATTATTCGTGACTGTCAGTGCAGACCCTGTGCGGATTCCTTGTGCGGTGCCCGAGACCCTCCCGGCAAAGGTGTTGTTAATCAACCCACCGGGACTGTTCGTATCCGCAGATAGCCCGCCCACAGCCGTATCGTTGCCAAAGGAACGATTGTGGGTGACAAGCGCGTTCGTCATCGTGTAAGGGCTCTTGACGAAAGCCAGCCCGCCGCCCAAGCCATAGAACGGGGTGTTCGCCGCGCAATTGTTGTCAAAGCGCGTTGAGTCGATTGTGACGAAACTGTTTGAGGCATACAACCCGCCACCGTAGCCCTCACAATTTATCGCGGTCTGGTTGTTCGAGATTTGTCCGCCTTGCATCGTGAGCGTGCTTGTGTAAACTGCCAAGCCGCCGCCGTTGCCAAAGAGGATGTTGCCGTTAGCAAAGTTACCGGTGATCACATTGCTGGATAATATGCCGCTACTCGTTTGGATTAAAAGCCCACCGCCGGATAGATAGACATAGTATTTATAGCCCGCTGTGTTGCTGATGAGGGTATTTCCTGTCAGAGTGAATGCTGGAGAATTGATGATATAAACGCCGCCACCGTAACCGTAAGCGCCGCCAAAACCAGATGCGAAGACAGCATTGGCACTATTGCTCTGAATAATATTGCCTGTTAGATTGACCGGTGCGTTGGAAACATACACGCCGCCACCATAGGACACATCGAACAGCGGACTGGTGCTTGTGATGGTGGCAGCAGTGTTGCTTTGAATCGTGTTGTTGGTCAGCGTAACCGGTCCGCCGCCCAGGATGGCGACACCTCCGCCATAACCTGTGGAATCGGTGATGATATTATTTGCGATTATATTTCCGGTGAGAGTCGCTTGCGTACCTTCCAATTCAACGCCGCCGCCATATTCGCCGGAGCTGGCTGGAATGATGTTATTCTGGATTCGATTATTCTGGATGACCGGCGCGCCGCCTTGAACCCAGATACCTCCCCCGTATAAATACGCGACATTGCCGGTGATGATGTTGTTGTTGATGAGTGCGTTACTGCTCCGTATTCGGATTCCGCCGCCGTGATTTCCACCACCGCCACCGGTGATTGTAAAACCATCGAGAGTCGGAGCGGCAGGTCCTTCGATGTCCACGACCGAAATGGCGCTGGTCGATGGGCGAATCGTTGCGATATTCAGCGCGGGGTTCCGGTTCGTCCAATCGATGCAGTTATAACCGCCGTAAATGTAAAGGGTTTTCGAGATATACAGATTGCCGCTGACGGATGGTTTGGTCTCGATGTAGGTCCCGCCCGCCACTTTGATCACATCCCCAGGTTGCGCCGCGTCGATAGCGGATTGAATAGTCTGGGAATAAATGCCGTTGCTATTGCAGACGCGGAATTCATTTGCCTTAGGCGCAGCGCCGCTCGAATTTGAATTTTCATCGCTGAGAGGAATCGGTGCTGCGCGGGCGGGAGTTTGGTTTGCCGAGAAAATAATTCCGGCGATGAACCACAATAAAACGCAGACAGTTAAAAACAAACGGTGGGTATGGTGTTTCATTTTTAGATTACCCCATTATTTGCGATGCTAATCGCATCGAGGAATGGCAAACCGCCACGAACGCGGGGCGCGTCGAGTGGCGGCTATGTGGCTCCATTTTCAATAGAGCGATAGTGCGATTTCCCCGCGCTCATCACGAGGAATGGCAAGTTGCTAGGTTGGCTGTATTAGAAACTGTGTGTGAGTATAATCAACCACACTCTCGCAGTCAATGGGGGTTCCAGCGGACAAAATAGAATTTCATTACTGCGCGCGATTACACGGAAGCGTGCGCGGCGACCGAGAATACGGTGAGCGTTGGTTCCGCTCCGGCGGCGCGAAACATCACCACGCCGCGCGGCGTCTCGCCGGAATCACGCATTGCCGCCAGCGCTTCGCGACTCTCCCAGACGGTCAGGATGCGCCACAAGCCCGCATCGGTGGTGCTGCGAATGAGGAAGGTTTGGACTATACCTGGGTCGAGTTTTTTCGCTTCGGCGGTAAAGATTTGTTCAAGCGTCGCTGCCTTGTCGGCGGCGACTTGCGCTTCGAGAATGGTTATGACCATTGTGGTTTCCTTTCTATAGCACCATCATTACTTGCTCGTGACTGCTCAGTTCATAATACAACTCGTCCAGTTGCTCGCGGCTTACCGCCGTGAACGTCGTCGTGATGGAAACGTACTTGCCATCCTTGCTCAAGCGACTCGAAATTTCGTGATCTTGCAAGTCCGGCACGTGACGGCGGACGATTTCGACGATGGTGGTTTCAAAGCCCGCAATATTTTTGCCGATGGTCTTCAACGGAAAGCGGCAAGGGAATTCCATTTCGATTTTTTTATCCATCGATATTCCTTTCTATGGCAACATGCTTTGGACAATCGGTCGCAACCCATTGAAGAAAAATTCGACGGCGATTGCCATGACGATCAATCCCATGATTCTCAGCAATACCTTGTTGCCGCTGTGTCCTAGCGCGCGCATCACCTGGCGCGCGCCGATCAAGAACAAGAACGTCAAAATCAACACACCCGACAACGCGAGGATGAGCGCGATTTCTTTTTCGATCACGCCGCCCGTTTCGTTCATCAGCACGATGACCGTCGTGATCGCGCCGGGCCCCGCGATCATCGGAATGCCGAGCGGCGTAATCGCAATGTCTTCGATATATTCCGTCACCGTTTCCTCGTCGGATTTGGTTCGAGACAGCCGCGCCTCCAGCATCTCATAGCCCATGATAAAAAAGATGATGCCGCCAACCACGCGCAGACTGTTCACCGATATTCCAAAGAAATCGAAGAGGAAACGACCGGTGAATGCAAACAGCACGAGCACCAACCAAGCGGTGATCGCCGCACGCAAGGCGACGCGCTGCGATTCTTGATGCGATAGCTTGGAGGTCATTGAGCCAAAGACGGGTAGCGCGCCGATGGGATCGATGATCGTAAAGAGCGAGACGAAACAGAGCAAGCCGAATTGCAAGGGCAAGGTGTTCATAAACTGTTTTTCAAAAGCGTGCCGATTATATTCGCGCGCCGATGTACAGTCAAATGACCGAG
>Ga0334722_10005725_pt1 | contig 12458 bp, 23 predicted proteins | sample C3_bottom_MG_FD_207210 | JGI IMG/M metagenome (GOLD analysis project Ga0334722, IMG submission 207210) | Sediment microbial communities from Yellowstone Lake, YNP, Wyoming, USA - C3_bottom | ecosystem: Environmental > Aquatic > Freshwater > Lake > Sediment | place: USA: Wyoming | collected...
AAAATTGCCTTCTGGTGAAGTCAGAAAATTTCATAAACTTTGCCGTGCTTGCTTTGGCCAACTGGGTAATGTTGAATATGATTCACAAAAATTGGGGAAGGCTGGCCGGAATCGATGGAAGGGAAACCGTCCCAAGGTTCGTGGTGTAGCGATGAACCCTCATGATCACCCGATGGGTGGAGGTGAAGGGAAAAGCTCTGGTGGTCGTCATCCTTGTTCGCCTTGGGGTATGCCTTCAAAAGGTTTTAAAACTAGAAAGAAAAAAGATTCAGACAAGTATATTGTAACTAAAAGGTCCTAACAGGAGGAAATAACATGGCACGTTCAATAAAAAAAGGACCCTTTGTAGATGCTCATTTATCAGAAAAAGTGGTTAAAGCTAAAGAAACAAATTCACGTAAGGTGATTAAGACATGGTCCAGAAGATCAGATATAGTGCCTGACATGATTGGACTGACTTTTGCCGTACATAACGGGAGAAAGTTTATACCAGTATTTGTTTCAGAAAACATGGTAGGAGGAAAACTGGGAGAATATTCGCCTACTAGAACTTTTTTTGGCCATGCGGGCGGGAAGAAAGGTAAAAAATAATAAGCAACCCTTGTGCACTGTTGTAATTACTTTATTACGAGGGTAAGTGTAAGATTTATCCGTTTTGGCTGAAAACAAGCTATATAAGGAGTAAGAAACAGATGGAAGCGAAAGCAGTTTTGAGATATTGTCGCATATCTCCGCAAAAGGCTCGACTTATTGCCAATTTAGTCCGTGGTTCACAAGTTGAATCTGCAATTAATAGTCTTCGATTTATGCCTCAGAAAGGTGCCGCAATTATACGTAAGGTTTTGGAGTCAGCAGTAGCAAATGCACGGCAAAATGACTCGATAGATGTAGATACGCTCTATATCAAAACGATATTTGTTGATGGTGGGCCTATGTTAAAAAGAATTATGCCAAGGGCGATGGGCAGAGCGAATCGTATTTTGAAACGCTCTAGTCATATCACCATTGTCGTTGACGAGCAGTAAGCGTCTTTAACTATTATATTTTAATTGTGATGGAGGAAGGTTTTGGGCCAGAAAGTTAATCCAATCGGTTTACGCCTTAATATTATTCGTACATGGGAATCGACTTGGTATGCAAGTAAAGATTATTCAAAATTTTTACTTGAAGATCATACTTTAAGGAAATTCTTAAAAAAACGTTTATTTCATGCTGGTTTGTCAAGGGTTCAGATTGCTCGTACAGGCGATAAAATCAGGATTAAACTTTTTACTGCACGCCCAGGCATTGTCATCGGCAAGAAAGGTGCAGAAATAGAGACCTTAAAGGCGGAACTAGAAAAATTAACTAATCGGAAATGTGTCCTCGATATTCAAGAGGTAAGACGGCCAGAAGCTGATGCTCAACTTGTCGCCGAAAATGTTGCATCGCAATTAGAGAGAAGAGTTGCTTTTAGAAGAGCAATGAAAAAGGCTGTGAATATGGCCTTGAAGTTTGGGGCAAAAGGGATTAAGATATCCTGCTCAGGTCGTTTGGGTGGAGCAGAAATAGCCAGAAATGAGTGGTACCGTGAGGGACGCGTTCCCCTTCATACTCTGCGGGCCAATATTGATTATGGCTTAGCCGAATCAATGACTACTTTTGGGGTTATTGGTGTTAAGGTTTGGATATTTAAAGGTGAAGTTCTTTCTGACGCTGAAAATGTAATTTAAAATAATAGGATAAGACAATGCTAAGTCCTAAGAAAGTGAAACATCGCAAACAATTTAAGGGCAATATGGGTGGTGCCGCTCAACGTGGATCAACCATAGAATTTGGTGATTACGCATTGAAAGCAACAGAATGCGGCAGGCTCACTGCACAGCAGATTGAAGCTGGACGAGTTGCGATAAATCGTAAAATCAAGCGTGGCGGTAAAATGTGGGTTAGAATATTTCCCAGTAAGCCTTTTACGAAAAAACCTGCGGAGACCAGAATGGGCGGAGGTAAAGGTGCCCCCGAGGGTTGGATGTCTGTTATTAAGCCAGGAAAAATACTTTATGAAATTCATGGTATTGAACCAGAAATGGCAATAGAAGCACTTTCTCTAGCGCAGCATAAATTTTCATTTGATACAAAGATAATTTGTAAGGATTCAACAATATGAAAAATTCAGAGTTAATCGAACTAGGTAAGGCTGAACTTGAGGCTAAAGTAATTACTTTGGAAAAAGAATTATTCAAGCTTAAGTTTCAGCACAGTATACGCCAGATCGAAAACACAGCGAAGATCACTTTGTTTAAGAAGGATATTGCAAGAGTAAATACTGCGATTAACATGAAACTAAAGAATTTATAATTGGAACCTTAATCATAATATTTTTCTAAATTGCCGTAGGAAAGACAATGACTGATCTTATAAAAAAAAGAAGAACTCTTGAAGGCATGGTTGTGAGTGATAAGATGACAAATAGCATTGTCATTGAGACAGCACGGCTTGTAGCACATAAATTGTATGGGAAAATGATCCGTCGTCACAAAAAGTTTATGGCTGATGATCCACAAAATATATGTAACATTGGCGATCAAGTCATAATTGAAGAGTGTCGTCCGCTGAGTAAAAATAAAAGGTGGAGACTTATTCAGGTTGTCAAAAAAGCCGAATAGATTTCGTATAAATTTTAATTAACTTATTTAATTTCTGTTTGATATCTATTGCTCTCAGGCTAAACTTAGTTTTAAGTAGTTTTTTATATTTCTAACAATAATGTTTCTGTAAGTTTCTTAATGTTTACAGAGAAAGACATGGTAAAGATATGATACAGACCGAAAGTGTATTAAAAGTTGCAGATAATTCAGGAGCAAAAAGTGTTCTCTGCATAAAGGTATTGGGTGGTTCAAAAAGGCGCTATGCTGGTATCGGTGATGTCATAGTAGTGTCAATCAAAGAGGCTATCCCTAATTCGAAGGTTAAAAAAGGTGACGTGATGAAAGCAGTCATTGTGCGCACTGTAAAGCAAATTAGGCGAACGGAAGATACATTTGTACGCTTTGATGAAAATTCTGCAGTATTGATTGCTGCAAATGGTGAACCGATTGGAACACGTATATTCGGTCCTGTAGCAAGGGAACTCCGAGCCAAAGGATATATGAAAATAATTTCTCTTGCCCCTGAAGTTTTATAATAGGCATGAGTTGAATCTCATTTTACGACGACCTGAGAGGCAAAGACAATGCAGTGTGTACAACGTTTAAAGAAAGACGATCAAGTAGAAGTTTTAAGTGGTAAAGATAAAGGCAGAGTAGGCAAAATACTTAGAGTCAATCCAAACAGCAACAAAGCGATTGTTGAAAAAGTAAATATTGTTAAACGCCATACTAAGCCAAACCCTGCGAATCAACAGGGTGGTATTATAGATAAAGAAGCAATGGTTGATCTTTCAAATTTACAACTTATTTGTCCTAAATGTGCTAAAACTGTCCGGTTAGGAATAAAGTATTTGGATGATGGTGCTAAAGTACGGATATGTAAAAAATGTAGTGAAGCTGTTGATTCCAAATAATATATAGAGCATATCTTGAGGAGTACAGTATGGCAAGCTTAAAGGAATATTATATTAAAGAGTGTGTTCCACTACTCATTAAAGAATTTGGGTATAAATCCATAATGGAAGTGCCTAAGTTGGATAAAATAGTTTTGAATATGGGGCTGGGTGAGGCTGTCCAAAATCCAAAAATTATTGATGCCGCCGTCTCGGAGCTGAGTTCTATTAGTGGCCAAAAGGCTGTAGTTACTCGAGCAAAAAAGTCAATTGCTGGATTTAAATTGCGTGAAGGAATGCCGATTGGTTGTTGTGTAACTATTCGGAAGGATAGGATGTATGATTTTTTAGCTAAGCTGATACATATTGCTTTGCCACGGGTCAGAGATTTTAGAGGAATACCATTGAAATCTTTCGACAAAAGAGGGAACTATGCTTTAGGGATTAAAGAAGAGATTATATTCCCTGAAATTGATTATGACAAAATTGATAAAATCAAAGGTCTCAATATAGTTATTGGGACTACAGCGAAGACAGATGAAGAGGGGCGTTTCCTGCTTCAAGCATTAGGGATGCCTTTTAGAAAATAATCAGAAGGTCGAGGTTAACAGTGGCTAAGAAATCTTTAATTGCAAAAAGTAAACTCAATCCAAAATTTGGTGTACGGGCGCACAACCGCTGCAAAATTTGTGGAAGGCCACATGGCTATATGAGAAAGTTTGATATATGTCGAATTTGTTTCAGGAATATGTCAAATAGCGGTTTGATAACCGGTGTTACCAAATCAAGCTGGTAACTATTCTTATCTCACCTTCAAGAACCACGGCAAAATTACCCTGTTATAAATATATATTTAAGACCGGAGAAGGAGTTTCCAATGTCGATGAGCGATCCCCTGGCGGATATGTTGACCAGGATAAGAAATGCAGTCATGGTAAATCATGATAGTGTTGAAATGCCATATTCCAAGATTAAAGCAGAAGTTGCCAGAATCTTGAAACAAGAAGGTTATATTAAAGATTTTCAAAAAATTGAAGAAAATACCGTTCAGGATGTATTGCGTATTGCCTTGAAGGCTAGTCAATATTCCGATAAGGTTATCAGTGGCATTAAAAGGATTAGTAAGCCTGGACGTCGTGTATATTCCCGCCATAATGAAATACCAAAAGTATTGAGCGGGCTTGGTATTTCAATTTTGTCAACTTCTGCAGGTGTTCTTACTGATCATGAAGCGAGGACAAAAACTGTTGGTGGTGAAATCATTTGTGAAGTTTGGTAATTTTTTTTAATTCAAAATGTTTTGTTTGGAGATAACCAATGTCAAGAATTGGTAATAAACCTATACTAATTCCTAACGGAGTTAAACTTGAGATAACCAATAACATGGTTAAGGTGTCAGGTCCTAAGGGCATATTGGAGCAGCAATTTTTAGCTGAAATTGAATTAGTCAAAGATGGCGATTCACTTTTGGTTAAAGGACATAACACTAGCAAACGTACAAATGCTTTTCGGGGAATGACTAGATCGTTAATTAATAATATGATTCTTGGTTCACAAACAGGATTCAAAAAAACATTATTAGTCGAAGGGGTTGGATACCGGGTTAATGTTGAAGGGAAAAAAATAAGCTTGTCGGTTGGCTATTCAAATCCGGTTGACTTTATTCTCCCCCCAACTGTTTCGGCTTCCGTAGCTAATAATCAGATTGTTCTTGAATCAATTGATAAAGGAATGCTTGGGCAAACTGCAGCGAAAATAAGAGATATCCGAAAACCAGAACCCTATAAGGGGAAAGGGATCAGATATGAGAATGAACATATTGTCAGAAAAGCCGGCAAAACAGCTGGCAAGAAATAATTAGGGCATCCCAATGGCAAAGACAAGTGCAAAAACATTAGCGCGGCAGAAGAGAGTACAGAGGATAAGAAAAAATATTGTTGGAACGACGGCACGTCCGCGTTTACGAGTATTTAAAAGTTCTCGGCATATTTACGCGCAAATAATTGATGATTCCAAGGGCACAACTATTTGCGCGGCTTCTTCCTTAGTGCTTGAAATTGATCCGGTTGATCAGAAAGGGAAAATATCCCAAGCAAACAAAGTCGGTCTCCTCGTAGCTGAACACGCTAAGACTAAAGGTGTTCAAGCAGTTGTTTTTGATCGTGGGGGGTATATTTACCATGGACGTGTTAAGGCGTTGTCTGAGGGAGCCAGAGAAGGTGGCTTAGTATTTTAGTCATACGTAAGAAAAAAATTTGGAGGTTTAAACTTTGGCTAATATAATTAAGGATAAAGACGATCAATTAATTGAGAAAATCGTCTTTATCAATAGAGTAGCAAAAGTTGTTAAGGGTGGTAGGCGTTTTAGTTTCAGTGCCATAGTGGTTGTTGGTGATGGGGCTGGCAAAGTTGGATATGGGCTAGGAAAGGCAAATCAAGTCCCTGATGCCATTCGCAAGGGAGTTGATCAAGCCAAAAAAGACATGAAACACGTGGCAATTACCAATACAAGCATCCCTCATGAAATCTATGGAAAATTTGGAGCCGGTCGCGTTATGCTAAAACCCGCTTCTCCTGGTACAGGGGTTATTGCTGGTGGTGCTGTTCGCGCAGTATTAGAGGCTGCAGGTGTTCATGATATTTTAACAAAGTGCCTTGGCTCTCATAATCCACATAATTTAGTGAAAGCAACACTTGATGGCTTGCGTAGTTTACGAACGCCTGAGCGGATTGCAGCTAACCGGAACAAAACTGTAGAAGATATTTTCAGGAAGTAATAGTCATACTCAGGATATAATCATGAAAAACGATGTTAAAGTGAAACTGATAAAAAGCTATATAGGCAGTCCTAAAAAAATTCGTGCTACATTGATTGGTTTGGGTCTGACACGAATGCATAAGACGATTATTCGAAAAAATACGCCTGAAATTCAGGGGATGTTGAGTAAAGTTCAACATCTTATAGTTGTGGAGGAATAGGAATGTTGAATCTCAGCAATCTCTCCCCGTATCCAGGGGCAACGAAACAGCGCAAAAGAATTGGGCGTGGTCAAGGAACTGGTCAAGGTAAGCAGGCTGGTCGTGGCCATAAAGGGTTTAAGGCTCGTTCAGGTAGCAGCATTAACCCAGGGTTTGAGGGTGGACAGATGCCTTTACATCGGAGACTTCCTAAGCGTGGGTTTACCAATGTTTTTAAAAAAATATATGGGATAATTAATATCAAAGATTTAGAAAATTTTAATGATAATACTATTATTGATACCCATGTACTGCATGATAATGGACTGGTAGGAAAAAAATATACTCTGATTAAGTTGTTAGGAACTGGAGAAATTTCAAAAAAATTGATTATAAAATTGGCTTATGTCAGTGAAGCGGCCAAAACTAAAATTGAAGCTGTTGGCGGCAAAATCGAGGCATAGACATGGCAAGTGGTCTGCAAGGAACAGCGAATATTCCTGAATTAAAACGGAGAATCTCCTTTACTCTTTTGATGCTAGCGGTTTATAGGATAGGGGTTCAAATACCTACACCCGGGATTAATGGAGAAGCCTTAGCAGATTTTTTCGCCAAAAACTCAGGGACGATTTTTGGCATGTTCAATATGTTTTCTGGTGGTGCTCTGCAAAATTTTTCAATTTTTGCTTTAGGGATTATGCCCTATATTAGCGCGTCTATCATATTTCAGTTGTTGCAAGTTGTGGTTCCACAGGTAGAGGCACTTGCCAAGGAAGGTGAGTCTGGACGCAGAAAAATTACCCAATACACACGTTATTCAACGGTTGTACTTAGTATAGTACAAGGTTTATTTATTAGTATAGGTCTTGAAAGCATGGCAGCTCCTTCTGGGAATGCAATGATTGTTATTGAGCCAGGTTGGACTTTCCGGATAATGACTGTGATCACCCTTACTTCTGGTACAGCATTTATTATGTGGCTTGGCGAACAAATGACCGAGCGAGGGGTTGGCAATGGGATATCTTTAATAATTTTTGCAGGCATTGTTGCGAGGATGCCTGTTGCAATTGTTAATACTGTAAAAATGGCTTCCGCTGGAGAGATGCCAATTATTTTATTACCTATTTTGCTGGCGATGATGGCCGCTGTAATAGCTATTGTGATTTACTTCGAAACGGCACAGCGCCGTATACCTATTCAGTATGCAAAACGAATGGTTGGACGGCAATTATTTGGAGGTCAGCGATCACATTTGCCTCTAAAAATTAATATGTCAGGTGTTATACCTCCAATTTTTGCTTCTTCAATTATGATGTTTCCTGCAACCATTGGCGGCTTTATTCAAATTGATTGGGTGAAACAAGTTTCGTCCGCTTTAGCGTGGGGGACATTATTACATACTTTTTTTTATGTAGTAATGATAGTTTTCTTTTGTTTTTTTTATACTGCCGTAACATTTAATCCAGTTGATATTGCCGAAAATTTGAAAAAAAATGGGGGATTTGTTCCTGGAATAAGACCTGGAAAGAAAACGGCTGAATTTATAGATAAAATTATGATACGTCTTACAGTTATCGGTGCTGTCTATATATCATGCGTATGTGTTTTACCTGAGATATTGATTAAAAAGGGGAATGTCCCGTTCTATTTTGGGGGCACTGCCTTGTTGATTGTTGTTGGTGTTGCAATTGATACAATTTCTCAGATTGAATCTTATACAGTAATGCGTAATTATGATGGCTTTCTGAAAACTGGTAGGATTAAAGGCCGTTAAAATATACGATGTGATGCATGAGCTCGGCAATAACCATAAAATCTTTAGATGAAATTAATTTAATGCGTCGCGCTAATAAAATAGTCGCTGAAGCATTGAATCTGGTTATGAAAAATATAGTTCCTGGAGTATCAACAAAGGAACTTGATATGATTGCAGAAGATTATGCTAAAATAAATAGTGCAATCCCCGCCTTTAAAGGTTATAGAGGTTACCCTGCTAGCTTATGTGTGTCAATTAATGAGCAGGTTGTACATGGTATTCCTTCCAGAAAAACTTTTATCCATGAGGGTGATATCGTAAGTGTAGACTTTGGTATTAACTATAAGGGATTCTATGGTGATGCTGCTTTTTCCCTTGTTGTTGGTAATGATGTTGATGAAAAAAAAAGATTACTGAAAGTGACTCATCAATCACTTTTTATGGGAATTGAGCAGGTTAGGTCAGGCAATAGGATTAGTGATATTTCGGAAGCTATTCAGACATATGTCGAAGCGAATAGTTTTCATGTCGTCAAACAGTTTGTTGGACACGGCATTGGCAGTAAGTTGCATGAAGCGCCTGAAGTTCCTAATTATAAACGACCAGGACGAAGTCCAAGACTACTGCCCGGGATGGTATTAGCCATCGAACCGATGGTAAACGTTGGTACATCAGATGTAGTAGTAATGAAAGATGGGTGGACGGTCGTAACTTCAGATAGAAGCAACTCTGCTCACTTTGAGCACTCGGTTTTGGTGACCGAAGGTGAGCCTGAAATTCTGAGTGAAGCAATTAATAAGCAGTTTTTGTAATTTGAGGATAGTCTTATATGGCGAAGGAAGAGGCAATTCAAGTTGAGGGTACTATTATTGAACCTCTACCAAATGCGATGTTTCGAGTTGAACTTGAGAATGGCCATAAAGTACTAGCACATATTTCTGGTAAGATGCGAATGCATTTTATTAAGATTCTGCCTGGCGATAAAGTAACGATTGAATTGTCACCCTATGACTTATCACGCGGCAGAATTGTATTTCGTGGAAAAGGCAATAGATAATTTATATTACACAGAAAGGCGAAAATCATGAAGGTTAGATCATCTGTAAAAAAAATATGTAGCGAATGTAAGATATTCAAACGTAATGGTGTTGTTCGTGTTTCATGTAAAGTGAAGAAGCATAAACAGCGACAGGGATAGTTCTTGTCGCAATGAATTTGTTTTATTTTATAATCAAGTATTAACCTATATTTAGGAGTATAACCTTGGCACGTATAGCTGGTGTAGATTTACCAAAGAATAAGCATATGGTTATTGCGCTTACCTATATACATGGTATCGGTAAGACAAGTGCAAAAAAAATACTCGATGAAGTTAACATCGATTATACGATGAGTAGTGACAATTTAGATGATAATCAGGTCGCTGAAATCAGAAAGATACTTGAATCATCATCTCATAGTGTTGAAGGGGATAGGCGTCGTAATGTCGCTATGGACATTAAGAGAATGATGGATTTGGGAAGTTATCGAGGGATCAGACATCGCAAAGGATTACCTTGTAGGGGGCAGCGAACAAGCACTAATGCTAGAACTCGAAGAGGCCCAAGGCGCGCTGCAAACAAATAGCATTTATTTAACCCCACATAATAAATAGATTAGGAGATTACAAATGGCTGGGCCTAAAACCAAGGTAAAGCGTAAAGAGAAAAAAAATATACCCGAGGGAGTAGTCAGTATTAAATCTACTTTCAATAATACGCTGGTTACATTTTCTGATAAGCAAGGAAATGCTGTATCCTGGTGTAGTGCTGGGTGTTTAGGATTTAAAGGATCACGCAAAAGTACGCCTTTTGCCGCTCAAAATACTGTTGAGACAGCGGCAAAAAAGGCCATGGATTCTGGCATGCGAAAGGTATTTGTCAATATTAAAGGTCCCGGTCCTGGACGTGAATCAGCATTGAGGGCTTTGCAGCAGGTTGGGCTGGAAGTGAGTAAGATATGTGATGTGACACCTATCCCCCATAATGGTTGCAAGCCACCCAAGAAAAGACGCGTTTAAGTATAATATATAGTTTATAGAGATTGGAGGTAGTCAATTGTCACGATACACAGGCGCATTATGCCGGCAATGTCGAAGAGAAAAGCTAAAGCTTTTCCTGAAAGGTGATCGCTGTTATTCAGACCGATGTGCTTTTGAAAGACGCTCTTTTGCACCCGGTCAACATGGACAAGACCGATTAAAAAAGATGTCTGACTATGCAATTCAGCTACGAGAAAAGCAAAAAGTTAAGCGTATGTATGGAATGCTTGAAGGACAATTCAATAGGTACTTTCAAAAAGCTGAACAGAAAAAAGGCATTACTGGTGTAAATTTATTGGTCCTACTTGAACGAAGGCTTGATAATGTCCTTTATCGGTTAGGTTTTGCTGCATCTCGAAATCAAGCAAGGCAAATGGTTAGACACAATCATTTTTTAGTGAATGGTAAGAAAGTTAATATACCATCATTTTTAGTATCGATAAATGATGAAATTTCACTGAAAGAAAAGAGTCAAAAGGTTGAGGCGATAAAAGATAACCTTGCGACAATTGCTCGTCGTGGTGTTCCAAGTTGGTTGAATTTACACCAAGACACTTTTAAAGGGAAAGTAAATGCCTTGCCGAATCGTGAAGAGATTACCATGCCGATTCAGGAAAACCTTATTGTTGAACTTTATTCGAAATAAGACATAATATGATTGATACTGAATTGAACATCACATTAGAGTCAGATCCGATTTATCGTAACTGGACTGAACTTATTTTCCCCGAGCGTATTGAAGTAGATGCTGCAACACATACTCATCGTTACGGTAAATTTACGTGTCAACCATTAGAACGTGGTTTTGCAACAACGGTTGGCAATTGCTTACGCCGTATATTATTGTCATCTATTCAAGGGGCAGCAATCACTTCAGTTAAAATTGAAGGCGCTCATCATGAATACTCCACTAGGCCTGGAATCTTAGAAGATGTTATAGAAATTATACTTAATTTAAAGGAAGTAAGGCTTCGTTTAAAGTCAAAAAATTCTGCAATTATACGAATTGAAAAATATGAAAAAGGTCCGGTTACTGCTGCTGACATTATTTCCCCCGACGGCATGGTTGAGGTGATGAACCCGGAACAACATATTTGTACAATTACCGGTAAAGAAGGAAAGATGGTTGCTGAATTTCAGGTTAAGTGGGGCAAAGGCTATTCCCCTGCTGAAAATAACAAAACCGATGACATGAGCGTTGATACTTTTCCCATTGACGCAATTTTCACACCAATTCAAAAGGTTAAAATTATCGTCAGTCAGGCTAGGGTTGGCCAGCAGACTGATTATGATAAGCTAACCATGGAAATTCATACTGATGGGAGTATTACTCCCGAAAATTCTCTGGCATATGCCGCGAAAATTTTAAAAGAGCAGATGCAAATTTTTATTAATTTTGATGAGGATAGGGCTGAGCCTGAGATTGAGCAACATCTTGATGGCGCAGTTATTCCAGTTAATGAAAATTTGTACCGAAGTGTTGAAGATTTAGAGTTATCTGTCCGTTCAGCCAACTGTTTGCGTAATGCTGATATTAAATATATTGGTGAATTAGTGCAGAAGAGTGAAGCTGAAATGTTGAAAACTAAAAATTTTGGTCGTAAATCTTTGAATGAAATTAAGCAATTACTTTCTGAGATGGGCCTGTCGCTTGGTATGAAGGTTGATGGTTGGGTTCAACCCGCCCCTCAGGATTCACCTGAAGAATAAGTAATTGAGAGAGGTATACAGCAATGAGACATAGAAAAGCAGGAACAAGATTAGGGCGGAACTCATCACATCGCTTAGCCATGATACGCAATATGGTTACATCACTTTTTGAGCATGAGCGTATTGTTACCACTACCCCTAAAGCTAAAGAAGCAAGGAAGATAGTTGATAAGATGATGACTTTAGCTAAACGTGGTGATCTGCATGCAAGGAGGCAGGCATTATCCTTTATGCAGAATAATAGTGTGGTAGCAAAACTATTTGATGTTTTGAAAAATGACTATATGGATAGAAATGGAGGCTACACTAGGATCATTCGAACAGGAAACCGTCTTGGTGATGCAGCCCCAATGGCGATATTAGAGTTGGTTAACTATAAAGAAGCCGATAATAGCGAAACACAGGTTTCAGATAATTGATAAGATTTTATAATA
>Ga0334722_10005726_pt1 | contig 12458 bp, 12 predicted proteins | sample C3_bottom_MG_FD_207210 | JGI IMG/M metagenome (GOLD analysis project Ga0334722, IMG submission 207210) | Sediment microbial communities from Yellowstone Lake, YNP, Wyoming, USA - C3_bottom | ecosystem: Environmental > Aquatic > Freshwater > Lake > Sediment | place: USA: Wyoming | collected...
CCGACGGCGCTCGCGGCCGCGGCCGCGGTGCTCGCGGTGCTCATGCTCACCTCCCCCATCGCGATCTATGCGGCGCTGCTCCTTGCCCTCCTCGTCCCGGTGGGCTCGTTCACGTTCCAGGTGCACCGCAACCGCAGCTACGAGGCGGCGTTCCGCCACTACTCCTTCGTGGTCCTCGGTGGATGTGTCGGTATGGCCGCGCTGGCGCTCGCGGGCAGCCTTCCACGCGAGCAGCCGCCGGCGACGTTCGTTCTGCTCGTCGCGCTCATCGTCGTCGCCTTCGCGCTGAAGCTCGCGGCGATCCCCTTCCACACGCATGCCGCGCTCCTCGCGTCGGAGGTGCCCGCGTCCGCGCTCGCGCTCTATTTCGGCGTGCTCGTCCCGACCACGTTCATCGCATTCGCCGAGATCCTCACGCTCTCGGGGCTGCTCCCGGCGATCGTGCAGATCTCCAAGGTGCAGGACCTGCTCCTCGGCATCGGCGGTGTCTCGGCGCTTGGCGGCGCGTTCCTCGCCACGGGGTCCACCGAGCTCCGGCGTGTCGCCGTGTATTCGGTCATCGCGAACCTCGGTCAGGCGCTCGTGGGGATCGCGACGCTCTCGGGTCCGGGGATCGTCGGCGCGATCGCCATCACGCTCGTCTCGGGCGCCGGCGCGACGCAGCAGCTCATTGCGGCCGGCGCGATCGAGCGGCGGTCCGGGGCGGACCGTCCGAGCGCGACGGTCGCGCCCCTCGCGTCTCTCGCCTTCGTGGTGGGGGGCTTCGCGATGATCGGCGCACCCCCGCTCGTCGCCTTCCCGGGGCACTTCTTCGTCGAGCTCATCGCGTACTCGTACTCGGGATTCCTGGGGACGACCCTCGTCGTGTCGACCCTGCTCATCCTCGTCGCGCAGCTGCGTGCCGGGATGGCGATCTTCCGCGTGGCTCCACAGCGGTGGCGCGTGGAGCGCCGGCCGGTCGCGGGGTTCGTCGGCGCGTTCGTGTTCCTGGCCCTGCTGGTCGGTGGCATCCAGCCGGACGGCTTCCTGCGACCGATCGCGGCGTTCGCCGACGAGTTCATCCGCGCGCTCCGGCCGCTGTAGACAAGTCGAGCGACGCGCGGCTTCGCCGCGAGGAATTAGGGAGCCTTGTCCTCGCTCATCCACTTGTCGACGTCGCGGCGATAGCTCACCACGCCGTCGGGGAACCAGAGCTTTATCTCCGAATCCGCGGTCTCGGGCGCGTCGCTCGCGTGCACGAGGTTCCGAAGCCCGACCAGGGCGTAATCGCCGCGGATCGTGCCCGGCGCGGCCTCGTGCGGCCGCGTCGCGCCGACCATCGCGCGGACGACCGCGATGGCGTTCGGCCCCTCGAGCACGAACGCGATGACGGGTGATGCGCTGATGACCTTCACCAGATCGTCGTAGAAGAACTTCCCCTTGTGGACTTCGTAGTGCTTCTCGGCCAAGGTGCGCTCGACCTTCACGAGGCGCATCGCGGCGATGCGCAGGCCCCGGCGCTCGAAGCGCGCGAGGATCTCGCCCGCGATGCCGCGCTGCACAGCGTCTGGCTTGAGGATCACGAGGGTCCGCTGGTCGCTCATTCCACTCACGATGCGATCTCCATGTCCGCCACCTCCGCGCCGGGCGCGTTCACGTTCGCGATCGCCGCCCGCGGCCCGACGGCTGCGATGTAGGACAGCTCGGGACGCAGGTACAGGCGCGCGACCCGCCGGACGTCCGTGGCGCTGATCGAGTCGATGATGGCGCAGACCTCGTCGACCGTGCGAACGCGCCCGAGGAACAGCTCCTGGCCGGCGAGCCAGTTCGAGACGCCGCGGCTGTCTTCGAGGCGCAGCTCGAGCCGTCCCTTGTTGAAGTCGCGCACGCGCTCGATCTCATCCTCGGGAACGATCTCGTCGCGCATCCGCGTGACCTCGGCCAGCGAGGCTTCGATGACCTCCGAGATGCGCTCCGGCGTGACACCCGCGTAGACCACGAGGTGGCCCGAGTCCACGTAGTTCGTCCCATAAGAGTGGACGTCGTACGCAAGTGCGCGCTTCTCGCGCAGCTCGAGGAAGAGCCGGCTCGACATCCCCTCGCCGAGGATCGCGTTCAGCATGTCGAGCGCGTACTTGTCGGGATGTTCCTGCGCGACGCCGCGCCAGCCGATGCAGACATGTGCCTGCTCCGTGCGCCGGCCGAGCACTTTCATCCGCACACGGCCGGCATCGGGCGCCGCGCTGAGCTTCGCCGGTGCGCGCGGCTCGACGTCATCGAACAGCGCGGCGACCGCGTCGAAGACCTCCTCCGCGTTCACCTTCCCCGCGATGGCCACCACGATGCGCGAAGGCACGTAGCCGCGCCGCATGAAATCGCGCAGGCGGTCGGCGTCGAGCCCATTCACCACCGGCTCGCGGCCGCCGACCTCCCAGCCGAGCGGGTGCTTCGGGTAGAGGAGCTCGTCGATGAGCGTGTGCACGCGATCCTGCGGCTGGTCGCGGTACATCCGCAGCTCTTCGATGACGACGCGCTTCTCCATCTCGATATCGCCCGGCCGGAGCATCGGCGCGCGAATGAGGTCGGCGACGACATCGAGGGCGATGCGCCAATGCCGCGCGGGGACGCGCGACCAGAACACCGTCACCTCTTTGTCGGTCGCCGCGTTCACGACGCCGCCGCGGCTCTCGATGTCCTGGCTGATCACCGCGGCGGTCGGCCGCTTCGCGGTGCCCTTGAACACGATGTGCTCGAGGAAGTGGCCGGTGCCCGCGTCCGCGCGCGTCTCCATACGTGACCCCGCGCCAACGAACACCGTCAGCGACGCCGAACGCGTTTCGGGCATCTCCGCGACGAGGACGCGCACGCCGTTCGGAAGGACGCGCTTTTCGTGATCCAACCACGCGAACTCTAGCGGCAGAACACCATTGTCATGTACAGCGCGTCGCTCCCCTGCACCGCGCCGATCCCGACGCGACGGAAGGTCGGATCCATGATGTTCGTGCGGTGGTTGATCGGCGCCCACGGCTCCGACATGAACTCGACGTGCAGACGATCGACGTTCCCCTGCCAGACCTTGCCGGTGTTCTCGCCATACCAGCCCGTGCCGCACGCGGCGGCGTCACGCGTCTTCGCGGGCCCGTCGGGGCCGTCGTGGTAGACGTAGCCGTAGCGCGACTCGACCTCGCTGTGCAGGCGCGCAGCCGCCCCGGCGCTCGCGTCGAGCGTGAGCAACACAAGACCGCTCTCCGCGCGCGAGGCGTTCATCAGCGTGAGCATCCGCTGCTCCGCGGCGACGGTGTCCGCCGTCAGGATCGGCGCCGGCGCGACGGTGCGCGCCGGTGGGGGCGTCGGTCGAGGCGTCGGCGCGGGCGTCGGGATCGGCGTGGGTTCGGGCGTCGGCGTTGCCGCCGCGACGGGATCCGCGGGCGGATCGTCGCGCACGCGGTCCATCCCGCGGGCGACCGGCGCGGCGCGCGCGTCGGTCGTGACCGCCGGCGCATCGAGGCGCGCGAGGCGACTCGTGCCGGGTGTGAACGCCGCGAGGACGAGCGCCGAAAGAGTGAGTGCGACAGCCGTGCCGGTGATGAGCGCGAGGATCCGCTCTGCGGTCACGACTCCGCCGCGGCGAGCGCTCCGTAGCTGATGACAAGGTCGGCGCCGGCGCGGCGCGCCGCGACGAGACCCTCGTGCTCGAGGGCCGCGGCGTCGGGCAGCGCCTCGCTGCTAGCGAACAGCGCGTGCTCGTCGGCCGTGAAGAAGGAGAGCACCGGCAGATCCGCGGCCGACGCGATGCGGGTGACGTGATCGAGGGCCGCGAGGCCCGGCTTCACGACGACCGCGTCGGCCCCGGCCGCGATCTCGCGGAGCGCGCGCAAGCGCGCCGCTTCGGGGTCATCCGCGGGCAGGAGCGGCACGACGCGCTCGGCCGTCGGTATCGCCTCGACCGCGCGGCGGTGCGACGTGTACAGCTTCGTCTCGAGCTTGACCATCGCGGCGACCGGGACCGCGCCGTGACCCACCGACGACAGCGCCGCCCGCAGCGCTTCGACGCCGCCCTCGAGCATCCCCGAGGGGATCACCAGGTCGGCGCCGGCATCGGCGTGCACGACCGCGATCTCGACCAGGCGCGAGAGCGTGCCTTTGACGTCGGCATTCCCCTCCGTGAACAGCACACACTGGCCGTGCGTCGTGTACGCGCAGACGCAGACGTCCGTCGCGACCGCCAGGTCGGGCGCCGCGTCCTTGACCGCGTGGATCGCGCGCGTCACGACGTGGTCGCGCTCGGAGGCCAGCATGGCGCGCTCGTCCTTGCGGTCGGACATGCCGAAGATGAGGAGCCCGGCGATCCCGGACGAGGCTGCCGCCCGCGCATCGCGCACGAGCTCAGTGATCGAAAGACGCTCGAGCCACGGCGCGTCGGGGACGCGCTCGCGGTCCTCGACCCGCGCCGAGACGATGACCGGCTGCACCAGGCGTCCGGCGAGCGCGGGTGCGGCCAGTGCCCGCGACCACAGGGGATGGTCGGCGAGGCGGCCCCGGATCAGCGTTGCCTGGCGCACCGCTCCCGATGGTACGAGCCATGGCTTCCGCCCGACGCGGCGGCTCGCTAGTCTCTCGGGGGATGAGGGCTCGGGCGCGGCTCCTGACCGGCGGTCTGGTGGTGCTCCTATTCGCGGGGACCGGCTTTGGCCTGCGCTCCGCGTCGCCCGCCGCGGCGAGCGCACCGGCGGGCGATCCCGGCGTGTTGACCGCGAGCGTCGCCTACGCCGCGGAGCCCGTCGTCGCGCCGGCAGCAGCGGAGCCCGCACCCGCGCCGGCCGAGTCGCTTCCGACGCCGAAGGACGCTCCCGCCACGGCGGTCTTCGACGATATGAAGCACGTCTGGCAATCGCTGAACAACTGCGGGCCGGCCGCGGTGGTCATGGCGCTCTCCACGCTCGGTGTCGACGCGAACCAGGAGGTCGCGCGCCTCGCGCTCCGTGGTCCCGACGTTCGGCGTGGCATGGGCCCGCAGGGTGTCGGGCCGTGGGTGCAAGCGAACTTCGACCTGCGCTCGACGTGGCGGAACGACGGCACCAACGACCTGATGAAGCGCCTGGTCGCGAACGGCTTCGTACCGATGGTGACCCAGTGGATGCAGGATCCTTCCGTGTCCCGCATCGCCCACTGGCGCACCGTCCGTGGCTACGACGACGCACAGGGCGTCTTCTTCGTGAACGACTCGATGCTCGGGAACATGGTCGCGCTGTCGTACGACTGGTTCGGGCGAAACTGGCAGTCCTTCCAGTACCGCTACATGGTCATCTACCGCCCCGAACAGGAGCCGCTGCTGCACGCGGTCATCGGCAAGGACTGGTCGGAGCCCGTGATGCGCCAGTCGCTCTATGAGCGCGCGAAGGCCGAGGCCGTGGAGCAGGACACGAACTTCGGGTGGCTCGCGTATGGCGAGGCGGCGTACGCCAACGGCGTCTTCGAAGAGGCGGTCGCCGCATTCGAGCGCGGTTTCAGCACCGGCTCCGCGAGCGGCGTGTTCGGCGTGCGCAACTCGTACCCGCAGGCGCTGCGCGCGCTCGGCCGCCGCCAGGAAGCGGATGTCGTCGCGCAGAAGATCAACGGCGTCACACCGGTCCCGTCGACCGTGGCGCCCGCACCGGACACCTACGCGGTATTCCTCGCGATCCGCCGCAGCACGCCCTTCGAAACGCTCCCGACGGAGTGACGACGGTCCGCTTCCTGGGAAGCGGCGACTCCTTCGGCGACGGCGGACGCTTTCAGGCCTGCATCCTCGTCGAACACGACGATGATCGCGCGCTGCTCGACTGCGGCGCCTCGAGCCTCATCGCCCTGAAACGAGCCGGCGTCGACCCGAACACCATCGGCGCGGTCCTGCTGACGCACTTTCACGGCGACCATGCCGGCGGTGTCCCGTACCTCATGATCGACGGGCGGTTCTCCAAGCGCGATCGACCGCTGACGATCGCCGGCCCGACCGGCGTACGCGCACGGATGACGACGATCTTCGACGCGGCGTTCCCGGGTTCGTCCGCGTCGCGGCTCGGCTTCGACATCACCTACGTCGAGCTCGGCGATGTGCCGTCGCGCATCGGGCCGTTCGAGGCGTCGGCGCTCCGCGTCGCGCACCTGGACGCGACCGAGCCGCGCGGTCTGCGGCTCTCGGTCGGCGATCACGTCGTGGGCTACACCGGCGATACCGATTGGTGCGACGCGCTGCCGCGCCTCGCCGACGGCGCCGACCTGTTCATCTGCGAGTGCTACTCGTTCGAGAAGGCCATCCCGCAGCATCTCTCGCACGCGACGCTCCTCGCCCACAGGCACGAGCTGCGTGCGAAGCGGATCGTGCTCACCCACCCCGGGCCGGAGACGCTCGCCCGCCGCTCAGACCTCGCGTGGCCGCTCGCCGACGACGGGACCGAGATCGTGCTCTAGCGGCGCGCCGCGAGCTCCCTCGTCCGCGCGAGCCGTTCGGCCGCCGCGCGAAGGACGTCGTGCGTCTTGCAGAACGTGAAGCGGATGAGGTGGCGGCCGAGCTCCGGCCGCGAATAGAAGGACGAGCCGGGCACGCTGGCAACGCCCACTGTCGCGACGAGCCAGCGCGCGAACTCCGTGTCGTCGTCGAAGCCGAACGGGGTGATGTCGCAGAGGATGTAGTACGCGCCCTCGGGGAGCCGCGGCGCGAAGCCGGCCGTCCGCAGGGCCGGCATGAGGATGTCGCGGCGCGCGCGGTATTCGTCGCCGAGCGTGTCGAAGTACGGCCGGCCGAGCGCGAGGCCGGTCGCGACCGCCTCCTGCAGTGGCGCGGGCGCGCCCACGGTCACGAAGTCGTGGACCTTGCGTATGCCCGCGGTGAGCGACGGCGGCGCCACGATCCAGCCGACGCGCCAGCCGGTGACCGAGAACGTCTTGCTCGCGCCGGAGATGGTGACCGTGCGCTCGGCCATGCCGGGAAGCGTCGCGATCGGGATGTGCATGCCCTCGTACCGGATGTGCTCGTAGATCTCGTCGGTGACGGCGATGGCGTCGTGCTCGATGCAGAGGCTCGCGATGAGCTCGAGCTCGGCGCGCGTGAACACGCGGCCGGTGGGATTGTTCGGCGTGTTCACGATGATCGCCTTTGTGCGCGAGCTGAACGCCGCGCGCAGCTCGTCGGGATCGAAGGCGTTGTCCGGCGGGCGCAGGGCGACGTAGACGGGCTTCGCGCCGCAGATGTCGGTGTCCGGGCCGTAGTTCTCGTAGAAGGGCTCGAGGACCACGACCTCGTCGCCCGGATCGACGATCGCGAGGAGCGTGCTGATCATCGCCTCGGTCGCGCCGCAGGTCACCGTGAGCATCGTCTCGGGGTCGACCTGCATCCCGTAGAGGTCTGCGTAGGTCTTCGACAGCGCGTCGCGGAGCGCCTTGCTTCCCCAGGTGATCGCGTACTGGTTCACGTCGGCGTCGATGGCCTTCTTCGCCGCGTCCTTCAGCGCCGCCGGCGCCGGGAAATTCGGGAACCCCTGCGCCAGGTTGATCCCGCCGTGGACGGCGTTGAGGCGCGTCATCTCGCGGATCACCGACTCGGTGAAGCCCTCGGTCCGGGCCGCGAGGAGGCGCCTGGTGGCGCGCATCAATACCCCCTGTCCCAGTCGACCAGGTTGACGAGGCGCTCCCCCGCCTTGTAGCGGCGCACGTTCTCGACGAACAGCGCCAGGGTGCGCTCGCGCACCTTCGGGGACGAGTTGGACGTGTGCGGTGTGATGATCGCGTTCGGCAGGGTCCAGAGCGGGCTGTCCGGTGGCAGCGGCTCTTTCACGAATGTGTCGAGAGCGGCCCCACCGATCCTCTTTGCCGCGAGGGCCTCGATGAGCGCCGGCTCATCGACGATCGGGCCGCGGGCGATGTTGATCAGCCACGCGCTCGGCTTCATCGCGGCGATGACCTCGCGCGAGACCGCGCCACGCGTCTGCGGTGTGAGCGGAGCGGCCACGACGAGGTAGTCCGCCTCGGCCGCGACGTCGGCGAGCGCCTCGGGCGTGACGACGCGCGAGGCGCCGGAGACCGCGCCGCCGCTGCGGCGCACCGCGATGACGCGAAGTCCGACGGCGGAGGCGAGACGGGTGACCTCGCCGCCGATGCTGCCGGCGCCGAAGACGACGACCGTCTCCCCGCGCAGCTCGGCGTGCGTCTGATCGGTCCATTCGTGCCTGGCCTGCTGGTCGCGATAGAGGTGGAGGCGCTTCGCGGCGGCGAAGATGAAGGCGATGACGTGCTCGGCGATCTGGATGTCGTACGACCCCGAGTTGTTCGTCAGCATGATCTTTCGCGCGCGGAACTCGGGCATCTCGAGGAACCGATCGACGCCGGCCGACGGCGTGTGGAACCAGCGGAGCCTTGGCGCCGCGTCGAGCAGCTTGCGCGAGCGATCGAGGGTCGTGCCGCAGAACGCGGCCTCCGCCTCCGCGGCTCTGCCGAGCTCGGTCTCGTCCTTGAGGGCGATCACCTCGTCGTCGGGAAGCGCGGTCGCGATACCGCTCTGCGGTGTCGATGCCCACTGCGACCAGAAGACGATCTTCATCGATGCGGCTGCTCGGTGGGCGGCATGGGCCTCGCATACTACGGTCGTCTTGCTCGCCCTCTCCGGCACCCTGCTCAACGCCGCCACCGTGCTCGTCGGTGGCGTGCTCGGCACCCTCGTCGGCGACCGCTTGCCCGCAAGCCTGCGCGAGCAGGTGATCCGCGGTGTCGGCCTGTTCGTGCTCGTGATGGGGACGAAGTTCGCGCTCGATACCGGCAACCTCCTCTACCTGCTCGGCAGCATCGTCGTCGGGGGGATCCTTGGATCCGTCGCGGGCATCGACGCGCGTCTTGGTGCGCTCGGGGACGCGCTGCAGCGGCGCTTCGCACGGCCCGGGAAGGCCACCACCGTGAGCGAGGCGTTCGTGACCGCGTCGATCGTGTTCTGCGTGGGCCCGCTCACCTTCCTCGGCTCGATCCAGAACGGCCTCACCGGGGACCCCGGGGTGCTCGTCATCAAGAGCGTGCTCGACGGCTTCACGGCCATCGCGCTCGCCGCGACGCTCGGGTGGGGCGTGCTCCTCACGATCGCCGTGATCCTCCTCTATCAGGGCGGCCTGGCTCTCGGCGCCGCGTCATTCGCGGGGCTCCTCACCGACACGCAGCTGCGCGAGATGAACGCGGTCGGCGGGTTGCTCCTCCTGGGGGTGGGTCTCAAACTCCTGGGTATCCGCGACGTGAAGGTCGCGGACTTCCTGCCGGCGATACTCGTCGCGCCCCTTCTGGTCGGCGTCGTCATCAAGGTGAAGGAGGCCTTCGGCCTGTGACCGCATTCGGGGTGGAAGGGGCAAAGCCCCTGCGTTGGATAGAGCTTCGCAGTGACACCTTCACCAGGCCAACGCCGGCGATGCGCAGGGCGATGGCCGACGCCGAGGTCGGCGACGATCAGTATGGCGAGGATCCGACGGTGAACCGACTCGAGAAGAGGGCGTCCGAGATCGTCGGGAAAGAAGCGGGCGTGTACGTTCCCTCCGGGATGATGGGGAACCTCTGCGGCGTGCTCTCGCAGACGCAGCGCGGCGACGAGGTCATCCTCGGCGACCTCGCGCACATCGTGCAGAACGAGATGGGCGCGTGCTTCGTGCTCGGAGGCGTGGTGCCGCGCCTCGTGCCCAACCGCGACGCCCTTCCCTCGCTCGACGACCTGGCCAACGCGGCCCGGCCACAGGGCATGTACCCACGCACGTCTCTGGTGTGCCTGGAGAACTCGCACAACAACTGCGGCGGCGCGGTGATCACCGCCGAGCAGACGAAGACCATCGCGGATTTCGCGCACGCGCGCGGTATGCGCGTGCATCTCGACGGGGCGCGCATCTTCAACGCCGCGGCCGCGCTCGGCGTCGATGCGAAAGAGCTCGTGCGAGATGTCGACACCGTGCAGTTCTGCTTCTCGAAGGGCCTCGCCGCGCCGGTGGGCTCGATCCTCTGCGGTGACGCCGAGACCGTCCTGAAGGCGCGGCGGGTGCGCAAGCTGCTCGGCGGCGCGATGCGGCAGGCAGGTGTCATCGCCGCGGCCGCCCTCGTCGCCCTCGAGGAGATGCGCGAACGCCTCTCCGAGGACCACCACAACGCGAGACGACTGGCAGAGGGGCTCGCGCAGATACCGGGCGTGCGCATCGACCCCCGGAAGGCCGTGACGAACATCGTGTCCTTCGAGATCGACGCCGACCGGATGGAGGCGGGTGCGTTCCAAAAGGCGTGCGCCGAGAGGGGCCTGCGCATCAGCCGGTACCTCGGGAACTCGCCTCGCCTGCGCGCGGTGACCCACCTGGACGTCTCGCGCGACGACATCGACGCCGGCCTGGAGATCGCGCGGAGCGTGCTGGCAGGCACGCGCGCCCCGGTCACGGCGGGGCGTTAGCCCGTCTTCGGCGCCGGCCGCCGCTGACCCGGCGGCCCCTCACCCGAACGGGGTAGGACTACCTCGCTACCCGATTGGCGGATGGCGACGCGCTCCGCAGGCCCCATCGTTCGCGTCAAGGGAATGAGGGTCCTGCACAGCGCCGCTCGATTCGTTCGCGTTGACGTCGGCCAGTCGATGGTCGAGACGGCGCTCATGCTGCCGATCATGGTCTTCCTCGTCCTGGCGGGCGGTGACATGGCCCGCGGCTATGCGATCCAGATCGCGATCCAGAACGGCGCGCGCGCCGGGGCCGAGGCCGCGGCGATCGACTACACGCCGACCGCCGCGGAGACGGTCGCGCGGGCTCGCGACGAGATGAGCCGCACGCCCGGCATGGACAGCAACGTCCCCTCCGTCTCGGTCACGTTCAAGCAATCGAACGGCACCACAGACTGCGTAAGCCCGCCCACGCTGGCCAACCCGTGCTTCGCCACGGTGCGCGTCACGATGACCTGGCGGACCATCACCGCTTGGCCGCTCATCCCGAACACGTTCAACTTCGACCGCACCACGACGATGCGGATGATGAGTTACTAGTGCGCCGTCTCGTCGCCCTCCTGCGATCGGATGAGGCGGGGCAGTCGCTCGTCGAGTTCGCGCTCGTCCTGCCGTTGCTCCTGCTGATCATCACCGGCCTCTTTGACGTCGCCCGCGCGACGTGGCAGGAGAACACGCTCGCCTACGCCGCCCGCGAGGGCACGCGCTACGCGATCGTCCACGGCGCCGCAGCCGTCGACGGCACGGTGGTCAGGCCCGGTGCCGATCAGCCCGTCGTCGACGTCGTGCGCGCCGCGGCGGTCGGCGTCCCGAGCGTGAGCGTCGCGGTGGCGTGGCCGGACAGCGGCTGCTACGACCGCAGCTGCCGCGTTCAGGTCGACGCGACCGCGCCGTTCGTGCCGATCCCCTCGCAGTACATGCTCGGCAGCGCGTTCCAGATCACCTTGCGCGGCGGCTCGCTGCTGGTGATCCAGCGATGAGCAGGCTGCGAGTGTTCTTCGTCGGGCCCGAGAGCGAGGACGGCCAGGCGATCGTCCTCATCGCGATCACGATGCTCGCGATGCTGATGATCGTGGGCCTCGCGATCGACGCCGGCCAGGTCTACTCGGCGCGGCGCGCGATGCAGGAGGCTGCCGACGCCTCCGCCTACGCGGGCTCGGTGACCCGCTACGAGGGCGGGACCCAGGCTCAGTCCTTCGCCGCGGCCGTCGCCGACGCGACGACGAACGGCTTCACCAACGGCGTCGGTGGCACGACGCTGACGGTGCAGCAGCCCACCACCGCCCCGTTCAACACCGCCTCCTACATCGAGGTCATCATCACCAAGCAGGTCCGGACGTCGCTCGTGCCGGCAGAGGCCGCGATCACGAACGTCACGGTCCATGCGATCTCCGGCGCCGAGCCCCTCAACAGCTCCTACGCGATGATGGCCCTCGACAACGGCAACACCGCCAGCGCGTTCGTCGTCGGCGCGAACGCGCACGTCACGGTGGGCGGCGGTGGCATCCTGGTGAACTCGACCGCGACCGGTGGCAGCCCCGCGGCGACGAGCTCGACGCCGGTGGGTCAGTGGAGCATCAGCTGCCCGGCCTCGTGCGCCATCGACGTGGCCGGCAGCACGTCGGGGACATTCCCACCGGCCAACTCACCGAACAACTTCCTCGGAGTGCGCACCGGACAGCCCCAGCAGGCCGACCCGTTCGCGGGCTACCCCAAGCCGTCAACGACCGGCCTGCTCACGGACCGCGCCGGCTTCGGGCCGGGCAACGACACGCTCGGAACCGGCATCTACACCAGCCAGATCCAGAACAAGGCACTCTGCCACGGCGTCTACGTCCTGAAGGCTGGCATGGGCGGCGGCATCGACCTGGACACGACCAGCACCGACCCGGCCACCGGCGACCATTGCGACGGCATGGTGTTCCTCTTCAACACGACCACCAACTACCCCTTGACCGGCGGGACATGTGGAGCGCTCTCGGTGAACGGGAACCACGACATCACG
>Ga0334722_10005727_pt1 | contig 12453 bp, 10 predicted proteins | sample C3_bottom_MG_FD_207210 | JGI IMG/M metagenome (GOLD analysis project Ga0334722, IMG submission 207210) | Sediment microbial communities from Yellowstone Lake, YNP, Wyoming, USA - C3_bottom | ecosystem: Environmental > Aquatic > Freshwater > Lake > Sediment | place: USA: Wyoming | collected...
GCCTCGATACCGTCCATGCCCGGCATCATGACATCCATGAGGATGAGATCGACCCTTTTCTCCTCCGCCTCGGCCTCTTCGGTTGAAGCCAGCATTTCCAGGGCTTCTTGCCCGCTTCTGACACAATAAATGTCCGAATACCCTTCCTGCTGGAGCATCTCCTCGAGCAGCATCAGGTTTACAGGAATATCGTCAACAATAAGGATTGCCATTTTCACTCCGATATTTTAGGAGCCGTTTAAAAAATAACTTGTACAATTCTGGACGTTCCCTTACGGCTCCTGACGCCGCTGGCGCTGCTGCCGTTTTGATCATACGAAATGCCCAAATTATTTCTCATCAACGGCTTAAGGCAAGAGCTGTGAACAGGCCACGCCTGACCGCATCTCTTTCCCGGCATGGAATCATGGTATATAATCATGCCGGATTTTGAAAGAGACTATATTAAAAACCTTTTAGCTATTCCCGACAACAGGACGATCATGACCTACACCCCCATCATCGGCACCCTGGGCTACATTCTCTCGCCAGACCGGACCCAGACCCTTCTTGTCCATCGCAATGCCCGGCCGACCGACGCCCACCTGGGCAAGTACAACGGCCTTGGCGGCAAAATGCGGCCAGACGAAGATGTTCTTACCTGTCTCACCAGGGAAATCAAGGAAGAAGCCGGGATCGACTGCGAAAAAATTCTGCTACGCGGGACCATCAATTGGCCCGGCTTCGGGCCGCACGGGGAGGACTGGCTGGGCTTTATCTTCCGGATCGACTGCTTCCACGGCACCCCCTTCCCTGAAAACGAAGAAGGGGCGCTCGCCTGGCACCCCATCAATCATCTGCATCTCCTGCCGATGTGGGAAGGAGACCGCTATTTCCTGCCTCTAGTCTTTGACTCCGACCCCCGCATCTTCCATGGCCATCTCCCTTACAAAGACGGCCAGCCGCTGAGCTGGAATTTCACCAGGATCTGATTGTTATCGCCCCCGAACCGGGAGCCGCCTGGGCTTATCAGCCGCAGCTCTTTGCGGTGTTTGGGTCCCAGGTGTCATAGGCATTGCTGTAGAGATAATCGTTTATAACCAGCAGATCTTCTGGAGAAAGCTTCGCCCAGGAGCCTTCCCTGGCGCAGCGCACGTTTTTTTTGTAAAAAAGCGCGTTCCAGCCCCGCATGGTCCGGGAATCTGTAGACAGAAACTGGGCGCCCTTATCGTTTCCCCTGAAATGACAACTCTTGCAGTTGCCCTTGAAGAGGTTGTACCCGGCCCAGAGATTCTTATACTCAAGAGCCCGGCTGGACTGGATATTTGGATCAAAACGGTATGCCGCCTCTCCTCCATCTTCGGCAAAAACCAGCCCCTGAGACAACAAGGCCAAGAATGCTGCCGCCATGACAATGACCGCGATTTTTTCTTTCATCTTGTACCCTCCTGCGTTGCACTTGGAACAATCCTGATGGCAGGCGATGCGTATTGTTCATTCATCCCCTGCTCACCGGGCCAAAATGGCTCGGACGGTTGCCCACATTCTCAGACAATAAAATTATACCACTATGTGGTATAATTCACCCAAAATTATTACCCGCATCCCATCTTCCCCGCTGTTTCCTTGCCCCCAGCCACGCCCGGAAATAGCCGTGCTTATTAACCAGCTGATAAAACTCGATAAAGATATTGTTTTTGCCTTGTTTTTTATGTTTATACTGAACGTGTTCCTTATTCTCTCTCTTGGACCACGGAAAAACAAGGCCAATAATCATGCTGTCATGCACACGCAAAGTCCCAATACTCACCAGATCACATACGGTGTGTTACCGCCTGGCCTTCACTCTTTTTTGCCTGCTGATGGCCCCGTCTGCTGTCCGGGCCATGCCTGTGCCGGTTATTCTTGCCCCGGAACAAGGCTCATATTCCCTGGCGAGACATCTTGAACTGTTTGAAGATCCGAGCAGAAATCTAACGATCGCCGACATCGTTTCAGGGCAAGCCGAGTCCCGATTTACCCCCTCGACCTCCTACACCCCCAGCTTCGGCTTTACCACTTCGGCTGTCTGGGCTCGTTTTACCGTAAAAAACAGCCTGCCCAATTCCGTAGAATATTTTCTCGAGATAAAATACCCGCTTCTTGACCATCTGGATTTATATACCCCCACCGACACCGGCACCTTCACCGTTCTCAAGGCAGGAGACAGCCTTCCTTTCGCCCAAAGGACCATACAGCACAAGAATAACATTTTTCCGGTCAGGCTTGCACCCGGCGAGCAGAAAACCCTTTACCTTCGCTGTGAGACAACCAGCTCTCTAAACCTGCCCCTCACCCTGCATTCCCCCGCCTGTTTGGCCGGAGAAATCAGCCTGGAGCAAACCCTGCTGGGCATCTATTACGGCATCCTGCTGGTCATGATGCTCTACAATTTTTTCATCTACCTTGGACTCAAGGACATCACCTATCTCTACTACGTCCTTTTTGTCTTCACCTACATGCTGTTCCAGTTGAGCCTCAACGGCATGGCTTTCCAGTATTTTTGGCCCAACCAGATATGGTGGGCCAATAACTGCACACCCTTGTTTATCTTTCTCGCCTACATCTTCGCCACCCAGTTCACGCGGAACATTCTCGACACAGCAAGAAACGTCCCCCGCATTGATGGCATTCTCCGAGCAGGCCTGGTCCTTTCCATAATTGGCGCAGCCCTGACCCTTTTTGTCGGCTACAATCTGAGCATCCGCTTGGCGACACTGATGAGCCTGACCGTGGTTGCCCTGATCGTTGCGGGTTTTATCTGCATGGTCAAAGGCTACCGCCCGGCCCGTTATTACTTTCTGGCCTGGTCTGTTTCCATGCTCGGGGTAACGGTATATGCCCTGAAAACCTTCGGCGTCCTACCCCACACCTTCATGACCCACTGGGGCATCCAGATCGGCTCGGCCTGGGAGGTCATTTTGCTGTCCATGGGGCTTGCCGATCGTTTCCAGCTCATGAAACAGGACAAGGAACAGATGCAGACCGTCTATGCCAGGCAGCTCGAAGAAGCCCACGGCGAACTGGAAAAATCCTTCCACGACCTGGAACAGTTTAAAAACTCCCTGGAAGCCCTGGTTAAAAATCGTACGGCAGACCTGAGTCGGGCCAATGAGTACCTTGCCAAGGAAGCCGAGGAACGGCAAAAAGCGGAAGCACGGGCAGATGCGGCCAGCAAGGCGAAATCCCAGTTTCTCGCCTCCATGAGCCATGAGATCCGCACGCCGATGAACGCCATCCTCGGCATGGCGAACATGGCGGCAAAAATGGCGGAAACCACAAAGCTGCAACAGTATCTCGCCATTATCCAGGACTCCGGCAAGGCGTTGCTTGCCCTGATCAACGATATCCTCGATTTTTCAAAGATCGAAGCCGGACGCCTTGATCTCGAATGCGTCAATTTTGATCTGCGGGAAACCGTGGAAAGCCTTGCGGACCTGTTCGGCAAGCAAGCCGCCGACAAGGGCCTTGAATTACTGCTCATCGTGCACGACAATCCGCCCTGTGGCATGATGGGAGACGCCCTCCGCCTGCGGCAGATTCTGATCAACCTTGTCAACAACGCCATCAAATTTACAGAGAAAGGCGAGGTCGCCATCACGGCGCACTGTGAAAAACAAAACACCGACAAGGCAATGCTACATTTTTTCGTGCGAGATACCGGCAGCGGGATCAACCATGACCAGATCAGGCAACTCTTCAGCGAATACACCCAGGCAGACAGCTCAACCTCGCGGCTATACGGGGGAACCGGCCTTGGTCTTGCCATCAGCAGGCAGTTGGTCACCCTGATGGGCGGAGAAATCAACGCCGAAAGCGAGCCGGGCAAGGGCAGCACCTTCCACTTTACCATCAGCGTCCAACTGCAACCTCCGGAGAAACAACAGCCTCTCACTCTTCCGGCCTCGGTTTCCGGCGCCAAGGTTCTGGTGGCGACCGATCATCCTGCCCTGCGGGAAACCTTGCTGGAGATGCTCACCGGCTTCGGTTGCCGAGCCGAAGCCATCCCGCTCTTGGCAATAGACGGCTCACCCCTGTCCATTGCCCAATCGACCCAGGATCATACGCTCCTTATTCTCGACAGCTCCCTGGCCGGGCTCGATCTGCCCATTTTCTTAAAACAATGGGGAGCCAACCACCCGGACGAACTCGCAACGCCGGTCATTATCCTCACTCCGCTCGATACGGAAACAACCCGTAAAGACCTCAAGGGCTGCCCTGGGGTCATCCTCCTGAGCAAGCCGATCAAACAATCATACCTGTACGAAGCAATCGCCACCTGCCTGGGAACAACAACCACACCAACCATCCCCCTTTCACCTCCGCCGGAAAGCGACAAGAAACAGTTCAAAACCCTGGCGGGCAAACAGGTGCTGGTGGTGGAGGATGACCCGGTAAACCAGATGGTGGCAAGTCAACTCTTGACAAGAGTTGGCATTCTGGTTGATATAGCGGGCAACGGTCGGGAAGCGCTTGTCGCCCTGCAAGGCAAAACCTATGACGCAGTGCTGATGGATGTCATGATGCCTGTGATGGACGGGCTGGAAGCGACCAGGACCATCCGCCAGACCCTGCGGCTTGACCTGCCCATTATCGCTCTCACCGCCAACGCCATCAAAGGCGACCGGGAAAAATGCCTTGCAGTCGGTATGGATGAGTATCTGACCAAACCCGTGGAAATGGAGCGCCTGTACCAGACGCTGGAAAAATTGATGGTCTCGTGAAAATGGAAAGCAGTCAGCGGATGGGCCTGGACCCATCTGCTTAGGTCCGCGACACAGGTAAGCGAGCCAGCGAGACTCCGAAATCGAAAAGTACAGTATGCCAACCGTCGCCGGTCGCGGTGCTTCCTGCTGTAATCGCGACTTTTTTGCGCAATTCAAACAAAAATTAACCGCTATGCAACAACCATGATCTCTGCCATCATCACAACCTTAAACCTGCTCCTGGAGGAAAGCGCCCGGTCCTTCGGCAACCGGCCCGCAGTGGGTTTCGCCTTTCAGCCGCCCATACGCCATGGGGAGTTCCACCAAAAAACTCTGGAGGTCGCGGCCCTGCTCAGGGAGCGCGGCATCAAAAAAGGCGACCGGGTGGCGATTCTCGCCGACAACTCCCCCCAGTGGGGCATGGCCTATTTCGGCATCGTCCGCTTGGGGGCGATCGCCGTGCCGATTCTTCCCGACTTTCCGGAGGCCGACGTCAAGCACATTCTGGACGAGGTTGGGGCAAAGATTCTTTTCACCACCCAGCGCCAGCTGGAAAAACTTTACGAGCTTCCCGGCAACAGGCTCAAGACCATAATCACCCTGGATGACGCCACCGATCAGAACAACCTCGTGTTCACCCTTCCCTTCAGTCAGTTTCTCGCCAATGCCGTGGATCTACCGGAAAAGAAAAAATCCCTGGCTGCAGACCTGGCCGACCCGGACGACATCGCTTCGATCATCTATACCTCCGGCACCTCGGGCCATGCCAAGGCAGTGATGCTGAGCCATAAAAACTTTATCAGCAATGTTCGCTCCACCCTGGCCATCTTTCCCGATGAACCGGTGCATGGCTGGACCTTCCTTTCCATCCTGCCCATGTCCCATGCTTACGAGTTCTCCATCAGTTTTTTAGTCCCTCTGATAACTGGCTCCCGCATCGTCTATGCAGGCAAAACCCCGACTCCCACCGTTCTTGAACGGATCTGCCGGGAAGAACAGCCCACCATCATGTGCCTGGTGCCCATGGTCATGGAAAAGATCTACAAAAAAAAGGTTCTCCCGGCCATCACTGCCAATGTTCTCATGCGGGCGGCCATGAAGCTGCCCCTGATCCGCCGGAAAATCCTGCAAAAAATCGGCCGAAAATTGCATGTATTTTTCGGGGGCAAGCTGAAACTGCTCGCCATCGGCGGAGCCCCCCTCAACATCGAGGTGGAGCGCTTTCTGGCCGAGGCCGGATTTCCCTATCTGGTCGGCTATGGCCTGACCGAAGCCTCGCCTCTGGTCAGCGCCGGGCCATGCGGCGACCCGAATATCGCTCTGGGCTCGGCAGGCAAACCAGTACGCGATGTGGAGGTCCGGATCGACAAGCCGAACCCCGAAACGGGCTTGGGCGAAATCCTGGTCAAAGGGCCCAATGTGATGCAGGGGTACCGCGGCAATCCCGAGGCAACCGCAGAGGTCCTCAACCCCGACGGCTGGCTGGCCACCGGCGATCTCGGCTATCTGGACCCGCAGGGCAATCTTGTTATCAAAGGCCGCTCCAAAAGCGTGATTGTCCTTTCCCACGGTGAAAACATCTACCCCGAGACCATCGAGGAGAAGATCAATTCCTTCCAACATGTGGTAGAATCGCTGGTGCGCGAAGGCAATAACCGCCTGGAAGCCTTGGTCTATCTCGATTACGAGCTGATCGATGCGGAAACCCGAGGCAAGGACCAGGCCCGGCAGCTGGAGCATATCGCCGAGATTCTCACAGAGATCAAGGGGCAGGTGAACCAGCAGTTGCCCATGTACGCGCAGCTTGCCCAGGTGAGCGAACACCGCGAACCATTCACCAAAACCGCAACCCATAAAATAAAACGCTATCTCTATACCAATGCCCCCTGACCCAATGCCCACGAAAAAAGGAGAGAGGAGATGAAAAAGAAAATCGCTGTTGTCACCCTGACCGGAATCCTTGCCGCTGGCCCCGCCTTTGCTTCGGGCTATCGGATCCCGGAGCAATCCCTCAATGCCACCGCCCTGAGCGCGGCGTATGTCGCCAACACCCCGGCTGCGGATGCGAGTTATTACAACCCGGCCAACATGAGCTGGCTTGAAAACAAATGGCAGACCGAGGCAAGCCTTACCTGGATTCATCTGGCCAGCATAGAATATACGGATAGCAACCCCGCCAATGCCTCGCGCAACAGCGGCTCCCAGGGCGAAGATTTCGCCATGCCCAATCTGCATGTCGTTTCCCCGGAATACAACAACTTCCGCTTTGGCCTTTCCGTGGTCTATCCGTATGGTCTGTCAAAGCGGTGGGACAACGCTTTTCAACGTGCTTCCACCGAGGAATTCACCCTAAAAACCTATGAGCTGAACCCCACCGTCTCCTATAAAGTAAACAACCAGCTCTCCATCGGCGGAGGGTTGCGGGCCATATATGCGGAGGGTGTGGTAAAAAGCACCGCCGCCATCAGCCGCGATTTGAAGGGCGACACCACCGAGTACGGCTACAATCTGGCGCTGACTTACCGACCTGTGGAAAACCTCTCCCTGGCCGCCACCTACCGTTCCAAGATTGATCTGAACATAGAAGGGGACGCGAGACTCTCTTTAGGCGGAACTCAACTTTATAACGGTTACGCAGAAGTATCGGTCCCCGCTCCGGCAGTTTTGGCTCTGGCGGCCGCATATACCTGCAACGACGGCAAAACCACTGCCGAATTCACCTATGACAAAACCTTTTGGAATGCCTACGACAAGCTCGACTTCAACTATGCTCAAGATTTTTCCGCGCACTTTGCCTTTGCCGCCTTCGACAACCCCAAGGCCAAGAACTGGGTCAACTCCGAGGCCTTCCGCATCGGCGTGACTCACAAGATCAACACCCAATGGACGGTCATGGTCGGGTTTGCCATCGATAAAAACCCGGTTCCCGACCAGACCCTGGGCTTCGAACTGCCAGACTCCGACGCAAAAATCTACTCCTGCGGCCTGCGCTACCAGCCGACGGACAACCTGACCATCGGCGCAGCCTATCTCTTTGACGATAAGGAAAGCCGCTCTGTGCCGGCCAACGCCAACGGCGTCAACGGCACCTTTGATAATGCCGCGGCCCACCTTGTCTCCGCCGGGCTGCAATACCGCTTCTAATGTGATAAAAAAACATGACTGAACCCACGGCGGATTCCGCCCCCAATTATCCCCCGGACGTCCATTGCCTCAAGCTGGACGACCGGGAAATTTTTCTCATCGGCACGGCCCATATCTCCAAGGAGTCCGTGGAGCTGGTCCGCCAGGTCATTGCCGGCGAAAGGCCGGACTGCGTCTGCGTGGAGCTTGACGAGAAGCGCTACGAGGCCCTGGCCAAACGCAAGACCTGGGAGCTTCTCGATCTCCGGGAGATCATCCGCAAAAAACAGCTCTCCACCCTGCTGATCAACATGGTCCTGGCCTCTTACCAGAAGAGGCTGGGGGACCAGATGGGGGTCAGGCCGGGCACCGAGTTACTGGAGGCGGTGCAGGAGGCGGAGAAATACGGAATCCCCGTGGCGCTCTGCGACCGGGACGTGCGGGTCACCCTGCGCCGGGCCTGGCAATCCACCTCGTTCTGGCGTAAGAACTATCTGCTGGCCAGCATTCTCACCAGCATGTTTGAAGAAACCGAGATCACCGAAGACAAGCTGCGGGAGTTGAAAGAAACCGATGTTCTTTCCGAGCTGCTGACCGAACTGGGCCAGGCCATGCCCGAACTCAAACGGGTACTCATTGACGAACGGGACACCTTTCTGGCGGAAAAAATCAAAGCCAGCGAAGGCAAGAGACTGGTGGCCGTGGTAGGGGCCGGACATGTGGCAGGAATCAAGCAAGCGCTTGGCGAGGATCGCAGCGACCAGATGGAGGCCATCAACATAATTCCACCGGCTTCTCCGGTCTGGGAAGTGGTTGGTTGGGCCATCCCCGCCATCATCGTGGCCGCCATGATCGGAATCGCCTTCACCAAAGGCGCGGCAGTGGCCGGCGACAATGTGCTGTTCTGGATTCTGGCCACAGGCCTTCCCGCCGCCCTGGGGGCCATTTTGGCCCTGGCCCATCCGCTCACCATCCTCGGCGCCTTTGTCGGAGCGCCCATCACCACCCTGTTACCCGTGCTCGGCGTGGGACATGTCACGGCCTTTATTCAAGTCATGGTCCAGCCGCCGCTGGTTATTGAGTTTGAAACCGTTCTTCAGGACATGGGCACTGTTCGTGGCTGGTGGCGCAACCGGTTGTTGCGGCTCTTTCTGGCCTTTATGCTGCCGAGCATTGGCGCCATGATCGGCATGTGGTTTGGCGGCTCCAAGATTATCTCCAACCTCTTTTAGGAGCCGTTACGAAACAACCTCTCCGCTACTGAGCATTTCGTTACGGCTCCTTATGCCGTCTCTGACATCAGGACGACGATAGTATCTTAACTACAACGGCTTAGGAAAAAACATGAGCAAGAAATTGTATCTTACAGGCAAAGAGGCCCGCCACTTGCGCGGATTGGGGCACCATCTTTCCCCCCTGGTCATGATCGGCAAGGACGGCGTTACCGACAATCTCACCACCGCGCTGGAAGAAGTATTGGCCGCGCACGAACTGGTCAAGGTCAAGCTCCAGGACGGCTGTCCCTACGCCAGGGTGGAGGCCGCCGAGCTGCTGGCCCAAAAGTCCAAAAGCCGAATTGCCCAGATCATCGGCAAGACCTTCCTGCTCTTCCGCGAGAACAAAGAGCTGAAAGCAGACAAAAAGATCAAAGTGCCGTCAGGCAAATAATTGTTGTTTCAAACCCGGACATGCGCGATTATCTTGACCTGCTGAAAACCGCCAACAAGGATGCCATCCGTACCCGGCGGGAAGAGACGGCTACCCGGCTGGCCCAGCCCAAGAAAGGCTTTCTCCGTTTCCGCGAGCCCTACGAGGCCTTGCACCATCTGCACGCGCAGTTCACCGATTTCAGCAAAGATGCGGTGACCATCGGCTTAGCCGAGGAGCTGAACCAAACGGACCGGTGCCTGGTGCATGAGGCCATGCGGAGTTTCATGCCCTGGCGCAAGGGGCCATACAATGTATTCGGGGTTGAAGTCGATGCGGAATGGCAGAGCTGGCGCAAGTGGGACCGGTTGCTCCCCGCCCTCCCCGACCTCAGCGGCAAGGTGGTGGCCGACCTGGGCTGCAACAACGGCTACTACATGTTCCGCATGCTGCCGCATAAACCGCGCTGCGTTGTCGGCCTGGAGCCCTTTCTCCAGCATTATTACTGTTTCAAAACCCTCCGGCACCTGGCCGGAGCCAACGAGCTGTTCATTGAACTGATGGGGGTGGAGGATATCCCCCTCTTTCCGTCCTGTTTTGATGTGGTATTTCTGATGGGCATCATTTACCATCGCATCTCACCGGTGGAGATGCTGCGAGAAATCCGCGCGGCCATGCAGCCCGGCGGGGTTTTGATTATAGAATCCCAGGCCATTCCGGGTGAAGAACCCATGGCCCTTTTTCCGGAGGAGCGCTACGCCAAAGTGCCGGGCACCTATTTCGTGCCCACGGCCAGTTGCCTGCGGAACTGGCTCATCCGCACCGGTTTTACCGAGGTGGAGATCTTTTGCAGCCATCCCATGAGCAGCGAGGAACAGCGGAAAACAACATGGATGACCTTTGAATCTTACGAGGATTTTCTCGATCCCCACAACCCGGCCCTGACTGTGGAGGGCTACCCGGCTCCCCTGCGGGTATTTCTCCGGGCGGTGAACCCCTGAATGATCAATACCTATTAACCCTCTACCAAAAAAGGTGGCAAGATGGCAAAGCCGAACTATCAATACGAAAAACGGCAGCGGGAGCTGGCAAAGAAAAAGAAGAAGGAAGAAAAGAAGCAGATGTTGCAGGAAAAAAAGGAGATCCCGGCAGAATCAGAGGAAGATCAGCCTTCGGATACCGAGGCGGACTGAAGCCGTTTTGTTTCACATGGCATCAGGCTTTCCGGGCGACTGACAACACGTATCTCCCCAAGTTCACGGATTTATTCCCAGCCCCCTTGACTTCCAGCGGCACATCCGCATAGTATGGGGTATACAAGGAGGTATCTGCCATGGCTATCACGATCAACAGCAGCTCTTTAGCCGTAAGCCAACTGGGGAACAGCCAAAAAAATCTCGCCTCATCCCTGGAAAAAATCGCTTCCGGGCGGCGCATCAACAAGGCGGCGGACGATGCCGCCGGAATGACCATCGCCGACAGCCTGCTCAGTCAGGCCCGAGGAACGGGACAGGCGCTACGCAATGCCAACGATGCCATCTCCATGGCCCATGTGGCGGACAGCGCCCTGGGCCAGTCGGCGGCCTTGGTGCAATCCATCCGCGAGAAAGCGATACAGGCCGCAAACGCCAGCCAAAACACCCAAACCCGTCAGGCTCTCCAGAGCGACATCAACAACTCCCTGGCCCAGCTGGACAAAATCGCCCAAGAGACGACCTACAACGGGCAACCGTTGCTCTCCGGCACCTTCACCGGCAAAGAGGTGCAAACGGGCGCGAACAGCGGCGAAACCACCAAACTCTCCATCGCTGCGGCCACAACGGACAAACTCGGCAGCCCAACCCTGGGCATGCTCTCCGAAGTCAATGTCCTGGGCCAGGAAAACGCCCAGACCGCGATCAAGATTGCCGATGCTGCTCTAGGGCAAATCAATGCCTCACGGGGCGACATCGGCTCCACCCAGAATCAGCTTGCCTCCACCATCAATAACCTGGCCACCACGGGCACCAACCTACTGTCCGCCGCCTCGACCACCGCCGATGTGGACCTGGCGGAAGAAGCCATCAACTTCACCACCATGAAGGTTCTGACCGAGGCGAAATCCTTTGCCCTTGTCCAGGCCAAAAACATGAACAAGCAGAATGTCTTGAGCCTGTTGCAGGGATAACTCTCCGCCTTTTCCGCAGGGAAATTGCCCGAGCATTCACGGGTCAAACGCAAAAACCCGAACCGCCGTGCAAGGCGATTCGGGTTTTTGTTAAGAAACCACGGGCAATATCTATTTTTCAGCCGAAGTTTCGCAGGATGCCTGACGTTGCCCCGCAAACGAAAGAGCCTTGCCGGGACAATTGACCACACAGTTGCCGCAGCGCATACAGTCGGAGCTTTTTACGACGCCGATACTCCGCATGCTACCAGGATTGGTCTCAATGGGGCAAACCTTTGCGCACAGCCCACACTCCCGGCAACTCTCACTGACCTGGAGCTGATAGGTCCGAGGAGCAATCAGCCCCTGAAAAAGGGCCATGGGACAGACGCTGCACCATGATCTCGGCTTCCAAACCAGGCCAAGCCCTATGGCCATTCCCGTGGAGATGGTCCACATCATCACGAAAGCCGCCCCGATTTTTCTGGGGTCACCGTTGGCCAGGACCAGCCGGGACGTCAGCAAGCCCATCATAAGCACAAAAATGGACCACTTAAACCAACCTTCCTTAAAAAGAGGCAGCATTTTCCTCTTACGGCTGACCATCGACAGAATCCGTTCAAAAAACGCGCCCATGGCGCAAAACCATCCACAATAAAAACGGCCCCGGAACGGCGCAAGTATCAGCATAAAAACCAGCATGGCCAGCACAATATACCCCAGATACGGCCAGAAATATCCCCCAACCACCACAAGCGGGACAAGAGGCGCAAGGGCAATCTGCCAATATTTACGATTCTTTTTTTCTTTCAT
>Ga0334722_10005729_pt1 | contig 12450 bp, 12 predicted proteins | sample C3_bottom_MG_FD_207210 | JGI IMG/M metagenome (GOLD analysis project Ga0334722, IMG submission 207210) | Sediment microbial communities from Yellowstone Lake, YNP, Wyoming, USA - C3_bottom | ecosystem: Environmental > Aquatic > Freshwater > Lake > Sediment | place: USA: Wyoming | collected...
GCGACGAGAACGTCCCGCAAATTGTCGTAGCGCTCGTAGCCGACACCTTCCGCGTCGAGCCAGCGTGCGAGCCCGTCCCGGGCGAAGACGCGGTCGGCCGCGAGCGCCACGCAGCGGTCCGAGTAGCCATCGCCGACGTAGACGTATGGCCCGTCGGCGAGGACGCCACGCTTGCACGGCTCGCCGCACGTGGCGCACACCGCCTCGTCTCGCCAGAGCGCGAGCCAGCCGTCCGGCCGGGCGTCGAGCGAGTTCGCGAGCACCTCGAGCTCGACTCCCTCGCGTGCGAGGACCGGTTCGATGAGTTCGTGGAAGCCGCTCGAGACGATCACCGGCCGGTGCCGCTCGACGAGCTCGTGGAAGCCGTCGCGCAGCGTGACGTTCGCACGCACCCACTCGACTGCCCGGTCGAGCGGCAGCGTGAGGGTCGCGAACTCGGCTGCGATCACCTGGTGCAGCGTCAGGCCGTCGCCGAGCACGCCCTCCACGCGCTCGTAGACCGCTCGATCGCCGAACTCCTCGAGGATCATGTGCAGGCCGTCCACCTCGGTACAGGTGCCGTCCCAGTCCAAGGCCAGCCGCTCGGTCATCTGTTCACCTTAGTGCCCGTTCAGCCGAACGCGGCCGCTTCCGGGAGCGACACGCTGAACGGGCACTACACTCGCGCCGTGACGACGCGGATCCTCCTCCCGTGATGCGCCTCGACGTCCCGCGTGACGAGGCGCTCGCCCGTGCAGCCGAGCTGGTTGCGGAGGCCTGGCGCAGCTTCGACCGCTTTCGCCCCGGACAGCCGCCGATCAGCGAGCGGGTGCGCGCGCTCACCGCGCTCGGCCTGCCGGAGGCCCCCTCCCCTGCCCTCGAGGTGCTCGACGATGCCGCACTCGCGCTCGACGAGAGTCTTGCCCAGCCGCGCCCGCGGTTCTTCGCGTTCGTGGGCTCCTCTGCGCTCGAGATCGCCGTCATCGGCGACGCGCTCGCGTCGTGCTTCGATCCGAACCTCGCGGCGTGGGCTGCAGCAGCCACCGAGATCGAGCGACAAACGGTCGAGTGGGTCGCGTCGTTCGTCGGCTATCCCGCGAGCGCCGGCTCGTTCACGAGCGGCGGCACAATCTCGAACGTGACCGCGCTCGCAGCGGCGCGGGAGCAGGCGATTCCGGGCGCGCGCCGCGACGGGGTCGGCACGAGACGCCTCGCGATCTACTGCTCGAGCGAGTCGCACTACTCGGCCACCCGAGCGGCAGAGCTCCTCGGCATCGGCTCGGCCGGCGTGCGTGCGCTGCCGCTCGACGCCGACCGCCGTCTTCGTCCCGGCGACGTCGCGGAGGCGATCGACGCCGATCGTGCGTCGGGAAGCGTGCCCGTCGCCGTCATCGCGACCGCGGGAACCACGCTCACGGGCGCGGTCGACCCGATCGACGCGCTGGCGGACGTCTGTGCGGAGCGGGACGTGTGGCTCCACGTGGACGGGGCGTACGGCCTGCCTGCGGCGGCCGTGCCGTCCGCGGCCGCCTCGTTCGCCGGCGTCGAGCGAGCAGACTCGGTGTCGATCGACGCGCACAAGTGGCTGTTCATGCCGAAGGCCTGCGGCGTGCTCCTCGTGCGGCGACGCGAGACCCTCGAAGCCGCCTTCGCGCACGACGAGGGCTATTTCCCGCACGAGCGCGACGAGCCGCACGCGGTGGACATCACGCTCGAGTACTCCCGCCCGTTCCGCGCGCTCAAGCTCTGGCTGGGCTTCCGAGCGCACGGCGCCGCAGCGTTCCGCGAGGCGATCGAGCGAAACCTCGCCCACGCGCGCCTGCTCCACGACGCGATCGTCGCCGACGACGAGCTGGAGGCGGTGTGCGGGCCGCCGCCGCTCTCGATCGTCCCGTTCCGGCACGTCCCGCCGGGCGTCGCAGATCTCGACGACCACAACACCCGACTCGTAACCCGCCTGCAGGAGGGCGGACGGGTGTGGGTCGCGCCGGCGCGGATCGACGGCCGTATCTGCCTACGACCCTGTCTCGTCAACTTCCGCACGACCGACGAGGACGTGCTCGCTCTTGTCGAGGAAGCCGCCCGGGTCGGTCGCGAGCTCTCCGGCGAGCCCCGCTAGCCCGAGAGGCTCACCGAGCCGTCGTCGCGCAGCGTCCAGAACGGGTTGTGGGCGACCTCCCACGGGTGGCCGTCAGGGTCGAGGAAGACCCCGGAATAGCCTCCCCAGAACGTCGGCGCACCCTGACGCGTGATCCAGGCTCCGGCTTTTTCCGCCTGGGCCAGCAACGCGTCGACCTCCTCCGGCGAGCGAACGTTGTGGGCGAGAGCGATACCGCCGAAGCCGCCGGAGTCGTCGATGCGGCAGTCTTCCGCGAGCGCGGCTCGGCCCCACAGGGCGACGATCGCGCCTCCGGCCTGGAAGAAGACGACGCTGTCCTCCGGCTTCGAGTCGCTCGTCCAGCCAAGCGCCTCGTAGAAGCGGCGGGCTCGGCCGAGATCGGCGACGCCGAGCGTGACGAGGCTGACGCGCTGCTCCACTATCCCACCCTGGCCTCGAGCACGCCGATGACGCAGACGTCGACCTCGACGACGGCTCCGCTGCCGATGCCTGGGATCTCGCCGGCGGCGGGCGAGACGAGAATGTCGCCGGGGCGAAGCTGCGTTCCCTCGGCAGCGAGCTCCCGGGCGGACTCCCAGTCGAACCCGCCGAGCGAGTCGTGGAGCCGCTCCTCGCCGTCGACGCGCACTGTCGCTTCGAAGATCTCGCCATTCAACTCGTCGGGGGTCACGACGACCGGCCCGAGCGTGGAGCAGAAGTCTCGATCCTTCGGCCGAGCGCTCCGCGGTGCACGCCAGTCGGCGAAGAGAGACAAGCCGCCGATCGCGCCCTCGGCGCCGATGACGGCAGCCAGACGCGGCATCAGCGTCAGCGTGTCCGCGCCGGCAGGACGAGGCGCCACGGCGCCGGGGCCGCGGACGGCTGTCGGGTTGGCGAACTCGAACGCGGCTTGCCCGTCGAACACACGAACCGCGGGTGGGTGGAGCACCGGCACGAGGAGCATCACCTCGTCGAGCCGGTACTCCGCGTGCTCCCGGGCGCCACCGCCGCCGAGGAAGAACGACTGCAGAGTCTGGGCCGCGAGGTGGATCACCCGCTCCCCGTCGATCCTGCCGACCCAGCCGCGCTCCATCGGCTTGTCGTAAGGGAGCCCCTCCTTAGTAACTTTCGGGCTGAACATGCACAAGCGCACGGGCCCGTACGCTACCCCTCCGACGCAGCCCGGTATCCTCAGAAGCACCCAGGAGCCGTGCCCGGCTCACCCTGGCACGGGAGTATCGCTGGAGCGCAGAAGGCCCGCTTCCACGGGCCTCCGCGTCTCCTCTCCCCGCGCCCTCAGGCGAGCGCGGTCGGTGCCGATCAGTCTTCGTCGGCTAGCAAGCTCTCGAAGCCTGACTCGATCAGATCACCCTGGTAGCGCTGAGTGGTGTCCACGATTCGATCGAGGATCTCATCGAGCGGCGGGCTCCCTCTGTTCCAGAGCGAGAGCGGCGTCGTCGTATCGATGACGTCTTCGTGATACGACAAGCATCGGGTCACCGTCCGTCAGCCCGACCAGGGCGATGATTGCCGGGTGGTCGTCCTCGACGCGGTTCCGGAGGTCGTCGGCAAACTGCGATAGATCGCTCGCGGCCCTCCCATTGCGGTCATCGTCCGGGTACTCCGCCGCCTTCTCGCCCCGGAATCGGGACTGGTCAGCGAGGTGCTCTGCGATGGCGCTCCTGATTACCGCCGGGCTGATCGTTGTCTCGGTTGTCATTTCACCTCCCCTCCTCTTCTAGAAGGTGATGTAACAGCGCAATAAGTCCCCCCTGCTCGGGGGCCGCGTAGGTCGACTCCCAGGTCGACCTGCCTCTCCCCCTCGTCTCCTCATCCAGGCGTCCCTTCGCAGCCAGCGCGTAGACGACCCGCTGCACCTCGCTCCGGCTCAGACCGGGACAGGCAGCGGCGATCTCGTGCAGCTGAGCCGCTCCGCCCGAGCGCTCGACCGCCGCCAAGACGATCACCTGCAGAAGGGTCAGACGTCTCAAGCCTCCTCCACCAGACCCGGCTGCAGCGCATGATCGAATACGGGCCGCTTCGCCCGTTGCTCGATCACGCGCTCGGGGGCTCCCCGAATTTCCTGGAACGGTCGTAGTGGCCACGCCCGCGGTAGCTGCGGCTCAAACAGGGGGTGCGGGTCAGGCGCTCCGATACCGCGGTCGAGCGTGGCAGTCCAGGCCTCCCCGGCTGCGAGCACGGCGAAGGCGATCAGCCCAGCGCCCCAGAGCGGCAGCACAAGCCCCAGCCCGGCGAGCAGGATGGCACCGCTGCCGAAGCGCAGGGCCACGAGCAGATCCGCTGAGGCTCGCCGCTCGGCCATCACTGCGCCTCCTCCGAGAACTCGAAGGCAGGTAGTTCACTGACCGCTGCCGAGAGCGCACCTGCAAGCGCCCAGGCAGTCGAGGGCGGGATCAGCAGACGGGCAAACTTGCGAATCTCGGAATCCCGACACGACTCCAGGAGCAGCACGGTGTGGATGCGCAGGATCCCATCGTCCTCGTCACGGGAAAAGGTCGTGTTATGCCCGACCACGAAGAGCACGTCTGCGCCGTCGATCTTGACATTGGGGATCATTTCTCCTCCTCGATCTTTCCCCGGCTAGCGGGGCGCGTCCTTGCCTGTTTTGCCAACGTGGCCGGAGATCGGCTCGCCTGGTCTCTAATGACGCTGAGGGAATTCTATCAATTGCGTTTTCCCTGCAAACGGAACGGTTAGACCGTCGCGCGGAGTGCGTCAGCAAATGCCTTGCCGCCGCCGAGCTTCCGAAGCCCATCGCGCTCGTGAACGCCCTGCACCTCGTCCGGCTCTACGCCAAAGCGGAGTCTCCGAAGTTCGAGAGAGCCGCACTGCGCTGGCTCGGACGGCGATTGGGCCGGACAGCCCTCGTTGGGCCTCCGAATACTCACAGAAGTCCGAGCAGTGTCTTCTCGGCCCGCTTCTTCCGCAGCCCACGGAGGCAGGCAAGTGCACCGGCGGTGAGTTGGATCTCCGCGAGGCGCGAGGCCATCCGCTCAGAAGGCCCGCAGGCGGCACCACGTTTGCGGATGCTCTGCCTACTAGGCTTTCAGGTCACCGGGTGATCGCTGCCGCGCGCGCGGAACAGAAGGCACCCGCCTTTGGCCCGCTGCCTGTCGGAAGACGCACACAGCCGGTCAGTCCGGGAGACCGCCAGCCTGTCCACGCCGGAGGTCGCGGGTTCGAGTCCCGTCGCTCCCGTCACAAGTGCCTGCATGCAGGCACTTGTTGTTGCCGGCTCGAGAACGCCTTTCCCCTCCTCTTGCGCACGGCGTGCGCCGAGCGCTCTCGAGCAGGCTGAAATGCCGATTCCGCGTCGTGCTGACCGGGGGAAACCGGGCTCAAGCGGGGAAGATCGTGGAGCGCGTGGCGGGCTTCGTCGCATGGACGCCGGACGTGAGGAAAGGCGTTCACGAGCTGTTGGCCGAATAGCCAACTAATCAGAGCTTAGCGCTCTTTTCGGCCGAAGTCGGCAAGTGTGTGCGCAACCTCGCGAAGACGAGGTCGAAGGACAGCCTGAAGGCGTTTGGGAAGCTGACCGAGCTGTGGACGGCGAGCCGCGCATCGTCCCTAGCCCAGTTCGCCGAGTCCTACGCCGTAGGCGGGCACTTCGACGCTTTCACCTGGGTGAGCCGGGGCGTCTCGCTAGATTGCGCCGCTCCCTGGTCGTAGCCTCAGAGCCTGCCCGGCGCTAAAACGCGGCGCTGAACTGACGAATCGATCCGGGCGTTGAGCCGCCGGGAAAGGAAGGAGCTCCCTGCATCATGGCCAGCGCAGATCCCTCTCACGAAGCTTCTCGTGCCGGGAGTCTCCTCCCGATTCTCGACTGGGGTCGACGATACGACCGTGCCTGGCTGAGGGGAGATGTCGTTGCCGGTTTGACGGTCGCGGCGCTGGTGGTGCCGAAGGCCCTCGGCTATGCCGGGATCGCGAACGTGCCGATCGAGAACGGCCTGTATGCAGCTGCAGCAGGGACGATTTTGTACGCGCTGTTCGGCACCTCGCGGCAGATCTCGACCGGGCCCAGCTCCGCGCTCGCGGCCGTAGCAGGGAGCGCGGTGATTGTTTCCGGTGTGTCGAGTGGCGCTGACTCGACGGCGCTCGTGGCCGGTGTGGCTCTGGTGGCCGGGGCGCTCTTCCTCCTGATGGCGGTCTTCAAGCTCGGGTGGATCTCACAGTTTCTCTCGAAGGCGGTGATTACCGGATTCCTGTTCGGGGCCGCGATCGACGTGACGGTCGGCGAGCTCTCGAAGCTCACAGGCACCACGTCTGATGGGACCAGCGTCTGGCGGGAGTTCGTCTCCTGGCTCAAGGGGCTCGATGAGGGTTTCAGCGGAACGACGCTGCTCGTCGGCGTGCTCTCGCTGATCGTGCTCTTCGGGCTGCGAGCTGTCGCGCCCAGCGTCCCCGGGACGCTCGTCGTGGTGGTGGGCGGAATCCTCGCATCCGTTCTTTTCGATCTCGGCGCCCACGGTGTCGCGCTCGTCGGTGATGTACCCAGAGGCCTTCCCCTACCAGGCATTCCCGATCTGAACCTGCTCTGGGACAACGTGGCCACGGTGGGCATTGCAGCAGTGGGCATCGTGTTGATCGGGTTCTCGCAGACCGCCGGTGACGCCCGTCACTTCGCCAGCAAACACCGCTATCGCGTCGACGTCGATCAGGAGACCGTCGCGCAGGGGATGGCTAACGTCGGTGCCGGACTCATTCAGGGCATCCCCGTCTCGACCAGCCTCTCGGCGAGCTCGGCGAACGACAACGCTGGTGCCCGCAGCCCGGTCGCCTCGCTCAGCACGGGCGGCGTCGTGATCCTCACCCTGCTCGTGCTCGCACCCGTGTTCTCCGACCTGCCCAAGCCGGTGCTGGCGGCCGTCATCATCGATGCCGTGGTGATGGGCATGATGGACGTGCCGGAGATGAGGCGCCTCCGACGCGTCAAGCGCACGGACTTCTGGATCGCAGTGGCGGCGATCCTCGGGGTGCTCACGTTCGGCGTCCTAGCTGGCATCGTCATCGGGGCGGTCCTCTCAGTGGGCTGGCTGGTCTACGTGTCCACCCGGCCGGCGATGCCCGTCCTCGGCCGCATGCGGGGCTCGCACGTCTTTCGAGAGTACGAGTCGCACCCCGAGGACGAGCAGTACCCCGGCCTGCTCGCCTTGCGCCTCGACGGTGGGCTGTTCTACGCCACTGCGGACGCGCTCGGCGATCGCATCCGCGAGCTCTCCCTGAGCAACGAGCCGCCACTCACGGCGATCGTGCTCGACTGCGCCGACATCCCGTTCATCGACTCCGAGGGTTCCGCCCAACTTCGGGAGCTCGTCGAGCTGACACGGGAGAACGACGTCTCAGTTCGACTTGCCCGCGTCAAGCCCGTCGTCCTTGAGGTACTCGCCCGCGACGGCGTCCTCGACACCATCGGTCTCGATCACATCCACGAGGACGTGAGTCGGGCAGTCGACGCAGAACTGCACCCGTCTCAGCTCCCGAAGAAGGAGTCACCGAACGTGTAGGTGGTGGGCACGGGACGCGGGCGACAAGGCAACGAGAAGGCGAGGCCATGACAGTCACCGAAGAGGCGAAGACGTTCGACGCAGACCATAGCTCCGGCGCGGCCGCCACGTTCTGGATTCACGCCGAGCGGCTGCCATAGGCTGCCCGATGCGGTCTGTGTCGAGCGTCCTGAGTCAGTTCGAGCCTGCGCAGCTCGTCGGGCCGGCGCTCTCGCAGGCGAGGGGATACCGGAGCTCCTGGCTCGGCCGGGACGTGCTTGCAGCGTTGACGATCCTGGCCGTGCTAGTGCCGCAGGGCCTTGCCTATGGCCAACTCGCCGGCCTCACACCGGTCGCAGGGCTATACGCGGCACTGCTGCCGCTGCTGCTGTACCCGCTCTTCGCGAGCTCCCGCCGGCTGATGGTCGGGCCGGAGTCGGGGCTGGCGATCCTGACCGCGACCGCACTCGCGCCGCTCGCCGCCTCGAGCGTCTCGGACTACGCGGCCCTGGCCGCGATGCTGGCGTTGCTGCTGGGAGGAGTGATGATCGCCGGGGGCATCCTCCGGCTGGGGATGCTCGCCGACTTCCTCTCCCGGCCGGTGCTGGTCGGGTTCATGAACGGGATCGGCGTGATCCTGATCGTCAGCCAGCTCGGCCGCTTCTTCGGCATCTCCGTGAGTGCCGAGAGCACGCTGGGGAAGCTCTGGGAGGTGATCACGAATCTCGGCGAGACAAACTGGCGCACGCTCGTGCTGGGGCTCATCCTGCTCGCTGTGCTGGCCGCGACGGCGAGGCTCGGCCCGAAGGTGCCGGGCGCGCTTGTCGCCCTGCTCCTCTCAGGCGCGACTGTCGCGCTGTTCGACCTCGACCGGAAGGGTGTAGCGATCATCGGAGCGATCCCCGAGGGGCTCCCCAGCCTCACGGTCCCGCGCGTCGGGCTCGGCCAGATCGAGGATCTCCTCCCGATCGCCGCCGCTCTCGCGCTCGTCGGCTTCTCCGAGTCGATCCTCACCGCCCGCGCGTTTGGCGAGAAGCACGGCGAGACGATCGACGCGAACCGCGAGCTGATCGCGATGGGGATCGGCAACATTGGGGCCGCGTTCACCCAGGGGTTCCCCACCTCGTCCAGCCAGTCCCGCACGATCGTCGCCGAAACGTCGGGGATGCGGACGCAGCTCGCGCAGCTGCTCGCAGGCGTGGCGGTCGGCGTCTTCCTCCTCTTCTTCACGGGCATCCTCTACAACGTGCCGCAGGTGGCGCTGGCGGCGATCGTGATCTTCGCCTCGATAGGACTGTTCGCGCCGCGACAGTTCCGCGCCCTGTACCACGCCGACCGGGTCGAGTTCGTACTGGCGCTCGCCACCTTCAGCGGCGTGGTCGTGTTCGGGATCCTGTCGGGCATCCTCCTCGCTGTCGGCCTCTCGCTCGCGGTGTTCATCGGCAGCGTCGCTCGCCCGCACGACGCCGTGCTCGGCCCGGTGGACGGCGTGGACGGTTTCCACGAGATCGCCGAAGACGAGGGAACGGAAGAGGCGGCGCCCGGGGTGATCGTGTACCGCTTCGACGGCCCGCTCTTCTTCGCGAACGCGGACTACTTCCTGGCGCGCTCGCTCAGGCTCCTCGAGGGGCGACCGCTTCGCTGTTTCGTGCTCGACCTGGAGGCTGTGACGATGGTCGACGTCACCTCGGCGCGCGCCGTCGAGAAGCTCCGCGCCGCCGTGGCGGCTAACGGCGCGGAGTTCCGCGTCGCGCGCACCACCGCCCCGTTGCGGGAGCAGCTGCGCGCGACCGGCCTCGCGGCCGCGATCGGCGAGGAGAACTTCCATCCGACAGTCCGCACGGCGGTCGAGGCCTGCGGCGCGGCTCCGTCGTGACCTGGGCTCTCGCAATCTCTGCGCTCGTGCTGATCGGCTTCGCGGCTGTCTCGCGTCGGCTCGACGGCACTCCGATCACGCCGGCGATGGTCTTCGTCGGGATCGGCCTGCTCGTCGGGCCGGAGGTAGTCGACGGGCTCGACATCTCGCCGACCGGCCACCCGATCAAGCTCCTTGCAGAGGCGGCGCTGACGCTCGTGCTCTTCGCTGACGCCTCGCGGATCGACCTCCGAGCGCTGCGGCGCGAGTACGCGGTGCCGGCACGCCTGCTCGGGATCGGCCTCCCCTTGACGATCGTCGCCGGGGCGGCCGCGGCGGCGGCGCTGTTCTCGGAGCTGACGTTCATCGAGGCGCTCGTGCTCGGGGTGCTGCTCGCACCGACCGACGCCGCGCTTGGGCAGGCGGTGGTGACGATGCCGAGCCTGCCTTCACGGATCCGGCAAGGCCTCAACGTCGAGAGCGGCCTCAACGACGGGATCTGCGTGCCGCTCCTCTTCATCGTGCTCGCCGCGGCAGAGGCGCAGGCGGGGATCACGAGTGACAGCCACGCCGTCACGATCGTGCTCGAGGAGATCGGGTACGGGATTCTTGGCGGCGCCGCGGCGGGCACGCTTGCGGGAGCCGTCGTCGTCCTGGCAGGGCGGCGCGGCCTGATCGCTCCCTCGTGGCTCCAGGTCGTCCCGCTCGCCGGCGCCGCGCTCGCCTACGGGATCGCCGCCCCGCTCGGGGGATCGGGCTTCATCGCCGCGTTCGTCGCCGGCATGGTGTTCGGGGGCCTGCGCCGCCACGGGGAGGCCGAGGACACGTACCTCGTCGAGGAGGCCGGCGAGGTGCTGAACGCCCTTACCTTCCTCGTCTTCGGGGCGGTACTACTCGGACCCTCGCTCGACCATCTCAGCTGGCAGACCATGCTCTACGCCGTGCTCAGCCTCACGCTGATTCGCATGCTCCCGGTCGCGCTCGCGTTGTCGGGGACGAAGGCGCGGCGGCCGACCGTCACGTTCGTCGGTTGGTTCGGTCCGCGGGGCCTCGCCTCGATCGTCTTCGCGGTGATCGTTGTCGAGGAGGCTCATCTCCCGCACACCGAGACGATCCTGCTCGTGACGTACGTCACCGTCGGCCTCTCCGTCCTCCTGCACGGCCTTTCGGCCGCGCCGCTCGCCGCCCGCTACGGGCGCTGGTACGAGTCCCATCCGCCCGACCACCTGCCGCCCATGGAAAGCGTTCCCGCCTCGCATCACCGTTGGCGCCTGCCGAGCGAGGGTTAACGAGCGAGCCTCATACCGCCGAGTGGAGGGTCGTGCGCCGAACCGGGGGTTGGCGGGGACCTTTGAGCCAGGTTGCTGCCTGGGGAGAGGAGATTCTCCGCTGTCATGTCGAGACCGAGGAAGTACCCGGAGGAGTTGCTCGAGGGCGGTGTGCGTCTTGCGCGGATCGCACGGCACGCTGTCAGCGCCGAGGCGGCCGTGAACGATCACCCCGGAACGGTGCGACGAGGAAACCTCCGGGTCCTGATCGTGAGGCGCGAGCCTCTATTGCAAACGTGGTGGAAGAAGCGGCGGCTGTCGCGACCGTGGTTACGGCGTTTTGGCGCCGTGGCAGTGCTTCCACTTCCGTCCGCTGCCGCACGTGCAGGGGTCGTTGCGGCCGCGCTTCGCGTCCTGAGACGCGTAGAGCTGGACGATCTCGGACGGCGCCCGGTCCTGCGCGAGCAGGCGGGCCATCGTCCGCATCGGCTGGTCGACGTGGTGGAAGAACTCCTTGAAGCCGGCGCAGAGGTAGTTCAGTCCACGGTCACCGTCAGGCGTCTCGATGAAGCGGTCCTTGGGGCAGCCGCCGTGGCAGGCGAAGCGGACGTCGCACTCGAGGCAGTAGGCGGGCAGCGTCTCGCGCTTGTCGAGGCCGAACTGCTTCTGCCGCTGCGAGGCGACGAGCTCGAGCATCGGCGTCTCATTGATGTTCCCGACCCGGTAGGAGGGCTCAACGAAGTGGTCGCAGGAGTAGAGGTCGCCGGTGTGCTCGAGCGCGAGCGCGAGCCCGCAGGTCTCGGTGTGGACACACAACCCGGGTGGCTCGCCGACCCAGTTCGCCAAGGCGACGTCGAACATCTGCACGTAGACCTCGCCGACGTCGTGGCGCACCCACTCCTCGAAGACGTCGATCAGGAAGCGCCCGTACTGCTCGGCGGTCACCGAGCGACCGGTGACTCGCTCTCCCTCCTGCACGTACAAGGGGCGGTCGCGCCACGAGCTCCAGGGCACCTCGCCGTCGGCGTCGGCTTCGGCGACGCGCTCGATGATCGGGATGAACTGCACGAACCGCGCCCCGCACTCGTCGCGGAGGAAGCGATAGACGTCGCGGCCTTGGTCGGCGTTCGCGGCGTGCACGGTGGTGAGCGCGTTCCATTCGACACCCGCCGCTTTCAGGTGCTCGAGGCCGCGGATCACCTGGTCGAACGAGCCCTTGCCGCCCTTGTTCACGCGGTAGGTGTCGTGCAGCCCGCGCGGCCCGTCGATCGAGATCCCAACGAGGAAGTCGTGCTCCTTGAAGAACACAGCCCACTCCTCGTCGAGGAGCGTGCCGTTCGTCTGGATCGTGTAGACGGCCTTCTGCCCCGGCTTGAGGTACCGGTTCGCAAGCTCGACCGAGAGGCGGAAGAACTCGACGCCCATCATCGTCGGCTCGCCGCCCTGCCAGGCGACCTGCACCTCGGGCACGCCCGTGTGCGCCTCGATCAGCTGCCGGACGTAGGCCTCCAGCAGCTCGTCGGCCATCCGAAACCGCGAACCCGGATAGAGCATCTCCTTCGAGAGGAAGAAGCAGTACGAGCAATCAAGGTTGCAGACCGCACCAGTCGGCTTCGCGAGTAGGTGAAAGGCGAGCGGAGCACCGCGAGCGATGGGGAGATCAAGGACGGCGTCGATCACGGGCCTAGGGGCCTGTCCGGAAAGTGAACCAGGGCACCTCACCGGCGTCACGGGCTGCGATGC
>Ga0334722_10005731_pt1 | contig 12447 bp, 11 predicted proteins | sample C3_bottom_MG_FD_207210 | JGI IMG/M metagenome (GOLD analysis project Ga0334722, IMG submission 207210) | Sediment microbial communities from Yellowstone Lake, YNP, Wyoming, USA - C3_bottom | ecosystem: Environmental > Aquatic > Freshwater > Lake > Sediment | place: USA: Wyoming | collected...
GGACGAGCGGGCCGAAGAGCAGCGAGAGGCCCTCGACGAGGACGACGATGGCCGCGGCGTAGACGAGCAGGATGGCCAGCCAGCGCGGTGTGCGGCGGCGCGTCAGCCAGCCCACGACCGGATCGAGGACGTAGACAAGCAGGGCGCCGAGGATGAACGGGCCGAGCGCGCTGCGGCCCAGATAGAGGACGATCAGCAGCAGGATCGCGGCACCGATGGCCACCGCGGCCCGTGGTGAGGGCGGTCTTATGCGGCGGATGCTCTCCATGGCCACGGTCGGGAGCGTAGCAGACGGTGGCTGGCCGGCACGACGGTCCGGGGAACGTCAGCCCGTGACCGGCCGACCGGTGATGGGGCGGTCGCCGAACGGCGCGTCATATCGGGTTGGCTCGTGGTCGATGCGGAACCCGGAGGTGTTCGATATCACCTCCACGTGGCCGTCGACGAATCGGAGCGCGACCGACCCCCGACCGGCGCGCAGGTCGTGGACCGTCAGCTCGGGCAGCCAGCTGGGCAGGGCCGGGCTGACCCGGATCACGGAGCCGTGCCGATCCGAATGGGCGTCGATCCCGCACAGCGTCGAGATCATCTGGAGCACCGCCGAGGCGGCCCATGCCTGGGGGACGCTCGCGCCCAGGTACTGGACCGGGAAGCCGCCCTCCTGCCGCGGAAGGCCGGCAAACAGCTCGGGCAGACGATTGGCGACGAACCGCTCGGTGGCGTCGAACATGCCCCGGATGACGGTCGCGGCCTCGGCGTCATGGCCGTAGCGGCGGAACCCGCTGACGATGATCGCGTTGTCGTGTGGCCAGACCGACCCCAGTTGGTAGCTGAACGGGTTGTAGGCGGGGTGGTCGGACGAGAGCGTCCTGATCCCCCAGCCTGACCACATGTCATCGGCCATCAGCCTTCGCACGACGCTGCCCGCCCGTTCCGGGGGCACGATCCCGGACGCCAGGAGGTGGCCGGCGTTGGAGGCGACGGTCCTGATCGGCCGCTTGGCGCCGTCGAGCCCCAGATAGTAGGTCCCCTCCTCCTCCCACCAGAAGGCGTCGTTGACCCGGTCGTACAGCCGCCGCGCTGCGTCACGCAGTCGCTCGGCGTCGGCCGGCTGATCGAGGACGTCGTGGATCGCCGCCAGCCGGAGCTTGGCGTCGTAGGCGTAGCCCTGGAGCTCGCAGAGCGCGAGCGGCAGCGGCGCCAGTGAGCCGTCGGCGGCCGGGATCGCGTCGCCGGCGTCCTTCCAGCCCTGGTTGTGGTAGCCGTGCGACGAGCGCGTCGCGTACTCCTGGAACCCGTCGCCATCTCGATCTCCCCACTGGTCGATCCACGACTTCGCCGCCTCCGCATTGGCCAGGTAGCGTCGGAGGATGGCGTCGTCGCCGAGCCAGTGATAGAGCGAGGACAGGACGATGATGAAGAGGCTCGTCGCGTCGTGCGTGCCGTAGTAGGGCTGGAACGGCAGGATCCCGAGCTGGGCGATCTCGCCGTGGCGGATCTCATGAAGGATCTTGCCCGGCTCCATGTCGCGTTCCGGGTCGTCTCCGGTCGCCTGGAGCAGGGAGAGGCGGCGCAGCGCGCCCTCCGCGAACTCAGGGTAGCCGGTGATCGCCTGCATCGACACGATCAGCGAGTCGCGCCCGAAGAGGGTGACGAACCACGGCACGCCTGCGGCCGGGATGACGACCCCTCGCTCGACCTCCGGGTCCTCGAGCCGCAGCGCTTCCAGGTCGTCGGCGGCCTGCTCCCAGGCGCGCGAGACCGCGTGGTTCGGGGCCTCGATGCGCATCCTCGGCAGCTGGGGCTGCGCCGCTTCCAGGAGCGGCCGCGCGACCGCGCTGCAGGGCAGGACGCTCGGCCGCCGGCCGCCCCGCGTCACCGGCAGCCACTTCAGACAGGTGTGCCAGACGCCCTTCGGGGCGATCGTGGCGACGAACAAGAGCCGGTCGTTGGCGAACCGGGGCGGCGAGTCGGCCCGCTCGACGGCCACGATGAGCCCGCGCCGAAAGTCGCGATTGACGTACGTCGTGCGGACCTCGCCGCGCGAGGGGAGCCAGCGGGTGCGCATCGCGCCCCGCCGGACGAGCTTGCCGGCCTTGACGTCGAAGATGTCGGCGAAGTCCGAGCGGATCTCGATCTCGATCGTCAGGCGCACCGGCCGGCGGCCGTAGTTGACGATGTCGTAGTCCTCGTGGACGCCGGCGGCGACCGTTCGGTCGAGCCGGATCGACAGGCTGTGGCCTTCGATCGGGCCGCTCGCATCGAGCAGGGCCTCGTTCGTCGATTCGAAGCGTGCCGAGAAGAACTGGATCGGGGAGCTGTTGAGGAGGATCGGCCGGCGGCCGTTGATCCATAGCCCGTAGCTGGACACGAGCCGCGTGTCGCGAGCGAAGAAGCCCTCCTCCGCGGCCTCGGAGATCCCGCCGTCGGGCTGGCAGACCAGGACCCGGTCGTCGCGGTTGATCGCGATCGCGGCCGGGCCGATCTGGATGGGCAGAGTCATCGGCCGATCATAGGTGGCCGGGCATCCAGCCTGTCGGCGGCCGGCAGGACGTAGCGACAGGCGACCAGCGCGCAGTAGGCCACGGAGATCGTCACCAGTGCGGCAAAGGCGACCGTGCTCGCAACCAGGATCGCCGCGAGGACGATGCCGAGGGCGCCGAAGCGCACCGGGAACGCGACGACGAGCAGGCCGGCCAGCCGGGATCGCCGGCGCGCTGGCTCGGCCGCCCGGGCCGGGTCGACGAGGAGTGGCCAGAACGCCATGGCCGCCATGCCGGACACTGCGAGCGCCCACGCGGCGAAGGTCGCGAAGGCCCACCCGACGACCTCGGTGGAGAGCAGCCCAGAGATGAGATTCGACCCGAACACGATGACCGCGGCGACGCCCGCCACGCCCGCGGCGAGCGTCGGCCCAAGGAACCGACGCCAGGCGGCCAGCCCATCCCGGAACGAGACGGGCTCTCCGCGCACGATGAGCGCCGCGATCCGAAAGATCCCCACCGTCGGCAGGGCCAGGAGGGGTGCGAGGACGATCGCCCCGAGCGGCCAGGCGAGCGCGACGACGTACAGGAGGATCAGGCTGAAGCCCCAGAGCACGTTGGCCCCCACTAGGCGCCCAGAATTGAAATAGAAGTCGGCGAACGACGCGCGCAGCGCGCCGCGCAGCGTGGGCGCCGCGGGGAGGACCGGCTCAGCCCTTGACACCGCTGGCCGCGATCCCCTCCACGAAGTAGCGCTGGAAGAAGACATACAGGACGACGATCGGGATCGTCGCCATGACCACGACCGCCATCAGCGGCGGCCAGTTCGTCGAGAACCCGCCTTCGAGGCGGAAGAAGCTGAGCCCGATCGGGAGCGTGTAGTGGCTGGGGTCCTGCAGGAGGATCAAGGGCCAGAAGAAGCCGTTCCAGGTCCCTTGGAACTGGAGGATCGCGACCGCCGCCAGAGCCGGGCCGGCGAGCGGCAGGACCACCCGCCAGAACGTCGTGAAGATCCCGGCCCCATCCATCTTGGCCGCTTCCTCGAGATCGCGCGGGATCGTGAGGAAGTACTGGCGAAGCAGGAAGATGCTGGTGCCGCTGATGGCCATGATGACGACGACTCCGCCGTACTGGGCCACGCCCTTGGTCAGTCCGAAAGCGTTCAGGAGCAGGTACACCGGCACGAGTCGGAGCTGGTCCGGGATCATGAGCGTGGCGAGGACGACGAGGAAGAGCGTCTCGCGGCCGGGGAAGCGGAGGCGGGCGAAGGCGTAGCCGGCGATGCTTCCCAGGACGAGGTTCGTGATCGTCACGACGGTCGCGATGATCACGCTGTTGAGGAACATCACCGCCAGCGGCGGTGTCAGATGGGTGAACGCGAAGTCCCACCCGGCGAGCGTGAAGGGCTGCGGGAGGATCGTGAGACGCACCGCGTCGGGCAACGTCTTGAACGATGTGATGACTGACCACGCGAATGGGACGAACATGAGGACCGCATAGGCGGTCAGGGCCGCGTATGCAGCCCGCCGGCGCCATCGCGCGCCGCGGTCGCCAACGGGGGCGGCCGTCGCGCGCGTGCCGGCTCGGATGGGAAGTGGCCCGGCCACCGTCGTCATGGGGTCATCTCACCAGGAAGGCGCCTGGCCGAATAGCCGGCGCTGCACGAGCGTTGCCGTGAAGATGACGGCGAAGAGCACGATCCCGACGGCCGCGGCGTAGCCGAAGTTGAACTGCGAGAACGCGGCGTTGTAGAGGTAGAGGACCGGGGTCATCAACGCGTTGTTCGGCGCGCCATCCGGGCCGCCCCCGATGTAGGCCTGATCGAACAGCTGGAGCGCGCCGATGACGGCCACCGTGGCCACGAAGTAGTGGCCGGGCCGCAACAGCGGGAACGTCACCTTCCAGAACGTCTGCCAGGCGGTCGCGCCGTCGATCGCGGCGGCCTCGTAGATCTCACGGCTGATCGATTGGAGCGAGGCCAGGTAGAAGAGCATGAACGTCCCCGACGTCGTCCACGCGTTGAGGATGATGATCGAATTCAGCGCCGTCGACTGGTGGCCGATCCAGTTCTGGTTCGGGTCGAAGCCGAAGAACGCGAAGATCGGGTTCACGCCGATGGCCGCGCGCACGGTGTTGAAGAGGCCGTCGGGCGCGACCAGGAAGATCCACAGCATGGTGATCGCGGCGGAGCTCGCGATCGCCGGGAAGTAAAAGGCGGCCCGGAAGAACGTCTGGCCGCGGATCTTCTGGTTGACGATGACCGCGAGGAACAGCCCGATGGCCATGGTCAAGGGCACCCAGACGGCCGCGTAGTAGATCGAGTTCCGGATCGCGATGTGGAAGATCGGGTCGCTGAGCAATGTCTCGTAGTTGCGCAGCCCCCGGAAGTCGACCGGTCCTGAGCGGACATTCCACTTCCAGAGGCTGATGAACATGGCGTAGAAGACGGAACCGATGTTCAGGACGAGGAAGAGCACCATCGGCACGGCGATGAAGGCGTACCCGTGGAGAGCCTCCGTGCGCCGCTCAGTCGCCTGACTCCTGCGCACCCGGGCGGTCGTCGCCCCGACCATCGGGCTCCCTCCCCTGTGAGGCCGAACGAAGCGCTGGGGCCGGCTTTCAGCCGGCCCCAGCGTTGGAGGTCACGAGTCTAACGTGCCCCCTACTGGCTGAGGGCCTTCTCGATCGCCGCCTTCGTGGCCGCGACGACCGCGTCGGCACTGAACGTCTTGCCCTGGAGCTGGGCCGTGAAGGCATCCTGGAACGCCTTCTGAACGTCGACGTAGCCGGGCATGAAGCCTGATCCCGGCCGGGCGTAGGCGCTCCCCGCGGCCAGGACATCCTTGCCGCTCGGGATCGGGACATCGCCGCGGGAGGGAAGCGCGACGCCGCCCTCGGTCCACGTCTTCATCCCGTCAGGCCCGGTCAGGTAGGACAGCAGGACGAAGGCCTGATCCTTGTTCTTGCTGTCGGCGCCGATCGAGTAACTGACGGTGTAGGAGATCGTGACCGGGCTCCCGGACGAGCCGGTCGGTACCGCTGTCCAGGCGTACTTCACGTCTGGGAACTGGTCGCCCATGTACGGGTCGAGCCAGCCGCCCTCGAAGATGAGCGCGACCTGATTCTTGCCGAGGGCCTCACCGCACCAGCCGGAGCCCATGTCGCTGGCCGTCATCCCCAGGCCGTTCTTGAACAGGTCGAGGTACCACTGGACAGCTGCCTTCGACGTGTCGGTCGAGATCGCCTCGGACTTGCCATCGTCGGTCAGCAGCGAGCCGCCCTGCGCGTACAGGAAGGCGAGACCCCGATCGAGGCCGGGGTTCAGGCAGATGGGCGCCTTGAGGTCGTTGGTGCCCTTGAGCGATTCGGCCAGGGTGACCAGGCCGTCCATCGTCGTCGGCGGGGTTGGCACGAGGCCCGTGTTGTAGGCCAACGCGATCGTGTTGCCGTCCTTGGGGAAGCCGTAGGTCTTGCCGTCCTTGCCCTTGAAGATCGAGGCATAGCCGGGGAAGAACTGGCTGGTATCGAAGCCGGCCTGCGCGATGTAGTCGTCGAGCGGTGCCAGGAAGCCCTGGTCGATCCACTCCTGGGCGTACTCGGCATTGACATAGAAGAGGTCCGGGACCTCACGCGAGCTGAACTTCGTGATCATGACCGTCCGGTAGTCGCCGGCGAGCGGCTCGTAGTCGACCTTGATGTCCGGGTACTGCGCCTGGAACCCAAGCAAGGTCCTGGTGAGTGCCTCACCCTCTGAGGTGGACGAGCGCCAGCCGGACAGCGTCGCGCTCCCGGAGATCGCGGTGGGGGCCGCGGTGGGGGCCGCGGTGCCGGGCGCCGGAGTGGCTCCGCCCGCGGTCGGTGTCGGACTCGCCGCGGTCCCACACGCGGCGAGGAGCAGGCTGGCGGCCGCGCCAAGGGCCGCCCATCGTCGTCGTTGCATCAAACTCCTCCTTCTATCACGACCACGCGGTCGCGCTGTCACCTGGTGCCACGTCTGGAACTCCGTGCAGCCGGTTCCAGAGTCTCTGGGCTCTATGCTTCGCTTCTCCTTCCCGGCCGCAGGCTGGCGGCCCCCTCCTCTGTCGCTCTCGTCAGCGGCGCGGTCGACGCCCGCACCACGAGCTCTATCGGCAGCAGCGTCCGGTCGGCGACCGGGAGCCGGGCCACCCGGTCCAGGAGGGCTTGCCCGGCTGCAAGCCCGAGTTCGAAGGCCGGGATCCGGACCGTCGTCAGGGGCGGGTCTACGTAGGCCGCCAGCGGGATGTCGTCGAAGCCCACGACCGACACGTCCTCGGGCACCCGCAGCCCGGCCTCCCGAAGGGCGCCGATCGCCCCCAGCGCCACGACGTCGCTGGCCACGAAGACCGCGGTCATGTGGTTGCTCCCGAGGAGCCGCGTCATCGCCCGGTGTCCACTGGGGGCGTCGAACTCGCCCTCGGTGACCAGGCCCTCGTCGAACCCGATGCCGGCCGCCTCGAGCGCCTGGCGGTAGCCGTCCAGCCGATCCTTGGCCGCGGTGTAGGCGAGGGGAGCGTTCGTCACGCAGCCGATCCGGCGGTGCCCCAGCCCGAGGAGGTGTTCCACCGCCTGACGCGCGCCGGCCACGTTGTCGACGTCGACGCTCGGTACGGCGAAGCCGGGCAGCGATCCCTGCAGGACGATCGGGAAGCGCTCGCCTGCGAGCGCTTCGAGGGTCGCGTCGTCGCTTCGCGGACCGGAGATCACCAGCCCCTCCGCGCGGCGGGTTCGGAGGATGTCGGCGTAGCCGCCATCGCCCGGCACGATCGATTCGACCAGCACGCGGTAGCCGGCCGTCCGTGCGGCGCTGGACAGGCCGCGCAGTGTCTCCGCGAGCAGCGCGTCGCCGGCCACCTGCTCGGGGGTCTGGAGCAGGACCAGGCCCAGCGTCAAGCTGGAACCGCCCGCCAACTGACGGGCGGGGGCGTGCGGGTGATAGCCGAGCTCGTTCGCGGCTTCGATCACCCGCAGCCGCGTGGCCGAACTGATCTTCACGTCCGCGCGCTCGTTGAGGACGAACGAGACGGTCGCTCGCGAGACCCCGGCGAGCGCCGCCACGTCCGCGCTCGTCGGTCGTCTGGGATCCATCGGCGGCCTGGCCTCCCTGCGTTCCCCGTCGCGGCGCCGGCGGAACGGATCGCCTGGAGGCTTGACCTCAAGGCCCCGCTGACCGACACTAACCCGCGTAAGTTACGCGAGTAAACACCGCTTTGGGGGTGCCGTCAAGACGTGAATCGCGACGAGCCGCCGAACGGGCCTGAAGCGCCGCGCGCCGGCACGCCACAATCAGGCGCGATGACGCCCGACCGTTCGCCGTCCACGGCCAGCTCCCCGTTCCGGTTCGGGGGCGACTGGTGGCAGCGCGGCGTCGTCTACCAGATCTACCCGCGCAGCTTCGCCGACGGGAACGGTGACGGCGTGGGGGACCTGGCCGGCTTGATCGCCCGCCTCGATGACCTGAACGACGGGACCGAGCGGTCGCTCGGCATCGACGCGATCTGGCTGTCGCCGATCTACCCGTCCCCGGGCTTCGACGTCGGCTACGACGTGGCCGACTACACCGACATCGATCGGTTGTTCGGCCGCCTGGCCGACTTCGACCGGCTGGTCGACGAGGCCCATGCGCGGGGCATCCGGGTGATCCTCGACATGGTCCTCAATCACTCGAGCAGCCAGCACCCGTGGTTCGTCGCGTCGCGGTCCAGCCGGGATGACCCGCAGGCCGACTGGTACATCTGGCGCGACGCGGCGGGTCGCGACTGGCGCGGTCGCCCGCGCCGCCCGAACAACTGGGTGTCGTTCTTCGGGGGCCCGGCCTGGACCTGGGACGAGCGGCGCGGCCAGTTCTACCTGCACACGTTCCTGCCAGAGCAGCCCGACCTCAACTGGCGAGATCCGGCCGTCCGGAAGGCACTCCTGGATGTGATCCGCTTCTGGCTCGAGCGGGGCGTTGACGGCTTCCGCTTCGACGTCTTCAACGCCTTCTACAAGCACCCCGACCTGCCCTCCAACCCGCGTCGGTTCCCGGGCGGCCGGCGGGCCTACAGCCGCCAGGAACACCGGTTCGACAAGAACCAGCCCGACCTCCAGGGCCTGCTGGCCGAGGTCCGCTCCACGCTCGACGCGGTTCCCGGCCGGATGACCGTCGGAGAGCTGTTCGAAGGCCAGCCGGCGCTCGCCGCCGCCTACACGGAGCCCCGCCACCTCGTGTTCGACTTCCGCCTCATCGAGCAGCCCTGGCGGGCCGCGGCGTTCGTCAGGGCGATCGAGGAGCGCGAGCGGGCGTTCGGGCAGGAGCGCTGGCCGACGGTCGTGCTGTCGAACCACGACCGATCGCGTCACGCGAGCCGCTTCGACCGCGACGGGCTCGGCGATGCCCGAGCCCGGGTGGCGGCCGTCCTGCTGCTGACCCTGCGTGGCACACCGTTCCTGTACTACGGCGAAGAGATCGGACTTCGTGACGTGCCGATCCCGCCGGGCGAGGCCGTCGATCCGCCGGCGCGACGATCCGGTGTCCTCTCACCCTGGTGGAACCGCGACCAGGCGCGAGCCCCCATGCCCTGGAACGACGGGCCCAACGCCGGCTTCACGACCGGGTCACCGTGGCTCCGGATGGCCCCGGACGGCGCGACTCGCAACGTGGCCCGCCAGGCCGCCGATCCGGGCTCGCTGTTGTCGCTCTACCGCCGGCTGGTCTGGCTGCGAAGGACCCTCCCGGCGCTCCAGGTCGGAGACATGGAGTGGGCCGCGACCGGCACCGATGGCGCCCTGGCGTATGTCCGGCGGACGGCCGGGCAGACGGTCCTGGTGGCGCTCAACTTCGAGCCACGACCCGTGGTCGTGCAGCTCGCCGACATCACGGCGGCAGGGCGATGGCGCACGTTGATCTCGACCCACGATGAGCCACGTGAGGGCCACCTCGGCTCGCGGCTGGGCCTGCGGCCGTTGGAGGCGATCGTCTTCGAAGCCGAGTGAGTGGGGATCGGATGCGCTGGCCGTCGCGCGGCTCGCCACCTCGTTGAGCGCGTCCGGATACGTCCGTGACAACGTTGGCTGGACCGGAACGACGGCCCAGTTCCCTGGCCCGGCGCGTTCCCCGGTCCGGCGCGTTCCCCGGTCTGGCCCAGCTCCCCGGCCCGGCGCGTTGTTCGTGGAACACCAAACGGTGCGTAGCGTGCCGCCAACGGGTCTCCGCGAGGGCTCCGGGCCCCCGCGACCACCTGGCTCGCCCGATCCGGACCGCTCGCGGCGGCGACCCGAGCGTGCCCGGCCCCGTCCTCGACCCCGGCGCGCCTGCGCCGCCACCGCCCGGCACTTCCCCGGTACCCCGACGCGCCATTTGGTGTTCAGGGCGCAACGCCCCCGAGTCGGCGCCCCCGGCTGCGCACCGGATCGAGGTGCAACGGAGGCAGCGGACTCATTCAGCCGTTTGACGCTTGCCCGACCCGGCAGTACCATCCTCCTTCGCGCCCACGGACTCGACGCCCAGCTTCGCGTCGTCCGCCGCGCGCCCGACTCAGACGCAAGGAAACCATGTACGCAGTCATCGAGAGCGGCGGCAAGCAGTATCGTGTCCAGCTGGGCACGGAGCTGGCCGTGGACCGGCGCGACGTCGAGCCCGGCCAGATGATCGTGTTCGAGCGCGTCCTGCTCGTGGCCGACGAGGACCGGGCGGCCATCGGGCAGCCGCTCGTGAAAGGTGCCCGCGTCAGCGCGGACGTCGTGCGCCAGGATCGCGGCGACAAGATCGTCGTCTTCAAGTACCGGCCCAAGGCACGCAGCCGGGTCAAGCAGGGCCACCGGGCCGACCTGACCATCCTGCGCGTCGCGGACATCGAGCTCGACGGCAAGAGCGCCCGGAAGCTGGCCGCCGACGCGGTGACCGAGCGCCAGCGCCTCGAGGCCGCCGCTGCGGAAGAGGCCGCCAGGCAGGCCGCCGCCGACAAGGCGCTGGCCGCCAAGCTGGCCAAGGAGGCGAAGGCCGCCGAGGCCGCTGCCGCCGCCGAGGCGAAGCCCGCCAAGGCCGCGACCAAGCCGAAGGCTGAGCGCAAGGCCGGGGCCGAACCCAAGGCCGCACCGAAGGCACCGAAGGCCGCCGCCAGCCGCACGCAGGCGCCGCCGCCGGCCGCCAGGCCCAGGGCCCCGCGCGCGACGAAGCCGACGAAGAAGGACGAGTAACCGCGATGGCACACAAGAAAGCCGGTTCCAGCTCGCGCAACGGCCGCGACAGCGTCGGCCAGCGGCTCGGCGTGAAGGCCGGCGACGGCCAGCTCGTCACCGCCGGCGCGATCATCGTCCGCCAGCGGGGCATGACCTTCGTCTCCGGCGAGGGCACCGGCCTGGGCAAGGACTACACGGTCTTCGCCGTGGTCGACGGCCGCGTCCGGTTCGAGCACCAGACCCGCCTGAAGAAGCGCGTCCGCGTGGTCGCCGAGCCCGTGGAGGTGCAGGCGTGAAGCCGGGCCTCCATCCCAAGTACGTCCAGGCCGAGGTGAGCTGCGGCTCATGCGGCCGGAAGTTCCAGGTCGGCTCCACCCGCCAGACGCTGCACGTCGACGTCTGCTCCAACTGCCACCCGTTCTACACGGGCAAGCAGACGATCGTCGACACGGCCGGCCAGGTCGAGCGCTTCCAGAAGCGCCTCGAGCGCGCCGCACGATCCTAGTCGTCCCCCGCGCACCTGCCGCGGCGGATCCCACCGGGTCCGCCGTCCTGATTCCCGGCCGCCGGTAGACTGCTGCCATGCCCCGCTTCGCCTACGGTGGTCAGGCCCTCATGGAGGGCGTCCTGATGCGCGGCCGCGACGCCATCGCCGTGGCCATCCGGCATCCCGACGGCGGCATCGTCACGGCCACCGAGCCGCTGGACTCCATCCTCCATCGCAGTCGCTTCGCGCGAGCGCCCTTCTTCCGTGGCGTCGTCCTGCTCTACGAGACGCTGGTCATCGGCACGCGCTGGCTCATGCGCTCGGGGTCGGTCGCGGCGTCGGCGGAGGGGGTCGAGCTCGGTCGTGGCGCCATCGCCGGGACGCTCGTGCTCACCTTCGGCTTCGCCATCGGGCTCTTCGTGCTGCTGCCGCTCTTCCTGGCCCAGGCCGCGACGCCGGCCATCGGCGACGGCAGGGCGTTGCTGCAGCACCTGCTCGAAGGTCTCATCCGGGTCGCCATCTTCGTCGCCTACCTGCTCCTCGTCAGCCAGGCGGGGGACATCAAGCGCGTCTTCCGCTATCACGGCGCCGAGCACATGACGATCCACGCGCTCGAGCACGACCAGGCTCTGACCATCGACAACATCCGCGGCCACCCAACGGCCCACCCGCGCTGCGGCACCGAGTTCCTCGTCGTCTTCGTCATCGTCAGCATCCTCGTCTTCAGCCTCCTGGCCGGTCAGGGCCTGCTGGTCAGCGTCGTGGGGCGCGTCCTGCTCATCCCGGTCATCGCCGCCGTGAGCTACGAGCTGCTGCGCTTCGGCGCCCGCCATCGCGACAGCGCGCTGGTGCGGGCGATCTTCGAGCCCGGCATCTGGCTCCAGCTCATCACCACGAAGCAGCCCGACGACGAGATGATCGAGGTCGCCGTGGCCTCCATGCGCGAGGCGCTCGCCATCAGCGGCGACAAGGCGCCCGAGGGCAGCCTCGACCCCCAGCGCCGGCCGCTGAGTGCGCCGACCGCCGCAGCCGAGCCGGGGCCGGAGAGGGAGCCGGCCGCAGGGCTCGAGCCGTGAGCCTCGACGCGCGCCTCGACGAGATCGAGGCGCAGTGGCAGGAGATCCAGGCGCAGCTCGTGCGCCCCGAGGTCGCCTCCGACCCGGAGTCGCTCAGGCGCCTGGGCCGGGAGATGGCCCGCATCGAGCCGGTGGTCGACGTCTACGCAAAGCTGCGCTCCGTCCGCCACGAGCTGACCGGTGCGCGCGAGGTCCGCGACGATCACGCGGCAGAGCCGGAGAT
>Ga0334722_10005733_pt1 | contig 12447 bp, 8 predicted proteins | sample C3_bottom_MG_FD_207210 | JGI IMG/M metagenome (GOLD analysis project Ga0334722, IMG submission 207210) | Sediment microbial communities from Yellowstone Lake, YNP, Wyoming, USA - C3_bottom | ecosystem: Environmental > Aquatic > Freshwater > Lake > Sediment | place: USA: Wyoming | collected...
AGGTGGAGACTGGGAGACCGAAAGAGAGGTAATAGCTCTCGACAAGCTTGTCCGCGCCGATCTTCGATGCCGAGTACGGCGACTGCCCCTGCAGGGGGTGGCGCTCGTCAATCGGCGTGTAAAGTGCCGTCCCGTAGGTTTCGGAAGTCGAAGTGTGAATCACCCTCCGGGTCCCGAAGCGGCGAGCGGCTTCAAGGACGTTGAGGGTTCCTTCGACGTTGGTTCTGATGTAACTGCGCGGGGCAACGTATGAATAGGGGATGGCGATGAGCGCCGCGAGATGAAAGATATATTCCTTGTCCCGAGCGATTCTTGCAACAAAATCCCCGTCTTCGATGTTTCCCGAGACAACTTCGAGCCTCGCTTTTTTCTCCTCGGACAGAAACTCCAGGTTCCCCCAGTGGCTACCCGATGTGTAGCGGATCATTGCGGTCACGCGCGCACCGCGATCGACAAGTGCCTCACACAAGTGGCTCCCGATGAAGCCGCCTGCGCCCGTTACGAGGACCGTCTTTCCTGCCCAAAACATCGAATTTCGCCTCCCCCCCCTGAAGTCAGACAGCATCCACCTCGTTGCCGAGGCATCTATGCTAACCAACAAAGTACTACAAGAAGGCTGGCTTGTGAATTGACTTTGCTGCCCGTCTGCAGGATTGCGCGGTTGAAATCGAAATCCAGCTCGATGGATTCCGCTATACCGATGGATTTCCGACAAAGGTGCAGAATCCCGCTCAAGGGGACCCGTCAATTCGGAGCAAGGCGGCAGTGTTTCCTGTAGGACTGGCACCAGTTTGAGGAAAAGCCTGACCTAGACAACCGGGCTAGGATCGAAGTTCTAAGCTTGCATCAGTAATGCCATTTAGTGTGTACTTTCAGGCGTGGAGTGCAGAAGAGCGTTAAAAGACTGGAAGATCATGGCTACGGTTCAGGAGAGCCGGTGGAGGAGCGCCATGAATCATGCTGAATCTGGCGGTACTCCAGAAGACGGTTCCATCGGTGATTGCGTGAACCAGCGGGCGGCTTCATGCGCATAGGTATCAACTGCCTGGATTTGAACGATCGGATGGGGGGATTGCGGCAGTATGGCCAGCGACTCATCCGGGAACTGCTGGACAATGACGGCGACAACAACTATGTCGTGTTTCATTCACGCGACAACGGGCATGAAATTGAACTGATCGGCAGCGGGCGAATGCGGGATGTTGCCAGACCGGTAAGTGGGTACGGCGAGCTGTTTTGCAAGTTAGAAGATATTGACCTCTATTTTTGCCCATTTGCATCCCTCTGGCCGCGTCCCCTGCCGGTTGCAAGCGTAGTAAACTTGTCCGACATCCAGGAGGTATTTTACCCACAGTTTTTTACGCAGGAAGCTCTGGAGTCACGAAAGAGGAATTATCTACCCTCGACCAGACGGGCTGACAGCGTACTGACGGTTTCCGAGTTCTCGAAGCGGACGCTGGTTGAGCATCACGGGATTTCTCCGGACAAGATATTCGTCGCGTACCACTGCGCCGAGGAGTCGATGTTTATCTCTCCACCAGGCGATCCTCTACGGCAGTTCACGCTCCCGGACCGGTTTATCTTCTATCCGGCCAACTATTGGCACCACAAGAATCATGACGTCTTGCTTCGGGCACTCGGATTGTTGCGCAAAGAAAAAGGGGTGGTTGTTCCGTGCGTTCTGACGGGACATGAAGCGGACAACGGCTACCCGATTCAGCAGAAGATTGTAGAGTACGGACTCGTCGATCAGGTCCGGCTGCTGGGGTATGTGACCAATGAGGAGATTCGCGCACTGTTTCACCGGGCAGAGGCGCTCTGTTTTCCGTCGTTGTTCGAGGGGTTCGGCATGCCGCTGGTCGATGCCATGGCCGCCGGACTTCCAATAACATGCGCCGATGCCGCCAGCATTCCGGAGGTGGTGGGCGATGCAGGAATGCTCTTCGACCCGGGCAGCCACGAAGATCTCGCCGACAAGCTTGCATCCTTGTGGGGCAGCAGGAGGATGCAGGATGAACTTGTCGACGCGGGCAGAGAGCGGGTGAAGGTATTTACCGCCGCAAACATGGTCAAGGTGCATCTTGACGCATTCCGGGCGGCTTGTGCAACTTCAGACCCGGAAGCGAAGGGATTCTATCGAAATGAGGTTTGGGGGCCGTTGATGCAGGCAGGGGAGGCGCATGCCGCCGCGCATTCACTTTCGGATCAGCTCAACACAATACAATCCTCGTTGGCCTGGCGCAGCACTGCGCCGCTGCGCAGACTTATAGATTTCGTGAGGAAGTAAATCCAATGGGTTGGCGTAAACACGTTGGCTGCTGGTGTGGCAACGCGAACCTCTCGTCATTCTCCGAGGAATACTGGTTGTGCGAGCAGTGCCAGACGCTGGTGCTGAGAAACTGGGCGGATGATCAGTTTTCGGTTGAGCAGGATGACAACGATTTCTATGGCAAGTCCTATTGGTTCAAACACATGGAAGAAGACTTGGGGTTCGGTAACATCCTGACGCGTTCCCGCACCGACCTGCCGGAGCGCGCTCTGCATTGGCTGAGAACACTGCTTACCTACAAGCTACCTCCCGCCCATACGCTGGAGTTGGGGTGTTCGCACGGCGGATTTGTGGCCCTCTTGCAGTCGTCAGGATTCGTCGCAACCGGACTGGAGGTAAGTCCCTGGGTGGTGCGGTATGCCCACGAAACCTTCGGTGTGCCGGTACTGTTGGGAAAACTGGAAGACCAGCAGTTGCCTGCCGCCTCGCTGGATGTGATCGCCTTGATGGATGTGCTCGAGCATCTTCCCGACCCCGCGACCACCATGGCTTGTTGCCTGGGATTGCTTAAGCCGGATGGCATCCTCCTGGTTCAAACTCCGCGCTACCGCGAGGGGACGACGTACGCGCAAATGCTCGAACGGCACGGCCCGTTTCTTGAAGTACTCAAAGCGCCCGAGCACGTCCATTTGTTCAGCGAGAGCGCCGTCATCCAGTTCTTCCAACGTTTGGGCGCAGAACACATCGTATTCGAGCCACCCGTTTTCAGTCGCTACGACATGTTCCTGGCGGTCAGCCGCGCTCCATTGCATACCAACTCGCCGACGCAGATCGAGCAGCACTTACTCACGAGCCCTGGCGGTCGATTGATGCTGGCATTGCTGGACAAGGACACCCAGCATCAGGATGCAGAGCAGAGATGGCGCCTCGCTGACTTCGATCGCACTGCGCGGCTGGATCAGGTACAGCAATACGATGCTTGGCTGAAGCAGGCGCAGGCCGAGCTGAAGCAGACGCAAGCCGAGCTGAAGCAGACGCAAGCCGAACTGAAGCGCATCCGGCAGGGGTGGGCTTACAAAATGGCAAAATTATTCAGGATTTGAAGCTGTTGAACAACTGCGGGGCAGGATTGACCCCCCCCGAGCCGTGGCTTTCGGGCAGATGAGCAGTCGCAGTGCAGTGAAGCCAGGTTCCCCTGTCTGGGAGGCGATCTGACCGGTCGGCTTCCTTCGGCGTTGGGGTGACCCTCGGCGGCAACGAGCCTGTCATTTTGTCTCAAGGGCAGCGACTGCGTCATAGATGCTCAGCACGTTCCTTGCCGCTCGCTCCCATGAGAACAGATTGGAACGCTGGCGCGCCGCCTTGGATAGTGCGTCGGCAGACACGCGTCCGGCGTCGATCGAAGCCATAACCGCTGTGATCTCTTCCGCGCTCCGCGGGTCGATCAGAATGCCGGCGTCGCCGACGATTTCGGGTAGTGAACTCGAGGAGGACGTGATCACGGGAGCTCCGCAGCTCATGGCTTCGAGCACTGGCAGGCCGAAGCCTTCAAACAGGGAGGGGTAGACGAAGCAGAGGCAGTTTTCGTAGAGCCATTGGAGCGACGGGTCATCGACGTAACCGGTGAGGATAACGTGGTTGCCAAGCCCCAGGGCAGCGATCGTGTCCTGGAAATGAGACATCATCCAGCCATCCCCGCCGCTCAGAACCAGCGGGGGTGTGTTGGGCCGGTTGTGCAGGAGGCGGGCGAAGGCCTTTAAGAGGCGCAGATGGTTTTTGCGGGGCTCGATGGTCGCGACGCTGAGCCAGAAGCGGCGCTGCTCCAGGATGGGCAGAGTCTGGGGGCGGGATGGTATGCGGGGCAGGTCGGCGAAGCGGCTACCGGGAGAGACGAGGTGCATCCGGCTCTGGGGGACGTGGGGGAACACCTTGAGGAAGTGATCGCGTGTGCAGGTGGAGATCGCAATGAAGGCATCGGCACGCAGAGCTGCTTGGAACATGCCGTCGAAACAGACCAGCCGGTTGGCTTCGGTGGTGAACTCCGGATGCCGGAGAAACGAGAGGTCGTAGAGCGTGTAGACGAGCCGAACCTGCGGAGGAAGTATCGGGCAGAAAAAATTATTGGAGTGGACAATTTCTGGAGACCCTAGGCTCTTCCACAGTGCGGTTGGTTCACTTCGCCAGAAGCGACGAGCGTCCGCCAGGGAGTCGCAGCGAGGACCGAGGCGGAACGCGGCTTTCGTGATCTTGGTCGCCGTTTGGGAGACAAGGGGATCGAAGAAGCGGTTGCCGAACGCCATATAAAGGATGTAAGCGTTCTGCGTGTCCAATTCCGACAGCTTGCGGATTAAGCTGTCCGCAAAATAGCCGCACCCCGCCTTGCCGCTGCCGGTCTGGCTGATGTCGAAGCCGATGTTCATCGTGACGCGAGGTTGTCCCGGAGCCATCGAAGAACCAGATGCTTCATCGGGTCGGAAATCGTGTGATTCCAGCGCAGGGCGGCGTAGAGGGACAGCGCCGACATGGTGAGCGTGAAAAGCACCGGCCGGGTTTCCCTATAGAAACCACGACTCTGCAACTGCACATGCGCGAAATTGAACAGCCACTTGTCCGGCACCCGACCGAACTTCGCCTTCAGCATGTCGTTGATCTCGGCATGGACGCGGCGGGCTGACCCGAGAGTTTTCGTCTGGGGGTAGAGGCGGGAACCGGCCAGGGTCTGCCTGAGATAGCCGAAGTCAACGCCGGACTGGGCCATTCTGAGCCAGTATTCGTAGTCCATACAGAAGTGGCGCGACTCGTCGAAAGGGCCGATCGAGTTCGTGACCGTTCGTCGCCAGAAAACGGCCGGCTGGCACAGAAAGCACACCTCCTTCAAACGGTCGAAGTTCCAGTCTTCGGTGTAGTAAGGTTCCAGAACGGCGTCGCGTTCGTCGATGTGGTTGGCGTTCCCGTAGGCGGCTCCCAACTCCGGGTGGTCACGAAAGAACTGCACAACCGACCGCAACGAGCCCGGATAGTAAATGTCGTCGGAGTTCAGGTAGGCAACGATGTCACCATGCGTCATCGCCAGGCCCTTGTTGATGGCATGCGTCTGTCCCCGGTCCTTTTCAGAGAACCAGCGGATGCGGCCATCGTACTTGCGGAGGATATTGAGCGTATTGTCCGTGCTTCCACCGTCGCAGACGACGTACTCCAGTGAGTCGATGTCCTGGTCGAGAACGCTCTGGATGGTCCGCTCGATGAACTGACCCTGATTGAACGACGGGGTAATGATAGAGATGGCAGGGACACTCATGGAGGACATGATCTCATGATAAGGGCAGGGGTTGAACGGTTCCGTCACGGTGACGGATCTCGATAACCTCAACGAGGCATCCCAGGAAGCGCTGATCCTCAGACAGTAATGCCGACTTCGGGTGGAAGAGCGGGGTTATGCGGAAGCTGAGGCAGCCCGCGCTGGCGGGAAGATGCAGGTCCAAATGCTTTTTTCTGCCTCGAGAGATGGTGAAGGCGGGCAGTGCCCGGCCGTCGGCGTCCCAGGTCTCCACGGTGACCGAGGGTGTTGGCACAAATCGCGGGAGATGAAGGTGCAACCGCAGCTTACGTGGCGTGACGCAGCGCTCGAAGTTGACGACGATCACGTTGGAAGTCCAGCAGTCAGAGTAGACCCCCCGAACAGCTGCACTATGCGTTTGCTCGGTCCGGAGGACGTCGACGAACGCCTCCCAGCAGAGCCGGGCCGTCTGGCGCATGCCCCCGACCTGCCGTGCACGAGCCAGGCCCTGGAGGCTTAGCGAATCCCTCAGGCCGGCATTGCTCCTGATCTGGTGAATCGCATCGGCGATTGTCTCGGGAATGCGGGGGTCAAAGAACAGGGCGGCGTCCCCGGCCACCTCCGGCAGGCAGGAGGTGTTGCTGCAGAGCACGGGTTTCCCGGCGTGCATGGCCTCGAGAACGGGCGTGCCACAGCTTTCGTACAGGGAGGGGAAGATGAGCCCGCGGCATCCCGCCAGCAGGTCTTGATATTCCTGGGCGTTGACCGTGTTGGGAATCAGGATGCGGTCTGCAAGATTCATTCGCGTCAGGCTGTCGACCAGTTCCTCTTTCAGTGGGCCGTGGTTGCTTGTGCATACCAGGATGATCTCGGCGGGCTGTGGATGCCGCGTGAGGTAGATTCCGAGCGCGGTGAAGAGCATGGCGTGGTTTTTCCTAGGCTCGAAGTGAGCGGGGTAAAGGAGAAAACCGCCAGCTTCGAGTCCCAGGGACCTGAGCGTCGTCGCGAGAGATCCGGTGGTGGCCACCGCCTGTGCGGGCGGAACGCCCACGGGGATCGTTGTGACTCGCGCGTGGCGTGCGTGTCCCGTCAGCAGCACAGCCCGGTGGATGAAGTCGGAGGCGCAGAGTAGGAGTGAGGAGTTGATGCAAGCGAGCAGAAAGATGCCGTTTCGCTGTGCTCGTTCATCCTCGGGGAAGAATTGCGGATACTCCAGGAATTGCAAGTCGGGCACGGTGCAGACGGTGGGTATCAGGGGATGGCCCAGAATCGGGTCCGCGAACGGGCAGAAGAGCAAGTCCACGCCGAGTGCGAGAAGATCGGGAAGGGGTGCCGCCGAAGGGGGAGGCGCCGCGGCTGGACGTCGAAAGAAGGCCGCAATGGGGGCGGGCAGATAGGGTTCAACACGATCCCAGAGACGCGCGAGGAGCGGCGCAGGACCCTGGTTCGTCGGTGTGCGCGCTGCCGATTTCCCGGCAATGCGCAACCGGTGGCAACGTACGGTGTCGAAAATCGACAGTTCATGGTCGTTTTCCGGCGAGGTCAGGAGCGTGATCAGGGTCGTCGGGGCGATTTCGGTCAGTGCTCTTACCAACTCCAAGGCGATTCGTTTGGAGCTGCCATTCGCGTCGCCGGGGGGCATGGCCGTAAGGTTGACCGCGATGTGCCTGGGTATTGCATTGCTCCCGTCGGAGGCGGGGGTTGATTCGATGGGCGTCAAAGCGTTGTTCAGAGTATCACAAGGATGTGTTTCATTGATTCGGTGAGTGAGCATATTCCTACGCCGCATTCGCACCCATGAATGCAGGGATTCTCCAGGGTAGCCTGGAGTTTGTCAAGGAACGGGCCTGACACAAACTGGCTTCGGCACGGGTTCAGGCGCCGAAGCCAGTTCGTCGGTGAATGTTCGTGGGGTGCGTAACACATTCAAGACCCTTGGAGTGTCAGGGACCAAAGAGGGTCTTCAACTGGTTCAGATGAGAATCATAGCAAGTCGCGCGATTTGTCGATGGCAAGATCGGGAGAACTCTGCAATCATACCGTTTTCGACATGGGAGAGTCGCGACGATGATCGACCCTAAGGAATTGATCGGAAAACTCACGGTTGAAGAATTGTGCGACACAGCCGAGGAGTACTACAAGAACCAGGCCGATATCAACTATCTTCTAGCCAAGCCGTTCTACAACCAGATCGAAATTCCCGAAATGCTCCAGACCATGGGTATTTTGCTGTCGGGCTTGTACCTGGGGAAGACGATGAAGGTGCTGGATTTCGGCGCCGGATCGTGTTGGTTCTCGCGGCTCCTGAACCAGATGCAGTGCCAGACCATTTCCACGGACGCTTCGAAAACAGCTCTGGAAATCGGGAAAAGGCTCTTCAGAGAACATCCGATCGTCGGCGAATACGTCGCCGAACCGGTCTTCCTGCCGTTCGATGGGCGCCGTATCGACCTGCCCGACGAATCCGTGGACCGCATCATATGCTACGACGTGTTTCATCATGTGCCCAATCAGGAGGAGATTCTCGCCGAATTCGGCCGAGTGCTGAAGCGGGGCGGGATCGTTGGATTCAGCGAACCGGGTGAAGCGCATTCGCAAACGCCGAATTCCCAGTTCATGATGAAGAGCTACGCTGTGCTCGAGAACGACATTGACGTCGACGAAATATTTGGCATGGCCAAGCGCTACGGATTCACCGACATCTTTCTCAAGCTTGTCGTGTGCAAGGGCCGGATCACCCTCGACGATTACCACAACATCGTCGCACCCCGCGGACCATTGGTGACAAGGTTCCGCCGCGCGTTGAAAACCGCCGCCAAAGTTCGAGAGAACCTGCGCGCGACCATGACCTCGCAAACGGTATTCTTCCTTCACAAGGGACCGTATGTACCGGATAGCCGCGACATTTACGGGCTGGCATACGCGCTGCGCCTGGAGAAGCGCGAATTCGCCATCAAGGTAGGCGAGGCGTTGTCGTTCAGCGTACAGGTGCAGAACACGGGTAGTGCCGTCTGGCTGACGGACAACGTCAAGGGGATCGGCATCGTGAAGGTGGGAAGTCGGCTTTTTGATGCCAACGGCCACCTGCTGCGTGCGGATTTTTCCCGACATCAGTTCGATAAGAACATCCTTCCGGGGGAGACCGCGCAGAGCCAGGTTTCGTTGTCGTTTCCTGAAAAAGGTCAGTACACTGTCGCGTTCGACCTTGTTTCAGAAGGGGTCTGCTGGTTCGAGACCTTCGGGTCGACGCCGCAATCGATCATGGTGACGGTGGGTTGAGCACCCCTGCCACGAGGACGGCTATCGCTTCAGACTAAAAGATATCGGTGAAGAATCCGGCTGCGCTCCGCATCAGGAACCAGTTGTTCCCTGAGGGAGCGTAGCAGCCGAAGTCCGCTTTGCCGTCGCCGTCGAAATCGCCAACGATCGGCAGGGTGCCGGCGTAACCGAAGGTTTCGGTGCGAAAGAGAGCCGTGCTCTGCATGATGTACCAGGAACCCGGCTGCGCCACCTGCACCCCGCCGGCAACGAGGCCTGCGGGGTCGTAGCAGCCGAAGTCGGCCTTGCCGTCGCCGTCGAAGTCGCCGACGATCGGGAGCGTGCCGGCGTAACCGAAGGTTTCCGTGCGGAAGTGGGCCGTGCTCTGCATGATGTACCAGGAGCCCGGCGGTGCGAGTTGGACGCCGCCGGCGACGAGCCCTGCCGGGTCGTAGCAGCCGAAGTCGGCCTTGCCGTCGCCGTCGAAATCGCCGACGATCGGGAGCGTGCCGGCATAGCCGAAGGTTTCAGTGCGGAAGCCGGCTGTGCTCTGCATGATGTACCACGAGCCCGGCGGTGCGAGTTGGACTCCACCGGCGATGAGGCCTGCGGGGTCATAACAGCCGAAGTCGGCTTTGCCGTCGCCGTCGAAATCGCCAACGATCGGGAGCGTGCCGGTGTAGCCAAAGGTTTCGGTGCGGAAGCCGGCCGTGCTCTGCATGATGTACCATGAGCCTGGCGGAGCTACCTGCACCCCGCCGGAGACGAGGCCTGCAGGGTCATAGCAGCCGAAATCCGCCTTGCCGTCGCCGTCGAAATCGCCAACGAGCGGGATGGTGCCTGTGTAGCCGAAGGTCTCGGTTCGCACGCCACCCGCGCTCAGCTTGATCTCCCAGCTGCCGGAGCTCGGCAGGTAGTGACCATAGTCAGCCTTGCCATCGCCGTCGAAGTCGCCGGTGATCGGCAGCCCTCCATTTTGCCGAAAATTGGCGACTGTACTTGCCGTTTGGTTGAGGGTCAACCGGTTGTTTTCCGTGGCGCTGCCCGTCGGGTTGGGGGTCGGATCGGGGAAGTCCGGGTTGACGGGATATACGACGCTCGGGTTGGACCAGTAGGGTACCCGCGTGCAGAAATTGTCGGGTGCAGCGAGCGAGTCGGCACATTTGTCGTTGTAAGCCATCATGGATCGCTGGCGGCTGACGAGGTCGGTGGTGCCGTGGTTGTAGGTGAAGGGGCTGTTGTCCGTGGCATCCACGTACCAGTCGTGGCGGGCGCCCTGGATGTGACCGATTTCGTGCCCAAACGTGAGGTTGGAGGTCGCGCACGAAGTGTCCACGAGGGCGAAGGCGCTGCTGGCGAACGACGGCGAGACGGTACCCATCAGATACGCCATTCCGCAGAGAGCATGATTGTCGACCAGCAGCACGACGACGTCCGCATGGTAGGTGTCCCGCAGGGCGTGAACGCTGTCCATGTAGCCGTCGCTTGTCCCCCGCAGGCGCGACAGGTCAAGGTCCCAGTTCCCCGTTTCTCCATAGGCGATCTCCTGGGTGTGCGCCAGAGCAAGTCGTGTGGTGATTCCGCTGTTGGCGTAGGTTTCATTCGTCTGGGCCACGGCAAGGGTCGCGAGATTTCGAATCGCCGCCGCCCCACCTTCGGCGACCCGGGCCGCGGGCGTATAGACGACGAGGACATCGATGACCGACCCGGTGTCGGCTGACAGATCGGGTGCGGCCTGAGGCGCGGGCGTCGCGAGCGCAGGGTCGCCCTGGCGAGCTTGTTCGCACCCCTCAGGCGGGAATGCGGCCTGATCGATTTCCTCCAGCTCCTGGGATGCGGCGTTTCCACCCCGCAAGGCATAGTACTTCCCATGGGCAAAAATCGTCCCGTGCACGAGCCCGCTACTGCCGACGAGGACCACCATGCTCAAGGGGTCGCCTTCGATTTTTCCGGACCAGATGAAGTGGTCGCTGTCACGGCGCTCAAACTTCACTTTCACCGCGGTGAGTTCCGTGTCCGCGAACAGGTTCAAGCCCACGGCATCCGCGCCCGAGGGGTGGCCGGCACCGGCAATGGCCTGGTGATCAACTGCAACACGCCGCTCCCTGATCGTGGTGGCTCTGCGCGAGGTGTCCGCAGAGAGAGCCTCCCCGGCGCCGAGGAAGAGCGCGCTGCCCTTCCCCGACGCGTTGCCAGCGAAGAGCAGTCCGGGAATAACGAGCAGGAAGGCGATGCCTCCCCATCGTTGTGTCGTTGCGCAGTTCCCCATGTCAACTCCCTTGTGAGTAGCCAATCCCTTCACACTACCACGTAAATCTAGGTGCACGGAGTGCAAAGTCAAGCCGACGCAGAGGGCTTGACGGCAAGAAACCCGATCGAGTCGGAGCGGCAATTCCGGAACCAAGAGCAGGCCAGCGGCTTCAGGTGCCGTTTGTTGACTTTGCGGCAAGCCAATGTGAAGATTTCGCATTTATGGTTCATGCGACTGTCGGCTGGTTTTCAACGGATGTGGCTGTCTCGGCCGGGGAGATCGTCCTGTGCGCAGACGGCAAGGACGAGAGGAAGTCATGATAGGACGGGTACTATCGGTTATTCACGCGCTGCGAGCCGCATTCCGCAACCGCCGGCGAGCCCAGCTGGACCAGAAGCTGCTGGCCAAGTCGCTGAGTGTCACTCAACCCTCGATTGGATCCACGGCGACAAAGCTTCACCTCGGTTGCGGCATGAAGATCAAGGAGGGGTGGCTAAATACGGACATCATGTTTAATGCGTACGAAGTGCCGGATATCCGCAACGTCGTCAGTCACATCTTCCTGTTGGATGCAACTCAGGAATTTCCCTTTCGGGACCAGCAATTCGAGTATATCTACTGCGAGGACTTCATCGAGCACTTCGAACAGAAGGACGGCTTAAGCATCATGGTCGAGTGTTTCCGGGTCCTCAAGCCGGGCGGCGTGTGGCGCTTGTCGACGCCCTCGTTCGACAAGATCATCGGTCGCCTTGATCTTTCAAGTCGCAGGACCGTAGAGTGGGCCCACTGGGGATGGGGGCACCGCTTGCTCTACACCGAAGCGTACATGCGGGATCTCCTCGAGAAATGCGGTTTTGGCGACGTCGTTCTTTGCGGTTTCGGCGAGAGTAGGCACGCCGCGCTGAGGAACCAGGACACGCGCGCCGATCAGCAGCATATCAATCTGATCGTGGAGGCCACACGGCGCTGAAGGCGACGCCTGGCGGCCCGCCGCGGGAGTGAAATGGCAAAGCTTACCGGAATCAAGAAGATCGTATACTACGCGCTTTACCCTTTCTATGGGTACCTCGACTCCCGCTTCCACGATCTCCTTGCGCAGTTTCGCGAGCAGGATCGCCGTCTCGAGGACCTGGGCCGGGCGATCGAGATGACCCGCAATGAGATGGCGACCGACGCACAGGTGACCCGAAGGGAGATGGCGACCGACGCACAGGTGACCCAAAAAGAGATAGCGACCGACGCACAGGTGACCCGAAAGGAGATAGCGGCCGACGCGCAGGTGACCCGAAATGAGATGGCGGCCGAGGCGCAGGTGACCCGAAAAGAGATGGCGGTCGACGCGCAGGTGACGACGGAGTCGATCGCAGCGCTCGGCCGTCTGACGGCCAGGCT
>Ga0334722_10005734_pt1 | contig 12447 bp, 5 predicted proteins | sample C3_bottom_MG_FD_207210 | JGI IMG/M metagenome (GOLD analysis project Ga0334722, IMG submission 207210) | Sediment microbial communities from Yellowstone Lake, YNP, Wyoming, USA - C3_bottom | ecosystem: Environmental > Aquatic > Freshwater > Lake > Sediment | place: USA: Wyoming | collected...
CAGCAAGGCCGGAGTGAGAGTTGTGGTCGACTTGCATATACTTCGTTCACATCACTTCAATGAAGGAACCAGGCCTCTATGGACAGTTCCTGCCGAACAGGATAAATTCATCGCACTCTGGAAAGATCTCTCATCATTTCTGAAAGCGTATCCGAATGGGCTGGTTGCTTATGAGCCTATGAATGAGCCTGTTGCTGATGATCCTGAAGAGTGGAATAATCTGCTTGGCAGATTTATTGATTCAATGCGTGTATGGGAACCCGCAAGGGTACTGGTGCTTGGTTCAAACAGGTGGCAGTCAGCAGCAACATTCGATACATTCAGGGTCCCTGAAAATGATACAAATCTTATTCTGAGCTACCATTTTTATGAGCCATTTTTCCTGACACACTATAAAGCCGCCTGGACCAATCTTAAAGACTTTGATGGAAAGGTCAATTATCCGGGACAGATAGTACTTGATGGTAAGTCACCGGACCAATTGAAAGTTTACAATATCGACACCCTTGAATATATGATGAGGAAACCATTTGCGATGGCAGAAAGATTGAAGCTTCCTCTCTACTGCGGCGAATTCGGTGTTTTCATGGAATATTTCCCTGAAGCCAAACTGGCATGGTACAGAGATATGGTTGCAATATTTGAAAAACACCATGTTGCCTATGCCAACTGGAATTATAAATCAACAGCATTTGGCATTGTGGACGAACATAATAATCCATTTACTGCTGTTACTCAGATACTTCTCGGAAAGAAATGAAGGCAGTGGCTGGGTGCTGGGTACTGGGTGCTGGGTGCTGGGTGCTGGGTGTTTGTTAACAGGCTTTTAGCTAAGTTTTGCGTCTCATACCTCAAACCAATAGAAATTATTTACTTTTCAAACTAATAACCAAAACCTCATGAAAAAGATTATCAGACTAATTCCGATTGTGGCTTTGCTGCTGATGTGGCAGACAGGCTCCTTTGCACAGTACTCTGATGATGCAGTCTTCCCTGTTAAGGGTTTCTGTATCAATGCTCCATCTCCCCAGGGACTGGACAGGTTTGTCAAGTTTATCAGAGACGAACTGGCCCCCCGCGGAGTCAATACATTGTTCCTGCTCGGTGACTATAATTATAAGTTCGAAAGCTATCCGCAGCTTGCGGATTCAAATGCACTTTCTAAAAAAGATGTGAAAAAAATAGTCGCTGCCTGTAAAAAATACAATATCAGGATTATACCGCAGATAAATCTTATCGGTCACCAGTCATGGGCCGGCCATCTGGGGAATCTGCTTAAAAATTTCCCGGAATTTGATGAGACACCGGAAGTCGCAATGCCTGAAAACTACAAATGGCCAAATGATGATGGTCTTTACTGCAAAAGTTATTGCCCTCTTCATCCCGATGTTCATAAGGTTCTTTTTGCTGTAATTGATGAAATATGTGACGTGTATGAAGCTGATGCTTTTCATGGCGGAATGGATGAGATTTTTTACCTGGGATCAGATAAATGCCCTCGTTGCAAAGGAATCGACAAGGCTGAGCTTTTCGCAAATGAAGTCAGACTTATCCACGACCATCTGGCACAGAAAAACAGGGAGCTCTGGATATGGGGTGACCGTTTCATAAATGGTAAGGAGACAGGCATAGGATTCTGGGAAGCATCTTACAATTACACATGGAGAGCTATAGATATGGTTCCCAAAGATGTAGTGATCTGCGACTGGCATTATGAAAGACCCGATCAGACACCTGTCTATTTTGCAATGCATGGATTCAGGGTTGTAACATGCCCCTGGAGAACTCCATTCAAAGCAGTTTTACAGACAGAGGATATGGCAAGATGGAGGAAATATGCAACACCCGAAATGAAGCCAAAATATTACGGAATGGTTCTTACAACATGGATGGATAACGGAGGTTTCATTGATGGTTTCTATGGTAACCTTACAGCCAATGCAAAAGGAGCTGTACATCCTAAAAATGCTGAGTTTACTCCGTGGGATACGTTCAAGGCAATGTACAAAAGGATGGACGAACTTGAAAAGGAGAAATAATATTATAGAAATCAGCAACTTAAAAATGAACTAATATGAAAACAAAACATATCATACTATCATTTATTCTTGTGCTGGGATTTAATCTCCTTTCAATCGCACAGGAAGCTCCCGGGAAACTTTTCCAGGTGAGAGGCTTTTGCATAGGTGCCCCAAAACCAACAGGTGTGGATAAGTTTGTAAAGTTCATAAATGAAGAACTTGCAACACGGAAAGTAAATACACTTGTGCTCCTTGTTGGTTATAATTACCAGTATAAGACATATCCCCAGCTTCGCGATTCAGGGGCTCTTTCAAAAAAAGATGTAAAGAAAATAGTGGCAGCCTGTAAAAAGAATAATATCAGGATCATTCCCGATATTAACCTGCTTGGTCACCAGTCAGGTGGGAACAAGTTGAATAAACTGCTTGAGAACTTTCCTGAATTTGACGAGACCCCTTATATAAAAATGCCTGAGAAGTATGTCTGGCCAAATAAGGATAATCTCTATTGCAAGAGCTATTGCCCGCTTCATCCGGAGGTTCATAAGGTTATTTTCGCCTGTATCGATGAACTGTGCGATGTATTTGAAGCAGATGCCTTCCACTCCGGAATGGATGAGATTTTCTATCTGGGCGATGACAAATGTCCGCGTTGCAAAGGAGTCGATAAGGCAAAACTTTTTGCAGATGAGGTGACACTTGTAAGAAATCACCTGAAAGAAAAAAACAGGGAGCTTTGGATGTGGGCCGACCGTTTTATTGACGGCAGATCAACAGGTTTAGGCTTCTGGGAAGCATCTTATAATTATACCTGGAGAGCAATCGACATGGTGCCCAAAGATATCGTGATGTGCGACTGGCATTACGAAAGACCTGATCAGACCGCTATTTATTTCGCAATGAACGGTTTCAGGGTTATAACCTGTCCCTGGAGAACACCTTCTACTGCTGAAATACAGACAGAAGACATGGCGCGCTGGGTGAAATATGCATCTCCTGAAATGAAGCCCCGCTATTACGGCATGATGCAAACTTGCTGGACCTCTCCCGACGGATTTATTGACGGCTTTTACGGCACAATAAATGAAAAGAACAAGAGGGCAGTTCATCCTAAAAATCCGGACTGGACTCCATGGGATACGTTCAGAGCCATGTACAAAAAGATGGATGAGCTCGAAACAGCACAATAAAATATAAATTAAAATATCCAAGTCATGAAAACAAAGAACGTTCTGATCTTAACATTATTTCTGCTATTGCAGGTAAATGTGCTTTCGGCTGCTAATCCTGATATAGTACGCCTCAGGCAAAGACCTGATTCTGTTGGATTGTATGAGAAGTTTGAGGTTTCCCTTGAACTGAAATGCAGCTTCGTGAATCCATTCGATCCTGATGATATTGACATTCAGGCAGAATTCATAGCTCCATCAGGGAAAAAATGGAAAATAAACGGTTTCTACAATTTCTCAATGGGTACTCTCTGGAAAGTGAGATTTTCACCCGATGAAACAGGAAAGTGGAACTATTCTGTAACGGTTAAAGACAAGAATGGATCTGTAACAAGCGCTGCACAGTCTTTTCTGGCTGTGCCGTCAAAACACAACGGTCCGATAAGGGTTGCTGACAATAAAAGGTATCTTGTACACAGCGACGGAAAGGATTTTTATGGCATTGGATTGTGGTACCTTGATGGATATGAAGGATTTGGAAGCGGCAGGGTAGAGGCTGCCGAGCTTGACAGGCTTAAATCGCTGGGTGTTAATTTTATAAGTACATTCATTACTCCTCTTGAAACATGGGCAACCGGAGTCGGCCGGTACGATCAGAATATTGCCGGCCGTCTTGATGAGCTTCTTCAGATGCTGGAAGAGAGAGATATGGTATTGAGCCTCAATGTCTGGTTTCATTCCTTCCTTTCCGAAACAGTTTGGGGAGGTGGTAATTCAAGATGGAGTGTAAATCCATATGCACAGATAACAAATGTTAAGGATTTTTTCAGAAGCGACGAGGCATGGAAATACCAGGAGAAGCTGTACCGCTATATGATTGCCAGGTACGGTTACAGCCGGTCTCTTGGCCTGTGGTTCATTATAGATGAGGTTAACGGAACCGACGGATGGGTTACAGGCGACAGCCTGAAAGCTGCCGAGTGGATAGGGAAGGTGCATAAATACCTGAAAACCAATGATCCATGGAACAGGCCCACAACGGGGACCAGGAGCGGAGGTATTAAGGAGTTCTGGCACGAGGGTTACCAGGTTACTGATATTGCAGCTCGCGAAATTTATGAGGCACAGGGATTTCCGATTAATAAAACCAGCACTATAGATTCAGCAAAAACAAATCCTAATACTGACAGCTACAGGAATTATGCAGACCAGAACCAGAAGATCTGGCATGGTTACGGGAAACCGGTAATAAATGGTGAAACAGGATATGCTCATACATTCTATGAGCCGAGTATGCCGGGCTACCTTGCACAGGTTCATAATGCAATGTGGGTCACCATGGCCACCGGCTCATGCATGATGCCTTTCTGGTGGTCCCATTCACGTTTTATCAATGACAATGTGGTCAATAATCAGCTGACAAGTCTCCGGCGGTTTACCGACAGGATACCTGTGGGCCATCTGACTGATATAAAACCCGCAGATGTAAAATGCATAAAAGGCGGCGACGTATATGGTATGCAGACAAATGAAATGGTCTTTGGCTGGGTTGTTAATTCAGATGGTGATGTTGCCGGTGAGAAAATAACTGTTTCATCTCTTAAGAATGGAAAATACAAGCTGTCGACATTCCATACATGGAGAGGCATGTTCCTCGAAGATACAGAAGTCACGGTAACTGATGGTAAAATTACATTCGGACCTCCATATATGAGGATTACCGGTTCACAGGCGAGATATATTGGTCAGGATATGGCATTTATACTGCAGTATATCCCTGAGCCTGTAGTGTTACCTGTGAAAGCCAAGGCTTCTAAGAATAAATAAAGGAGTATTTATTTACCTTATTATAATCAGGAAAATATAAACCAATTAGTATGAAAAGTACTGCAAACAAATCAAATTTATTGCTGATAAGCTTTATTATATTTCTTATCCTGCCGGGAATTATAATCCCTCTTCAGACCGCTTCGGGGCAGAAGAAAAAAAATAAGAAAGAGGCTCCTGCTCCTGTTAAACCGAAGCTGGTGATTGCCGACAAAGGGGCAAGCCTGTACAGGATTGTCCTGCCGGCTGCCTCTTCAGAGTATGAAAAGAAGGCAGCGCAGGTGCTTCAGGATTATATACTCCAGATATCAAATACAGCCCTTCCGATAATTACCGCCGATAAATCAGTCAGCCCTTATGAAATACTACTCGGGCAGAATGAAAGACTTGGTGAAAGGGGTATAAGTATTGATTTCAATGAACTGGGAGCTGATGGATTTGTAATAAAAACCGACAGCATGCGGCTTATTATCGCCGGAGGAAATTTCAAGGGCACACTTTACGGTGTATATACGTTCCTTGAGAAGTATCTCGGATGCAGAATGTACAGCCCGAAGGTTAAGGTTGTACCAAAACAGGATCTGATAGCTTTCGAAACACTTGACCTGAAAGAAATTCCGGTAATAAAATTCAGGGATGTTCATTACAGGGTTACTTACAACGATGAATTTTCGGAATGGCATAAACTCGATCATGATGCAAAGGGAGGAAGACCCGCATGGGGATCGTGGGTACACACCTTTAATAGTCTTTTGTCACCGCAGATTTATTATAAGGATCACCCGGAATATTTTGCTCTCAGGGATGGCAAAAGATTGCCCACACAGCTTTGCCTTTCCAATCCTGAAGTACTGAAGATCGTTATTCAGAACCTTCGCAAGCAGGTAGCTTCAAATCCTGAGGCAAAGTATTGGTCTGTAAGCCAAAATGATAACAGGCAGTATTGCCAGTGCGACAAATGCAGGGAAATAGATGAAAGGGAAGGTTCTCCTTCAGGTTCTATTATTCAGTTTGTCAACCAGGTTGCAGATCAGTTCCCCGACCTTATGATTTCTACTCTTGCGTATGAATATGGCAGGAAAGCACCGCAGTATGTGCGCCCCAGGAAGAATGTCAACATAATGCTTTGCAGCATTGAAGCACGGCGCGATCTGCCGATATCCGAGGCACCCGATTCCGCCAGCAAAAGCCTGGTAAAGGATGTACAGGACTGGGGCAAAATTGCCAGCGATATCATAGTATGGGATTATGTCATACAGTTTACAAACCTTGTAAGTCCGTTCCCGAACCTTCAGGTTCTTCAGCCTAATATCAAATTCTTTGCAGATAATAAAGTTACAGCAATGTTCGAGCAGGGTAACGGTGATAATGGCGGCGAGTTTGCGGAACTCAGGAGTTATCTGATCGCCAAGCTGTTATGGAATCCAAATGAGAACGTAGATACACTTATGAATGACTTTCTCAGGGGTTACTATGGTGCCGGTGCAGGTCCCATACGACAATATATTGATGAGATGAAGGAGGCGCTTCTCGCTTCGGGAAGGCCGCTCCGTATTTTCGGTTCTCCCAATGAGGCAGCTGTCAGTTACCTGACACCATCATTAATAATAAGGTATAAGCAGCTCTTTGACCAGGCAGAACAGGCAGTGGCATCAGAACCTGAAGTTCTCGAAAGAGTCAGAACAGCAAGGATGCCTTTGAATTTTGCTATCATGGAGCAGTCGAAGAAGAATTTTACAGGTGATAACGGAGTATTTATAAAATCGGGAGATCAATGGGTTGTCAGGCCTGAAATAAGATCGATGGTTGATCCTTTTGTAGACCTTTGCCTGCGTACAGGTGTTACAGGAATTAAGGAATGGGGAACGACTCCCGAAGCATACCGTTCAGCTATGTACAGGCTGTTTTACATGGGGCGGAACGAACATCTTGCATTTGGAAAGAAGCTGACAGTGCTTAGTCCCGATACACTTACTGTTCCTGTTGCACTTCAGTCAAGGCTTAATGATGGTATCAGAGGAAGTCATGATCCGGAGTATAACTGGCTCTCTTTCTCCGGACAAAACCTGGATGTGATTATTGATCTTGAAAAACCAACAAAGGTTCACCATATAGAGTGTGCTTTTTATCAGCGTGCTTTCTGGCTCAGCATCGTTCCTAAGAAAGTTGAATTCTTCGTTTCGGATGATGGTAAAAAGTTTGACCTGGTATCGACTGTGGATAATACCCTGCCGATTGATCAGTGGGATTCATTCCAGAGGGATTTTATCGCTGATTTCATGCCCCGCGATGCCCGGTATGTAAGGGTTGTCGCCTATACAATCGGGAATACACCCGGAGAGCATCCCGGTGCGGGACAGCCTGCAAGAATGCATGTTGATGAGATAGTTGTGGAATAGCGAGGGATCTAGCGGATGGCGCATAGCCGTCAACCTACGGGGTCTGAAAAAGGGTTTAAAGTGAGAAAAAATAAGGACAAACGGATTATTATTGTGAAATTATTGGAAACAACATTTTCCCCTCCTTTTGAAGGAGGGGTGTCCCGCTCGGGCAACAGAGCGGGACGGGGTGGTTGATTGGGATGTCAATTTGATTCTTTTCTTGTACTGAAAGCTTTCATTATCTCACTTTTTAAATATTCAGGTTCATTGAACACGACCCTGTTTTCAAACTTTAATACAATGAATCCAAGACTCTCAATGTATTTATCCCTGTTTTCATCTTTTTGTATTTTATGATATTCATCGTAGGAATCTCCGTCAAGTTCAATAACAAGTTTTTCTGTTGAAGAGGTTTTCGTTTCTCATAGATGTAAAGGTAAAAAAACGAATAAATCAACCACCCCGGCCGGGAAATAAGCTATGTAAAATATTAATAATCAACAGTCCCGGCCATCTTCACTGCAGCCTGGCTCTTCGCTAAATTTGCCCACTGGGCAAATTCTTAACGCTCAGCCCCCTTCAAAAGGAGGGGAAACTCTTTCCAGTGTCTCCTCATTTATAATAATACTCTTAGGTAGACTGCTATTCCAGATGGTAGTCCAAATCAAAGAATAGAATCGTGTCATCCCTAACGGAGTGAGGGATCTACTCCCTTTTGGTCAATATCAAATAAGATAATTTACATTAAGGGGGAATCTTCCTTCTTGTTGATTATATTAACATTATAAACCATATCATTCCAGGTCCCGTAACAGTGGGACGAAGCGATTCTATTCTCGTTTCTATAATATGCATAAAATCAGCTAGTTATGTTTTTAAAAGGATTCTATAAAAAAAAATCCCTTTAATTCTGCTTAAAAAAAGTTAACACATGTTAAATTTTAGTTAAAAAAATTTGTTTTTAACATTTCCCTTTTTACTTTTGATTCAAACAACGGCATCTGACAAACCGATGCCCTAAAAACTAAACCCTATGATGATAAAAAGAGTTTACAAAAATCTGAAGAGTACCATGCTTCTGTTTTTGTGGCTAACCTGCTCCGTGGCAGTGGTAGCTCAGCAAAGGCAGATTTCCGGCTCCGTGAAGGATGCCAATGGTGCAGGTTTACCTGGCGTAACGGTCCTTGTAAAAGGAACTACAACAGGTACAACTACTAACGCAGAGGGAAAGTACACACTTCCGGCATCGAATGATGCTACCCTCGTATTTTCATTTATCGGTTATATCACTCAGGAGGTTGCAGTAGGCGGCCGCGCTGCAGTTGATATTGCATTGGCTGAGGAGACCACTCAGCTTGGCGAAGTTGTAGTAACAGCTCTCGGTGTTGAGAGAAGCCAGAAGGCACTGCAATCTTCAATCACAAAGGTTCCTGGTATGAGCCTTACGGCAGCCCGCGAAAACAACGTTGGTAACTCAATGCAGGGACGCGTTGCCGGGGTTAACGTAACCAAGTCCTCATCAGGTCCTGCAGGGTCATCCCGCGTAATTATCAGAGGTAACAAATCAATCGGCGGTAGCAACCAGCCATTGTATGTTATCGACGGTATTCCAATGGACAACACCCAGTACGGCCAGGTTGGTGTATGGGGTGGTACTGACCAGGGTGATGGTCTTACCAGTCTTAACCCGGAGGATATTGAATCAGTCACAGTCCTCAAAGGCGCTGCTGCTGCAGCTCTTTACGGATCAAGAGGTGGTTTTGGTGTTATCAACATAACAACCAAAAGAGGCTCACAGAAAAAAGGCCTTGGCATAGAGTTCAACTCGAACTATGTAATGGAAAAGGTTTACAGGTATGATGATACACAGACTGTCTACGGACCTGGTGGTCTTAAGGCTGACCCTGCTAACCCAACTGGACCTCAGATCTATTCAAAAGCTGCCAGCCAGCTGGAAGCATGGAACTGGGGTAACGGCGCAATGTGGGGACCGAAATTTGACGGTTCAAGCGTTTACCAGTTTGATGGTGTACAGAGGCCCTATACTTATGCAGGCGACAACTGGAAACGTTTTTATGAAACAGGATCTTCATGGACAAACAGTCTGGCTATCACCGGTGGTGGCAACAACCAGACATTCAGGTTCTCTTTCTCAGATATGAAAGATACCTTCGTTGTTCCTAATTCAAGTTTCAAAAGAAAGAATGCTTCCCTCTCAACTACAGGTAAATTTGGCAAGAAGATTACATACAATGCCAAGGTGATGTATTCAAATGAGGATATGGAGAACAGATCTATGCTTGGTGACTCTCCGGGTAATGCTCCTTATGCTATCTACGGTCTTGCCACCAGCGTTAACGTTATGGACCTTTATGGTGACCCCAATAAACCCGGAGCAGTTCCGGCCGGAGTAACAACTCCTGACCTGAAATCAACCGGTGAAGAGTACCAGCAGGCAAATAACAACTGGTGCCAGAACCCATGGTGGGCAGCTTACCAGATTTTAAACCAGAACATAAGGGACCGTTTCATTACATCTGCAAACCTGAGGTATAATATCCTCGACTGGTTATATATCCAGGGCCAGGTTGGTATGGACTACTCCACAAGGAACAGTAACTCACTGGTTCCACAGGGTACAGGATATCAGCGTGGTGGTGCAAAGAGTGAAACAGCACAGTTCCAGAGAGAAGTCAACCAGGAATGGACCCTTGGCGCTGATCATGCATTCGGTAAGGTCAGAGTTAACGGTTTCGTAGGTGGTAACAAGATGGTAAGGGAAGGCGAATCAATCAGCGCAAACGGTACAAACTTCAACGTGCCCTTCTTTACGTCTGTTAACAACACCAGCTCCCAGAACTTTGGCTATGGCTACAACAAATCAGGGATCAATTCATTGTTCGGATCAGCTGAAGTCAGCTATAACGGATACCTCTTCCTGACAGCAACAGGCAGAAACGACTGGTTCTCAGTTCTTAATCCTGCTAACAACAGCAAATTCTATCCATCTGTAGGAGGTAGCTTCGTATTCACCGATGCTTTCAAATCTCTTCCGGAATGGTTGAGCTTTGGTAAGTTAAGGGCTGCATGGGGACAGGTTGCAACAGCCAACGTTGGTGCATACGCAGTAGTTCCTACATACGCTCTTCTCGGTCAGGGACACCTTGGACACCCGATGGGTACATTCTCATTCGGAGACAATATCCCGAACCCGAATCTTACCCCTGCTCTCTCTTCAGAGATTGAAATGGGTACAGACCTTAAATTCCTTAACGGCCGCGCAGGCTTGGAATTCACATACTATACACAGAAAACTACCGACGACATCCTGTCAGCTACAATTTCACAGTCATCAGGGTTTAACTCAACATCAGTTAACATCGGTGAACTAACAAACAAAGGTATTGAGATATTGTTATCAGGTACTCCTGTACAGGGCGCCTTTACATGGGACATTTCTCTGAACGTTGCACATAACGTTAACGAAATAGTTACATTGGCTCCCGGGGTAACACGTCTTTTCGTTGACGAACCACGTACCAGGAATGCCGGTGTTTACCAGATTCAGGGATACCCGTTTGGTATGATCCTCGGTTATACACAGGTAGTTGACCCTGCAACAGGGAAGAAGGTTTATGATGCTAATGGCTATCCTGTAAGATCAGATGTAATGAATATTCTTGGTAACGGTATTGCAAAAGTAACCGGTGGTCTTACAAACACATTCAGATACAAACGCTTCACCCTCGATGCACTTATCGACTACAAATTCGGAGGTGATATCTATTCAGGAACTGAAGTTAACCTGACAAGCTGGGGGTTGCACAAACAGACTCTTGCTTACCGCGAAGGCGGAATGCCGATTGAAGGTGTTATAAAGACAGGTACAAATACAGACGGAACACCGGTTTATGGACCTTTATCAATGACACTTAACCAGCAGCAGACCCGTAACTACTGGAGCAACACAGCTTCACGCTGCCAGGAGCAATTCCTGTATGATGCTTCATATATCAAACTGAGGCAGGTTTCTCTCGAATACAGTCTGCCTTCAAGCATACTCGATAAAACACCACTCACCAATGTTTCATTATCTCTTGTAGGAAGAAACCTGTGGTGCATGTTCCGGAACACTGATAACATAGATCCGGAAGCTTCTTATACCAGTGGTTCAGGACAGGGTATTGATCAGTTCTCTATGCCGTCTACCCGTAGTTATGGATTTAATATTAGGGTGACATTCTAACCTGTTAAAACTTGATAAACATGAAACATCTTATAAAATTAATTTTAAGTACGCTGTTATTAGTTGTAATGATAGCGGGATGCGATACTGAAGCGCTGCATGAAATGAACATCAACCCCAATGCAGTCCAGAAGATCGATATGAACTACTTTCTTACTGCCGCCGAGCTTGGAATGGCAAGTAACGGATCTTCAGGCGATAACAGGTATACCGACTGGAGAACCAATATCAACTTTGCTTCTCTTGCTATACAGCACACTGCTTATTCCGGTTCGTCGTTAGGAGAGAAATATTTCGATAACGACAGGGAACCTGCAGAAGCTCCTTTCCAGTTCTATTACAGAGATGCTCTGAAGAGATGCACTGAGATCATCAAGCAGACAGGTAAGGGTGGCTCTGTTGAAGGGAAACTTATTAACACTGCTACAGCAGCCCATATTATTTATGTATTCGATATGCACCGTCTTACCGACTTTTATGGAAGTGTTCCTTATACAGAAGCCAATAAGGGCCTTGAAGGAACTTTCCAGCCAAAGTATGACAAGCAGAAAGTTATCTATGCTGGTATGCTTAAGGATCTTGACGAATCATTGGTAAAATTCGATGCTTCTGATGTAGATTATCCAAATTTCAAAAAAGCAGACTTCCTGTATAATGGCGATATTGCAAAATGGAAGAAATTCGGATATTCACTCATGCTCAGACTTGCAATGAGAGTTTCCAATGTTGATCCGGCTATGGCTGCAACTTATGTTACAAAAGCTGTTGCAGGCGGTACGATGGTTGATAATAGTGATAACCTC
>Ga0334722_10005735_pt1 | contig 12446 bp, 13 predicted proteins | sample C3_bottom_MG_FD_207210 | JGI IMG/M metagenome (GOLD analysis project Ga0334722, IMG submission 207210) | Sediment microbial communities from Yellowstone Lake, YNP, Wyoming, USA - C3_bottom | ecosystem: Environmental > Aquatic > Freshwater > Lake > Sediment | place: USA: Wyoming | collected...
GATTTCGGGAAATGAGACATTAGACGGGCGGAATACATGGGTGCTTGTATTAACCGCCCGGGTGGAGGATGTTGCCTACTATTCACAAAAACTATGGGTTGATACTGAACGTTATATCCCGTTGAAACAGGAGATGTTTGCTAAAAGCGGACAGCTTCTTAAAAGAGCTACACTTTCAGATGTGAGGCAGATCCAGGGTCGTTGGTTCCCTATGACAGTTGTATACAAGGATGTTTTGAAAGAGGGTGACGGAACTGAATTCAGAATGACCAGTGTGAAGTTTGATCAGCCAATTCCTGATTATATCTTTACGAAGGCTGCACTGAAGCAATAGAGTACTCATTTTTTTGCCCACTGTATACCCCCCTCCCGATAGCTATCGGGACCCCCTAAAGGGGGGCTAATTCTCTTAAGGGGACAAAACAGTCTCCCCTTCAGGGGAGATGGCGTGAAACGGCAGAGAGGTCCAGAGAGACAAGACATTATTTAATTTTAAAATATTCATTATGATCGCATATACATTGAAGAAGAAGAAAGGTACTGAGGAGTATCATTTATTTGACGGAAGGATGACCGCAGAAGGCTGCACTTCGAAGCAGATTTCTGTTTGCGGGAAAATGGACAAGGAAGAAAGCTCCGGCAATGAATTTTCATGTGAAGAAGAAGATTCTGCAAGGAAAAGATGCGCAAAGATTGGAAAGAAAGTATGCGTTGATTGTATCGGCCATTTTTATACCTCCTATTAGTCCGGGTCTTTCCTTTCCACTTATTTCCATTTATTTCTATTTATTTCTAATTATTTCCATTCGTTTCTTTTCATTATTCGTCATATTTATTTGCCAGGCCGAAGATCCTTCAGGAATAAATTATAACTTTAATATGATTTAGGACCGTGATCGTCAGGCAAGGCAATTTAGTTTACTTTATTCTATCATTTAAACAGCATTTTGCTTTTGTGATTGACGGGGTGTATGCGTGACCTGCAATTACTAAATTTTTTCCTTTGAGCGATATTAAAAAGATCGAAATTCAGGATGGGAAGAAAAATTTCAGATACATAGCACACTGACAACATACCGCTTCAGATTATGCCTTAAAAGAAGATTCTGGCATAGAAATTGTTCATCACAAGATTAACACTAACCTTCATCCTGATTCGGCCATGAGAAAAACTGTTCTGTTTTTAGTAGCCCTTGGTCTTTCCTTTACTCAGATATTACAGGGCAGAGTTACACAATCTAAATTTCCGGCTGTTAATGATTCTGTTAAGATCATTGAAAAAGTATATATACATACTGATCGTGACAGTTATTTCCCCGGCGACGATATCTGGTTTAAGGCATACCTGATTGATGCTCTCGACCGGTTACTGACGGATCACAGCACCAACCTTCATGTTGAACTGATCTCTCCTTCATCAAAAATCATTTCAGCCAGGATAGTACAGCTTGTGGGCGGTTTGGGCAATGGCGATTTTAAATTATCAACTGATATAAGATCCGGGAGATATAAATTACGTGCCTATACAAACTATATGAGGAATTTTGGCGATCAGCTGTTTTTTAATAAAGATATTGTTGTTATAAATTCTGCCGATTCCAGCATTGTCGCAGACAAAGCAAAATATGTTGAAAATAAGTTGCATGTAAGTTTTTTCCCTGAAGGAGGTTCGCTGATTGATAATGTTTCTTCCATAGTTGCATTTAAAGCTGAAAACTACTTTGGCAAGGGTTGCGATGTATCAGGTAAAATATATTCTTCAGCGGGTGAACTTGTAACAACATTCAAATCTGGCCACCTGGGAATGGGCACGTTTTTCCTGAGACCACAGCCTGGTCTTAAATACTATTCAATCGTTCGGGGATCCGATAGCATTGATGTGAAAACTGAATTACCAGAGAGTTTTGCAGAGGGAGTGACATTCAGCGCTTCAGTAAATGAGAATAATGAGCTGTTAATAATTGCAAAAACTAATCCGGAAACTCTTACAGTTGTTTCAGACAGTGACTTATTTTTAAATTTCTCAATTCGTAATGAAGTTTTTAAAACAGTACCATTCAGAATAAAATCTGCAGTTACAAGTTTTGTTGTCCCGGCTGATGATCTTCCAGATGGAATTATAATGGTGACACTCTCGAGCCTGCACAATCTGCCCCTGGCAGAGAGGCTTGTTTACCTTGAAAGAGAAGCTCCTTCACAAATTAAGATTGAAACTGATAAGCTTCTGTACAAAAAGAGAGAACCGGTAGCTCTGAGAATTTCTTTACCGGTTGATTCCGCTTCTGACAGTAAGGGAAATGCTTCATTAGCCGTGGTTGATGAAAATCTGATGGATAATACAACTCAGTTTCCAGGGAATATCTCATCGTGGTTTTTGCTGGAATCCGATATCCGCGGAATTGTTGAGGAGCCGTCATATTACTTCGATCCCTCAAACCCGGAAAGGTTAAAAGATATGGACCTGCTGCTTCGTACCCAGGGCTGGCGCGACTTTGCCTGGAAATACGATACAGCTTATTTCCCTCCTGAAAATGGATTTGCAATATCAGGCAGACTAAGGAAAAGCACGAAAGACAAACCCATTGAGGACTCGAGGGTCAGCATCGGAATATTCGGAAGCACCAGTACATTTCTGACAACACTTCCGGTTGATTCATCCGGAAGATTCCGGTTGCCTGAAATTGACTTTAAAGGGGAAGCAAGATTGATTGTCACAGGCATTACTAAAAAAGATCGGTTGCAGGGATTGATAATAGTAGATTCAGTAAGATATGTGCCGGCAAAAGTGCTTGAAAATCAGGCACAGGTCATGGTGTTAGTAGAAAATAATTGGAGCCGGCTTAAGACCTATTATGAGATCAGTGAATCGATAAAAAAGAAATACAAACTATCTGATACAATAAATCTTGGAGAGGTAAAAATAGTTTCGCAAAAGCCTAAAGATGTGCAGGCCCAGAAAGTAGAGAGAAGCAGATCAAAATATGGCAAACCAGATAGTGAATTAATAATTACTCAGGATATGTATAGTTACCCCAATCTGGCAGAAGCCATGAGAGGCAAAATTCCGGGGGTGGAAATTGTATCTTCAACTACTTCTAGCGTTGGGGGCGTTTCAGGGATGAGTCAAAACTATAAAATCAGAATCCGTGGTTCGGGGACAATATATGGCACTACGGCACCACTTATACTGGTAGATGGCATTAAGACCTCAATGGATGATCTTGTAACTATTCCTGTTAATTTCGTAGAAAGGATAGATGTTCTGAAAACAATCGGGTCTTCTTCAATTTTTGGAATCGATGGAGCCAGTGGAGTTATTAACCTTATAACGAGAGCAGGAGGACCGGGCTATATACCCGTGAACTACTCAAAGAGTATAAGGATTAACGGTTACCATTCTCCTCGTATTTTCTACTCTCCCCAGCATCCGTCCAATTCAAAATCTGAATATAATCCTGACCTCAGGTCAACACTTTACTGGAACCCCGATATTAATCTGGATGGAAATAAAGTGGTAAATTTGAATTACTACAATTGTGATAATGCCTCAGTAACAAGGATTACTGTGGAAGGCATAACCACAGAAGGGATTCCTGTCACGGGTAAAGCTGAATATGAAGTCAGATAGGTTACACAGATTTAATCTGTAAAATGAAAAGAATAGTCCTGTTCCTGTTTTTAGTTAGCATTTCTCAGATTGCTCATAATCAGATAGTCAGGGGGACTGTTTTTGACAAGTCCGATAACTCAAAAATTAATTTTGCATCGATTTACTTCAATGGAACTTCTGTCGGTACCAATTCAGATCAGAATGGCAGTTTTGAATTAGATATTTCAAAATCGCATTCCCAGCCATTAACAGTAAGTGCTTTGGGTTACTATTCAGTTGCGCTTACCGACTACTTAAAAGATAAGCCCATTGTGGTTTATCTTACTCCAAAAGTATTTGAGATGAAGCAGGTTGTCATTAAAGCAAAATCACTTGCAAAGGAGAGAAAGGGGAACCTGAAATTATTCAGAAATGAATTCCTCGGATTATCTGATAATGCGCAAAGATGCACAATCATTAATCTAAAAGATATAAGATTTAACTATGGATCTTCCGATGATACTCTGAAAGCATTTGCTGCAAATCCACTTTTAATTTACAACAATGGTTTAGGTTACAAGATCACCTATTATCTGGATAAATTTGAATTTTATAAAAAGAGCAATTCCTATCTGATCCAGGGAACCGCTATGTTCAATGAAGATCTTGCTTCTACAGGGTCAAAAAAGAGGTTTTTTGAAAAACGCAGGGAGTATGCATTCATGGGATCAAGAAGCCACTTTTTCAGTTCACTCTGGGCCAACGACCTGAAAACTAACGGGTTTAATATCTGGAATTCGGCGAATGAAAATCTTAAATATTTTGACATTGTATTTGCAAAGGACAGCCTTACAAAATACCTCGTTTACGATGGCAGAATTAAAATGTTAGCTCGTCTTCCGGGGAAGCCAGGCAATCTGAAAACCAATAATGAGCTTAAAATTTCTTACCTGTCAACAACTCCTAATAGTTATATTGAATTTCTAAAGGATACGGTCTCTTTTGAAAGCAATGGTTATTTTGATGGATCAGGTGTCAGGATACTTGGGCAAATGGCAGTTAAGCGAATCGGAGATCTTTTGCCATACGACTACAGGTTAAAATGAACTGATGTTCTCACTTTCAGGTGAAATTCTTTAGTCAGCAAGGCAACAAATTAATTCTCCCGATCGTTAGTGGTCGTGCAAAATATGTCACAAATAAACTAAAAAGAATGATACCTGAAAATAAACTCAATGATGTCAAAAGTGCATTGCAGTCAACTTTTAAAGTTTCAGACTATGATGAAATAAAACGGCTGACCACCGGACTCAGCAATGCCAATGTTTTCCGGATGGTGGTTCAGGGCAAACCTTACCTTCTGAAAATAGCACGTACAGACTTCTTGAGTGATCCGACCCTGTATTATTATTCCTGTATGAAACCTGCAGCAGACGCTGGAATTGCACCAAAAGTCTGGTATTCAGGAGTTGAAGATGGAATTTCTATTACAGATTATGTCGATCTTAAACCTTTTCCCCTTGCCGAAGCAAAAATAAAGCTTGCAGATGTTCTTCGTAAACTTCATTCACTTCCTGCCTTTACTAAAACAATTCACAGCCTTGATACCGTGAACCGATTCAGCAAAAGATTCATGGAAGCAGGACTTATCCCTCACAGTCTGACAAAAGAAGTCTTTGAATCGCTCGATCGTATCAATGCCGTTTATCCTGGGAACAAAGAGGATCTGGTCCCATGCCACAACGACCTGAAGCCCGAAAACATTTTGTACGATGGCAACAGGGCGTGGCTTTCTGATTGGGAAGCAGCATTTACAAATGACAGATATTCTGATTTGTCAATAGTGGCAAATTTCGTTGTCGCTGATGATACTGATGAAACAGCATTCCTCAACAGGTATTTCGGGCGGAGAGTTACCCGGTATGAACGAGCCAGATTCTTTCTGATGTGTCAGATTATGCATATACAGGCGATACATGATTTTGCAAGTGGATCTGTGATGACTTCTAAAAGGATAAAATCCTGATTTAATCAGCCGGGAGCGTATAATAATCATTTCAGTATGTTTCTGTGTTCAGTTGTAAGCAAAAGCATCATAAAAAATTGTATCTGGATTAAAAAGAATAATTTTGCCCGGGTTTTATTATCATTGCAACCATAGTAACCAGCTGGATGGCCGTATAAATTACAGTTACAAAGGACAGATAACCAATAAATTAAAAGATGAGTAAAGTTGTAATAAACAGCTACAAGGATTTCGAACAATATATAGGAAAAGAGATCGGAGTTTCCGATTATTTAAAAATAACCCAGGATCATATCGACAAGTTTGCTGAGGCTACCCTTGATTTTCAATGGATCCATATTGATGCCGAGAGGGCAAAAACTGAAAGTCCTTATAAGACTACTATAGCTCATGGATATCTGAATTTATCGGTCATCCCATATTTATGGGGACAGATAGTAGAAGTAAATAACCTGAAAATGACCGTAAATTACGGCATTGAAAACCTGAGGTTTAATCAGCCTGTTCTGGTCAACAGCGAAGTAAGGGTAAGGGCAAAACTGAATTCTTTAATTGATCTCAGGGGAGTAACAAAAGCTAAAATCAATGTTTCTCTTGAAATACTGGATAATAAGAAAACCGCACTTGATGCAACGATAGTATTCCTTTATCACTTCATCTGATAAAATTTAGTAAAAACCGACAGAATGCATAAATAATGAATTTTCATTTTCTACATACCCTCACTGGAATAGTTCTGTTTATTTCATTGATATTAAAAGTTATACTTCATTATTATCTGAATTATTTAAATGGCAAAAGCCTGGGATTTAATTCCTTTTTGATTATGCCTACCCGGTATTTGATTCCATTCAGGGAAAACGTAAGTATTGAGAACCTCACATTTAAATATCTGTGTAATTCCTTCCTGGTCATATCTTGCATTTCGCTCATTCTGAATATCATTTTCGGGATACTTATTTATAAGTAAAAATCCGGAATTCAGTTTCCCCTGGTCCTAAAACTTGCCTGACCAGTACTTTTCCCAAAATTTTAATGCAGGCCAGATTCTGTTCTTTTCAGGAACAAAATTATATGGTTAAGGAAACTAGCTTTATATTTGCTGAATGATAAAAAATTCCAGGAATGATCACAACGAAAGGAAATATAATTGATATCAACGGAAAGACTGAGTGGCTGCTTTTCCACAGGCTGTCAAGAAAGATCAATCCGGTTGACATCCTGTCTCTTACAGACAGCATTATTCAATTTCCCAATTTCCTCTTTACTGTATCTTATCTGATCCTGGTTTTTACGAATCTTGATATGAAGATTAAGTTTATTACTCCGGCAAGCTTATATTTTTTAGGCCAGATAATCATTAATCTTCGTCTTGGTACAGCAATTATCAGACTTCTGAATTTCCCGTTGCTTGTCTTTCAGAAATTCAATCTTTTTATTGTGTCAGGTGTATTTTTAATTGGATTTATATCTCTTAACTGGTGGAACCTGATAGTAATACCCTCTTATCTGATTGCCTTTTACAGCGCTTTGCTTATACTCACCTGGCACGAAAAAAAATATTACCGTACTCATTGGAATAAAAATGTCGGAAGCTATGAGATTTTTATCAATAACGCCTTTCTGCTGGCATATAAATACTACGCGCTTGAGCATAAACTGCCTACCGGGATCTCTCCTACTGAAGAGGAAATAAAGAATCAGGACTGGCTGAAACCTTATACTTTAATGCGAACCAACTGGGGTGAGATTGAAGGATATTTTAACAAAAAAGCAAAAACCTACTGGCGTGTTTATCTTCATCTCGACAAGTAATTGCACATAATATATTTACTTAAACACTCGATTATAAAGCTATTTAGGAAGGAAGAGCCTCAAACCGTCGAGGTAAAGGGACATATTCTGAGGTGCCCGGTTTGTGATAATGAATACTTCTGGTCAAGAGGTGCTCAGTTAAATACGGCCGTTGCTACATTTTTAAAGCTTGATTGGACCAACAGGACTGCAACTTGTTTTGTTTGCTCTGATTGCACTCATATTTCATGGTTCCTGGGATAATACTGAAAATGAGATCAGATTCTGAATGAGACAGGCGGTTAAATAATATCGCCTTGCCGGCCTGAATTTCTTTAACTTTTCACGGCATATTCTTTCTTTTGGGGTTTTGCTCTTCATTAAATTCACTTATTTGTGATTTTTTCACGGTTAATGTTACTAATTGGATAAAATGATCGCAAATTGAATTATTAACCAAAAGGTAACCACATGAAAAATGACAGATAACAGAGAAAAGGAACAGTTCCTCGATATTTTAGAGAATAACATCGGGATAATTCTAAAGATCGCCAGAGCTTATACATATACAGTTCCTGACAGGGAAGACCTGGTCAATGACATTACTCTCCAGCTCTGGAAATCTTTTGGCCGGTTCAAAGGAGACTCCAAAATATCAACCTGGATATACCGGGTTGCATTAAATACTTCGATGAATTCCCGACGCAAAAGGGAAAAAGACAAACTATTTTTCCTTGACGACCTGAATCAATTTGAAAACCAAAATTGGATAATTGAGCAGCCCGATTCATCAAATTCTGAAATTTTATACCAGTGTATTGATGAATTGAATCAACTGAACAAAGCAATAATTCTGCTTTACCTCGACGGCAATTCGTACGATGAGATTTCTGACATTACCGGAGTATCAAAAACAAATGTCGGGACACGAATAGGCCGGATAAAAGAACAGATAAAGAATTTAGTAACTTCAAAAATTGAACAATAATGGAATTAACCGAATTACAAAATATCTGGCAGGAGTACGATAAGAAACTTTCGGAAAACACCAGATTAAACAGGGAAATATTACGTCTGCTGCTGATTTCGAAACCGCAAAGAAGGTTAAACTGGATCAAAATCAGAGCAGGATTTAGTACACTATCTCCGATTGTATTTGTAATTGTACTGCTTGTACTCAATGTCAGGTTTTATTTCGGACCTGGCTTTTATATTGGATTGGCATTGTTCCTGCCAGTATATGCAATCACATATATCTGGGATATTGAATACTATAAATTGATACGCAAAATTAATTTTTCGATGCCTGTGTTGACATTAAAAAAGGAATTTGCACAGCTGGAGAAATATAAAATCAAAAAAACACGATTAAAATACATGCTTATGCCCCTGGCTATGGCTGGGTTCTTATTAATGATTTTTCATCGCTTTAATTTTAGTTTCGATTTTATATCAATGCTCCCATTGCTATTGATTGTCATTGTTTTCATATCTTCAATCTACATTACTTTTAAATATTCAATTTATGAGCGTTTCAGGAAGCTTAACCTCGACATTAAAGAAATTGAAAAGCTCGAAAAAGAATAGAGGTTGGAAGGGAAACAGAAATCACTTTAAACATCCGGCTTTAATTGGCTGATCCTGATCCATGATTAATAATTGAGGTTTTAATATAAGAATCTAATAATTCAGAATATGCAGATAAAAGCAAGAAGATTAATTGGCAGGACAATATTCATAATTGGATCGATAAGTATAACCCTATCATCAATATTTCATGTTTCAAATTTCTTCTTCTGGCTTACAGGAGTGGTTTCTTTGATTTATCTCTTTAGCGGCTGGTACTATTTAAAGGGGTATTTTCCTGATGGGAAGATTGCTTTTCTGTTTTGTCTGGCATACATTTATTCGGGGTTTTTTATGGGATCAGCTTTTTTCATTTCTGATATTGAATTTCTGAAGACCTATTTGCCCTGGAGTATTATCCTGATTGTTGTACTGGTGGGCGCGTATTTTTACCGTGATAAAACCATTTTTAGCTGAGGCCGGAATTATATTTATACTGGCAGTGGTACAACATCTGCTGAATAAAGCTTGATTTACCTCATAAGAATAAGCATTTTGGCATTTGATTTGCAGCAATCCTCATGAACAAAGTACTGACTAATTGTCCCCTTCAATGAAAAAAATCATCATATTGTTCTGCCTGTTTTTAGTAATGGATCTTGCCTATTCCCAAAAAGTCAGTCCTGCTGAAAGCAAACCCCCAGCCGCTATATCTGAGAAGCAGCAAAAGATTGAAATGAAAAGAGCCGCGAAAGAAGCTGCAGCAAAAAGAATGGAGGAGATGATTTTAAACCGGCAGTTTATTCTCGAAGTGAATTTTATCAGAGATCAATCGGGAAATCTCCTGAATACAGCTGCCAGGATCAATGTCAGCAGTTCACTAAACTATATTGCCATTAACCTGAACAAGGTTGTACTTCAGTTAGCAGCCAGCCAATATCAGACATCTAACTGGCCGTTTGGAGATTTTGCGCTTAATGGAGTTATTTCACAATATTCCTTCAGGGAGCTTAAGAAATCCGATGAGGGATATATAGTTCGTTATCATACAGATGGCAGGATAGGAACATATGATGTCACATACAATATTGCCTCCAATGGCAAGACAACCCTCAGGCTCGAATCAAACAACGGTATAAACCTCAATATTGAGGGAATCATCCTGCCTCTGAATAAGTCAAGGGTTAAGCCTGTCTTTATCTGAAAAGTGTTCATCTATCGGGGGATTTTTATAGCCAACCGCCTGAAATACCTAAGATGTGTCGCTATAATCATGATCTTAAGCCGGATATTGGTATAAATTTTGCCCGCCATCCTTATAGTCAATAATTATAATTTCATAGAAAATGAGATCAAAAAACTACATAATGACATTCTTTCTTTCATTAGTAATTGTATCTGCCTTTTCACAGGAGAAAACAGAAAAGAAAAAAAAGGAAGAAGGAAAACAGGAAAACAGGCGGCAAATCGAGATGATGATAAATGCCAGGGATTTTATCTTTGAGCCACGAACAGCCATCCCAACAGGGATGAGATCAGTTAGCCTTACGGGAAACAGGAACTATATAAAATTTCAGGAGAATCTTATCGACAGCTATATGCCCTTTTTCGGGCAGGCTTATAGCGGAGTTGCGTATAGTAATGATACCGGACTCAGTTTTAAAGAGAAACCTGAAAAATTTACCGTAACAAAAAACAGAAAAACTTTTGAGATAAGTGCAGTAGTGAAAGGAGAATCCGACGTTTTCAGAATATTCCTCATCGTAGGATTTGATGGAAATGCATCTCTTTCTATTTCCTGCAATAATCGAAGTCCAATATCATACCAGGGCGAGATTTTAGTTGGAAATAACTCTGATAAATGATTACTTTGGTGCAAAGGCTATTGAAAGTAAACAGTAAAAATTTAATATAAAAGAAATAGTTTTATAAGTCACCAAAGTTCTCAAAATAGCAGAATGAAAATATTTAAAACAGCTTTATACTCTATTGTTTCCCTGGTTGCCCTGATCCTTGTTTTTGGATCGGTACTTGCTTATTTCCCTGCTGAATCAATAGTAAAAAATAATGGGATCACTCCTTATCAGGCAGCTAATTTAAGACAAAGATTTATAGAACCTCATGATCAGTTTATCACCAGCGATGGGCAAACACTTTTTTTGCGAAAGAGGATGCCGGACAGCATTATCCCCACAAAAATAAATATTGCCGTCTTGATTTTTCATGGCATTACCGCCCATAGCGGAGCATATGAAATGGCAGGCAAACCTATATCTGTAGGAGGTTATATGACTTTTGGCCTCGACTACAGAGGCCATGGTCTGTCTGATGGTAATCGCGGAGATAGTCCAGATAAAGAAAGATGGATTGCTGATCTGGCCGAGTCGATAGAGCACATTAAAAGCTGGGGTTTTTCAAAGGTTATTGTTTTGGGGCACAGTCTGGGAGTCGCAGCTGCTATATGCACTGCAGAAGCAGTTCCTGACCAGATATCGGGATTAATATTGCTCTCGGGGGCTTATAAAAGCAAAAAAGGACAGACAAAACCACCTTCATTACTTCAAAACTTGAGAATTCTCAGCAGTTCAGTTTTCCGTCCCTCTTATCCTGCGGTGGAATATTACAGAGAATACATAACCGGTGCAAATGACCCGTTGTTCAATTTCAGGTATACACTTAGCTTTCTTACGATGCCGGATGTAAAAAACCTCAGTCTGCCACCAACCATGAATATACCTGTTCTGGTGGGAGTTGGTGACAAAGATGAATTATTTGATGTGGATAAAGTGAAAGAGTTTTATAATTTAATTCCCGGAGATAAAAAGGAATTCCTGATTATGAAAGACGCAACGCATGCAAGAATCCCGGTTGAATGCTGGGAAGAAATAGTTTACTGGCTTGATAAGACATATCTTTAGAAAACATTGTCTTCCCGGGCCATTAATTCATGTTAAAACCCGCCTGTCCATTCTTAAGCGGAGAACTGGTAAAAATAACTCGGGTATGAAAAGTACTGAAAAGAACCGGGACAAAAGGGAATATTTTTGCCAGTTGATATAAATATTTACCACGCCGGGGCGAATACTTGTTAAACAGGTCTTCACAGAATTTTACATCTTTGAATTTTATTTTAAAAGATTCTGATAATTCCTTTCTTGTCAGATAATTTGTTTCCTGCTTTATATAGTTATAATATCTGTCAGCTCTTTCATCCGCCGATTGACAATCTTCCCATTCATTGTGGATTCCGAGTGAGACCCATACATGGATCCACCAGTGGGATTGAATCAATGAAGAGAATGGTACAAATATATGTGGTTCCACCGGCCTGAATTTGGAAGGGAAGCAATGCAGGCAGAATCCTCCGGGCTTAAGAACCCGGGCTATTTCCGAAATAGACTCCTCATAATTGCTGACATGTTCAAAAACCGAATGGCTGTATATGAAGTCAAAAGTATTGTCTTCGAAGGG
>Ga0334722_10005736_pt1 | contig 12445 bp, 10 predicted proteins | sample C3_bottom_MG_FD_207210 | JGI IMG/M metagenome (GOLD analysis project Ga0334722, IMG submission 207210) | Sediment microbial communities from Yellowstone Lake, YNP, Wyoming, USA - C3_bottom | ecosystem: Environmental > Aquatic > Freshwater > Lake > Sediment | place: USA: Wyoming | collected...
CACGAAGCCGCGTGCTCGAGTACCTCAACGGGCTGAAGAACCGGCTGCCCGCAGCCGTGTCGCCCACCCTGGGACCGGACGCCACGGGACTCGGCTGGGTGTACCAGTATGCGCTGGAGGACACCAGCGGCAAGATGAACCTCGCCGACCTGCGCGCACTGCAGGACTGGTATCTCCGGTACCAGCTGACCTCCGTCCCGGGCGTCTCGGAAGTGGCGACCATCGGGGGCTTCGAAAAGCAGTATCAGGTTGATCTCGATCCGGCCAAGCTGCTTGCCTATCGCATTCCGGTGACGCGGGTCATGCAGGCCATCCAGAACGCCAATGCGGACATCGGCGCGATGGTCATGGAGTTGTCGGAGCGCGAGTACATGGTGCGCGGGCTCGGATACCTCAAGTCGATCAGCGACATCGAGAACGTGGTAGTGGGGGCGACGCCCGCCGGGACGCCCATTCGCGTGGCTGAGCTTGGCAAGGTCGACGTGGGGCCGGCAGTCCGGCGCGGCATCGCCGAGCTCGATGGGCGGGGTGATGCGGTGGGGGCCATTGTCGTGATGCGCTTTGGCCAGAACGCGCTCACCACCATCGAGCGCGTCAAGCAACGGATCAAGGATATCTCACCCGGACTGCCGCGCGGCGTGGTGATCACGCCCGTCTACGACCGGAGCGACCTGATTCAGCGGGCCATCCAGAACCTGCGTGGCAAGCTGCTGGAGGAGAGCATCGTCGTCGCACTGGTGTGCATCCTGTTCCTGCTGCACGCGCAGTCGGCGCTCGTGGCCATCCTCACCCTGCCCGTCGGCATCCTCATGGCGTTCATCGCCATGCGGTACATGGGCGTCGGCGCCGACATCATGTCGCTGGGCGGAATCGCCATCGCCATCGGGGCGATGATCGACGCGGCCATCGTCATGATCGAGAACCTGCACAAGCACCTCGAGCGGGCCGTCACCGCCCGCGAGCGAACATCGGGCAGAACGCCCCACGGCAATGAACAGCGCTGGCTGGATACCGGCGTGCTGTCCACCAGGGAACGCTGGACGGTGGTCGTCGACGCGGCGCAGGAAGTGGGCCCCGCGCTCTTCTTCTCGCTGCTCATCATCACCGTGTCGTTCCTTCCCGTCTTCGTGCTCGAAGGGCAGGAGGGGCGGATGTTCCATCCGCTGGCCTACACCAAGACCTTCGCCATGGCGGCGGCCAGCCTGCTGTCGGTGACGCTGGTGCCGGTGACCATGGGACTGTTCGTGCGCGGGAAGATCCTGCGCGAGACGGCCAATCCGGTGAACCGGTTCCTCATCAGGGCTTATCGCCCGTTCATCGCGTTCGTGCTGCGCCATCGCTGGCCCGTGGTGGCCGCGGCGGTGGCGACCGTCATCCTCACCTGGATTCCCTGGTCGCGCATCGGCAGCGAGTTCATGCCGCCGCTCGAAGAAGGAACCATCCTCTTCATGCCGACCACGCTGCCCGGCGTGAGCGTGGCCCGGGCCCGCGAGATCCTGCGCATCCAGGACCAGATTCTTCGCCGCTTTCCGGAAGTCGATCACGTATGGGGCAAGGCTGGCCGTGCCGAGACGGCCACCGATCCGGCCGGGCTCGACATGATTGAGACCACCATCTCGCTGAAGCCGCGCGACCAGTGGCGCGCCGGCTTGACCTACGACAACCTGGTGACGGCCATGGACTCGGCCGTGCGACTGCCCGGCGTGACCAATGCATGGACCATGCCCATCAAGGGTCGCATCGACATGCTGGCCACCGGTATCCGCACGCCAGTGGGCATCAAGGTGTTCGGTCCCGATCTCGGGCAGCTGGAGCGCATTGGCCGCGAGATCGAGCAGGCGGTGCAGGCGGTGCCGGGCACGCGCAGTGCGTTCGCCGAGCGCGCCGTGAGCGGGTATTACCTCGACATCGACATCGATCGCCAGGCCGCGGCGCGCCACGGCCTCAACGTCGGCGACGTGCAGGCCGTCATTGCCACCGCCATTGGCGGCATGACCATCACGCAGACGGTGGAAGGGCGACAGCGCTTCGGCGTGCGGGTGCGGTACCCGCAGGAATTGCGCGACACGCCCGAACGCCTGGCGGCGGTGCTCGTACCGGTCGCGCACAGCAGGAGCGGCGAGGCGCCGGCCGCCGGAATGGGCGCAGGGATGGGAGGGGGCGCGACCTCCAACGGCAACGAGGCGCAGGTGCCGCTTGGCCAGATTGCACGCATCAGCACCGTCGCCGGGCCGATGGTGGTGCGCACGGAATCGGCGATGCCCACGGCGTGGGTATACGTGGATGTCACCGGACGCGACCTCGGCGGTTACGTGGCCGACGCGCAGCGCGCAGTTGCCGCCAAGGTCACCCTGCCCGCTGGCTACTCTGTCGTCTGGAGCGGCCAGTACGAATACATGCAGCGCGCCAAGGAGAAGATGAAGCTCGTCATCCCGGCCACCCTGGCGCTCATCTTCCTGCTGCTCTTCTTCAACTTCAAGAGCGTGGGTGAGACGCTCATCGTGATGCTGTCGCTGCCGTTTGCGCTGGTGGGAGGTATCTGGTTCATCTGGGCACTCGGCTACAACTGGTCGGTGGCGGTGGCTATCGGGTTCATTGCGCTCGCCGGCGTGGCGGCGGAGACCGGGGTGGTGATGCTCATCTACCTCGATCATGCCTGGGAGGCGAAGCGGGCAGCCGGGCAACGACCGACGCTGCATGACCTCTACGACGCCGTGATGGAAGGCGCCGTGGAACGCGTGCGGCCCAAGATGATGACGGTGACGGCCATCATGGGCGGCCTGCTTCCCATCCTCTGGGGAATGGGGGCGGGTGGCACGGTGATGCGCCGCATCGCCGCGCCGATGATCGGCGGCATGATTTCCAGCACACTGCTGACGCTGCTCGTGATCCCGGCCATCTACTCGCTGTGGAAGGAACGCACGATCGCTGCCGCCGAGGATCGGCCGTAGTTGACGACGCAACCAACGGGGCAGGCCACCGTGGCGTGCCCGACAACCCCGCCGGCCAGGGCCGGCATGGAGCGCATATGACAGAAGTGCCCAGCATTACGCGACGGTTCTCACGCCGCCAGTGGATCGGACTCACCGCGGCCAGCGCGGCAACCGTTGCTTCGCTGTTCGCGTATCGTCGTTTCGGGCGCGGCGAGGCGCTCGCCGCCACGCCAGTCACGCTGCCCGAGGTCACGCTGTATTCGGAGAAGGACTGTCCCTGCTGCCACAAATGGGCCGCGTACATGCAGGCCAACGGATTCGTCCTCTCCACCGTGATCGTTGCCGATGTCAACGACAAGAAGAATGAACTCAACGTGCCCGACGACCTGCGCACGTGCCATACGGCCCAGGTCGGTGGCTACATCGTCGAAGGACATGTCCCGGCCGGCGACATCAAGCGTTTCCTGAGCGAGCGCTCTGTGGAACGCGGCCTTGCCGTGCGGGGCATGCCCGGAGGATCCCCGGGCATGGAGAGCGATCCCAAGGTGCCGTACGAAGTGTTGGCGTTCCGCGCAGACGGCACCACCCGGGTGTTCGCGCGCGCGTAGACAATCCACAACAACAAGGAACAGACGAAGATGTCACGGAAATACTGGATGATTGCGGCCCTGTTCACATTGGCGACGAGCGCCGGGGCGCAAGGCACAATGAAGCACGACATGGCGCAGGGCCCCATGAAACACGACATGTCCGCCCTGCCGTCGCTCGAGAGCATGATCCGGCGGACCGATTCCCTCGTCGGGCGCACCGAGAAGATGATGCAGATGGCCGCCGACACTGCGGCGCACACTATGATGTTGGCGACGGCCACCGACTCATCGGCGCACGCGATGATGATGATGGACCACGCCGCCAGCGACTCGCCGCAGGCGATGGCGAGCGGCCTGCACGCCATGGCGACCGGCCTGCGCGGGGTGCTGCAGCACATGGACGCCATGCACCGCGCGGGGATGAAGATGGAAGGCGATGCCGGGACCGCGATGATGGACCTGCACCGGCGCATGAACACGATGCTTGGCGAACTGGACAAGACCCTGCTGGCGATGGACAAGATGCACGCGCAGCACGGGAAGGGTGGCAAGTAGCCGCTAGTACGGGTTCCAGGACAGCAGGGGAGCCCGGGTGCCGCGTAAGGCGCCGAGTCTCCGGCTTACGCCGTCGTGAACGAGAACATCATCCCGAACGTCCCGTCGGCCGCCTGCCAGCCGGCACCCATCATGCCGGGCCCCCACTGTCCGTTCATCATCGAGCCACCGCCCATCATGCCGCCGCCAACCGTCCGGCCACCCATCATGGTGCCGGATGCCAGGTTGATCATGTGGCCGGCTGTGTCCTTCAGGCTGGGTGACAGGTGCACCACGTACGTCGTGGCGTGCTTCATCGGCGCCTGCGGAATCAGCGTGAGCGTGGCGCGATCAGCCGACCACGTTGCGGCCATTCCAACCACTGCACCGGTCACGCTTCCTTCGTGCAGCACCACGAGCATCTCCATGCCGGTCATCATTGCGTGGTTGAAATGGAGCACGATGGGCGTGGCGGGATCGACGCTGGTGGCGGCGTTCGCGGGCTGGATACTCGCCAGTGATGGCGCATTGGCCGCGGTGTCCGTTGGGCCGACCGTATCACGGGACCCGCCGCAGGCCGTCAGCAGCAGCAAGGCGACGGGAAGAAAGGCAGGCATCCTCGGGGGCGTTCGCATCGCAGAACCTCTCGCGTATGTTAATATACTAGAGCAGTAATATATTGCACCGCGGTTCGTTTGGGGATCGCCGATCGTCACGATTTCATGACTTGGCGGGTCCACCCTTTCGGAAAATAAGTGCGGATTTGGACCCCGAATAATCCCCGGAGTCGGGCATCGACCCAATCGGGGATAAGGGAAATGCCGGTCAGGGTTTGCCTGAAACTAGGTCACGGCAGCCTCAGCTCAGTGCGTCTTGGCGAGTGCCGGCATGACGCCAGGAAACTCTCGCTGTACGCACCGGGGACAGATGCCGTGGCTGAAATCGAGGTCCTGCAGCGGATCCTTGATCTCCTTCATGTGGCTGACCAAGAAGGCCTGCGGCCTGACCCACGGTGCGTCATCGGTGTCCCCGTCGCGCATCATGTTGCAGTAGGCGCACACGGTGATGATGTTGCGGCCCAGCGTTCGCTCGACGACCGAGATGATGCCGGTGATCGTGTTGCCCACGAGGTGCGCATCGTCCGAGACGAGGAGCGGCGTGCCGTCCTTCCGCACCAGCAGGAATTCCAGCTGGTGCACGTGGCCCTTCTTCCTGAGCTCGGCAAGGAACCTGTCCCTGCCGCTGCTGGCCGGGTACAACGCACTGACCGGCGCCTTCATGAGTTCGTCCAGCGATGCATAACCCAGCATGGAGACGAACCGGGTATTGGCCAGCAGGAAGCGGCCGTCCAGTGTGGATCGGTAGAACCCCGACTCGAGATTGTCGATCGCATCGTGATACTTCTCGAGGTTCACCTGCAGCAAGGCCTGCTCGCGCTTGTGCGACTTGTTCAGTGCATAGCCGAACACTCCCGCGGCCACGGCGATCATGGCGGCGTGCGCCAAGTCCCAGCTCAGGTGGCTCGGGTCGAACGCGTCCTTGAAACCCGCGGCAGCGGCATCGACAATCGCTAGCCCCCGACAGCCGGCCGAAACGCACCGGACGGCATCAAGGATCGCCAGGGCGACCGGCATGATGACGACATAGGCAATGGCAAACCACTCCATGCTCTGCCGCAGCAGCGGGTGCGCCCGCAACGGGGGGACGATCTTCTCGAGCATGGTGGCCTCGGCACGGTTCGCAAATGCGGACAACCTGCATGTGCGGTGTGCCGATTTCTCCTTCAGGACGACTCGATGCCCGGCCCACCGGGCGATGGTACCTCACTAAACGTGATGCGGTGGGCCGTTCGGCGCTATCTCACCCGGCGAAGAACGCGTGACACCGCGTGACACCGCGTGACACGGCAGTCACCGCGGCTTGCTGGCGCGCACGAACGCGCTGGCGAACTTGCCGTCAACCTCGGCGGCGATGCGTTCGGCGTCGAGTCCCATGGAGACCAGGAACTCGCGGGCATCGGCGGCGGTGTAGATGCGCGTCGGCTCGACGGACGCGTCGTCAAAGCCCACCTCGTGGAGCAGGTCGAGGAACTGCTGCTCCTCGAGCGCCCCGGCCACGCATCCGACCCACAGTTCCATGGAGCGACGCACTTCGGGCGGCGCCTCGCCGCGGACGACCACATCCGACACCGCAAACCGGCCGCCGGGCCGCAGCACGCGGAACGCCTCGCGCAGGACGGCGCGCTTGTCGGCCGCCAGGTTGATCACGCAGTTGGAGATGATCACGTCCACCGAACCGTCCGGCAACGGAATGTGCTCGATGTTTCCCTTCAGGAATTCCACGTTGGTGGCGCCGGCGGCCTCCTTGTTGCGATTGGCGAGGGCCAGCATCTCGTCGGTCATGTCGAGTCCGTATGCCTTGCCGGTTGGGCCGACGCGCCGCGCGGAAAGCAGCACGTCGATGCCGCCGCCCGAGCCAAGGTCGAGCACGGTCTCGCCCGCGCCGAGCTCGGCGAGTGCCGTGGGGTTGCCGCACCCGAGCGACGCGAGCACGGCGCTGGGCGGCAACCCGGCCAGCTGCGCCTGCTCGTAAAGGTCCGAGGTGATGGGGTCCTTGTCGCCAGCGCAGGAGCAGTCGGCACCGCAGCAGCTGGAGGTTCCGCCGGTGTCGGCGCGGGTGGCTGCCGCAGCGTACCTCGCACGTACGAGTTCGTGAAGTTCGGAGGCAGAAGTCATGGCCTGTTGTCCTAGATCAAGAAATGTTGATGGATAGAGCATGGAACGGGACGGTGAATGGAGAACGCGGCATCAGCCGCAGCAGCGAATGGGAAGGCGCCGCAAGGCGGACTTGGGCCTGCCCAGGGTACCGACCACCTCTTCGACGTGGTGCAAGCCGCCCAGGGCGAGCGCATAGTGGATCCAGCGGCCGTCCTTGCGGGCCGTCACCAGCCCGGCGTCGCGCAGCGCCTTGAGGTGGAACGACAGCAGCGACTGCGCGCAGGCCAGGTCGGCCTGCAGGTCGCACACGCACCGCTCCCCGCCGCGCAGCAGGTCGATGATGCGCAGGCGACGCGGGTCGGACAGCGCGTGAAAGAGCCTGGCGTGACGCTCGAAGGCGGTCCAGGCGGGTGCGGCAGCTGAAGCGGTCATCATAAACATCAATGTAACAAGAATAATGGATATGTCAAGGCCACCACGCCACTCCCATACCGGGTCTCCCTTCACCGCCGAACGAAACGCCGGGCCAACCCGTGGGTTGGCCCGGCGTGTTGCGCGCTGCATGGGGGGGCCGTGGTCCGGAGACCAGCCCGGCAGCACGCCGACTCCCGTTGGGCTACCGGCCCCGGTGGCCGCCACGACGACCGCCACCGATGATGATCGGGAAGCGGATCGACACGCCGGAGTAGTACGGACGGTACACCATCCCGCCGTAGATGCCGAACGCCCACGGATCATAGAACGGATATGGCGGTCCGTACACGTACGGGTACGCCACCGGGTACGACGCACCCTGCTGCTGCTGCGGGTTGGAGGGCACTTCCAGCGGCGCCACCGACACCTGGGAGTTGCCCTGCACATCCTTGCACGAACGCCTCTCCTTGTACGCCTTGGCAATCAGCTTGCCGTCCATCCAGAGTTCCACTGGATCCTTTGACGCCGACGCCAATTCCACCGCCTCGCGCCCATTGAGCGTCAGCCGCGTGTGCAAGTTGCCCTTTTCGACGCCGTACTCGAGGTCGATCGACCTGGTGCCATCATTGCGAATGACGAAGCGATCATCGCACAGGTAGCCGAACGTGATCTGCGCGGCGTCGGCAATCGGTGTGCGCGAAACCTCGGTGATTTGCGCGTTGAGTGACGCGCTGCCGGCCACGAGCCCAAGTGTCGTGGCTGCAAGGAAGGTAAGGTTCTTCATAACACCCTCTCCGGATCAGTGGTCTCGAGGCGCCCGGCCCTCGCCGGACGGCATTTCAGACTCAAGTTCCGTACACGTACAGCCCGGCCAGGTTCCCTGTCCCGACCGCCTCACATCCGCCCGGTCGTCAGCTCCTTCACGATGCGATCGGCGTGATAGACCGCCGTCAGCGCCGCCTGGATGGCCCGCATGTCGACCATCACGTTGCGCCCCCGCTCGGGCAGGTAGATGTAGTCGCGCACCAGTGCGTTGATATTGCGGTCGAAGTTGAGCCCCACCAGCCGCAGGTCCCTGGTGACCGCCGGCGAGCCGGAGTTGCCGCCATAGCTGTCGGCCGTCGACACGAAGTTGAGCGGCGTGCCGAGGTCGAGCCCGGCCGGCGGCGTGCGCCACCGGTTGGGCAGCTCCCAGTCGCTCGCCTGGCCGTGACCGCGGTTACGGTCGTACACGCCAAAGAACGTCGTGAATGGCGCCGCCAGCGTGCCGTTGTACTCGTAACCCTGCACCACGCCGTCGGCGATGCGCGGCGACGACGACCCATCCGGCGGGATGCTCGGTCCGTACAGCTCGAACCGCGCCCGTCCAATCTGCGCGGCCAGCTCCGATTCCTCGGCTCCGATCTTCGCCTGTTCGGCCTCGAAGGCCAGCGCGCCGGGCATGAGCACGTCCATGAGCTTCATCGCCGGATCGGCGGCCAGCTCGCCCGCCGCGGCCCGCCGCACGCCGACCGTGTCGCCGAGCGCGGTAGCCGCCAGCAGCGCATCGGCGGCCTCCTGCGCGATGCGGCCGCCAGTCACGGCCTGGGTGAAGGCGTGGCCCGGGCCGTAGGCGCGCGCGATGTCGTCGAGCGCCAGCGCCAGGTAGCGCCGCTCGAGGTCGCGCGGCACCGCCCGCACTCTCGCAAGTCGCTGGCGGAAGAGCGCCACCGAGTCTGCGGGGCCGTGCTGGATGCGCCATGCCCAGTACGCCAGCTGCAGCGTGGCGCTGCCGGCGGTGGTGCTGGTCATCTGCGAAAAGGCGGCCAGGGCGGTGCGTGACTTGGTGCGCTGGGCCTGAAGCCTGGCCATGCGGTCGAAGAGCTTGCTGTAGCGCGCACGCAGGTCGGGGCGGGCGCGGATGGAATCGACAAGCGTGCGCTCGATGGTGGCGCGGCGCCCCATGATGGCCGGGTCGCGCAGCCCCTCGAGGCGGCCGCCGATCGGCTTCCAGCTGTTCGACAGGCCGAGCATCGACACGAGCGCGTCACGCTTCTGGTCGTCGTTGCGGCTGGCCTCGCGGAACGCCTTCAGCGCCGCGATGCGCGACGAAAGGAAGCGATCCTGCATGGGGAGCGCCACGTCGCGCTGGAACTCGAGCTGGCTGATGGTCGTGAGCCGGCGAGTGGCGCCCGGGTTGCCGATGACGAACACCGCGTCTCCGGCCTTCACGCCGTCGACGCCGCCCCACGCGAAATGCGCCGGGCTCGACACCGGCTTGCCGTCGGGTCCGTAGGCGCGCATCACGGCGAAGTCGAGTGCATAGCGCGGGTAGGTGAAGTTGTCCCAGTCACCGCCGAGGTTGGCCACGCCAAGCTCGGCCGCGACGACCAGCCGGATGTCGGTATAGCGGCGGAACACGTACGCCGATGACCGCGCTCCGTTGTACAGCGCCACCACCTGCACGAGGATGGAGTCGCCTGGCGTGGCGTACTTCGCCTTCAGCCGCAGCTGCGCCGCCGCGACGGCCACGCGCCGTGCCTCGTCCCGCGCCGGTCCCTCCGGCACGGCATCGACGGCCTTGTTGACTTCATCGGACACGTCCAGCGCCGCCAGCAACTGGTCGGCCAGCATGTTGGGAATGCGCCGCTCGTCGGCTGCGGTCGCGGCCACGAACCCGGAGTCGAGCAGGTTTTCGCCGCGCTTGCTGATGGCGTTCACGTTTCCGCGCACGCAGTGGTGGTTGGTGATGATGAGGCCGTCGGCCGACACGAAGGCCGCCGAACAGCCGGGAATGCGCAGCGCGGCGAGTCGGGCCCGGGCGAACCACGCCGAGTCGGCGGAGAAGCCGTACGTCCTGGAGAAGTACTCCGACGGTGCGTACTCGAAGGTCCACATGCGGCCCAGGTCGAAGCGGCCAACGGGCACGGTATCCTGGGCGGAACGCTGGGCGGCCAGGGCGGCCGGCAGCAGCGCCACGACGACAAGCGCGCGAGAGAAGCGCATGATTGAAATCCGGTGAGGCCAGGCCACCATGGTCCGGCGGTGCTTGATTCTAACGCCCACACAGGGCGGATGCGCGCCGGAACGCGCGCGCGGCTCGCCGCGCTGCCGGCCATCGTGCATTCTTGTGGGCGCCTGTTCCCCTGATGGAGTGCGTCATGCCGGACGGAATGCCGAAGGTAGCAGTTGTCACCGGCGGGGCACGCGGCATTGGCCGCGGCTGCGCCCTCGCCCTCGCCGACCACGGCTACGACATCGCGCTCGTCGACCTGCTGGTGCCGGAGATGCGGAAGACCGCGGTCGAGATCGAGTCCCGGGGACGCATGGTGATGGAGTTCGAGGCCGACGTGGCCGGTTTTGCCCGCGCCCATGAGGTCACGCGCGACATCATGCAGGCGTGGGGACGCATCGACTTCCTGCTGAACAACGCCGGCAGGTCGATGGCAAAGGGGATCCTCGAGATCACCGAGGACGAATGGGACCGCACCATCGACATCAACCTCAAGAGCTGCTTCAACTGGTGCCACGCCGTGGCGCCGGTGATGCTGGCGCAGGGCGGCGGCCGCATCGTGAGCATGTCGTCACTCAATGCCCACACGGGCGGGGTGACGAGCGCCGTCAGCCGGTTTTCCTATGCCGCGGCCAAGGCGGGCATACACGGCCTGACGCGCGCGCTGGCCAAGGAACTGGGGCCGACGATCAACGTGAATGCCATTTCCCCTGGCGTCATCGAGACTGAAGTCGGCAACACGCTCACCAGGTCGCGCGGCCCCGAACTCGCCAAGGGCATTGCACTCGGCCGTCTTGGCACGCCACAGGACGTGGCAAGCCTCGTCGCCTTCCTCGCCTCGTCGGAGCCGTGCTTCATCACCGGGCAGGACTTCATCGTCGACGGCTTTCAGTGGGTGGCATGAGCGGCGCACCAGCGCCGGCGGCAGTTGGGCACGCACCGGGCGTGATCACGGCCGGTGCGGCCAGGTTTGCCGTTGGCGCGGCGTCGGTGGGCAATGTGCTCGAGTGGTTCGACTTCGCCGTCTACGGGTTCTTCGCCGCCGTCATCGGCAAGAACTTCTTTCCCACCGGCGACGAGTCCACGGAACTGCTCGCGGCCTTTGCCGCGTTCGGCGTGGGATTCCTCGCGCGCCCGCTCGGCGGCATCGTGATTGGCCGCCTTGGCGACGTGAAGGGCCGCCGGACATCGCTGCTGCTCACGATCTTCCTGATGGCGACGGGCACCGTCATCATCGGACTCACGCCGACGTACGCGACGATCGGCATTGCCGGTCCCATCATCATCCTGCTGGCTCGCCTGATTCAGGGATTCTCCGCCGGGGGGGAATGGGGCGGCTCGACGGCCTTCATGGTCGAATGGTCGGAGCCGGGCAAGCGCGGCTTCTACGGCAGCCTCCAGCAGGTGGGTGTCGTGGCGGGCGTGCTGCTGGGATCAACAGCGGGGGCGACGATCAACACCGTCCTGACACCGGAGCAGATCGCAAGCTGGGGGTGGCGCGTTCCGTTCCTGTTCGGCGGGGTGATTGGTCCGGTGGGCCTCTACATGCGCCGCAGCATCAGCGAAACGCCCGCGTATCGCGAGGCAGAGGACACGGGCGCGGACACGAGGGTTCACGTGGCGAGCATGGGGCTTGCCGCGCGCGCCGCCGGTGTCACCATCCTGTGGACGGTGGCGTTCTACATCTACGTGAACTATATGCCCACGTTCACGCGCGCCTACGCCGGGCTGACCGGCGCGCAGTCGCTCTGGTCCAACTCCATCGGGCTGGTGGTGCTGTTGTGCGCCATCCCGTTCATGGGACGCCTGTCGGACCGCGTGGGACGGCGGCCGCTGCTGCTCACCTGCTGTGCGGCGTTCATCGTCCTGCCATATCCGGTGGCGCGGCTCTTCGTCACCGCGCCGCCCTTTGTGGTGATCGCCGCGTGGCAGGCGGCGTTTGGCCTGGTCATCTCGCTGTTCTCCGGCGCGGCTCCCGCTGCCATCGCCGAGATCTTCCCCACACGCAGCCGCTCCACGTTCATGTCCGCCGGCTATGCGCTGGCCACCGCCATCTTCGGCGGCTTTGCGCCCTACATCGCCTCGTGGCTCATTGCCACCACGGGCAACCCGGTGTCGTGGGTGTTCTACGTGATGTCGGCGGCGACAGTCACCGGCATCGTCATATTCACGATGAAGGAAACCGCGCACGATCCGCTGCGCTGATTGCATCCCCCGCCGCAACCCGAGGACGGTTCTAATGAGTACATGGACGCAGACATCCGA
>Ga0334722_10005737_pt1 | contig 12440 bp, 10 predicted proteins | sample C3_bottom_MG_FD_207210 | JGI IMG/M metagenome (GOLD analysis project Ga0334722, IMG submission 207210) | Sediment microbial communities from Yellowstone Lake, YNP, Wyoming, USA - C3_bottom | ecosystem: Environmental > Aquatic > Freshwater > Lake > Sediment | place: USA: Wyoming | collected...
TATCAGAATCTGAACGGCCTGCAGATGAAAAACGATTGGTATCTCACGGCCGGGGTTCAGGTGATGTTCTAGGGGGCGTAGAAATTCAGCAACCTCACTCCTTCCATGGCAACGATCAGCAGCTTGCGCCAGCAGATTTTCGGCTGGTTCGCGGCCAATGCCCGACGCCTGCCATGGAGGGAGCAGTACCGGCCCTACCAGGTTTGGGTGTCGGAGATCATGCTGCAGCAGACCCAGATGGAACGCGGGGTGCTCTATTTCGAGCGCTGGATCAAACGGTTCCCAGGGGTTGAAGCGGTTGCGGCGGCTGCGGAAGAGGAAATCCTTAAACACTGGGAAGGGCTTGGCTATTATTCCCGAGCCCGCAATATCCATTCGGCGGCCAAGCTGCTCGTGCGCGATTTTGGCGGCACTCTGCCGGACTCTCTTCCTGCCCTCCTTTCCTTGCCTGGCATTGGCAAATACACCGCCCGGGCGATCTTGAGCATTGCCTTCCAGCAGGACTATCCGGTGGTTGATGGCAATGTGGAACGTCTCTTTGCCCGCCTGTTCGCCATTGACGAGCCGGTGAAATCGCCTGCCGCGCAAACCAGAATCTGGGGGTTGGCCGAGGCCCTGCTGCCTCCGGGCCAGGCCAGGGAGTGGAATCAGGCCTTGATGGAATTCGGGGCGCTAGTCTGTGGCCGGGGCCTCCCGCGCTGCGACCGTTGCCCGCTGACTCTCGCATGTGAGAGCTTCCAAACCGGAACTCAGGCGGCTCGGCCGGTGAGCGGTAGGGTGCGACAGACCGTTCAGGTCAGTTTTGTGGCGGCGGTGATTGTCGCTGAAAAATTGATCTATGTCCAGCAAAGACTGCCTGGTGCGCGCTGGGCTTCGCTCTGGGAATTCCCCGGCGGCCATCTGGAAAGCGGAGAGTCCCCGTCCGAGGCCGTGATCCGCGAAGTTCAGGAAGAGACCGAGTTTGCTATCGACATCCAAACCCCGCTACCGGTGGTGACCCACGCCTACACCAAATACCGGGCCACCCTCCACCCCTTTCTCTGTCGCCTGCACCGCCCAGTCCCCCCCACACTTCACGCAGCTCAGGACTACCGCTGGCTGCCCTTGCACGATCTTGATGCCTTGGCCTTTTCCGCTGGGCATCGTCAAGTCATCAACCATCTGAAGAATGTTTCCTCTCTCATCTTGTTCCCGTAGCAGAGGAACAAAGAAACGCCATTCCGGTCATGTGGTTCATTTTCTGAAGTCGTAACTACTTGTAGTCCGTTTCATTAAAACCATTACCGTTCGCGGTGAGCTTGTCGAACCGTGATAGCCTGCCAATCCTGGCCTTCGACAGGCTCAGGCCGAACGGGAAAATGTAAATGTTTTCATGAAACGGACTACTAGGAGGAAGAGAAGGGGCCTTTCCGCCTGAGCAGTTATTTCAATTCTCCAACATACATGAAGTTATTGCCACTAGAAGAAGACAACAGAATGGTTTCGCGCGGAGACGCGCAGACGCCGAGAAAGACAAAAAATCTCTGCGCCTTTGCGCCTCTGCGCGAGATCAGCCCGACCTCCGCAAAGGGGTCTTGGTCATTGGGTGGCGTTATCGCCCCTGTCTGCCAGGCCAGGGGTTATGCAAGCAATATCAGATTGACAATTGTCCCCATAACAGGGTACACGGCATAAAGGACAACGGTGGTATCGGGACCATCGTAACAGTATTTTTTAATCTACTTCAAAAGGAGAAGGCATGAAAGTTCGAGGCGTGATGATTTTCGGCATGCTGCTGGTGGCAACCACGGCGATGGCGGCGGAAAAAATGGAGTTGAAAACCGACAAAGACAAGGTGAGTTATGCGATCGGGATGGATATGGCCGGTAGCCTCAAGAAAAATGAGATCGTTGTCGATCCGGATATCTTGGGGAAGGCGATCAAGGACGTGATGACCGATCAAAAACCTCTCATGACCGCGGAGGAAGTCAAGACGGCGCTTACCTCCCTGCAGAAAGAGATGCAGGAGAAGCAGCAAACAAAGATGAAGGTTCAAGAAGAAAAGAACAAGAAAGACGGTGAGGCCTTCTTGACCGAGAACAAAAAAAAGGAGGGAGTGAAGACCCTCGCCAGCGGATTGCAGTATCAGGTTATCAAAGAGGGAAAGGGCAAATCGCCTAAAGAGACGGATACCGTTTCCGTCCAGTACAAAGGGACGCTTCTTGACGGCACCGAGTTTGACAGCTCCTATAAGCGTGGTGAAGCAGCAACCTTCCCCGTTAATGGTGTGATCAAAGGCTGGACCGAGGCGCTGCAATTGATGAAGGAAGGCGACAAATGGAAGCTCTTCATCCCCGCCAATCTTGCCTATGGCGAGACTGGCACCCCAGGCGGCCCCGTCGGACCCAATGCGACTTTGATCTTTGAAGTGGAACTGGTATCTGTGGCGGCGCCGGCGCCGGCTCCAGCGAAATAAAGCAAAGATGGTAACTCCCCAGCCTGTTCACAACCACCTAAGGGACATGGAATTTATTAATGTACCGTTTACCTTTGTCGTCATACCAGCATGCTTTTAGCTGGTATCCAGCTCAGAACCTGGATTCCGGCTAAAAGCATAGGATGACGAGACTTCGATATATAATAAAACGGGAGGCTCTTGCAAAAATACCACATTGTGGTTCGACAAGCTCACCACGAACGGAAATCACGAATAAATTAAGCGGCATCCCGTTCACCCTGAGCTTGTCGAAGGGTGTTTAGAGGAGTTTTGCAAGAACCCCCGCGGTATTTTAGTATTTTCTAAGTCCCTTAAGTAGCAGAGGCTGGGAAGAGTGGAAAAAAGCGTCGCGTATCCACCAGTAGTTCGGTGGATACGCGACGCTTGCATGGCCTGTATGGATTCCTGCGTCAAAATTTGGCCTCAGCGGGTAATTTCCAGTTTCCTCCCCAACATCAGCTGGGACTGAACTGAGCCCCTTCTTGCTTGCCTTCCCCCCCGTCTCCGTTGTGCCATTGGTTACATAGACGAGGCTTACGCCCTTGTTGCGCCTTGAAGACGGCAGGGATCCGGCGTAAGCCGTTGTCACAAAACAGCATCTTCATCTGGATGGTTAGAACGGCATCCCCCACAAGGGGGGACTGAACAGAGTAAGGAGCTGTACAAAAATCAGTCAGAAAAGAAGATGGTATTTTGTAGCAGCTCCTAATCATCGGCCAATAGTTTCAGAGCGACTTCCTAAACCCCTATCCGGCTATCAACCTTGTTATGAATTTTCATTTGAAGCTACGCCATAAATTTGTCATCGTCTTTGCGCCGTTGCTTCTGATTATCTTTGTGTTTGGGATTTTTGGAATTAGGACCTTTTTTTCTATCAACCAGATTTTTTTGAATTTGAGGCAGAATATTGCCCCCAGCGCCTTTGCCATGATGGAGTTCAAAGAGGTCTTGAGCTCCTTGGATGCGGCAACAAATGCGAGGGTGAATAATAGAGAAGAAATTGAGGGGCAAATTACGCGGCTGAAGAATTTAGTCAAGAAATATCTGCCAATTGATGAGCAGAGCGACGGCTCGACCCAAAAGGCGGAAGAGGATATGCGACTTCGTGCCTTTCGAGTTATGTGCCTTGCCCGCTACATCCTGAACTTGACGGAAAATAACTGGCAGGAAGGAGAAATCACACGGCTGCATGCCAGCATTCATCAGGAGCAGGTAGAACTCGGCTTGATATTGGACAGAAAATTATCCAGCCACTTTCAGGAGTTGTCGACATCCGAAAAAAGCATTTCTGAAAAATATCGCCTCGGTGTTTACATTATCTGGTGCGCTATTGCTGTCGGCATATTTGCAGCGCTCTTTATGGTTATTTACATGGTACGGACGGTGTTGACCCCGATAAAAATGCTTCAGGAAGGCGCAAAGCAGATCGGCAACGGCAACCTTGATTACAGCATTGTTTTGAAGACTGGCGACGAGCTTGAGGAACTGGCCGAAGAGTTTAAGGCCATGGCCAATAAACTCTCGGAGTCGTATTCTCAACTCGACAGGAAGGTGTTGGTCAGGACGCAGGAGTTATCTTTGGCCAATAGTGACTTAAAAAAAGAGATCGGCGAGCGGATCCAAGCGGAAGAAGAACAGAAAAAGGCCGAAGCGCAGGTGCATAGCCTGACCCAGGAATTGATCAACGTCCAAGAAAACGAGAGGAAACGGATTGCCCTGGATTTGCACGATAATGTTGCTCAGGAGCTTTCCGCCCTGAAGGTGATGAGCGAGACACTGTGTGCCGATCAGTCGATGGATCAGGCCCAGCTGCAGAGACAAATGCGCGAATGGACAAAAGTGCTGAATCAGTGTGTCGGCACGATCCGAGAACTCTCCTACAATTTGATGCCGCCCGGCCTCGAACACCTGGGCATAAAAAGCGCCCTGTCGTGTTATTGCCGTGAATTTTCCCAAAAAAACGGGATGCCAATTGAATTTACCACCGCCGGAATGGATCGGTTGTCTCTGTCACTTGACTATGATATTGCAATCAATATCTATCGTCTGGTACAAGAAGCATTAAACAATATAAAGAAACATGCCAGCGCCAGTCACGCCAGGGTCAGACTGGTAGCCTCCGGGTCAAAGCTAATGCTCCAGATCGAGGATGACGGGAAAGGCTGTGATCTTGACACGGCTCGTCAGATGGCCTTCAGCGCGAAACGCCTTGGTATGCTTGGGATGCAGGAGAGGGTAAAATTTTTGGATGGTTCGCTAAAAATCACTTCACGTCCGGATGAGGGTATGAAGATTTTCATTGAAATTCCTTGGGAGAAGACAAATGCCAGTGAAGAAAACGATACTCCTGATTGATGACCACCCCCTTTTCAGGGAGAGTTCAAAACGACTGATCGGCCGGTCTCAGGCCTTTGAAGTTGTGGGAGAGGCGGGAGATTCCCGCGAGGGAGAACAGATGGCCATGGGGTTGAAGCCTGATCTGGCGATTGTCGATCTTTCTCTGCCTGATAAGAGCGGCATTCAGCTGACGCGTATCCTGACCACTGCCCTGCCTGAGATCAAGGTCGTTATTGTCAGTATGCACTCCAAAATAGATTATGTTGTCAGTGCCTTACGGGCCGGCGCGCTTGGTTACGTCGTCAAGGATTCGGTATCGCAGTCCTTGCTCGATTGCCTTGAGGCGGCACTGAAAGGAGACTACTATCTCGATCCTTCCTTGACCAAGGAGATTGCCCTGAAACTCATTGAGCCCACCGACCAAGGGAGCAGCGCCGATTTGACCTATGGCGCCCTAAGTCATAGGGAACAGGAGATTTTGCGTCTAGTGGCCCAGGGTGTCCCGACCAAAGAGATCGCCGAGAAACTTTTCATTACCGCAAAGACGGTTGAGAATCATCGCTGCAATATCAGGACCAAGCTTGATTTGCACAACACCGCCGACCTGGTTCGGTACGCAACAAAGATGGGACTGGTCGGGGATTCCCTCTAATCGCCAGGACAGAAAGGTCGCCCTCCCCAGGTTTTCCGTAAATGTGCCGCATCACTGCCGCGTAGTTACATCTCAGAGATTGAGTCACGTCCGTTGTTTCTATTGAACGATTACGGCTACCGTTTGTTTGTCGGGCTATCGGCGTTGCCTGCGGTGCTTCCTGATCAGTTCGACGAACAGTTTGGCCCATTCCGGGGTGGCAAGGGCGTGGATGTGGGTGTAGAGGGCCAGGACGTTTTTGTAAACCAGGCCGTCGCCGCCAGCGGCAAAGCCAGTGCCACGCTGCATGGTGAAGGCAAGGCTCTTCTCGTTATCCTGCCAATCAACCACTTTGCTGTAACGGAACTCATGGCCCTTGATCTCCGTGCCGGCGGGATAGACCGGGTTCCCTTCGTTGGCGGTGAGGATGGTGTAGCCATGGGCCTGGGGGCGTTTTTCCATGCGGAAGGTAACCGGGAAGATGTCTGCCAGCGGGTAGGAGACGCCCGCGACCTCCATGGCCCGCCCCAGGTAGAGGAGCCCGCCACACTCCGCGTAGACCGGCAGGCCCTGGTCGATTTTTTGCTTCAGTGATTGCCGGAAGGAGGTGTTGGCGGAGAGGGCCTGGACGCTGTTTTCCGGAAAGCCGCCGCCGATGTAAAGGCCGTCCATTTCGGGCAGTTCCCAGGCGGTGAGGGCGTTAACCTCAATTAGGCTGGCGCCGCACAACTCTAAGGCCCGCAGGTTTTCCGGGTAATAAAATTGGAAGGCGGCGTCCTTGATGACGCCGATCCTGACGGTGCTGGCCGTGGGGTTTTGCCACTGGCTGTAGATATCGCGTTTAGGAGGCAGGGCGACGGGAGCGGCTTGAGCGAGTACTGCCGAAAGATCGGTGTTGCTCGCGATCATTTGCGCGAGCGACTTGACTGCGGCTTCCGCGCCGTCAAATTCCGGGCAGGGGGTGATACCGATGTGGCGCTGGGGGAAAATGTCATGACGCAACCGCGGGATGGCACCCAAAACCTTGATGTCGGTATATTGTTCAACGGCTTGGCGGATGATGCTCTGGTGGCGGCTTGAGCCGATGCGGTTCAAGATTACGCCGCTAATGGCAATCCCTTTGCCCATCTGCTGGCAGCCCAGGAGGAGGGCGGCGACGGTGCGGGTGGTCTTGGTGCAGTCCACCACCAGGATGACCGGGAGATTGAGGATGGCGGCCAGTTCGGCGGTACTGTAAGCCCCTGCGGCATTGACGCCGTCGAAGAGACCGCGATTGCCCTCGACCAAGGCCAGTTCGGCGCCACTGGCGTGTTGAGCAAGCGAGTGGCGGATGGTCAGGCCGTCCATCAGGTAGGGGTCTAGATTGTGGCAAGGGTGGCCGGCGGCCAGTTGCAGCCAACCGGCATCGATATAATCAGGGCCTTTTTTAAACGGGGCAATTGTGGTGCCTTGGGCGGTCAGGGCGGCGGTGAGACCAACAGCGATCACGCTCTTGCCGGAGCCGCCGCAGAGGCCGGCAATGACGAGTCCTTGGGTTTGGTGTGGGATTGAATCTGTCATGCACCAAAACTAAACCGCCTTTGACAAGCCGTCAACCGAAAGATCACATCAACCCTTGCAAATTTGTCCCGACGTGATTACTTAATCGAAACGTTTTTGTGACTGCCCAGCAGCACCACATCTGCTTTGGCATACTCCTGTCCCCCATAAAAATTCAATAAGGATACCGATAATGGCCGAAGCACCGAAAGTCGAAAATCTTGCCACAGTGATTGCCGAATTGGAACAGAAATGCGTTGAGATGCCAGATAATTTTATCGCCCATCACCACCTGGGATTGGTGTACCGGAAGGCTGGCCGTCATCAGGATGCAATTCGGGAAATTAAGCGCTCCATAGAGCTTGACGATAATTCTGCCGAACCCTATGTCAATCTTGGTGGGATCTATTTCGAGCTGGGGGATTTAGACCAGGCCATGGCGGCCAACAAGAAGGCCTTGACGCTCATGGTCAAACCGGCCCAGGCCCATGTCAATATCGGTCTCATCCATCAGCAGCGCGGCGAGGTGGGGCAAGCCATTGATTCCTATACCAAGGCCGTCACGCATGATCCGGAGTTCACTCTCGGCTGGGTCAACCTGGCCACGGCCCAGGTCATGGCCGATGATTATGCGGCGGCGGAAACTGCGGCACGCAAGGCCACCGAGCTGGATCCTTCGCTTGGTATGGCTTGGAACAACTTGGCGGTGGCCCTTTTCTACAAGGGAGACTACCAAGGCGCTAAGTCCGCCATGGATACCGCGCTTAAAACAGGCTATGCGGTTGACCCGCGCTTTGTCGAGGCCGTGAAGGGCGCGCTGTAAGCATGGCCAAGAAAACCTGTATTCCAGTCAAGCCGTGGTGCCCGTTCTGCGGACAAAATGTGGCGTCCCCGCAGGCCCCTGTCCAGCGAAAGATGAATGAATTCACCATGGGTGAATGCCAATGCGGCGCGGTCTATGTCTGTGACGCGACCGGACACAATTTGGGCTCGGCCATGGTGGAGTGCCTGGTCCACGCCAGTCATGACAATTGGGAATTGGCCTGGGATCTGACTCCCGAGGAAGATTACCTTACCGATCAGATCGACAATTATGATGAAGTCACCCATCAGGTAATTGAAACCAGAAACCTTGATGGCCGCGCCGTGCGAGGGGTCTTGTATTTTGTGCGGTTGAATCAGGAGTTCGCGCAAATGCCTTCTCAGCAGGGTGTGCAAGGGGACTCGGAACAATCGCAGCCAGTTGTCCGACCGCCCATGGAACCGATCCGCGACCCGAAGCGGATCAAAAAAAAGGTGAATAAAGATGCAGTGCAGGTCTTGGCCGACAGCAGTGATATCGACCAGCTTGTCGATCTCCTCTTTGACGACGCCAAGACCATACGTTATCTGCAGCGGTTGCTGTATGACCCGGAACCGGATAAGCGTTGGCACTATGCCTATATCATGGGCAAGGTCTGCGCTCGTTACGCCTCGCAAAAACCAGGCGCGGTGAGTGATCTTCTCCATCGGCTCTTTGAGGCTTGCTCCGATTCCGCCGCCACCCATTGGGGGTTGATCGAAACCGTTGGCTCCATCATTGCCGGACGACCTGATATCTTTGGCGCATTTGCCGCCCATCTCTTGATGTATCGCAATATGCCGACCACTCGGGTGCAAACCCTGTGGGCACTGGCGGAAATTGCCAAAGTCAGGCCTGATATTATCCGAGGAACCCCGTTTTATAGCCTTTTCCCGATGCTTGGCCACCCCGATCCCCTTACCCGGGGCCATGCCGTCCTCTTGTTTGGCCTGATTAAGGCCACTGAGGTCAAGAGCCAGATTGAAGCCCTGCTAAGCGATACGGCGATGCTTACCCTTTATAGCGAGGGGAAACCACAGCAAACGACTGTCGCCGCTTTAGCTAAGCAGGCGCTGGAGCGAGTGGCCGCGTAAAGCGCACATTATAATTCTAACAGGAGTGGTAGTGATGAAACAGGAAGAGAAGCAAAAATCCCAAGCCCAACAGGATTATGAAATGGGCCAGGAACATTTGAAAAAAAAGGATTTGACTCAGGCTGCCGCCGCCTTTCACAACGCCTTGCTCGGATTTGAACAGGATGGCGATGAAAACAGGATGGCGAATGCGTTTGATAAATTGGGCGATATCTGTGTGGAAAAAAAGGAGTTCGAAAAGGCGATCGACAATTTTGACAAGGCCTACGCCATCTGCAAGCGTCATGAAGACCGCTTCAGTCTTTTCTCGTTGGAGCGCAAAGTTGCACGTGTTTATGACGAATCAGGCGATTATGCCAAGGCAATTGAGGCCTACGTTGACATTGTCGATGAATTCAATGCCCTGCGCGATCCGCGAGGGGCGGTGGAGACCTTGGAGACCTTGGCTGAGGTCTATCTAAAGTTAGCGGAGAAGGCCAAGGCTGCTGACTGCTATCGCACCATAGCCTCGATTCATAAGCATTATCGGCATAATAATTTTTGTGCGAGTTATATGGAAAAGGCTGCGGCCACTGAGGAATAATACTAGCGACACGGTCTAGCTTTTGTCTCGCCAGTACGCAATTGCTTTGAGTCGGCAAAAAAAAAGCAGGGGAATCAATCCTCTGCTTTTTTTTTGCCAACGTTACTTAATTACATACTAATCGTTTTTGGTCTCTTCACTCTTTTCTCTGGTCTCTTCATTCTTGGCGCGGCCTTTGGCTGCGTACATGGTGGTGCTTCCAGAAGACCAGAAATCCATCTTACCTTCCTTGACCAACTCGTTGGCGGCATTTTTTACTTCCCGCGGTTTGGAGTCAGGATCACACTCGTAAAAATCCTTGATGTACAATTGACCCTTGACGGCTGTTTGTGACTTATGCAATATCGCCGCTTTCAGTTCTTCTTTGCTCATAGCCATGATTAGATCCTCATTTACGTATGAATAAAGGTAAAATAAATTCGGTAACGATGGCAGTTATCTGACTGCCATCGTTACGTAATCGAATCAATTTTTACTTGATATGGCTGGTGAATTTGAACTGGGTGGTGGTTCTCCATGTATTATAAGCGAGACGGTAATCGTCGACGCTCTTAATGGTAAATGGAATATCACACTTTTCAAAGAATTTTTCCCAGCCGATTCTCTCGGCCCATTCGCCAACACGCTCGTACTTCTGCGCATCCTTGCAGTACACATCAACGATCTTTTTGACGACTTTGGTCACTTCCGGCCAACGAGGAGTGTTGTTGGGGAGGAAGGGGACAACCAGCTTGGAGAACTTCGGAGCTGACTTGGAGTTTGAAACCTTACCACCCACCAGTATGGCGATACCGTCACCATCCGGATCGGCCAGCGGCATGGCTGGACACATGGTGTAACAGTTACCGCAGAACATGCACTTGGCGGCATTGACGACAACTGATTTCACTTCCTCGCCTTTCTCGTTGGTAGCCTTGGCTGGTTTGATGGCGCCCAGCGGACAGGCGGAAATGGCCAAAGGCAATTCGCAGAGACCGGTGATGGCGTCATGATCGACCATCGGTGGTTTACGGTGAACGCCGAGGACAGCGATGTCTGATGCATGTACGGCGCCGCACATGTTGAGGCAGCAAGCGAGCGCGATACGGAGCTGGGCAGGCAACTTCATGGAGGTGAAGTAGTCAAACACCTCATCCATGATCGCCTTGACCACACCAGAGGCATCGGTCGCCGGGGTGTGGCAATGAACCCAACCCTGGGTGTGAACGATGTTGGTGATGGAGGCGCCGGTGCCGCCCATTGGGAAGCGTCCGCCGCGCTTGGCGCTGGCGAGATCGTCCAACAGAGGCTGGAGCTTGGCCTTGGAATCAACCATGAACTCAACATTGTTCCTGGTGGTGAAACGAAGATGGCCATCGCAATGCGCATCGGCGATGTCGCACATCTCGCGGATCAGCTCAATGCTGATCAGACGGGCGGAAGCGCAACGCACGGTGTAACATTCGGCGCCGCTCTCGCTGACATGCACCAGAACGCCCGGTTGCACGATCTCGTGATAGAGCCATTTGCCAAAATTGGCCTTACAGACTGGCGGCATAAGTTCGTCGTAGTGTGGCGGACCGATGTCGGTAATTCTATCTTTCATCGGGTTCGCTGGATCGTAAGCCATATTAGTACCTCCTGATAATATATAATTTAATTATTCTAATGATATTGATCGATTGATCACTGTTTATGACGCTTACGGAACTCGCGAACGTCACGATCAAAACCGCCTTCAACCTCTTCGGATTCCCAGAATACGTATGGGTTTGAGCGAGGCTCTCTGATGTGCTGCGGAATCGGCTCGATGTTCATGACCTTCAGGAACGTCGGCAGGCCGACGCGCTGAATGGATTCACCGATACGCTCGCGGTTCTTGCCTGCTTCCATCCACCAATCCCACAGACCTTCGATGAAATTGACCAGATCTTCATAGTCGTTTTCAGCGCTTATTTCCATGAACGGGACGATCATGGTGGCGAACTGAGCGCCATCCAGGATCGGGGCCTTGGCGCCGACCAGGACGGTTGCGCCTTGCTTAGCACCAGGTCTCAGAGCGCGCGGCATAACGTTGATGCAATGCATGCAACGGGTGCACTCGGCGTTGTCGATCTTCAAGGTGTCGCCAGCCATGCCCATGCACTTGGTCGGGCAGAGGTTGATGACTTCCTTGTTGATGTCAAACTTGCCCCAGTCCTTGCCAGCATGCGCGCCAGCGTTGGCCTTGTACTCGCCGCTGACGTACTTCTTGACAGCCGCTTGATCGATGCGGATATCATCTCTCCAAGTACCGATGACGGAGAGGTCGGAACGGGCGATTGATGCTACGCAGTCGTTCGGACAACCGGAGAATTTGAATTTGAATTTGTACGGGAAGGCAGGACGATGGATTTCGTCCTGATACTTCATGGTCATCGCATAGCAGGTTGCTTGGGTGTCATAGCAGGACCATTCGCAACGTGACTTGCCCAGGCAGCAGGAGGGGGTCCGCAGGTTGGAGCCGGAGCCGCCCAGATCCTGATTCAGATCGTGGGTCAGTTCATAAAACAGGGGCTCCAGGTTGGGGGTGGTGGTGCCGAGAAGAACCAGGTCGCCGGTTGAACCATGCATATTGGTCATGCCTGAACCGTACTTCTGCCACAGGTCGCAGATAGCGCGCAGCTTCTTGGATGTGTAGTACATCCCGGAAGGCTGGTTCAAGCGGACTGTGTGAAAGTGAGCGACGCCGGGGAATCTGTCCGGGACGTCAGAATAACGGCCAACGATACCGCCGCCGTAACCGAAGACGCCGACGATGCCGCCGTGCTTCCAGTGGGTGATTTTGTCTTTGAACGATAACTCTAACTGGCCAAGAATGTCCCAACATTCCGGCTTAGTCGCGGCCTGGCGTTTGATGTCTGTGACAAAACTCGGCCATGGTCCTTTCTCGAGTTCGTCCAACAAGGGCGTATCATGCT
>Ga0334722_10005738_pt1 | contig 12438 bp, 9 predicted proteins | sample C3_bottom_MG_FD_207210 | JGI IMG/M metagenome (GOLD analysis project Ga0334722, IMG submission 207210) | Sediment microbial communities from Yellowstone Lake, YNP, Wyoming, USA - C3_bottom | ecosystem: Environmental > Aquatic > Freshwater > Lake > Sediment | place: USA: Wyoming | collected...
AATTTACCCTGTCAGTCTTCTCCTCAAGGCTCTTGTCTGTGAACATATCAAGCGGGAAACGGACATTTCGTTCAACAGTCAGGGAATCAAAAAGCGCACTACCCTGGAAAAGCATTCCAATTTCACTCCGGATCTTCTTTTTCTCTTCAAAAGCAAGCTCATTGAAAAGGGTGTCATCATACCAGATTTCTCCCTTGTCAATATTATGCAGGCCAACAATCGATTTCAGAAGCACTGTCTTACCTGATCCGCTCTGACCTATTATAAGATTAGTTTTCCCGGATTCAAAGTCTACATTAATGTCAATGAGTACACTCTTGTCATGAAATGATTTATACAGATTTTTGACGCTTATCATGTTAAGAGGAGTTGAGTAAGGATAACATTGAACAGCAGTATAAGAACACTGCTGTAAACAACTGCCTTGGTACTTGATCTTCCCACTTCAAGAGTACCACCGGAAACATAATAACCCTGGAATGAGGAAACACTTGTTATAATAAATGCAAAGAATTCTGTCTTTATTAAGGAGTAGGTAATGTAATATGGGATGAAAGCATACTGTATCCCGTAAATAAAGTTTTCGGAAGTTGTTACACCTGAAAGAACTCCTGCTGTCCAGCCTCCAAAAATACCGACACATATTGACAACATTGTCAGGAAAGGATTGAAAAGGAGGGTAGCTATTATTTTAGGAAGAACAAGGTATGATGCTGAATTTATTCCCATGATTTCAAGAGCATCAATCTGTTCTGTCACTCTCATGGTTCCGATTTCGGAAGCAATATTTGAACCCATTTTGCCTGCGAGTATCAGGGCTGCTACAGTAGAAGAGAATTCCAGTATTATTGAGTCGCGGCAACCTAATCCTATCAGGTATTTGGGATAAATTGGATTTTCAGTATTATATGCTGTCTGCAGAGTTACGACAGCTCCCATGAAAAAAGAGACAATTGAAATGATACCTATTGAAGTAAGGCCCAGGGAGACAAATTCATGCATTGTCTGCTTAAAATATACTGAGCCTTTCTCAGGTTTTGAGAAGACTTTTTTCAGGAATAAAAAATAGAGGCCTACCTGGCTCAGAAAACTTATCATTTCAAATTATTCTGACGTTCAAAATTAGTAATATTTGACCGATTTACCTTATACTGAAATTTGAAATGTTCCGGCATTATTATTAATTATATCTTTGCACTAAACGCGGAAAAACGTCTTTTATGAACAACAGGTATGTAATTATAATGGCCGGTGGTGTTGGAAGTCGTTTCTGGCCATTGAGCAGGCACAATATGGCAAAACAGTTCCTTGATATTCTTGGGACGGGGGAAACTCTTATTCAGCAGACATTCAGTAGGTTTAAAGGTATTTGTCCTGAAGAGAACATCTTTATTGTTACAAGCGCGGAACAGAGATCATTGGTCTTCGATCAGCTAAAGATAGATCCTTCCAGAGTACTGGGTGAACCTTTTCGCCGCAACACCGCGCCATGTCTTGCATACGGAACATTCAGAATTGTTAAGGATAATCCTGATGCTGTAATTGCAGTGACTCCGGCCGATCATCTTATTGTAAAGGAAGACAAGTTTCGCGAAGAGATTGAAAGATGTTTTGACTTCGCTCAGAATCATGATTCCCTGGTGACACTCGGAATTAAACCCGACAGACCGGAAACAGGATATGGATATATCCAGGCAGATCAGAAAAAGCCGGTTAAAGGATTTGACCGCTTGCTTAAGGTGAAGACCTTTACGGAAAAACCCGACCTGGATCTGGCCAAGGTATTCCTCGAAAGCGGAGATTTTTTCTGGAACTCAGGGATATTTATCTGGAATGCCAGAACAATCCTGGCTGCCTTTGAAAAACATATGCCCGAGACCTATTCAGTTTTTGATGAGGGAAGAGAATTCTTTGGAACAAAACAGGAAAAGAGTTTCATTGGTAAAGCCTATGCAGAATGCCGCAGTATTTCAATCGACTACGGGATAATGGAAAAGGCTGATAACGTCTATGTGATGTGTACTGATATAGGATGGTCGGACCTGGGAACATGGGGATCTTTATATGAACATTCTTCGCTGGATAAAAAAGGAAATACTGTTATATCAGGAGATGTCTTATCGTATGATAATAAGGGAAGTATTTTTAGTATTTCTCCCGGGAAAGTAGCCGTCATACAGGGGCTAAAAGACTACATAGTAGTTGATTCTGGTGATGCATTACTTATTGTCAGGAAAGAGGAAGAGCAGAATATAAAAAAGTATCTTGAGGACATAAAGAAAACAAAGAAAGAAAAATTCCTGTAGGATAAACCTGAAACAATAAAGATATAATATAAAAAAAAGGGCTTCTCAAAAGCCCTTTTTTAATGCTGTATTTTAATATTCCCAAAGATCGTGTTCAAAATTAAAAAGCTCGGTTTTGATCCGTTCAGCTTCAAAGAGTGTATATTTTCCTGTCTGGTAATCCTGAATATACCTGTCGTTGTAAACATTTGATTCCCCTATTATGACGCTTCCGAATTTGCGCTGCATGAACAGATCATCGTATGAAATCCTCTGGGCATCATTATTTGTAATAAAAACTTCCTGTTTTGCAAGAGCATCTCTGATGTCGTCATACTTGATCCAGCATAGAGGTCTTTTTGTAATCCTTCCCAGCTGTTCATCGAAACCCATATAGATTGGTTGAATTGCAATAATCCTTACATCAAGCTTACCAAGTTTTTTATCAAAGAACCACTCTTCGTATATTGTGAGCTGTTTAACTTCCGAAGATTTTGCCTCTGTTTTAATCACCGTGTCCCTGGTTGCTCCCTGAGCGTTAATGGTGATGGAAGTAGTTTTCTCAACAGCTCCCATTTTTGTCTCAATATCAGCATAAGTGGTATTAACATTAATGCTAAGAGGATCATAAGCAGTTATTCTTCCGGATTTGATCTCAGTAAGAATTACATCAATAAAGCTCTTTCTTCCGTCATAAGTAGGTGTAGTAGGATAGTAAAGAGATTGATTAACCTTTTCGCGGAGATCAATTGTACGATAGTATCTCTTTGACCAAATCACATCGGCTTCCCTGAGATACGGGTAATCAATTTTCTTAGCTTCCGGAATTGATTTCTGGTATATATCACCGAAACTCTGTTCATTCTGCACATTCTGCACATTCTGTACATTCTGCGTATTCTGTGCATTCAGAATGCCGGAAAGAGAAACAGTGATTAATCCTAAAAGAAATTTCTTTATCATGATCGGAGAGTTGTTATTACGCTAATCTATTTTCAAAATAATGGGCGACAGTTCCTTTGTTTTACCATCAGGTCCTATTGCTTTAATATCTTTGATAATTAAGTTTTTACCTCTTGAAAGTCTGTTTATAAGGTCCTTCTGTTTAGCTGTAAGGTTACTGTTTGTGCTTGGTTCTTCGTAGTCATTACCCCTGTCGGAGAAAAGTACTGAGAAACCTGTAACCTGGTACTGAAGATCGAAGTCAAAGTCAGGCAGTATTGCAAAAACTCCCTGTTGTGCGGCTGCGATGGCCTTTGCAACAGTACCCGTACTTTTCTGAGCGAATATTGCAATTGGAGGAGGTATGTTTTTTACCCTGAATTCATACGGAGCGAACTGCATTGGTTTACCGCTCATATCAGCAGTAACTATAATCTGAACATTCTGTCCCTGAGCGGTTGGCCTTACAGCCCAGCTGCCCTTAAAATTCTCTCCTTTTGAGTTTTTAACCTTTTCGGTTGTAAAATTACCGTTCACAACTTTAATCTTGATTTTATCAGGACTTACACCAGGAACTGATACATCTATAGGGTTAGGTATACCGGCATACATTACGTTCATGGCAGTTGGAGAAACAATTACGTTAGGTTCACCAACTACATATGACGCATCGAACGGATATTCCTTAATACTCCCGTCAGGTGCTTTCAATGCGATTACACCTCCCCATTTTTTGGGTCCGACAGCAGATGCGCGTGCTTTATATATTCCTTTTCCGGCTTCATCTAGCGGTAGTTCAGAGCTGCCAACAGTGATCTTTGGCTGCTGAGTGGTATCAGTGGCAGAAATAAACACCTGCGCTTCATAGTCGCTTCCTAGTGTAACATAATTAGAGGAAGGTATAACTATAGGAATAAGTTTATTGAATTTGAATGATGAAGCATCAATTTGTGAATAAAGATAGTTAAGAACTTCAGTTTCAGCATTTCGTACAGCTACCTGGTATTCTGAAAGGATACAGATAACAGCAACAAGAGGCAAAGTATGGAAAGTGTAATTTGCCCATGGTGAAGGCTGGCCATCTTTGTCTTTTCCGTCTTTGGTATCGATCATGTTCTTCAGAGCCTCTTCTGCAGCGGGATTTTTACCTTCAAGAGTTCCGATAAGAAAATCACGATATTCATTCAGGATATTTTTAAGATCATATGCTTTACCGTTTTCATTTGCACCTATAAGAATTTCAGAAGGCACATTGTTATCATCAATCCTTTTAACTTCCTCAATAATTACTTCATTACCTTTAACAGCCATTGTTTCAGGACCTTCAGCTGTAGTTATGATTTCTACCTTAAGACCCTGGATAAAATTGAATGTCTCATCAGCCCTCTGTTTTACTTCATAGGCAGTTGTCTTCAATTTTCCTGCTTTCTGTGGATTTTCTGCAGCCGCTCTGTCAAAATCTTTATAAATCAGGTCATTTTTGACAACATAGTTTGAAACTGTCTGAGTAAGACCTTTATCAACCTTTTTAAATGCTTCAACGGCTTCCTTAGATACGTTAAGTGCAAGCATGGCGGTAAGAACCAGATACATCATACCGATCATCTTTTGCCGTGGAGATAGCTTCTCGTGACCCATTTTCTTGGAGGTTTAGTTAATTAAAAAGCAATGTTATTTAACATTCATTGCGGCAAGCATATTTCCATAGACATTATTCAATGCCGACAGGTTGTCGTTGAGCTTTGTTATCTGTTCGCGGTATTTCTTTGTATCACCAGCTGAATCGGTAAGATCTTTCATAAGGCCCTGGATTCCTTTATATAATGTTTCTGATTCCTTAAGATGTTCATCAGCACCTTTTTTCTGAAGTTCATACACTGCATTCAGAGCTGATAGGTTCTTATTAAGAGATTCAAGCTGCTGCTGATATGATTTTCCACCAACTTCAATGACTGAAAGTGAGTCAGCCATATTACGATATGTGGAACCTGTGTCATTTATAACTTTTGCAGTAGATTGATATGAGTCAGAGAGTTTTGACAATGAGTCAGTTGCTGTATTAATAGTATTTGCATATTTGGCAGATGCAGCAGAAACATCTCCCATAGCATTTATATTTGAGGTAGATTCACTCAGCTTCTTCATTCCTACTCCAAGTTTCTGGAACAGATCTGGTGAAATTTCAGCTTTTTCAAGCATCTCATCAAATTTTGCAAGAGCAACAGCTCCAGCGCCGCCTCCATAACCGCCGCCGCCACCAGTACCACCGCCAGCTGAAACGGCACCATGGTGCTTATCGCCGTGAGCATGTACTTCTCCAGTCTCATCTTCCGGAATTCCTGCAAGTTCAGGGTAGACAAGTGACCAGTCTATTTCCTCATGCAGAGGTTCGAATGCTGAGAAGAAAAAGATTACTGCTTCAGTGAGAAGACCCACAGTAAGCATCATACCTGCTAGTGGCCAGTGCTGTATTTTAAATAATGCACCGATAATAACCACGGAAGCTCCCAAACCGTAAAGTTTTGCGATGAAGTTTTTCCACCCGCTGCTTTGTACTAATTCTGCTAGGCTCATATTGTCTGATGATTTTAGGGTTATTTCAATATTTTAATTTACTCCGATATAAGATCTTACGTTACGGAATCCAACGTATGGTTTTGTGGAATCCTGATATTCATAGTCTCTTGAGCTGGTCTGGAGGAAATAAGCTATATCCTTCCATGAACCACCACGGATAACCTTTCTTTTCATTACAGGAGGATCCTGTGGTTTGGCATTATATTCATAATTGGGCTGAAGATCATGCTGGAAGATATATGCTGACGGGTGATAGGCGCAGCATGTCCATTCCGCAATGTTTCCGGCCATATCATACAAACCGTACTCGTTTGGTTCATATGAGCCAACTTTAGCTGCATAAACACTGCCATCATCGACATAATTACCTCTCAAAGGCTTGAAGTTGGCAAGAAAGCATCCTTTATAGTTACGGGTATAAGGACCGCCCCATGGGTACATTGAAAGATCGAGACCTCCTCTTGCTGCATATTCCCATTCTGTCTCGAGTGGCAGACGGTAATTGTGAACATCGGGTATTCCGTTTTTCCTCAAAGAATTATTCATATAATCTGTTCTCCAGATGCTGAAGGCTGTAGCCTGTACCCAGGTTACTCCTACAACCGGATAATCATCGTATGAAGGATGCCAGAAATAGAGAGATGCCTGCGGATCGTTGAATGAATAGGTGAAGTCCCTTATCCAGCAGAGTGTGTCGGGATATACATTGATGATATTGTGTTTGATAAAAGATGAGCGGTCTTTAATGTCGCTCTTTGTTCCGTCAAGGTTTGTAACCTGTCCTACATATTTACCGGATGTCTTTTCGAAATTGTCATAAACATAAGTTGATTTTGCAGCCTGCTGGTAATCTACCCAGTAGTATGAATAATTTAGTTTTCTGACATCAACCTCTTTTTTCCCGTTGAATCTCTCTTCTGGAGGATAGTACATTTCTTCTATCGTAGCTTTTGTTGTTTCTTCTTCAGGATCAATTTTCTCTTCCCAGTTGATAACGTTTGGCTCAATAACATTGCCATCAGCATCAACCATAAAATAATTTCTGTCTGCAATGCCTGCATTTCCCAGTTTGGTGCGCAGGATAGAATCGCGAACCCAATATACAAACTGACGATATTTATTGTTTGTTATTTCTGTCTGGTCCATCCAGAAAGCATCCACAGTAACTGACTTTGAAATAGCGTTTTGCGCAAAAACAGCATCCTGATCACTTGGTCCCATGATAAAGCTACCAGCAGGGATGAATGCCATTTCAAGCGGTTCAGGTTCAAAGAATTTTTTCCGCCCCAGTACGCCAGTCAGTTCTCCGGTATTCGACGAGCCGCAACCAGATAACAGAATTATTATGATTAGAGCAGATAAAGTTACCTTTTTCATATCACGAAAGTATTTTATAATGCAAGTAAGTTATTTTTTTTTAATAATCATAAAAATCTGATACTTTTATATTTCATCGGGCTTTTTCCAAGGTTCAGGTCAAAACAGTAATTAACCATGAACTCATGAGACCCGCTGCTGTTTTTACTCATGTCGGAAACCGTGAAATCATAAGCATATCCGAACCTAAGGCCATTATATAATTCAACTCCTATCATCCCAATAATCGCATCGCCGGCTCTGTATGAAACGCCTCCCCATAGTTTTTTATTGTATCGCAATAATGAGGAGATTGTAAACTGCACCATCTTCCCGTCGCTGAATGCAAATATTGATGGAATCAGTTCCAATGCAGGATTTCTCATTGGCAGTGTATAGCCTGCAGTAAAGTAGTAATGCCTGCTGACATAGGGAGTACCTTTTGTGTATTTGATTTTTGGCTGATTAAGGTGTGTAACCGACAGGCCTGCATAGTAATTATCGGCATCATAATACAATCCGAGTCCGGCATCGAATGCAACATAACTCTCCTTGTTTTCCGGGATAAGAGGATCTCCTGAAGCAGGAGTATGAATGTCACCCGACGGGATACTCCATTTCGGATCAAGCTTTTTGTTCAACATTCCCAGACTTAATCCAATGCCCAGCTTCCCTTTATTCAGATTTAGATGGTAAGAATAAGAACCTGAAAGATTTATGTCTTTATCGAATCCGATATTGTCACTTTCAACAAGAAGACCAGCACCGTTATTTCCATTGAAAAACGGTAAAGGTGAACTTATATTAAATATTGTTGTGGACGGAGCTCCGTCAAAACCTACCCATTGCTGCCTGTTAAGTGCTGTTGCACAGATCATTCCCGAAATACCTGATACGCCGGGATTATATGTCATCGTATTGAACATATAATGACTCACAACAGGGTCCTGCTGTGAAAATCCTTGTATTGCAAAGATTAGCAGAATAAATATGCCGAAGATTTTTTTCATCAATAATAAAATGGGTAATCTTCACATTGGTTGAACCAGTAAAATAAATAAAAATCCAGCTCGTAAACAAATTTCACCAAAATTATTTGATCAACTGTTATTCTGTTTTGACGAGGGAATCGGATATTTAGCACTAAACTTAAAAGCACTCCCAAAAGATATTTTTATCTGTCAGGATTTAAGTCGTTCAACTGCTCTGACCCACCTGTCAGGCACTTCATTCCTGTTGGCTCTGATATAATCATCATGTGAGCAGGCTATATATGTGTTCTGATCATTATCGTCCTGAATTTCCATCCACCACCTGTCGGTAAGATTACTCTTTACAAATATCAAGTCATCTTCAAGATCAGTAACTCTTACATGATACTTTGTAAACCGTCCTGCATTACCTAATCCGATAGAAGGAGTCTCATACTGTTTCTGCGCAAACCCTTCAAGAAAAAACCATATAATCTGTGCAGCCAGGGCTGACGTCTGATTCCTGGTATCCAGATCAGGATTGACCTCGAAAAGTCCAAAGATTTTCAGCTTATCTGAGATTCCTGAATACCTTGACAACAGACAAATCTCCTCACCATAGAAACCGTTCGGCGATGGGGATATTGTACCCGGAGCATCTGACTGTCTTACTGCGGAAATATCAAATACTGCAACATCCGAATCTCTTAACAGCGGTTCTGTCAGATAAATTGCCTGTCGTACATCACCTATCCTGATAAGTTCGGACCTTTTTTTAAGGAACCTGTTAATTACTTGCTGATCATTCAGATATGTCTGGTATCCGATATTGATATAATGACTGAAAGTTCCCTTATGATTATTTACAAGAGCATTAAGGTAGTTATTGGAATCAATATCCCTTTTTTCATTACAATAATCAATACGTGAATCGACTGCAGTAAGGGTGTAATTTATTTTGCCTGATGACAGAGCTTTATCGAGGGCAGTGATTACAGCGCTGCTGCCACCTGTTATCACAGGGAAGACATTTTCCTCAAGAAGGCAGATGATTATATCAGTAAGCCCGGCTACTGTATCGTTGAAACTGGTTCCCTGCTTCATGTTACCCAGGTCAATTATTCTGGTTTTTCCCGGGATCTTTGCCAGTTTGTACAGTTGTGACCGTATAGCATCGGGTCCTTTTACCGAACCCGGATTAGGAGAATTACGACCTTCCGGAACTCCGATAAGGGCTATCTTATATTTCCCGATATCTTTAACCGGATTATTCTCTGTATGAATTGTTATTGTATGAGGAAATACTGCCTGTCCGGTCAGATGTTCAAAATCAGGTCGTTCAATGGAAACAGGATTGAAATAGTCATTCAGATCTACCATAATCTAATCAGGAGCTTTTTTTCGATTTATCGCTGCTTTCAATGATCCGGACACACTCTTCCCTGGTCAGCTTTTCCGTATCAGTTCCTTTCGGGAGCCTGTAATTCTGCTTGTCTTTTGAAAGATATGGGCCATATCTGCCATTAAGCAGCATAATATCTCCAAAGTCTTTCATAACCTTCTTCTTGTCACTCTCATTTTTTTCATTAATAACCTCAAGAGCCCTTTCCATTGTTATTGTATGAGGATCATCCACACCTTTCTTCAGGGAGAAGAATTTTCCGTTGAAACGTACAAATGGACCGAATCTGCCGACTCCCACAACAATTTCTGTTCCTTCATGATTTCCGAGAGACCTGGGGAGCCTGAAAAGATTCAGGGCTTCTTCGAGAGTTATTGTTTCCAGGAGTTGATTTTTTGAAAGGCTTGCATACCTCGGTTTTTCTTCGTTTCCTGAATCTCCTATCTGAGCTATCGGGCCAAATCTTCCCATTCTTACTGTAACTGGTTCACCTGTTTCGGGATGGTTACCGAGAACTCTTACCCCGGTTTTTCGCTCTTTCTTTTCTAAAGTGTTTGTAACAGTTTTATGGAATGGTTTATAGAATTTGTCTAACATACCAGTCCATTTGAGGTTACCTTCCGCGATTTCATCGAACTGTTCCTCAACCTCGGCAGTAAAGTGGTAATCGACTATTTCGGAAAAGTTCTCGATGAGAAAATCATTTACAATCATTCCTATGTCCTGTGGAAATAATTTGGACTTTTCCTTTCCGGCAATTTCAGATTTTGTGGAGCTGGAAATTCTGCCTTTTGAAAGGGATATAATTTTAATATTGCGTTTCTCACCCGGTCTGTCTTCCCGCGATACATATCCACGGTTCTGGATAGTGGAAATTGTAGGGGCATATGTCGAAGGACGGCCGATTCCAAGTTCTTCGAGTTTTTTAACAAGACTCGCTTCAGTGTATCTTGGAGGCGGAGTTGTAAATCTCTGGGTTGCAGTTATACTATCATATATTAAAGGCATTCCTTTTTTAACAGGAGGAATTACATAACGTTCTTCATCACTGTTTTCACTATCGGATGATTCAGTATAGACCTTAAGGAAACCATCAAATTTCACTACCTCGCCATTTGCCTGAAACATTACAGGTGAGTTACTCATGTTTATTGCAATTGAAGTTTTTTCAATTTCTGCGTCCGACATTTGTGAAGCTACCGTTCTTTTCCAGATAAGCTCATACAGCTTTTTCTCATTGACAGTACCTGATGTGACTGGATTGTCAAGGTATGCGGGTCTGATAGCTTCATGTGCTTCCTGTGCTCCTTTTGACTTTGTCTTAAACTGCCGTGTCTTGGAATATTTTTCACCAAATTCACTTACTATCATTTCCCTTGCTTTAACGAGCGCAAGTTTGGAGAGGTTGGTTGAATCGGTTCTCATGTAAGTGATTCTTCCAGCTTCGTACAGTTTCTGGGCGACAGCCATTGTCTGGGCAACAGAGAACCCAAGTTTTCTGTATGCTTCCTGTTGAAGTGTTGAAGTAGTGAATGGAGGTGCAGGCGATCTTGTGCCCGGTTTTACAGTTATATTCCCGACTGAAAAAGCAGAATCCTTGCAAAGTTCCACGAACTTCATTGCTTCTTTTTCATCGCCAAAACGCTTTGAAGCTTCCGCTTTAATTATTGCATTATCATTTCCCCCTGAATTTATTTCAAATATTGCTGTAACCCTGAATGATGATTCTGATTCAAAAGAGATTATCTCCCTTTCTCTTTCCACTATCAACCGGACCGCAACAGACTGAACTCTTCCGGCAGAAAGAGATGGCTGAACTTTTTTCCAGAGCACCGGTGATATCTCAAAACCTACGATCCTGTCGAGTATGCGTCTTGCCTGTTGCGAATTGACAAGATTCATGTCAACCAGCCTTGGATTCTGGATTGCATCGGCGATTGCATCTTTTGTTATCTCATGGAATACGATTCTTTTAGTAGTTTTAAGATCAAGATTCAGCACATTTGCAAGATGCCAGGCGATAGCTTCTCCTTCACGGTCTTCATCAGATGCTATCCAGATATTTTTAGATTCGGCGGCTGCCTTTTTTAATTCGCTGACAACTTTGGACTTATCTTTTGGGACCTCATAGTTAGGAGTAAAGTTGTTCTCTATATCAATTCCCAGATTCTTTTTTGCAAGATCTCTGATATGCCCGAAACTTGATACTACGTGGAAATCTTTTCCAAGAAACTTTTCAATAGTTTTCGCTTTAGCCGGCGACTCAACAATAACAAGATTTTCGATCATTTCAAGGTGAGATTAATTCTTATAAAAACAGGACAAAGTAAATCAATTAGGTGGCAATCTTCAAAATAAACCTTTAAGATTCTTTATTATTTACTATTTTTGGCGCAAACTTCAGGTGTAGATGAAACGCTTCTCAGATAACACAAAATATCTCATTTGGTTCTGGACCTTATTCATTTTACCAATAGTATTTATCGTTCTTCTGTTCATTTTAATAACCACAGAGAAGCTGGGTCCGATGCCCTCCTTCAAGGAACTTGAAAATCCTGAATATTTCCTTGCTGCTGAAGTCTATTCTGAGGATGGCGTATTGCTTGGCAAGATCAGTATTGAAAACCTTACATGGACTGAATATAAGGACCTGTCACCATGGATTACGGATGCCCTTGTTGCGACTGAAGATATCAGGTATTACAGACATTCGGGAATAGATATACGAGGACTGGGAAGAGCTGCTGTGAAATCAGTTATTCTCGGACAGAAAACAGGAGGGGGAAGCACTATTACCCAACAGCTTGCCAAACAATTATACCCCAGGGATACTGCAAGAACATCTCCGGTTATGAGCATTATTAAGCTTGGGGTTTCAAAATTCAAGGAGTGGCAGACAGCCGTT
>Ga0334722_10005739_pt1 | contig 12438 bp, 11 predicted proteins | sample C3_bottom_MG_FD_207210 | JGI IMG/M metagenome (GOLD analysis project Ga0334722, IMG submission 207210) | Sediment microbial communities from Yellowstone Lake, YNP, Wyoming, USA - C3_bottom | ecosystem: Environmental > Aquatic > Freshwater > Lake > Sediment | place: USA: Wyoming | collected...
AGGCGGGGCGGCGCCTACCAGGAGCGACGGGGCTTCGGGCCAGACGAACTCGTCGGCCAAGACGTCCCAATTCCATCTCACCATGCCCGCCGTCGCCAGCGCCAGCTGCAGCTGCTGGTCATGCTCCTGCAGCGCCAGCTGCATGGCCTCGCGCTCGGTCACGTCCTGATTGATGCCGGTGATGCGCAATGCCCGGCCCAGGTCGTCGCGCCGCACCACCCTGCCGCGGCTCAAGATCCAAATCCAGTCGCCGCGCGCGTGCCTGACTCGGTGCAGCTCGCGGTAATCGGCTGTGACGCCGCCGAGCGCGCCTTTGATCGCCTCCTGCACCGGAGCAACGTCCTCTGGATGGACCAGCGCGAGCAGCGCCGCGGGCGACACCGTCGTCTCCCGCGCCTCTGCACCCAGCATCTGCTGCCAGCTCGCGCTGAGATAGACCTCATTGCGCAGCAAGTCCCAATCCCAGGCGGCGCTGTTCGATCCCTCGAGCGCGAAAGCCAGGCGCTGCTGCGCATTCGTGAGAGCGCTTTCGGCGTGCCAGCGGTCGCGCTCGTAGCGATTGATCACGGAAATGGTCCACAGCAGCAGCGCCACCGCGATCGCGCCGCCGCCGAACGCGAGCTTCACCAGCAGCGCGACCAGGTTCTCTACCCGCTCCCCGCGTTCCCTGGTGATCCGTTGCTGGCGTTCGCCGATCGCGGCGACGCTGTTATGCACCTCCTCGCTGCTCAATGCACTGCGTTCGCTGAGCAACAGCGCAACCCCGGCGCCGCCGGAACCGCGTTTCAGCATCGCTTCTCCAAGCACGTCGAAACGGATCTGCAGGTCCCGCTTGAGCTGATCCAGCCGCGCTTTCTGATCCGGCGCCCTTACCGTCCCGCGCAGACTTGCAATCTCGCTGAAGACGCGCGCGGTCAGCTCCCTGAATTGCCCTTGGTCGGCGGGATTCCCCGTGAGTTGAAAGCGCAGTTGTGCCGACTCCGCCGTTTCGATATCGCCGCGCACGATTTCCAGCATTCCCCTGACTTGCAGCAGCCGCCGCACCTCGGTCCCGGCATCGAAAAATTCGCCCACGCTGTACAGGCCGAATGCGCCAAGCGCGAGCACGATGCCCAGGCCGACGAAAAGCGAGTAAGTAACCTTGGTGCTGAAGGAGGGGCGCAGGAATGCCGGCAAGGTCGGACCCTAGTGCCGCGCCGCCGCCTGCCTGAGCGCAGCGAACAGCGCCGGCACCGTTGCTTGCTCTGCCGGACCGGGCATACGGCCGCTCTCACCGAACTTATCCAGAAACGTCTCGAGTTCGCGTGCCGCGCGACTCGCGTCCGGAAGTCCGAAAGTCGTTCCCGATCCGGCGATGCTGTGCGCCATCCGGGCGAGGTCGACGAGTTTCGATGACGGCAATTCGCCGGCGACGACGCCTTGCCAGAGCACTTCCATCTCCCCCACCGTGCCGGGCAGTTGGTCGACGTAGTCGGCGCGCAGCTTGGCAAGCGTGCGGTTCAGTTCCTCTTTGCTCACGGTCTGCCTTTCAGGTGAAATCGCGGCGGCAGCGGGGATGGCGCATCGTGCCGGACATCCAGCCTACGCGGACCAGGGGTCTTGACTTGTGTCGGCGGCATGCCCCTTCTCGGACAGCCCGAGCACGACATTGACCGCCGTGACCAGCACCTCGATCTCGAATGGCTTGGTGATGTAGCCGTTGGCACCGCTTGCGAGTCCTTTGAGCACCGCGTCCCGCGTCGCCTTCGCGGTGAGCATTACCACCGGCACGTCTTTCAGGCCCGGATGCTGGCGCATCTTCAGCAGCACCTCGAAACCGTCGGTATCCGGCAGCATGACATCGAGCAGCACCAAGTCCGGGCGCGGACCCTGGCGAAACGCGGCGACGATCTCGTCCCGGTCCTTCGCGGTGCGCACGCCGAATCCTTCGTTTGCCAGAACCGCTTTCAGCATGCCTGCCAGGTGCGGATCGTCTTCGACCACCAGCACCGAGAGTATCCGGTTCTCCTCGGGCTTCTTCCTGGCGCCGGACCGGCGTGCGATGCGGACGACGTAGCCTTGCTGCTGCAATAGCAGCGTCGTGGCGGCGGTATCTTTTTTCGCCTTGGCCATCGCCGCCACTGAAGGTTTCACCGGCCCCTTGGTCTGGAAGAAATCGACGAAGTCGAGCGAGCCGGCCTGGTCCCTGACGAAGTCGATCAGTCCGTCGTACAGGAGGTTGTCGAAAATTTTCGCAACGGTCTCTTTCTCGATGGTTCTGGCGCGAGACGCCGTCTCGCCGACCGTGGATTTTCCGTCGATCAAGATCAGCACCTCGAGCGCAGAGGGTACGAGAGATGTCGCCGAGCCGCGCAGCTCTTCCGCTCCCTTAGCCGTCAACGCAAACACATCATCGTCCAGGATCACGCGGTGATGCTTGTCCGACATTGCCCGCCTCCAGGTTAAAAACCGCATTGCCGACGCGGGTGATTCTACTCTCTTGGATCCGAAGCCGGGTTTCAGCGTTTGCACTGCGACGGATTGACAAGGCAAGCTGCGGCCGCGACTGCGGCGCGCAGAGGAGCCGCTTCGTCTATCGTGACAAGCCTTGTTCACCTACTCGTCATTGACTGGCGTCGTGGCTACGATGAACGTAAGGTCGGTCAGACCGTTGTTGCAGATCGCATGCTCGACGCCGGGCGGTATGTAAATGACGTCATGCCTGCGCACGACCCGGCGCTTGCCGTCCATTTCCATCATGCCTTCTCCCTCCAGCACGTGGTATACCTGCTCCTGAACCTTGTGCGTATGCGGCGCCACGTATGCCATAGGCTGATAACAGGATATGCGATAGTCGATCAGCCTGGAACCCGCCGTCTCCGGATGCACCAGCGCTTTGGACAGCGCGCCGCCGAAATGGGCAGGGAACTGCTGCCAAGGCTCGTCGACGACGTTGCGGATCAGCGCCCCCGGCTTTTGTTTGCTCTTCTTATGCTTGGTCTTCATATCAGCCCCCTCGATTCGCATTTCGGCCTGTTCTGCCGGACAGCGAGCTAGCAGCCGCTCATTTTCCGGGAATGAACTTCTCTCCGAATATCGGTTCCTTGTGCGGAATCGGCGGCAGGGCCCAGGCACCGGTCCCGGGCGGACGGATGTTGGCGTCGACATGCACATCGATCAGGCACGGTTTGTTGAGCGCGACGGCGTGGGCCAGCGCGGCCTTGAAGTCCTCGGATTTGGCGACGGTAAAGCCTTCGACGCCGGAGGCGCGCGCCCAGGCCGCGAAATCCGGGTTGTACGCCTTGCGTTCCGGTCCCTGATTTTGGTAAAAACCGGTGCCGATCTCGCGCCCGTCGAAATACGCGTATTGCAGGTCGCGGATCGCGGCCCAGGAGAAATTGTTCCACACCACCCACACCGCGGGGATGTTGTATTCCGCCGCGGTGCACAGGACGTGCGGCACCATGGTGAAGCCACCGTCGCCGCAGATCGAGACGCAGGGACGATCCGGCGCGGCGAGCTTGGCGCCGAGGATCGAACTCGGGCCGAAGCCCATGCCGGAATAGCCCCAGGTATTGAGCATGGTCTGCGGCCGGCGCGCGTTCCAGAACTGCATGAACCAGTTGTGATGAATGCCCGAGTCGAGCGAGATGATGGCCTCATCCGGCAGCACGGCGCGGCAGTCTGCAACGATGCGCTCGGGCCGCAGCGGCGACGCATGGATTTCGAAGTTCGGCCGGACATAGGCTTCCCATTCGGCGCGCCACTTGGCGATGTCCGCGCGCCACTCCATCAGCCTGCCCTCCTTGTCCACTTTGCGCCGGGACAACTCGCCCAGAAGCTGGATCAGGAAGATGCGCGCATCGGCCAGGATGCCGAGATCGGGCGGGTAATTGCGCCCGATTTCAGCGTGATCCACATCGACCTGAATCAGCTTGGACTGCGGGAAATTCCAGGAATAGCCCGGCATCCAGGACGAGGACGAGCGGTCGTCAAAGCGTGCGCCTATGGTGAGCACCAGATCGGTGTTGCGGCCGGCCTGGTTGGCGGGATAGGCGCCGTTGCGGCCGATGAAACCGAGCGACAGGGCATCGCGCATGTCCAGGCAACCCATGCCGTTGGGCGAACTGATGACCGGGATCTGCAAGGCATGCGCAAATTCGGTCAGTTCCTTGCCCGCCTCCGCCAGCGTGACGCCGTGGCCGATGAAAATGACCGGGCGTTTTGCCGCCAGCACCATGTCCAGCGCTTTCTGCACGTCGTCCGGAGAGGCGCCGCTGCGGCGCAGCTTGAATCCGTCCCACGCCGCTTCCGGACTGACGTCGGCCTCCTCCTGAAACAGGTTGAACGGTATGTCCACGTTCACCGGTCCGGGCCGTCCGCTGGTCATGGTCGTCACCGCCTGGCGCAGGGCGAGCGGCAGCATGTCCACCCGGCTCGGCTGAAAACTGCGTTTCACCACCGGGCGGATAACATTGGGAAAATCCGCCTGGTTGTGCCGGTTGAGTTCCTGGAACGGGCCGCGGTTGAATTGCGAGGTGGGCACGTTCGCGGTAATGGCGAGCAAGGCCGAGGAATCGGTCTGCGCCACCGCCAGCGACATGATGAGGTTGGCCGAACCCGGTCCGGTCGAGGTCAGCGTGACGGCCGGCTGATGCTTTACGCGAAAATAGCCGTCGGCCATATGCCCGGCGACCTGCTCGTGCCGCGGCGAGACCAGTTTGACCTTGTCGCGCACCGCATACAGCCCGTCGAGCAGGCCGATATTGCCGTGACCGCAAATGCCGAACACATACGGAATTTTTTCCTTCACCAGGAATTCCGAGATGAGTGTCGCCCCCTTCATTTTTGGCATGATGCTCTGACCTTCTGAAAGTTGTGCGCCCCGTGCTCCGGCTTCGCTCCAAAGATGGAATTCGAACCGGATCTGGCTGCGCTTGTGGGGAGAAGATTACGGGGCATTTCTTCACATTGTCGCATGTCTGCCGACATTGTAGCATATTTGAGTTAGGCTGCCGCGGCGGTCCCGCTCGGGCACAGGTGACGCGCAGGCGCTATCATCAGCGGCCACCCCGGCCATAACCCGCAAATGGAGCAAGCACCATGTCGATGAAGCTGTGGTATTCCCCCGCATCCCCATTCGTGCGCAAGGTGATGGTATTTGCGCACGAGGCAGGCCTGGCCGATTCCCTCGAACTGGTCACCGGCGACGTATGGGCCCCCGACAGCAAGATCCTCCGGGACAATCCGCTCGGGAAGGTGCCGGCTCTGGTCACGCCCGAGGGCGTATTTCCGGGCTCCTATCTGTGTTGCGAATACCTCGATTCCAGGCACGCGGGCACGCGCCTGATTCCCGCCGATGCGCGCGAACGCTGGCCCGCACTTCAGCTGCACGCGTTTGCGGACGGCATCATCGAGGCTGCGGTCGCCAGCGTGGTGGAACAACTGCGCCGGCCGAAGGCGTTCGTCTACCAAGGCACGCTCGATCGGCAGAAAGGCAAGATTGTCGGAACGCTGAACAGGATTGCCGCTATGGAACTTCCGCGGGTCGCCAATATCGGCTCCATCGCGCTCGGTTGCGCCCTGGGCTATCTCGATTTCCGCATGCCGCAATTGGGCTGGCGCGACGGGCGCACGGCATTGGCCCAGTGGTTTGAGCCGTTCTCGCAGCGCGCGTCGATGCAGGCGACGATTCCGCATACCTAGATCAGGCAGCATCGGCAGTACGCGTCGCGGCATGCATTGCCGCGACATAGCCGAAGCTCATCGCCTGCCCCAGTTGCGCGCCTGCGCCCGGGTACTCGCCGCCCATGACCGAATGCATGTCGTTGCCGCAGGCATACAGGCCTGCGATCGGCTGGCCGGATGCGTCGCAGACCTGGGCCTCCCCATTCGTGCGCAGCCCCAGACTGGTGCCCAAAGGGGTCGGGTACACGGCGACCGCGCAGAATGGCGCCTGCTTGATCGCGCCCAAACAGGGATTCGGGCGATTCTCGGGATCGCCGTTGCCCAGATCGTAGGCATTGCTGCCCTTGCCGAACTCGGCGTCGACGCCGGTGCGTGCGTATTCGTTCTGCTTCGCCACGGTTTCGGCCAGCCCGGCCGGGTCGACGCCTATCCTCTGCGCCAGCGCCTCGATGGACGGCGCCAGCTGCAGATAGCCGCTGTCGACATAAGGCTTCAAGCTCGGCGTCATCGGCCGGATCATGCCCAGGCCGTATTTCCAGACGAAGCGCCGGTCGCAGATGAGCATGGCCGGTATGCAGGGCGACTCCCGCTGCGCGCGATACATGGCGCGCACGAATTGATGATAGGACACGGCCTCGTCGACGAATCGTCGCCCCGCCGCATTCACCGCGACCAGCCCCGGTTTGGAGCGGTCGAGCACGATATGCGGATAGACGATGGTCGAGCCGTCCTTGCGCCTGGCGATGGAACTCGGAAACCAGAGCGCATTATCCTCGCCCTCCCGGCCCAGCGCCGCCCCCGCATCCAGCGCAAGCTGCAGCGTTTCGCCGATGCAGCCTTCGAATGCCGCCGTGTGTTCCGCCACCGGATGCGGCAGATAGCGCTCGCGCAGCGCCGGATTCGCGGGAAAGCCGCCGCCGGCGAGCACGACGCCGCGCCGCGCGCGCACGCGGCGCGTCGCGCCCTCGCGCTCCAGCCTGAGTCCGCACACGCGTCCGTTCTCGGTCAGCAATGCGCTGGTTCTGGCCTCGTACCAAATCGTCACCTGGCGATCGAGCAGATGCTTGAACAAACGCGCCGCCAGGGCATTGCCGAGGACCAGCCGCGTTCCGCGCCAGTACTGCAGACGATCTGCGAGGTAGCGCAGCGTCAGCCCCGCTGCCAGCTTGAAGCCGTCCCACGATCTGGCGAAGCCGAGCAGACGCGCCGCCTCGGCGCGCGTCACCATCATGCCGCCGAACAGCATCAGCTCGCGCAGCGGCGCGCGCACCCGGCGAAACTCTCGTCCCAGGCTGCGGCCGTCGAAAGGCAGCGGTTCCAGCGGCCGCCCGCCGTCGGCGGCGCCCGGCAATTCCTGCCGATAGTCGGGATGGCGCCGATAGATCTGAAAGCGCATGCCTGCGCGCTGCTCCAGGTATTCGAGCATCTTCGGGCCGGCGGCGATGAAAGCCTCGCGCAGCGCGGGATCGGCGCGATCGCCGACGAGGGCATCGAGATAGCGGCGCGCCCTCGCAGCGTCGTCTGTGATATTCAGCCGGCGCTGCTCCGGATTGTCGGGGATCCAGACCGTGCCCGAGGAGCGCGCGGTCGTGCCGCCGATCTGATCGCTGCGTTCGATCAGCAGCGTGCGCATGCCCTCGATCGCCGCGACCAGGGCGGCGGTCATGCCGCCCGCGCCCGCGCCGAGCACGACGAAATCGTAGTCTTCGTCCCAGGAGTCGGCTGCCATTTGCGCCGTCATCGATTCAATCGACAGTCCGCAAGATCAGACCAGCATGCCGCCACCGTCGATATAGACGATCGATCCGGTCATGAAGGTATTGCGCAGCATCAGCAGGATCTGCTCGGCGCAATCCTCGGCCTGTCCGACGCGCTTCACCGGTAGCGACTTCGCGACGTTTTCGAGCATGGCTTTGCGCGCGTCGGCCGGCATCGCCGCCCGGGTGGGCGTGTCGATGATGCCGGGCGAGACCACATTGAACCGGATCGGCGCCATCTCCAGCGCGAGCCCCTGAGTCAGCGTCTCCAGCGCGGCGTTGATCGCGCCCACCAGCACCATGTTCGGCTTCGGGCGCCGGCTCAGAAAACCGGAGACGAAGACGAAGGAGCCTCCCGGCGCCACGCTCGCTTTCCGCGCCACGCGGTAAGCACCCCAGAACTTGACGTTCATCGCGGCATAGGCATCTTCGATATCCTGCTCGCGCACCGAGCCGAATTTGAACGCGGCGCCGCTGACCACGATGTGATCGTAGGCCGGCGCAGCCGCGAAGAACGCGTCGACTTCGGCATCGCTGGCGACGTCGAGCCGGCGCGCCTCTACCCGCCCGCCGAGCAGCGCCTGGGCAGCGCGCAGCTTCTCTTCGGAGCGGCTGGCGATGGTCAGCTTCGCCCCGTCAGCGAGGGCGCCGGCCGCCGTAGCGTAGCCGATTCCGGAACTGCCGCCGATGACCAATACGCTCTTTCCGTTCAGCGTGGACAAGTGTGTCTCCTTGTTGAGTGATGAAGATTGCGTGAGCCGCAGCGAAGCGCATTGTGCTACGGTCGATTTAGGCAAGCAGGAGGGGACGCTGCCCCGTGCGCCGCTGAGAATCTCTAGTCGACGACGACGCCGGCGTCCTTGATGATCTTCGCCATCTGCTCCAGCCGTACCTTGGTCAATGCAGTCAGCTGCTCCGGCGTCGAAGTTTCGATGTCTATGCCTTGCGCCAGCAGTTTCTCGCGCACATCCGGCGCCGCCAGGGCTTTAGCCACTTCGGCATGCAGCCGCGCGATGATTTCCTTCGGCGTATTGAGCGGCACGAACAAACCGAACCAGGTGACGAACTCGTAGCCCGGCACGCCCGCCTCCGCGACCGTCGGCACCCCGGGCAGCTGCGGCTGTCGCTTGACGCTGCCCGCGCCCAGAGCGCGCAGCCTGCCTTCGCGCACCTGCGACAGCACGGCGTTGGTGCCCGAAAACATCATCGGAATCTGGCCGCTGATCACGTCCAACGTGGCCTGGGTCGTACCCTTGTAGGGCACGTGCGTCATCTTGATCCCGGCCAGCGACTGGAACAATTCCATCGCGATGTGCTGCGGGCTGCCGTTGCCGCCCGAGGAGTAATTCAAGTCGCCGGGTTTGGTCTTCGCCAGCGCGATCAACTCGGCCACGTTCTTCGCCGGCAGGCTGGGGTGAGCCACGAGGACCCAGGAGTTGTTTCCCATCAGGCTCACCGGAGCGAAGCTCTTCAGCGGATCGTAGGCGATGTTCTTGCGCAGGTTCGGCACCATGGTCAGCACGGCGTCGTTGAAGGCCGCGATGGTATAGCCGTCCGGCGTGGCGCGCATGACGCGCTCCGCGCCGATCGCGCCCGCGGCTCCCGCTTGATTCTCGACCACGATCTGCTGGCCCAGGCCCTCCGACATCTTCTGTGCGACGACGCGGATGACCACGTCGAGCGAACTGCCCGCCTGCAAGGGCACGATCATGGTAATGAGCCGCGTCGGGTAAGTCTGCGCCTGCGCGCACGAAATCGTGCACGCGGCGATCATGGCCAGCAGCCATTTCATGCGGATTTTCATTGTCGCCTCCGTTGATGCGTTCAATCTATTTTCGCTCCGGATATCCTGACGAGTTCCTTCCACTTGCCGACTTCGGCTGCGATGAACTGGGCGAACTCCGCCGGCGTATTGCCTACCGGCTCCGAGCCCTGCTCCGCGAGGCGCGCCTTGACTTCGGGCAGGCTCAGCACTTTCACGATCGCCTCGTTCAGCTTGTTGACGATATCGGCGGAGGTCTTGGCCGGGGCCAGGACGGCATTCCACAAGGCCACTTCATATCCGGGCAGCGCCTCGCCTATGGTCGGCACTTCGGGCAGCAGCGGCGAGCGCTTCTTCGTCGTGATGCCGAGCGCTTTGACCTTTCCGCCCTTGATATGCGGCAGCACCTCTACCAGGGGTCCGAAGTAGGCCTGGATCTGGCCGGCGAGCAGGTCCGCCAGCGCCGGCGCTCCGCCCTTGTACGGGACATGCACCATATTGCCGGCCACCATGCTGTTGAACAGCGCGCTGGACAGGTGCTGCGAAGAGCCGTTGCCGGCAGTGCCGTAGTTCACCGGGTTCCTGCCGCTTTTCACGTAGGCGATGAACTCAGCGAGATTGTTGACCGGCAGGTTCTGACCCACCACCAGCACGTTTGGGATGAAGGTGATCTGCGACACCGGCACGAGGTCCTGCACGAAATCATAGGGCAGATTCTTGTACAGGCTCATATTGGTCACGTGCGTGCTCGTGGCCATCAGCAGCGTGTAGCCGTCGGGCGCGGCTTTGGCCACCGCCTCCGCGCCGATATTGCCGCCGGCCCCGGGGCGGTTGTCGATGACCACCGTCTGACCCAGCAGCGGCCGCAGGTTTTCCGCAATTACGCGCGCCGTGACGTCGGTACTGCCGCCGGGCGGATAGGGAACCACCAGCCTGATCGGCCGGGTCGGCCAGGTGTCCGCGAACGCCGGGGACGCAGCCTGCGCTAAGAGCAAAGCGCAGCCGATTGCCTTAACTATCTTCTTGAACATGGCGCCCTCCTTGATGACCGACTCGGGTCCAAAACACTGGCAGTCCACCAGCTGAATAGAACGAACTTGCGTCATTGCGGCGCGCGGCGGATCTCGCTGCGCCTGCGCGCCGCAGCGATCTCAATCGGCGTGGATGTTCGAGGTCTTGATGACCCTGGCCCATTTGTCGGTTTCCGCCTTCAAGAAGCGGCCGAAGGGCTCCGGGCCGGCCGGATCGATGACGGCACCCAGATTGGAGAGTTTTTCCTTCACGCCCTCGTCTTCCAGGGCCTTGAGCGTCTCGCTACTTAACTTCGCCACGATGTCCTTCGGTGTCCGCGCCGGCGCGACCAGACCCCACCAGACGGACGCGTCATAGCCAGGCACACCGGCTTCGGTGAAGGTCGGCACCTCGGGCAACATCGCGATGCGTTTCGGGTTCGCCACGGCCAGCGCGCGCAGGCGTCCCGACTTGATGTTGGAGATGACTTCTACCGGATTGATGATCATGAACGACAGGCGCCCGCCCATCAGATCGGTGAGCGCGGGCGAGCCGCCCTTGTAAGGCACGTGCACCACATCGATCTTGGTCGTAATCTTGAACAGCTCGGAAGCCAGGTGACCCGATTGCCCGTTACCCGCCGATCCGTAATTGAGTTCGCCCGGTTTCGCCTTCGCCAGCGCGATCAGGTCCTTCAGCGACTTCGCCTGCGAGGATGCCTCCACCACCAACACCAGCGGCGCATAGCCCACGCGCGCGACCGGCGCAAAGTCCTTCAGCGTGTCGAACGCGAGGTTGCTGAACAGCGTCATGTTCGTTGCCAGTCCGTTCGCGCCCATCAGCAGCGTGTAGCCGTCCGCCGGCGCTTTGGCCACGAGTTCGGCTCCCAGATTGGCGCTCGCTCCCGGTTTGTTTTCGATGATCACCGCGTTGCCCATCTGCTCTGACAGGCGCTGGCCGACTGCGCGCGCGACCACGTCCACTGCGCCACCGGCCGCAAACGGGACCACGATGCGTATCGGTTTGCTCGGATAGGGCTGCGCCCATGCAATCCCCGGCAGAATCAGCGCGCAACACAGTGCGCTGAGCCATCGCTTGATTTGAACCCGCTTGCTCGTATTACACATATTCGAATGCTCCGGTTGTGGTGAAGCTGTTCATGCGTTCTGCATGTGTTCGTAATTCGCGCCCGTCACTTCGGTGATGGGTCGGCCGGCGCGCAAGGCCTCCGCCATGAGGGCCTCGCGCGCGGCAATACGGCAATAGATTCCGCCGTTTCCAGCACACGCTCGATCGCGGCGCTCATGCCTTCTTGCCCTTGCGCGAAGGTCTTGACTTGGTCGCAGGCCTCGTCTCGATCGCAGGCCTCGTCTCGGTCGCAGGCCTCGTCTTGGCCGTAGGCCTTGTCTTGGCCGTAGGCCTTGTCTTGGCCGTCTTCGCATCCTGGATCAGGTCGAGCAAGGCGTCGAAGCCCATGAGATACGAACGCACACCGAAGCCGGCGATCACCCCGCGCGCCGTCTCGGCCGTAACCGACTTGAAGCCGCGTTTGTCGATGTTGGTCATGTGCACTTCGACATAGGGAAATCGCATGGCACGCAGACAATCGCGCAGTGCGTAGCCGGCGTGGAGGAAACCCGCCGGGTTCATCAGCAGACCATCGATGCCTTCGTCCACAGCGCGATAGATTCGAGCTATCGCCTCGCCCTCGATGTGGGTGTAATAGATTTCCAGCTCCGCGCCGCACTTGCTTGCATAGCGCTGCACGATCTGGTCGAGTTCGGCGGCCGGAGTCGTGCCATAGATCTCGGGTTGCCGCTTGCCGAGATACGCCATGTTGGCACCTTGAACGAGAAGAATCTTGGTCATCAGCAATCACCTTTGCGCAAGGAACGATATCGGTCGTGCGATGCAGCCAGGCGATGCCCGTCCTGCAATGGCGCGGGGCGCAGGAAGTCAAACCCTGCGCAGCGCGCGCGGCACGCGAGCCGCATTCTAATTCTTGCGGACAGTGCCGTACCGACCGCCGCGTTCTTGCCTATCATGATCTCCCTCCATTACCGGGTGGAAACTGCTTCGGCGCCTGGCTCATGGGCTGGCGCAATTTGTTTCATATTGCCAAATGCTATACCATGATGTCAAATAGTTCCCGTGCTTTCGGGAATCAAACTGAATGACCGGATTACCGAGGAGCGTACTATTGCGCGCTGCCGCTCGGGTCCGACGCCACCGGAAGGAGAG
>Ga0334722_10005740_pt1 | contig 12436 bp, 9 predicted proteins | sample C3_bottom_MG_FD_207210 | JGI IMG/M metagenome (GOLD analysis project Ga0334722, IMG submission 207210) | Sediment microbial communities from Yellowstone Lake, YNP, Wyoming, USA - C3_bottom | ecosystem: Environmental > Aquatic > Freshwater > Lake > Sediment | place: USA: Wyoming | collected...
CGACGCCACGTTTCTCACCAGCCTCGATCCCCTGACCGTCGGGCTCGGGAAGGCCGCCAGCATCGTCATGTTCGTCTACTTCTTGCTGAAGATGATCGGGGTGGCCCACGACGACAACTGGGCGCTCTTGGCCACGGGGTACGGCTACTGGTTCATGTTGGAGATACTGGCCTTCGTGCTCGTCCCCATGATCGTTCTTTTCATGGGCGTGAAGAAGAACAGCGCACGGATCGTCCGGTTCGGCGCATTCAATGCTATCGCCGGAATCATCCTCAACCGCCTGAACCTGTCCATCATCACGTTCAACTGGAATCTCCCGAACCACTTCCATGACATCGTGCCGCCGCCGAAGGAGGCGTTGATCGTTCTTTCCATTATTACGTTCCACATCCTGCTGTTCCGATGGATACTGAACCGGATGCCGGTCCTCCGGGAGGACCCGGACTATCCGGAGGAACACCATTAGATGAAGCGATGGTTTGCCGTACTTGCCTTCCTACTGCTGGCCGCGGGATTCCCCGCGGCCGGCCACGCCAAGGACGACGTCGACCTTTCCATCGAATCGATCAAGTGCCTGCAGTGCCACGGCAAGAAAGGCATCGCCTACAAGTTCCAGAACGAAGAATCCGTGGATGCGTACGTCAACCCTGCCAAGTACCGTCTCTCGGTCCACAGCGTCTTAAGCTGCTCCCGGTGCCACACCGATTTCTCCACCGACCATCATCCCTCCAGGAATTTCCGGAACAAGTCGCAGTACCGGGTCAGGTCGTCCGCCGTCTGCCGCGGCTGCCATACGCCCGACCAGATCAAGGCTAAATCGGTTCACGCCGACCTGCTCACCAAGGAGAGGGAAGGCGCCTCGCCGGTCTGCACCGACTGCCACGACGCCCACTCGGTCACGCCTGTCGCGGGAGGACGGATCATCCGCAGCGAGACCGAATACTGCATGAAGTGCCACCAGCAGAAGATGACGATGACATGCCGGAACGGGGACAAGATCTCCCTGAACGTGTCCTATTCCTTCTCCGAAGGGAACGCCCACGACAAGCTGCGCTGCTCGGATTGCCACTACGGCTTCTCGTCGGATGAGCACCCGAAGAGGAACTTCCGCAGCCGGCGGGACTACACGATCGCCTCCTCGGAGAGCTGCAGGCGGTGCCATTTCGACAAGTACACGAAGACGCTCGACAGCGTCCACAACACCATCCTGAGCCAGGGGAATCTCAACGCACCTGTCTGCAACGACTGCCACGGGTCCCACCAGATCCCGCACATGTCGCGCGGCGTGAAGGGGAGGGTGCTCACCACCCACAAGTGCAGGAAGTGCCATGAGGAAGTTTTCGGAGTGTACGCCAAGAGCGTCCACGGCAGCGCCCTTTTCAACGAGCAGAACACGGATGTGCCGATCTGCATCGACTGCCACACGGCGCACGACATCGAGAACCCGCTGACGCTGGAGTACCACGAGAGGATCCCCCAGATCTGCGGCAACTGCCACGCGAACCCGGCGGTCGTCAGCAAGTACGGGCTGTCGACCGAGGTGCTCAACGCGTACCTCACGGATTTCCATGGGGTCACGCTGGGGCTGTACAAGAAACAGAGGGAGCAGCTCTACAAGCCGGCGAGGCCGATCGCCGTCTGCACGGACTGCCACGGGACCCACAACATCATGAGCGCCGTCAGCTCCGATCCCGCCAACGTGAAGGCGAACCTCGTCAAGCGGTGCCAGAAGTGCCACAAGGACACCAACGAGAACTTCCCGAACGCGTGGCTTTCCCACTACAAGCCGTCGCTGTCGAAGTTCCCCCTGATATTCATAGTGAGCATGGCCTACAAGATCTTCATCCCAATCATGGGTCTCGGACTGCTCCTGCAGATCTTCCTGCATATCTGGCGATATGCCGTGAACCGTTGAGCCGAGGGCGCAGCAAGGAGTGGACACGGTCATGAAAGACGGAAAAACGAAGATCCGCAGGTTCAGCGCATTCCGCATAGCCGAGCACTGGATGATCATCGTGAGCTCGATCGTGCTGCTCGCCACGGGTCTGTGCCAGAGGTTCTGGCACGTGGACTCCGCGCAGTGGTTCATCCTGAAGATGGGCGGGATCGACAACGTCCGGCTGGTGCATCGGTACATGGGCCTCTTCTTCACCTTCGAGATCCTTCTCCACGTGGGCGTGGCGGTCGGCGGCGTCGCGACGAGAAAGTGGGAGTCGTCGATGTTCATCACCCGGGACGACCTGGTCGCCTCCATTCACAACATCAGGTATTACTTCGGGCTGGAGGACCACGCGGCCAGGTGCGACCGTTACGACTACATGGAGAAGTTCGAGTACTGGACCATCCTGATCGGCGGCTTCCTTATGATCGTTTCCGGGGCCGTCCTGTGGCTGCCTACGATTGTCACCCGCATCCTGCCCGGAGAGATAATACCGGCGGCGAAGGTGCTGCATTCCAACGAGGCCCTGCTGATCTTCCTCATAAACGCGATATGGCACATCTACAACTCGATCTTCAGCCCGGATGTCTTCCCCCTCGACACGAGCATATTCACGGGGTACATCTCGAGGGATCGGATGATGCGGGAGCACCCGCTGGAGCTCGCGCGGATCGAGGGTGTGGAGCCGACCGTGCTATTGGGGGACGGCCCGCCCGTCGAGGAAAAGAATTCCGCGGACAGCGGTACAGGTTGACGGGGCCACCCGGGACTTATAGATTGGCCGGTAACGATGAAGAAGCGGATCATCTTCCTGCTGATCCTGAACATGGCCATCATCCTGGTCAGTCTCGGCGTTATCAGCCATTTAAGCGTCACCGCGAGCATCAACCGCTCCCTCGAAAACCGCCTTGCCCTGGCCAACCTGATAGGGAAGTACATAGACTACATCCTCGAGAACAACCTCAAGAGGCTCTACGACATCTCGCTTTCCGGCAGGATCGACTTCACGGACAACGATTGGGAGCCCGAGAAGAAAGCCCTCAAGGCGGCCATAGAGTATTCGATCTTCACCGGCCGGATCTTCCTGACGGACCTTCAAGGAAGCGTCGTCATCGCCTACCCCCACCAGGAGGGGGAGGATATAAACCTTTCGAGCATACCGGAAGTGGGAAGGACGCTGCGGGACCTGAAGCCGATCATCTCGGACGTCCACACCGCCCCCACCCAGCGAAAGATAATCCTGGCCCTCGTCCCGCTCAAGAACAAGGACGGCGACGTGGTGGGAGTGGCGGGGGGGGAGATAGATCCCACGAACTACCTGCTCTCGCAGATCATCAAGACGATCCCCATCGGCCAGGATACCTACATCGAGCTGGTCGACAGCCACGGGGTCATAATCGCCTCCAACGACCCTAAGCGCATCCTGACCTGCAGCGAGCGGTACCGTTTTCTGCGCGATCTGATCCAGGAGCGGAAGACGTCGGTGCTGAGCTGCCACCGGTGCAAGGAAGTCCCTCCCGGGACACAGACGGGGAAGGACATGCTGGCATTCGCTCCCCTGTCTTCGGCCCCTTGGGGGATCATAGTGCGGGATCCCCAGGAGACGATATTCCTGCCGTCCATCGTCCTGCGGAAGGGCTTCCTGGTCTTGAGCGTCATTTCCATCATCACGGCCCTGCTGCTCGCGATCGGGCTTAGCCGAAGCATAGTCAGGCCTATCCGATCCTTGATCGACGCCACCCAGAGGATCGCCAGCGGCAACCTCGCGGAGCCGATCGAGGCATCGTCACAGGACGAGATCGGCACATTGAGCCGAAGCTTCGACGAGATGAGGGTGAAGCTGTCGGAATCGCTGGAGAGCATACAGAAATACAGCTCCGGGCTGGAGAGCAGGGTGGCCGAGAGGACGAAGGAGCTCAACCGCAGCCGGGAGAAGCTTGCGATACTCCTGCGCGAGATCATCACGGCCGAGGAGGACGAGAGGAAGCGTATCGCGCGGGAACTGCACGACGACACGAGCCAGTCGGTGAACGCCATTTTGATCTCGCTGGATTCGGTCCTGATGCGGTTCCCCCCGGACGACCCGAGGCGGAAGCATCTCCAGCAGATCCGTGAGCAGTGCATGACGATGCTCAAAGGGCTTCACCGGATGATCAAGGACCTGCGGCCCCCCATCCTGGACGACCTTGGGCTCGAGTCCGCGATCAAGTGGGTCCTCGAGAAGCATATCGGGGAGAGGGGGATCCATTTCGAGCTGCACACGACGGGAAACTTCGACGAGATGAAGGCCCGGGTCCAGGGGATCCTCGACTGCTCGAAGATCGAGCTCGTGATGTTCAGGGTCGCCCAGGAGTCCATCATAAACATAAGCAAGCACGCCGATGCCCAAAACGTCTTCGTAAATGTTACATTCGGGGAATCCGGCATCGGTATGGAGATCGAGGACGACGGGAAGGGATTCGACGCGAAGGATGTCCTCGAGCCGGAGCGGAAAAAGGATCAAGGCGGATTCGGCCTTCTCGGCATGGAGGAGCGGATCTCCCTCCTGGACGGCACGCTGACGATCCAATCGGAGCCTGGGAAGGGAACGAAAATCAGCGTGTACGTTCCGATTCGGGTCTGAAAACGAAACGATTGGAGCCGGAGGAATAACTGGTGACGGCATGCCGAGGATAAAGGTCCTTGTCGCGGACGACCACGCCCTGCTGCGCGAAGGGATCAAAGCGATACTTTCGCTTCACGACGACGTCGAAGTCGTGGGAGAAGCGTCGGACGGGATGGACGCCATCCAGAAGACGCTGAAGCTCAAGCCGGACATCGTGCTGATGGACATCGCGATGCCCGGGCTGGGGGGGCTCGAGGCGACGGTCGAGATCAAGAAGACCGCCCCCAACGTAAAGATCCTCGTCTTAAGCCAATACGACGACAGGGAATACGTGAGCCGGCTGATCAAGGCGGGGGTCTCCGGATACATCCTCAAGCACGCCGTGGGGACCGACCTGCTTTCATCGATACGGGCCGTCGCGAGGGGAGAGTTCTACCTGTATTCCGCGATCGCCTCCTCCGTGATCGGGGATTATTTGAGCAAGGGGACTAATCCGATCGAGGAGGACCCCTACGAGAGGCTGACGGACAGGGAAAAGCAGGTCCTGAAGCTGATCGCGGAAGGACACAGCCACAAGGAAATCGCGAACATTCTCGATATCAGCGTTAAGACCGTCATCGCCCATTACTCGAATTTCCAGGAAAAGCTGGACATCCGCACACGGGCGGGGCTGATCAAGTTCGCCTTCCAGCGAGGGATCGTCAAGTAGACCGGTGTCCCTGAGACTGCGTCGTTATGGAAGCGGTTTGCCTGTCTTCTGCAGTATCGTCTCCCACTGGTCGGCGTGTCCTTCTTCCTGCGTGACGATTCCTTCCATCATGAGCCGAGTGGTTGTGTCCCCCGCCTCGGCGCACATCTTGATCACCTGCTTGTAGTACTCGATCGCGCCGTACTCGCCCGCGAGGTCGTCCTGCATCATTTTCCTCAAGTCCCCGCCCTTCTTGATGGGGCCGGGCTTGATCGAGGGGTCCCCCTCGAGGAAGTTGATCCGCTCGGCGACCAGCTCCGCGTGCTTCATCTCGTCCATGGCCGTCTTCTGGAAAAGGGGAAGGATCGAGGGGCTTTCGATGCCGTCTCCAGTCCAGTGGTGGTGAAGATACTGAAGGATGGCGCCGATCTCCAGTTCCAGCACCTTGTTCAAGGCCTCGATGATCTTCGGGTTTCCTTTCATATGGCACCTCCTTGGGAATATGGCGATCGGGATTCGGGGCGGTCGCCCTGTTCACGGAGCAACGGTGGTATGATATCAGGAAGACCGGAATGGTCGCAGGGATTTTGCCGTGAATCGTCCCGGGGTAATTGCGATTGACCGGTCCCGTTCGGATTTGTATAATCCGCATTTGCCGTTTCGACGTTCGGTGAGTGTAGCTCAGTTGGCAGAGCACCAGGTTGTGGCCCTGGTGGCCGCGGGTTCAATCCCCGTCACTCACCCCATTCTGATATCGGATGCGCCCGTAGGCTCGGTGGCGAGTGCGGGCGTACGCAGGTGGTTGCAGGGGCGCCTGTAGCTCAGGGGATAGAGCACCGGCCTCCGGAGCCGGGAGCGGAGGTTCGATTCCTCCCAGGCGCGCCAATACTTTATACAACGCGGTAGCGGATCGTGGGCCATTAGCTCAACCCGGCAGAGCAGCTGACTCTTAATCAGGAGGTTGAAGGTTCGAATCCTTCATGGCCCACCACTAAAATCAAGGGGTTGCGGCGAGAGCCGCAGCCCCTTTTTCATTCCGGGTGAGAATAGTTGGATATTGCGAGGGATTCCACATTGCTTTGACAGGCGGAATACATTATTTTTGAAGAATATACACCGCTCCGCATGCAAGATTCACCGAGCAGGGGGACGCAACGGAATTCTCACCCCCCATCGCAAAAGTTACCTGCCCCACATCGACGGGATATTTCCCACGGCACCGGCTTTATCGTCTTCTGGATAAAGCCCGCAAGGCGCCCGTGCTCTGGATCACGGGCCCGCCCGGATGCGGGAAGACCACCCTGGTTAGCAGTTACATCGAGTCCCGTCGCATTCCATGCCTCTGGTACAAGGTCGATGAGGCGGATGCGGACCTCTCCACCTTTTTCTACTACCTGGGGCTCGCCGCGGGAAAGGCTGCTCCGCGCAAGAGGAAACGTCTTCCGCTTCTGACCCCCGAACGCATGCCCGGCCTGTCGGTGTTCGCGCAGAGGTATTTCGAGGACCTCTCCTCGATGCTTCCGGTTCCCTGCCTGCTGGTGCTCGACGATTGCCATCGCATGCGGGAGGACCCCACATTCTTCGAAACACTCCGGGAGGGGCTCTACCGCCTCGCGCCTGGGATCAACGCCGTCTTCGTGAGCCGCAGCGATCCCCACCCCTCCTTCGCGCGCGACCGGGCCAACCGGCATATGGAGACGTTCGGATGGAAGGACCTCCGACTGACCATCGAGGAAGCGGCGGGGATCACGAAGCTTCAGCGGAAGAAAAAACCTGCACCGGAGCTCGTGAAGTACCTTTTCGAGCGGACGGACGGCTGGGCGGCAGGCCTCGTGCTCCTTTTGGAGAGGACGGACAAGGGACTTGTGGAGACCCGTACAATCGGACGAGAGGTGTCCCCAGAGATCATCGACTATTTCGGAAGCGAGATCTTCCGGCGGCTGGACGAGGAGCGCCGGATGTTTCTCCTTCGGACGGCGTTCCTGCCCAGGATGACGTCGTCAATGGCGGAGAAGTTGACGGGCGTGGTGCGCGCCGGATCGATCCTGTCGGAGATGAACCGGCATAACCAGTTCACCAAGAAGTATCTGCAGCGGGAGCCGGTCTACGAATACCACGACCTGTTCCGGGAGTTCCTGATCGAACGGGCGACAGCGGTTTATTCCGGGGAGCAACTTTCAGCGATCCGAAAAACCGCCGCCGCTCTGCTGGAAGACTCCGGATACGTTGAGGATGCCGCGGTGCTCTTCCGCGAGGTGGGGGACTGGGAGGCACTCTCGCGGCTGATACTGTCCCGGGCCGGATTCCTGGTAGCGCAGGGGCGGTACCAGACGCTGCTGGAGTGGCTGGGGGCACTTCCAAACGAGGTTCGCGAGAACAACCCTTGGCTGCTCTATTGGAACGGCGTCTCTCTCATGCCCTTTTCTCCCACAGAGAGCCGGGCCCGTTTCGAAGAGGCGTTGCATTCGTTCGACGCGCGGCAGGAAGCGGCCGGAGTATTCCGTTCCTGGGCTGGCGTGGTTGAATCCATCGTCTTGCCGATGGACAATTTAACGATTGTAGACACCTGGATTTCCCTCCTCCCGCGCCTCCTCGAAAAGTACGGCGGTCTCCCTTCCGGCGCGCTCGGAGATGAGATTACGTGCGGAATGTACAGGGCGCTTTCCTTTCGGCAGTACCCACGGGCCGACGTGGAGTTGTGGACACCCCGCGCCCTCGCCGTCGCACAGACCAGCAACGACGCGCGCCTGAAATTTCTGTTGACCATCGGTATCTGGACTACCTTTCTTACGAAGGACACGCGGGAGGCGGAACGGGCCCTTGCTTCCTTGAGGGAACTCCTCAAGCTACCGGGTGTAACGCCGTTGATGCGCCTATTGGTCGATATGCTGGACGCGATTTTATTGCTTGTCGTCGCGCGACACGAGCGGTGCCTGCAAGTTACGACCGACGGGCTTGCCTTCGCAGAAAACTTGGGGGTCCACATCGTGGATCCATTCCTTGAGGCCTACAGCGCGATGGCTGCCCTGAAACTTGGCGATTTCGCAACCGCGAACCGGTGTTTCGACAGGATGACGGTCACCCTGGGCACAATGAAGCCGCTCCCCTCGGGCCTGTTTCACTGCATCGCCGCCTGTGATGCGCTGCATCGGCGCGATCTGGTGAAGGCCGCCTTTCATTCGAGAGAGTGCCTGAGACTGTGGGAGGAGAGCGGGTTCACCACTCACATTCCCAGCGCGCATATCCTTGTGGCACACGTTTCCCACGCACTTCACGAGGACGAGGAAGCGGCCCGGCATATGGAGGAGGCGCGTCGCATCGGCACAGAGACGGAGATACCCATCGGTGTTTGGCTCTCGTATATAACCGAAGCATATTTCCATCTCGAACGAAATGACGACGCGTCGGCGATTGCTCCCCTTAAAAAGGGTCTGCAGATCGGTCGCGAGAACGGGATGGTCGGGACGACGCTCTGGCTGCCGGACTTATTCGAAAAAGTCGCCGCCATGGCGCTCAAAGAGGGGATAGAGGTCGCCTACGTCCGGGATTTTATCCGGCGGCACCGCCTCGTTCCGGACCCCGCGAATCCCGACTTGGAGCAGTGGCCCTGGGCGGTGAAGGTATACACGCTAGGGCGGTTCGGTCTCCTTGTGGACGATAGTCCTGTCGAGTTCGGCCGGAAGGTCCAGCGACGACCGCTGGGGCTTCTGAAGGCATTGGTCGCTCTCGGCGGGCGCGGGGTGTCCGAGGCGCGGCTCTCCGAGCTTCTCTGGCCGGCAGCCGACGGAGACCTGGCCCACCACTCTTTTACCGTCGCCTTGAGCCGCTTGCGGAAACTCCTGGGGAAAGAGGAAGTCTTGGTGCTCAAGGATGGGTGCCTTTCCCTTTCTAACCGGCACTGCTGGGTCGACGTTTGGGCCTTCGAGCGGTCCTTGGGACAGGCGGAAAAGGCGAAAAATGAGGGGAGGAAGGCAACAGGGGACTACAAGAAGGCCCTGGCCGTCTACAAGGGGCACTTCCTCCCCTTCGAGGAAAATTCCTGGGCGGTAACACTGCGCGAGAAGCTTCGCGGCGGATTCCTGGGGGCGGTTTTACAACTGGGGCAGCGCCATGAAGAGGCGGGGCGGTGGGAGGAAGCGGTCTCCTGTTACGGAAAAGGCCTCGAGGCGGACGACCTGGCCGAGGAGATCTACCGCCGGTTGATGGTCTGTCACCTCCGGCAGGGGCAGGAAACCAAAGCCCTCTCTGTCTACAAACGGTGCCGGAATACGTTATCGTCCGTTCTCGGGGTGGATCCCTCCGCCGAGACGAAGGCCATCGCAGCCACGCTCGGTCGCTACCCGGCCTGATTCCTTTCCCGGCGTACCAGCGGCCGGGGCAAGCCACTGTTTAAAGTTTTTCGCCGGGTTTCACCAGTGTTTGTTCTTCCACTGCTTTCCCCCGAATCCGTGATCAATCCGTGACCCTCTCCGCGCTACTTTCGTAACCAGAGGGACGTCCGTGTCGGTACCTATGCCTCGCGAGTCGGGTCGCATCAACGGAAGGGGGTGATGCGACTTACTGGCGAATCACGGCTCGTGGAATCGGGGAAAAATGGTGCCAACCTTATCGCACGGGAAAGGAGCTCGCCATGAAAAGGATCTTTCTCGCCTTCTGCATTCTCCTCGTTGCAGTCGCACCGGCCGTGGCTGAGACCCAAAGATTCGAGGGAAAACTGAACGGCGCTGCCTACAAGATTCTTGTGCCGGATAACTGGAACGGCGAACTGTTGATATATGCCCACGGATATGGATATACAGAACGGTTAGATCAGGGCGTCTGGTTCGACTATTCCTATGCCGACGCCGCCCCCAATACTTACGTGGGGCCCGACGGCTCAACGATGGAGGGTATCCTGTTGGGTAGTGGCTACGCCTTGGCTGGGACAGCCTTCCGTGGAAGCGGCTGGCAGGTGAAGGACGGCATGCACGATCTTGTATCGCTGGCGGGGTTATTCAATGGAGTTGCGGGAAAACCGAGCCGGACCATCCTGATCGGCTATTCGCTGGGGGGGCTTATGGCCCTTAAAAGTGCCGAAAGCGTACCGATATATGACGGCATCATCGCTGCCTGTGCGGTAAGCGCCGGCGCCTCGAAATCGGAAGATCTCGCCGGTGCCCTTGCTATGGCTTATGACGTGCTGTTCGGATGGCCCGAAGACTGGGGTAAATGGTATGACGTCAGAAACGACATCAACTTCTTTACGGAGGTGATGCCGTTCTTGTTGACCACCCAACTTGATCCCACATCCGCCGACTTCCCAAAGAATATCGCCAAGTTCGAGTTCTTGAGAGTCCTGTTGGACATTCCCTATGACGGATTCTATTCAGGTCCGAGCTGGCTGTTATCCGGAATGTTCTTCACCACACAGGTTATGGGTGATCTCGAGACGAAGGCCGGAGGCCCCGTCGTCCAGAATGTAAACCATGTGTATCAATTGAGCGATACCGATAGGGCTTATCTTGTTTCCATTGGATTCTCAACTGTCCAGATCGAATATCTCCTTGCCGAAATGAACGCTCGGACGACGGTCACGGTGGGCAACCCCCAGAGGCAGTACCTCAAAAAATACACCGACCTAACCGGTGATCTCCGGCGTCCGGTCGTATCGATCCATGACGTGCGCGACGGCATTGCACTCATTGCATCCGAAGGCCTCCTGTTGGACGCGGTGACGGCAGCGAATAAGAATGAAATGCTCGTCCAGGCATATACCGATGGGAATTGGCACTGCGGATTCACAGGAGAGCAACTCCTGAGCGCGATCAATGCGATGGATTACTGGCTCGATGAGGGGAAGAAACCAGGCCCCGAATATTTCCCTGCAAACATTGGATTTATCCCTGGGTATGTTCCACCAGCCTGGCCCATCGGGATGGAATAACAGATTGGGACGGCCGGGAAGGTCTGAAATACAACCCGGTTGCTAAAATCAAGGGGTTACGGCGAGAGCCGTAACCCCTTTTTCCTCGGGTGCGAATAGGGTGTTTTCTGTTTGTAGTTGTTTGGTAATATCCTTCCTTTTTATTCAGTCAAACGCTATTTTATGATAATTTGATAATCGCAAATGTTTATCAATGGGTCGATCACTTCCCAAGGAGGAAACCATGTTCAGGCATCTTTTAATTTGCGCCGCTCTTGTCACGATGTTGATGGTGAATCCCTTGAATGCGCAAGAATCTCAACCGACATCCGAGAAAGCCAAAAAAATCGAAGCGCTGGTCAACAAGGCTGCGGCGCTGATCGAAAGCAAAGGCAAGGCGATCTTCCCCGAGTTCAGAAAGAAGGACACTGAATGGTTCAGCGGAGACACATACTTGTTTGTCTACGATTTGAAATCGAACGTATTGTTCAATGCGGCATTTCCAGCTCGCGAAGGGACCAACACCACCGGCCAGAAAGATGCCAAAGGCAAGTTATTTCATCATGAATTTATACAGGTGGCTGAATCCAAGGGATCGGGATGGGTAGACTACATGTTTCCGAAACCCGGGCAGACCGAACCGTCGCGGAAATGGGCCTACGTGAAGGCGGTTAAGGTGGATGGCGTTCCAAGTTTAATCGCATCGGGCTTCTATGAGGAGGAAAAATGAAAAGAATCATTATCCCCGTATTTATTCTCCTGATATGGACTGTTTTAGCTATTGGACAGGACAAAAAGCCTGCGATCGACAAAAAATACGATCCGACGATTTATGCAACAGATTCGAAAAACAAGGCGAAACCGGATAAGCTTTCACAAGAGGCGGTTGATTTGGCGAAGAAGAGAATGGCAAGTTTCATTGTAAGATGCGGGAAAGATTTATATATAAAATACGAGAAGGAAGATTTTGAGAAAGATAGAAATTATGCTCTGTCTCCCAAGCCGGTAGAAGTTTCAGTCGTCAGCAGGAAAATAAGCGATGCCGATAAAATGAATGGCGTTGAATGGGCAGGGATAGTCAGCTTTACGATTATTGGCCCTTATCAAAGTGCGTCTCACGCAAAAAAATACGATGAATGGATAAATGGTCCCTTTGTTTATAGTCGTATGAAATTTGAAAAAAAGAATGGTGTATGGAAGTACCCCCCTGGGCAGCCAATGAGGCCATTTACTTGTGAAGAAGCACTACACCCTACGGATTTCTGGGGCGACCCGTCCACCTGACACCTGACATGGCCCACC
>Ga0334722_10005741_pt1 | contig 12436 bp, 11 predicted proteins | sample C3_bottom_MG_FD_207210 | JGI IMG/M metagenome (GOLD analysis project Ga0334722, IMG submission 207210) | Sediment microbial communities from Yellowstone Lake, YNP, Wyoming, USA - C3_bottom | ecosystem: Environmental > Aquatic > Freshwater > Lake > Sediment | place: USA: Wyoming | collected...
ATCGTTTTCACGGCAATCTTCGACGGGCTCTGGGTGCACCACCCTCTCGCCGTCACTACCAGGTGCCCAGTCGCCGTCGGAGTCAGGATGAATTGCCCGACATATGCCGGCTGAACTTTGGTAACGCCGACAAAACCAGCGCCCGAATACTCGTAGTTGAGAGCCACGTCGCAATCCTTCACTGAGGTCACGCTGAGGGCAAATGTCACTGCGTTCATTTTGGCAACGCTCGACGGGTTCGGAGACAACTCTACCGAGGGCAGAGTTGCATTGGGCACGTCTGTGATGATCTCATCGGAATAGTCCCAATCTTCCTTCGAGTCGATGCATCTCCCCCGAGCTATCACGGAGAGACTGGTCGCGTCCCGCGGTATCACCGAGAAGGTCCTCGTGGATCCCGACCCGGGGATATCGGTCCAATCCTGGCCGATATTGGCGCCTTTAACCCGGTATTCGAGGTCCATTTTGCACTCGGGGATATTCGGGCTGATCTCTTTTGACGGACTCGTCGGAGCGATGCTCGCCATGGGGGGGGTTGCGACACTCGTGACGGTGTAATGAACTTCCTCGTTCACGACAATGGGTGTCGTGTCCAGTTTCAGAACGATATTCCCCGACTGCGCGTATTTGTCAGCGTCGCCACAACTTGCCAGCGACAGCACCGCGAGGAGCGCAGCTGCGGTCAGAAGCATTCCACGGTATGGTTTCATCCTTCCACCCCCTTGCAGGTAAAGGCTGCCAATGTTCATTGCTTTCAATGCAAAACCCCCTTCAGACTATCCCAAGGGATATCGTCGTAAAGGTTTGCACTTCCAATCTTTTCTGTCAAGACGAATCTCACCTTCCCCCCTGCGGACTTCTTGTCGTGAGCCATCGCGGCGACCATGGCGTCGGCGTCGGGTGAGGGGTCGTCCACCGGCAGGCCGGCTCGGCGCAGCAGCGCCTCCTGGCGCGCGGCGTCGGGCTCGCCGAGCAGGCCCATGGCCCGCGCCAGCCGCGCCGCACGGGCGATCCCCCAGCCGACGGCCTCGCCGTGCCGGTAGCGGGTGTACCCGGTGAGGGTCTCGAGCGCGTGGCCGAAGGTGTGGCCGAGGTTCAGCAGGCTGCGCCGTCCGCCGCTCTCGCGCTCGTCCTCGGCGACGACCTCGGCCTTGATGCGGCAGCAGGTGGCGACCGCGCGCCGCAGCGTGTCGCTCTCGAGCGCCAGCAGCCGCTCCAGATCGCGCTCGAGGAACGCGAAGAAATCCGCATCGAAGGCGAGCCCCGTGCGGATCACCTCGCCCAGGCCCGCGACCAACTCGCGGCGCGGCAGCGTGCCCAGCGTCGCCAGGTCGACGCAGACCGCCGCCGGCTGGTGAAACGCGCCGATCAGGTTCTTGCCCAGCGGATGATCGATGGCGACCTTGCCGCCGACGCTGGAGTCGACTTGCGCCAGCAGCGTCGTCGGACATTGCACGAACGGGACGCCGCGCTTGTAGGTCGCGGCGGCGAACCCCGCCAGGTCGCCGACGACCCCGCCGCCGAGCGCGACGACCGGATCGGTGCGCTCCAGGCGCTCGGCGACGAAGCGGTCCCAGAGGCCGGAGAGCTGCTCGACGCACTTGGAGGCCTCGCCGTCGGGGACGATCGTCGGGTGCGCGGCAAGACCGGCGCCGGCGAGACTCGCGACCGCCATCTCGCCGTAGAGATCGAAAACCGGCGGGACCGAGATCAGCGCGGCCCGCCCCGTGAGACCGAGCGCGCGCAGCCGCGCGCCGAGCGTGGGGAGGATGCCCTGGCCGATCCAGATCGGGTATGAACGCTCGCCGAGGGCGACCGTCACGGTTTCGACTCGCTCGTCAGTTTCCATCATCGGCAGGTTCCTCCCCGGCGCGAAGCCATGGCGCGGGCGCGGGCGGCGTCGGCCAGGCGGCCGGCGTGGTCCACCGCCTGCAGGACCGCCTCGGCGGCGCCCGCGGGCGTCAGCTCACTGGTGTCGACCCGCAAGCGGTAGCGGCGGTAGTCGCGCATGCGCCGGAGCAGCAGCGCGCGGACCCGGGCCGGGGCGTCGGGACCGGCGAGCAGGGGACGCTCGTCGGAGCGCCCGACCCGCTTGAGGATCGCTTCGGGCGTGGCCGTCAGCAGCACCACCGGCCCGGTGCCGCGCAGCAGTTCGCGGTTGCGCTCGAAGCACACGGCGCCGCCGCCGAGGGCGACCACCCCTCCCCTGCCCCCTGCCCCGCTCACGCCGCTCTTGCCGGTCCCGTTCGCCACCGCCTTGAGCGCGCGGTGCTCGGCGTTGCGAAAGGCGCGCTCGCCCTGCTGCGCGAAGATCTCGGCCACGCTCAAACCCTCCGCGCGGACGATCTGCTCGTCCAGGTCGACCGCCTTCACGCCGAGAATCCGGGAGATCGCCTTCGCCGTCGCACTCTTCCCGGTGCCCATGAACCCGGCCAGGTAGACGTTTTTTCCGGCGGCGAGCAGCCGCTCAGCGCGCGAGGTCGCTTCGTTTCGCGAAGTCGTGCCAGTGCTGACGCATCTCACGGACGCTGTCCCCCCCGAACCTCTCCCGCATCGCCCCGGCCAACTCCAGCGCGAGCGCCGCCTCGGCGACGACGCCGAGGGCCGGCACGGCGCAGACGTCGGCGCGCACCACGGCGGCCTTCCCCGCGACGCCGGTGCGCAGGCTGGCGCTGGCCAGCGGCTTTTTCAGTGTCGGGATCGGCTTCATCGCGACCCGAAAGGTCACGGTCTCGCCGTTGGTGATCCCGCCCTCGATGCCGCCGGCGCGATTCGTCTTGCGATACCAGCCCCAGGGCTTCCCCTTCGCGCGGTAGATTGCGTCGTGGACCTTCGAACCGGGCCGCGCGGCGGCGGCGAAACCCAGGCCGTTCTCGACGCCCTTGACGCCCGGCAGGGCCATCAGCGCCGCGCCGATCCGCCCCTCGATGCGCAGGTCCCACTGGGTGTGGCTGCCCAGCCCTGGCGGTACGCCCTCGGCGTCGACGCGCACGACGCCGCCGAGCGAATCGCCGCTCGCGGCGGCCGCGTCGATGGCGCGCACCATCGCCGCGGAGAGCGCGGCGTCTGGGCAGCGCACCGGCGAGCGTTCGGCGCGGCGGCGCATCGCGTCGGAGATGCGCTCGGGGAATGCGCCTCCTCCGGCGTCGCCGATCGACTCGACGAAGGAGTGCACGCTGATGCCGAACTCCGCGAGCAACTGCTTGGCGCAGGCGCCCAGCGCCACGCGGGCAGCCGTCTCCCGTGCGCTGGCGCGCTCGAGCACGTCGCGGATGTCGTCCAGATCGTACTTGATCGCCGCGGGCAGGTCGGCGTGTCCCGGGCGCGGGAAGAGCAGCGGCTTGTAGTCCGCCGGGCGCACGGTGAGCTGCTCGGTGCCGCGGTTCTTCACGAGCAACGCGATCGGGGCGCCCGTCGTGCGTCCGAAGCGCACCCCGCCGACAAACTCGGCGTGGTCCTTTTCGATCGCCATTCTGGCGCCGCGGCCGTAGCCGAGTTGCCGGCGCGCCAGATCAGGATCAAGATCGCCCGGACCGAGCATGAGCCCGGCGGGCATCCCCTCGAGTATCGCCAGAAGCGCAGGCCCATGCGACTCGCCCGCCGTGAAGTGTCTCCAGACCATCTATTCCTCCCGCCGCAAGCACGGGCGGGGATCGACCCCGCCCCCAGGTGATTTGACCTGCCCTGTCAAAAGTGCACTTCGCCACTGCCTCCAAAATGGTAATGCACCCGCATGGGGCGGGTGCATTGTCCACCTTCGGCGCAGGTGAACGAGGTGTCCTACATCACGACGATCTTCGGCGTGATGAAGATCATCAGCTCGCGCCGGCTTTGGCTGTCGGACTTGTTCTTGAAAAGCCAGCCGAGAATCGGGATCTTCCCCAGGCCCGGGATCGCACTCGAGCCGTTGTCATCCACCTGTTCGAATATGCCGCCGATGACCGTCGTCTCGCCGTCTGCGATCAGCACCTTCGATTCGGCGCCGGCCCTGTCGATCGAGAACATCGTGCCTTCCGTCGTCTGCACGTTTTCGCCCTTGGATGATTTCTCGACTTTAATGTCCATGAAGACGCGCTTGTCGTTGGTGATCTGCGGCTTGACGGTGAGCGTGATGCCGACATCCTTCCACTCCACGGTCCGGTTCCCCTCAGAATCCGTCTTCGGGATCGGCAACTGGCTGCCGAGATTGATGACCGCCTGCTCGTTCTGGATCACGAGGATCTTCGGGTTGGAGAGGATCTTGACCTTGCTCATGCTCTCGCCGGCCGAAAGCCGCATGTCGAGCGAGAGGGTGTTCGCGATGTGGCCGAGCGAAAAGCCGATGCCCCCCGTGGCTGCGGCCGCGGGAAGGTTGACGAGGTAGTTGGTCGGCATCGACCCCTTCGCGGCGTCGATCTGCTGGCCGCCCATGCTCACCGAGTTCGGGAACGCGTAGGGGGTCCCGTTGCCATGGGCCGGATCCTTGATGCCGTTGGCATTCCACTGGACGCCGATCGACTGGCCGAAGCCGCTGGTCACGTAGACGATCCGCGCCTCGACGAGCACCGCCGGCGTGGGCGCGTCCCAGGTGAGAATCACCTGCTCGAGTTCCTTGAGCTTGTCCGCCGTGTCCCAGACAATGATGTGCTTGGTGCGCTCGTCGAACTGGATGATCCCCTGGCTCGACTTGAACTTGTCGAGCTTGGTGACGAAGTCGTTCATCTTGCCCGATTCGATGTAGGAGATCGCGAACGTCTTCGAGAACACCGGCTCGAGCGCCTTCTGCGCATCGACCGTCTTCTTCTTGTCCTCATCGACCCTGCGATGACGCTGCTCCTCGTCCATGAGCTTGTCGGTCGTGGTGATCCGTACGATGTTCTCGGACTCGCGGACCTGCTCCAGCTGCGGCACGTTGGTCTTGAGGATCAGGTCGAGCGCCTGGTCCCACGGCACGTCGGTGAGCTTGATCGAAACCGACCCCTTCACTTCGGGGCCCGCGACGAAGTTCAGCCCGGAAACCTCGGAGATCAGCCGCAGGATATCGTTGACGTCGGCGTCCTTGAAATCGAGCGAGAGCCGGCGCCCGCTAAATGGCGATACGGCAGCGGCCGGAACCTCGGCGGCTTGAGCCGCGGGTGCAGGCGCCGCGGCAGGCGCGGCCACAGGCGCCTTTACGACCACCGGGGCCGGCTTGGCGGCGGGGGCCGGGGCCGGGGTTGCCGCCGTTGCCGGGGCAGCGGGCACCGGTGCGGCTGCCGCTCCCTGACCCGACGCGGGGGCGACCGCCCCGGGCTTGTCGAACTCAACAACGATCCGCCCGTCCTCGCCGCTGGTACGGAACGACAGGGGCCGGCGCAGTTGGGCGATCACGCGAACAAGCCGATCGTCCCCTTTCGCGTAGGGAAACACGGTAACCTTCACGACGTCGAGACCCTGGGAGGCGAGGTCAAGCGATTGCGCGTCCTTGTCCGAGACCCGCGCCTTGGCGATCTCGATGATGACCTTCGCCGGATCGTTGGAGTCGATGACGGCGAAATCGGCCTTGACGGCCGTGCGAATCTCGAGGCGAGCCCCGCCCGCCTCGGTTGCGCGGCAGGACACCGGACCGACCCGGTTGAGGGCGCTGACCGTCCCCTCGGCAGGCGCGGCAGGCGCGGCGGGGGCGGGGGCTGCGGCCGGGGGAGCGAGCGCCGGTGCGCCGAACGAAACGACGATCCGGTCGCCAACCGCCTCCACCCGGTGCTCGCCGACTTTCTTCAGATCGAACACCACGCGGACAAACCGCTTCGGCTGGTCGTGATCGCCGATGCGGATCTGGGAAACCCAGGCGTCGTCAACCTTGCGCTTCATCGATTTGACCTGGTTGTTGGCTCCAGCCAGGTCGACCACCAGACTTCGACCCTCGACCAGGAACGATTCGTAGGCGAGCGGTCCATTCCCCTGCAGCGCGACGACAAGCCCGTCGGTCTGCTTCTGAACGTCGATGGCCGTGAGCGCGCGCGGGCCGGAGGGGACCGCGGCAGCGCGGGCCGAAGGTGCGGCAACTACGGGCGCCGGTTCCTCGGCGGCGATGGTGACTACCGGCGGCGGCACGACGGCGACGACCGTCACCGGCTGTTCGGCTTTCACCGCTTCGGCGCTCGCGGCGGGTTTCTCGGCGGGAGCGGGAGCAGGAACGGGCGCCTTCGGCGAGATGTTCAGGACGATGCTGTTTCCCCGACCCTCGATTTCATAGAGCGCCTCGCCGGAGAGGAAGACCTCGACGGTCGCGTCGGCGCCAGGAGTTCCCGCGGATTTCACCACCGAAACCGCCCCGCGATCCACCGTGACGGACTGCGCAGGGCCGGAGAGCCGTGTCCCGGACAACTGCAGGAACAGGCGCGCGGGAGCACTCTGGCGCACCAGGCTGTACGCCGCCTTGGCGCTGGTGGAGACCGTGACCTGGACCACGTCCCCCGTCCCTGAGACCTGGACGTTGGTGATTTGAATCTGTTTGGCCGCTGCTGCCGCAACCGGCGCCACCGGTGTCGTCTTCGGCGCCTGGGAGAGTCCGCCGCCGCACCCGGCCAGCACCCACAACGCCAAAGCCCCGCAGGAGGCCCAACCCATCAATCTCCCGGTAGCCATGATCAGCCGTCCTCCTTGCATACCGCGGTCACTTCCTCGCGGTGGGATGGGATTCCAGGAATGTTTCTTTCCTTGTCTCCCGGTTCATGAAATCCAGATACTTCTCGACAATACGAATGCCCTTGAGCGTGATCTCGACGACCTCGCCCTCGTTCTTGCCCATGACGGTCCCGACGCGAACCACGAATGTCAGGTTGTTGGGAGTCCGGACCATGGCCTGCGTGCCACGGACCTTGTCGACGACCACGCCGACGACCTTGACCGTTTCCAGGTCGAACTGCTGAATAGGCGGCAACTGGGTGACATCGCGCTGCTTCTTCTCGAGCTGCAGGAGCGACTTGAACGGGTCTCTGCGCCCGACGGAATCGTAACGAAACTCGCTTCCGGGGACCAGGAGGCCGCCGGGGACGACGGCAGGGGCGGGAGCGGGGGATGGTGCGGCCGCCGCTTCAGGACTCGGGGCTGCCGCGGAAATCGGCTGATTCTTCGCGGCCGTCTCCGCCGTCGCGGCAGCCGCGAGCGGCCCCGCAACCAGCGTGGCAGCCAGCAGGACCGCGGCGACGCTCGGGCTACTTGGCCTGGACATAGCGGTAGGTCGTCGCGGTGCAGGTGGACGTCAGCATGAGGTAGCCCTCCTTCTCCTGCGCACTGCCCATGGCGAGGTTCGAAACGCTGATGATCCGCGGGTAGTGGCTGATCTTGTCGAGAAACATCCCGATGTTGTGGAAGGGGCCGCGAATCGCCAACCCCATGGGGACCTCGTTGTAAAAGTCCTTCGGGACCTCAGGCGAGGGACGGAACGAGATGAACTCGATCCCCGCCTCCTTGCCGAACTTGGCGATCTGCTCGAGCAGGACGGGAATCTCGCGCTCGCCCGGAAGCTGCAGCCGAGCCTGGTCGAGCTGGCCGCTCAGATCGGCGATCATGCGTTTGTACTCCTTGTTTTTCGCCTCGATGGTCTGCAGGACGGTGACTTCGCTCGTCAGCGTATTGAGTTGATTGCGGCTGCTCTTGAGCTTCTTGTCCTGCGGCATGTAGATGAAATAGTAGAACCCCCCGGCGAGCATGATCAACAGGATCAGGAGAGCCAGTCCCCGCTGCTTGAGCGGTATCTTCTCGAACTGTTCAAGGGCCGATGCCATGTTCCCCGTTGCCTCCCGCTAGTCCGGCTGCTGCACGCTGGCCTTGATGCTGAAGCGAAACAACTCGCGTCCCTGTATCTCGGTGCGCTCCGAAAAGAGCAACTCCACGTCCTTGTAGTACGGGGACTTCTCGAGATTGTCGACCATCGGACGCAACGCCTCGTTGCTCAGCGAGAAGCCGTCGAGCGCGACGCCGCCCGCGGTGTAGCCGTAGCTGACGATCCAGACGGGCGTCGAGCCGTCGAGCACGCGGGTGAGCTCGTCGAGCAGGTGCACCGGCACGATGCGCTCCTTCTGCAACCGCGTGATGATGGCGAGCTTGCGCTCCAGCTCGCCCTTCTCGGCTTCGAATTTCGCCTTCTGCTCGTTGACGTTCTTGAGGCGCTCCTTCTCGGCCTCCTGCTTGGCGACCTCGGCGCGCAGTTTGTTGAGCTTGCCGCTCTGGTCGACCCAGACCCAGCCCAGACCCACCGCCAGAAGCAGCACCGCCACCAGGCCGAGCGCCAGGTGCTGGATGGCACCGGCCTTTTTCTTCGAGGCTTTTTTGGCGAGGAGATTAATCCGGATCATCGGTCACCCGCCTTCCGCAGCGCCAGCCCGACCGCGACCGCTGCGGCGGGGGCGTTCTCGCTCAGGAACTCGGCGTCGAAGCGCTTCGGGTTGATCTTGAGGTTCTGGAGAGGGTTGTTCACCTGGACCTCGATTTTCAGCCTCTGGTTGAGGAAGGCATCGAGGCCCTTCACCCGGGCGCTGCCGCCGGAGATGAGTATCTGGTGGATCTCCTGGTCCGATGTGGTCGCCCGGAAGAAGTCGAACGAGCGCTGGATCTCGACCGCAATGCTCTCGCTGACCGTGTCCATGACCTTGCGCAGCGCCTCGGGGTCCGGGCCGCTCTCCTGCCCGGTTTTGACGCGCTCGGCCTGCTCGGCGCTCATGCCGAACTCCTTCTGGATGGCGTCGGTGTAGTGGTTGCCGCCGATGGAGATGTCGCGCGTGAACGCGGTCATCCCGTTGCGCAAGACGCCGATGTTCGTGAACCCGGCGCCGATGTTCACGAGCGCCACGTTGCGCCCCGGGACGACCTCGTAGTTGATCTCCCAGGAGTTCTGCAGCGCGAACGCATCGAGGTCGACCACGCACGGCTGCAGGCCGGCCTGGATCAGCAGGTCGGTATAGTCGTCGATCTTGTCCTTCTTGGCGGCCACGAGGAGCACATCCATCTTCCCCTCTTCGGAGGAGCCGCCATCGATGATCTGGAAATCCAGGTTCACATCGTCGATGTCGAAGGGGATGTACTGCTCCGCCTCCCAGTGAATCGATTCGTCGAGTTCGGCTTCGGTCATCTCCGGGAGACTGATCTTCTTGACGATCACCGAGTGCCCGGAGAGCCCCATCGCCGCCTGGGTGCACTTGACCTTGTGCTCGCGCAGGAGTCCCTGCAGGCACTCGACGATGGCCCCCTTGTCGAGGATGGCGCCGTCCACGATTGCCTGCGGCGGGACCGGAGCGATGCCGAAGCTCTGGAGGCTGATCGATTTCCCGGACAGCTTGAGTTCCACCAACTTGATGGAATGCGTCCCGATGTCGACCCCGACCACTTCCTTGGACTTAAACAACCCCATGGCCCAAGTCCGTCCTCTGTTAAGGTTCAGGGTGGCCTCGCACGAGTCCAAACGCACCCCGTGTCTTTCCGACTCTAGCAATCGTCCCCGCGACTGTCAATACCCAAATCGATGAAATTTGAGAGCGCGTCAGGGACCTTACCTTCAACCCTTAAACGAATCTCTAAGCCCGGCGACGCTAACCTCGGATGCCTGTTGGTCGTTGCGCCGCCACGATGCTGAAAAGATGCCCTGTACGTTACCATCGCCCACCGCGCTGCCGCGGTGACGCAAATCACCATCTGCACATCCTGCCGCGCAGGATGGCGACGACGGCGTGCCAGGCGCGCACGCGGCAGGCCCAGGCCCGTGAGCGCAAGCCGGCCGTGCCGTAGACCTCGGCCAGATTGAACCAGAAAGCGGCCTCCTGCGGCCGGCGTTCGACCGCGTGCCTGCCGTGGCGGGCCGCTTCGTGCAGGCAGCCGCCGGTCCTCGCCAGGACGAGCGCGAGGTAGCTGCGCGCATGGGGGTCCTCCGGGGCGAGCGCAACGGCGCGGTCCAGCAAGCGCCGCGCCTGCGGGGCGTGTCCGCTCTCCAATTCGCGCACGGCGCGACCGATGCAGGACCGCACGTGCATCCTGTTCCCGGAGGTCCAGGCCGGGTGGGCAACCAGACCCAGCTGGCGGTCGTGCCGACCCCGGGCTTCGGGATCGGCGAGCAGGCGGTAGGCCTCCTCCGCCCGCCGGTAGGCCGCGGGACTCTCCCCGCCTGAGCGGAACCGAGCCGACCAGTCGCAAAAAGCACGCTCGATCTGCCGCTGTGAGGCGGCGGGAGTGACGCCGAGCGCGGCGTAGTGACCCTGCCCGCCCTGGTTCGCCGGTGTCATCGTGACCGGCCAGGTGCAAGTCTGGTGCCGCCTCCGAAACAGGGCGCGCACGGGGCTAAACCGCCGGATTCTGGGGCGACGACGGGCGCGCGCTGCTCCCGGAAGGGGCGGACACCCGCGGACGGTGCCGCTCACGGCCCCACGGCACCCGGGAACAGCATCGTCCGGGCTTGCGCCGCGAAGCGCAGGGGATTATAGTCCGCGTCGGCAGAGGGGGGCAGGGAGCACGGCAATGGGACACACCCGCATCATCTTCTCCGACGCAACGACCGCGGAGGCGGCCTCGGCCCTGAAGTCCTGCGGCTATCTCGAGTCGAGCCAAGGCGGGCTGTTCACCAACCCGAACTCCCCGATCAAGATCTACGTCGTCTGGGGGAAAAGTCCCTACTTCCCCGAACTGGCGGGCGGGCTGGATTTCGCGCCGCGCATCCAGATCCACCTGAAATGCCGCGACATCATACCGGAGCTCTTCGAAGTGACGCTCGGGGCGGTCAACGGCTTGCGGGGCAACTCCCCGGGAACGCGCTCGGTCGTCTTCAACGCGGACACCGGCGAAGAGCTACCCTGCTGATCCGCGGCCGGGTGCGGCCGCGGCGCCCGCTAGAGTTCGGCGGGACTCTCGAGCATCAGCCGGTCGGCGGCTTCCTTGAGGACCTCGACGAGGTCCATGAAATCGTCCCGGTAGAAATTCAGGTCCACGAAGTCGCACTGCATCACGACCGTATCCTCCTGGGCGTCGTACCAGACCGCAACGTGGCCACCCTGTTGTTCGAGCCCGCCCTCCGAGAGTTCTTTCATGCGCTTCTCCTTAGCTCCTCGTGCCAACCCGCGACCCCTGCGGAAGAGAAGAAGGGTAGCCCGCCGAGCGGGTGCCGTCAAGGAGCCGTCCGGTATCTCCACCTTCGTTGAGGCCGGCGAGCGGCTTGCGAAAGGCCAGGATCAACTCTCCCTTCATGATGTAGTGGCTCGCCTCGAACCGGTAGCCGCGCCCGGTGAAGAACCGGACGAGCTCGTCGAAGCCGTAATGAGCGATGTGTTCGTCGGCGTAACCGCCCGGCGCGAAGAGGCCGTACGCCTTCTCGATGAGCACCCACTGCCACCGATCGTAGTCCGGCGTACCCAGAACCAGCAGCCCACCCGGCGCGAGCACGCGGCACAGCTCCCCCAGAACGCCGGAGTCCTTCGGTATGTGCTCGATCACCTGGGAGCAGAGCACCGCGCTGAACGCCTCGTCCCTCACGGGAATCGCGAGCGCCGACCCGAGGGCCAGGTGACAATTGAAGCGCCGCGCGTAGCGGAGCTTCCTCAGCAGTATGTCGATCGCGAGACTTCCGGCGGGGAGTGCGCCGATCAGCCTGCTCGAACCGCACCCCACGTCCAGCACCGGTCCCTCGCCGGCGATCAGGTCCCGGATGTACGCGAAACGGCGCCTCTGCCAGTACCGCTGGAGCCACACGGCGCTGTCGTAGGCCCGCGCGTCGTAATCCGCGCACTCGATGGAGTTCCGCAGTTTCCACAGCGGCCAGAACTTGCGCAGGTACGCCGCGCCGAACTTCAGGACGCGGGCGTGCGACCTGCCATGCTGCCGGGGCCGATAGTGAAAGGGGACCTCCGTGACGCGCCACCCCTCGGCGAACGCCCGCACCAGGATCTCCTGGAGGATGTCGAAGTCGCGTCCGACAAACGCCTGGCCCTGCACCGCCTCGGCCCGATAGAGCCGAAATCCGCTCGACATGTCGCCAACGGCAAGGCTGAGGCCGCGGCTGAAGACGCCGTTCAGTATCTTGCTCAGCAGGAGACGCCCGCGCGGCATCTGCGCCCGCCCGCCCGCGGTGTAGCGCGACGCGATCACCACCTCGGCCCGTGTGCGCCCTTGCCAGATCTCGCGCACGAAGGGCGCCGGGTGGGAGAGATCCGAGTCCATCGTCAGGATGTGCGCTCCGGAGGCGGCTGCGAACCCGGCAAGCAGGGCGCCGCCGTACCCGCGTTCGGTCTGCAGGATTGCCCGCGCGCCCGCTGCGGTCGCGGCGCGCGCCGTCGCGGCATCCTCAGGCGAGGTGACGACGAGAATCTCGAACCGGACGCAGAGGCTCGACAGGACGCCGCGCAACTCCGGCAGCAGGAGGGAGAGGTTCTCGCTCTCCCCGAGCGCGGGAATCACCACCGAGAGGTCGATCCGCGCCACCTCACCCACCGTGCCG
>Ga0334722_10005742_pt1 | contig 12435 bp, 13 predicted proteins | sample C3_bottom_MG_FD_207210 | JGI IMG/M metagenome (GOLD analysis project Ga0334722, IMG submission 207210) | Sediment microbial communities from Yellowstone Lake, YNP, Wyoming, USA - C3_bottom | ecosystem: Environmental > Aquatic > Freshwater > Lake > Sediment | place: USA: Wyoming | collected...
GACACCGAAACTCAGTCGTCCCGCCGACAGGACTCCCGGCCGGGCTGGAGCCCGGCGATCCCAGGCAAGTCATACAGCACTCTGTCCGAGTGGAGGCCGGGACTTCAGTCCCGGCACTCAGGTGCGCCGGCTACCCCTTCAGTGCCGCCAGTTCCTTCGCCGACTCGGTTTCGATGTCCTTGTGCAGGCTGTTCCCGTGCGCGTCCATCGTCACGATCACCGGGAAGTCCTTGACGTGCAGGTGCCACATCGCTTCCGGCACACCGAACTCGAACAACGACACGTCGTCGACCCGTTCGATGCATCGGGCGTAGAACTGCGCGGCCCCGCCGATCGCGCTGACGTAGACCGCGCCACACTCCTTCAGGGCCTCGAGCGTTTTTGCGCCCATCCCACCCTTGCCGATGATGACGCGCACGCCGAACTTGCGGATGACATCAGCCTGATACGGCTCCTCGCGGATGCTGGTGGTCGGCCCCGCCGCATTCATCTTCCAGCGGTCGCCGTCCTTTACGGCTACCGGCCCGCAGTGATAGATCACGCTGCCGTTCAAATCGACCGGCGGGTCGTTCTTCGACAGGTACGAGTGGACCGAATCGCGGCCCGTGAACATGCGGCCGTTGAGCAGCACGACGTCTCCCACCTTGAGAGAGCGGGCCTGGGCCTCAGTGAGCGGTGCGGTCAGCACGACCTCGCGCCCCGTGCGCTTGAATCCCGCCTGGTCCGCCATCGGCACGATCGGATTCGACGGATCGCGATACTGCCACCGCTTGATGGCGCCGGTGGTGGCGTCGAGCACGACGCCGAGACGACGGAACGCCCAGCAGTCGTACGCGACCGACACGAAGAAGCTGGCTGGCAGACGATTGAGCGCCGCGATCTTGCAGCCGATGAGCGTGGTCTCGCCGCCAAATCCCATCGTGCCAACGCCGAGGCGGTTGACCGTGCCCATGATGTTGGCTTCGAGCTCGGCCAGCTGCGGCTCCGGGTTGACGTCGTCGAGCGTCCGGAACAACTGCGCCTTCGCATGGGCGTAGCCGCTGGTGCGGTCGCCGCCAATGCACACGCCAAGCGCCCCCGGTGCACAGCCCTTGCCCTGCGCCTGCCACACGGCGTGAAGAATGCACTTGCGAACACCCTCGAGATTCCGATCCGCACGTCCGAGATTCGCAAGCTCGATCGGCACGGCGTACTGGGCGTTGCAGTTCTCGCATCCGCCGCCCTTGAGCAGCAGCTTGACTTCTATCTCGTCGGCCGACGGCCACTGGTTGAAGTGGATCACCGGCGTGCCGGGGCCGAGGTTATTGCCGGAGTTCTTACCGGTGATCGAATCAACCGAGTTCGGACGCAGTTTGCCAAGCCTGGTCGCCTCGGCCACGGCCTTCCGAACTTCTGCCGCCATCCACCACTGGTCCGCTCCGCGTGGCACCTGGATTTCGAAGGTCGGCATGCCGGTGTCCTGGCAGATGGCGCCTTCGACTTCGACAGCCTGATCGATGTTGACGTTGATGATCGACAGAGCCTGGCCGGCGCGAGTGTCGGCGGGTTCCTGGGCGGTTGCGGCCTTCATGGCCGCGCGAACGTCGGGAGGCAGTTCGGACGACGTCTTGACGATGAGTTCAACCATGCTCGAAAAGAATTCTGCTAACATGACGCCAGAGTATATACCGTTTCATGTTGGTGATTTAACCCGTTCATGTTCAGCAGGATACGGCTCGTCGCGGCACTGGGCGCGCTGATGATCGTGGCTACCGGCACCGGGCACCTCGGTGCTCAGGACCGCGGGCAGCACGGGCGCCTGTTTCCCCCCGAGAATCTCGGCCTGCTCGAGGGGCCCGACCGGGATCTCTGGCAACTGCCAGGGCCCATCATGGACGCGCTTGGTGTGGCGGAAGGATCGATCGTCGCAGACCTTGGCGCCGGTGGCGGGTGGTTCACGATTCGCCTCGCTCGGCGCGTCGGTCCCAACGGGAGGGTCTACGCCGAGGAGATCCAGCGGCTGGCGCTGGAATCGACACGGCGCCGCGTTGCCCGAGAGGGTCTTCGCAACGTGATCCCGGTGCTCGGGACCGAATCGGATCCGAAACTACCCGCGGGCAAAATTGACGCGGTCCTCATGGTCGACACCTACCACGAGATCAGCGATCCGGTGCCGCTGCTCCGTAACATCGCCAAGTCGTTGACGAAACAGGGGCGCATCGGCGTCGTGGATTTCCGGAAGGACGGGTTGGGTCCGGGCCCGCCGCTGGAAGAGCGTGCGGATCCGGAACTGATCGTGCGAGATGCGGACCGGGCGGGGTTGAAGCTGGCGCGGCGAGAGACGTTTCTCCCGTACGAGTTCTTCCTGATCTTCGTGAGGAAGTAGGGGCTCGGAAGTAGACGGTAGACGGTAGACAGTAGGAAGAAGCAAGAAGCGAGGAGCGAGGAGCGAGAAGCTAGGAGCAAGAAGCTAGGAGCGTGTCCGAGTACTCGCACTAAGTTCTTGTGCTGAGATCACGTTTGTACTACCCTGCGAGCACGATGGCGAAACCGTTTCGATCCTACGTGCCCGGGCAGAGGCCGGGGCCGCGCACTGGAGGCCGGGGCTTCAGCCCCGGCGCCCGATCACCTTCCACACGCCAGGCAGGATGGTCGCGGCAAACAGCAGTTTGAGCAGATCGACCGCGGCAAACGGATAGAGGCCTGCCGCGAGCGCCGCACCAAGAGCGCCACTTCCCATCGCCGAAGCGAACTGCATCGTGAGCATCGAGACGCCGCCCGCAAAGATGACCGCGAGGCCGGCAGCCATTGCGACGACTGATGTGAGGTATCGCCGATCGAATCCGCGCTCTGCGAGCCGGCCCGTCACCCACGCGGCGAGCGGATAGCTGAGCAGGAATCCGCCCGTCGGACCCAGCAGTCGCGCGAGGCCGTACGGAAGCACCGGCGAGGCGGCAAATACCGGCAACCCGGCGACACCGGCAGCCAGATAGAGCAATTGACTGGCGACACCCAGCCGGGAACCGAGCGCTGCGGCGCCAAGCAGCACGATCATGGGCTGAAGCGTCAGCGGCACCGGCGTAAACGGCAACGGGATGCTGACCTGGGCGGCGGCTGCCGTCAACACCGTGATGAACAACACACTGGCCGCGCGAATGGCGAGCGACGAGGGCGCTGCCAGGCGGTCGGTGACGGAATTCAGCAAAGAGGCATTCGTCATGTCAACTCGGATTCTAGCGTATGCGGCGGGCAGTGACAAACGACGGCGCGAGCCCTGGCCCGAGAAGAGTCGGGGTTAGGGATTGGGGGTTAGGGGTTGGCAGGGAACCAATCCCTAAACCCTAATCCCTAATCCCGGGCTGTTATACTGGATTGTTGACTCCAATGCTGCAGACGTTGCTGGGGATTACGCACGACGAACTGGACCTGACGACGCTGGTGCGTTTGGTCACCGGAGGCGACCGGCAACTGCCGGGACGGCATGGAGCGATCGTGACATTTCTCGGCACCGTTCGGGGCGAGAACCGGGGCCGGCGCGTCGTGAAGCTGGAGTACCAGGCCTACGAGCCACTGGCCGTGCGGGCGTTCGAACTGATCGCCGCCGAGGTGGCCGACGCCTGGCCTGACGCCCGGCTGGCGTTGCATCATCGGATTGGCACGCTGGGGCCAGGCGAGGTGAGCGTCGCCATCGTGGCGGCATCGCCGCATCGGGCCGAGGGCTTTCGGGCCTGCCGCTACGCCATCGAGCGCGTCAAGCAGATTGCGCCGATTTGGAAGCGTGAAGTGTTCGAAGACGGTGAGACCTGGATCGAGGGATCGACGGCCGACCCCTCTGATTCGGCGGCACGACAGGCCGCATACGAGCGGGCATGCAGATAACGATTCGATTGTTCGCCAGGCTTCGCGATATTGCCGGCACCCCCGAGTTGGAGCGGGATCTGCCCGAAGGCGCCACTGTCGAGATGGCCTGGCAGGTCCTGGCTGGTGAATTCCCGGCGATGGCGCCGTACCGCGGCTCGCTGTCGGCCGCCGTCAATGCGGAGTACGCGCGATTCACTCGGACGCTGTCGGATCAAGACGAGGTGGTGTTTCTGCCGCCGGTGTCGGGGGGATGACGCTCGCTTCGCTGGTGTAGTCAGTAGTCAGTAGACAGTAGACGGTAGGCTGTAGCTGAGAAGGACGCGCCCTCTACTGTCTACTGTCTACCGTCTACCGTCTACAGACTTGAGAGTGGTGCTTGCAATGTTAGATAAGCTGAATTCCGTAGAAGCGAAATACGAGGAACTGCTCGCCCTCCTGGGATCGCCGGGCGTGCAGTCGGACGCGGGTCAGTACAAGAACAACGCCAAGGCGCTGGCCGAGATTGAGCCCATCGTCGAGCGCTTCCGGGAGTACAAGAACGTCAACTCTCAGATCGCACAGGCGGAAGAACTTGCGAAGACCGACGACCCGGAAATGCGGGCGCTGGCGAACGAGGAGTTGTTGCCGCTGAAGGCGAGAGCGGAGACGCTGCTTGCCGAGATCAAGATCCTGCTCGTGCCCAAGGATCCGAACGACCATAAGAACGTCGTCCTGGAAATCCGTGCGGGCACGGGCGGAGACGAGGCGGCGCTGTTTGCGGCCGACCTCTTCCGGATGTACAGCCGGTATGCGGAACGGCAGGGCTGGCGAGTCGAGGTGATGTCGACCAGCGAGAACGGCATCGGCGGCACCAAGGAAGTGGTGGCCACGGTCGAGGGCAAACAGGTCTACAGCCGGCTGAAGTACGAGAGCGGCGTACACCGGGTCCAGCGGGTTCCGGCAACCGAAGCCAGCGGCCGGATCCACACGTCAACCGCGACGGTGGCCGTGCTGCCGGAGGCTGAGGAAGTCGACGTCGCCATCGAGGCCAAAGACCTTCGCATCGATACGTTCTGTTCGAGCGGCCCCGGCGGCCAGAGCGTCAACACGACGTACTCTGCGGTGCGGATTACGCACCTGCCGTCGGGCCTGGTGGTTTCGCAGCAGGATGAGAAGTCGCAGGTCAAGAACCGGGCAAAGGCCATGAAGGTGCTTCGGGCACGACTCTACGAGATGGAGATGAACAAGCAGCACGAGGCCATCGCCAAGGATCGGCGCAGTCAGGTTGGCACGGGCGAGCGATCCGAAAAGATCCGGACGTACAACTTCCCGCAGAGCCGGATCACGGATCATCGAATCAACTTCACGACGCATCGGCTGACCGACGTGCTCGACGGCAACGTGACGGAACTGATTGATCAGGTGGTGACGTATTACACCGCCGAGCAACTCAAGGAAGTCACTGCGGCGGAGTGAACGCCACGATCACGCTGCACGCGGTTATCGTCGACGCCAGGCGGCGGCTCGAGCGCGCCGGCATTGATCCGACCGAGGCTGCGCTTGATGCCGACCTGCTGGCACGCCATGCGCTCGGCGGATGGGATCAGGCAACACTGATCGTCAACTGGCGTGAGCCGGCCCCGACGGGGCTGGTCGACCGGTTCGAGCCGCTGGTTGCGCGCCGGAAGCGCCGGGAACCGCTCGCCTACATCACCGGTCATCGTGAATTCTGGAACCTCGAGATCGAGGTCGAGCCGGGCGTGCTCATCCCGCGGCCCGAAACCGAACTCATCATCGAGGAGGCGCTGGCCTGCCTCACGCCCGATTCGGATCGTCGTGCGGCTGACACGGGCACGGCATGCCGTGCCCCTACGGCACTTCCTGGAGATCGCCACGTTCCAGCGTGCCCCGAATCCCGCTTGTCCGCCGAAGCCTTGGCGAAGGTGGAAATCCCTAATCCCCGATCCCGGGCGGTCCACAATGCTGTCCGAATCGCCGACGTCGGCACGGGCAGCGGCTGCCTGGCCATCGCGTTGGCACGATCGCGGCCAGCGGTCCATGTCATCGCCACCGACGTTTCGCCTGCCGCCCTCGCTGTCGCTGCAAGAAACATCTCACGGCACGAGGTTCAAGACCGCGTGACGCTCGTCAATTGCGACTTGCTGGACGCGACCGCCGGCCCGTTCGACGTCATCGTGTCGAACCCGCCATATGTCCCGGTGGCTGATCTGGCTTCGCTTCAGCCCGAGATCCTCGACTACGAGCCGCGACTCGCGCTGGAGGCGGGACCAGATGGGCTCGATCTGATTCGCCGGCTCGTGCCGATGGCTGCCAGCCGGCTCGTCGCCGGCGGCTGCCTGATTTTCGAGTTTGGCGATGGACAGGCATCCGGCGTGCGGGAAATCATCGAAGCCGAACCGCTGCTCGCGGTGGTAGCATTGCGCGAAGATCTGGCGGGGATTCCCCGTGTCGCCATCGCGCGACGACGCGTGGGTGAGTAAGGACCGACCCGTGGCTTGCCACGCCGAAGCCAACGGCGAAGGCGGGTGTCGGCCCGTTGAAAGGTCAGACCTATGAGCTGCCTGTTCTGTCGCGTCGTCAGCGGAGAAATCCCCGCCAAAAAAGTCTATGAAGACGAGACGCTTGTGGCCTTCCACGACGTCAATCCACAAGCGCCCGTCCATATCCTGATCGTGCCCCGCCGGCACATCGCCACGCTCAACGACCTGACGCAAGCCGACGAGTCGCTGATCGGCTCGATGCACCGCCGGGCGGCCTCAATCGCCCGCGAGCTGGGCATCGCCGACCGCGGCTATCGCACCGTGTTCAACTGCAACAGCGAGGCCGGCCAGTCCGTGTTCCACATCCACCTGCACGTGCTCGGCGGACGTCCGATGACCTGGCCGCCGGGATAGGGCGGACACGGGCCGCCTTCGCTGGAAGCTACGCGTCGTAAGGCAATGTGCCCTTGCGGCGCCGCGGTCAGCGCTTCAATCCCGCTCGCAGTTCGTCCAGCTTCCGCTCGAGGCCCAGCACTTCGCGCCGCAACTGCAACAAGTCCGGGTTGTTTGCCAACTCACCCGCTTGAATCCTCTTCTCGGTGGCGGTAATCCGCTCTTGAATGAGCGCGATCTCCGCTTCGACGCTCTTGATCATCCGCTGAGTCAACACGATGGCGTCCTGCCTGGCCATCCTCTCCTGTTCGCGCTGCTTGACCTGCTCCTGGTAGCGCGCGTTCGTGAGTTCAAGTTCAGTCTGCAGGGCGCGAACTTCGCCAGGGCTGAGCAGGCCCACCTGCATTCGCTGCTGGGCTTCGGCAAGCCGTTGGCGCTGTGCGTTGAGCAGGATTCTGGTCTCTTCTGGGCTCGTCGTCGTCCGCTCGGCGTCGACCTGGAACTCAGGCGCCAATTGCCGTTTCTGCTCGAGTTTCTGCTCTTGCGCCCGTTTGAGATTGGCATCGGCTTGCTCACGCGATGAGGCGTCGCCCACCGAGGACGCGCGACCCCTGGCACCCGCGGCATTGGACAGGCCGAACGTCGTCGTCAATTGCCTGCGGCTCGATTCGACAAGTGGACCCTGGTCGACGAACTCGCGCACGACGCGCTGGTAGGCTGCGATGGCCTGTTCGCGTTTGCCGGCCTTGCGCGAACATTCGGCGAGACGAAACAGCGCCGAGGCAGCGGTCTTCCGTTGCTCGTCGAACTGCGCGACGATGGCCTGATACGCCTCGATGGCCTTGGGCAGGTTCTGGTTGACCTCCTCCTGGACGATCCCTTTTCGGAGCTGGTCAGTCAGTCGCTCCTGCGCGCCAACAAACGCCGACGCCCCGATCAGCATTGCAACAGTCAAGAATGTCTTCATCACGCGACCTCCGGCACCATCGTGAGGCTGCTGCCCCTGCCAATTGTCACAGTTGTGCAAAACTATTGAAGGTCCAACCGGTATCCCACCCCATGAACGGTCGTAATCCACTTCGGGTGGTCGGGGTCGGTCTCAATCTTGCCGCGAAGCACGGCAATGTGCGTGTCCACGGTCCGGGTCGTTGGAAACGCGGTATAGCCCCAGGCCACATCAAGAAAGCGTTCGCGGGTCACCGGCTCCCCGTTCGAATCGGCCAGCAGGCGCAGCATCGAGTACTCCCTGGCCGTCAACGAGATCGGGCGAGTGGCCCGTCGGGCCGTCTGCTTCACCAAATCGATCACGACGTCGCCGAGCGTGAGTATCCGCGGGGCCGAGCCACCTCGCTTCGAACGCCGCAGCAGCGCGCGCACTCGCGCGAGCAGTTCGTCCGTGCTGAATGGCTTCACGAGGTAATCGTCTGCACCCGTGTCGAGTCCGGCGACGCGGTCCTCGATCTGAGCTCGCGCGGTCAGCATCAGCACGGGCACGACCATCGCGACTCGTCGCAGTTCCGCGCAGAAGGCGAGTCCGTCGAGTTTCGGCATCATCACGTCGAGCAGAATCAGATCTGGTTTCTCGCCGAGGGCGAGTGCCAGCCCAGCCTGTCCGTCTGCCGCACTCAGGACGCGGTAGCCATCCGCCTTCATGATGTCCTCGAGCGCCATCCGCGTCGGCGCTTCGTCCTCGACGATCAGGACACGTGGTCCCGGCGCCGGGGGGTCAGCCGGACCGGGTCGGGTACTCATGACGCCGGGGCCTCAGGAATCGGAAGTTCAATCGCGAACGAGCTCCCCTCCCCCGGGCTGCTGCGCACGGTGACGCGGCCGCCGTGCGCCTCGGCCACGTGCTTGGCGATGCTGAGACCGAGTCCGACGCCCGGTGTCTCGCGGCGCAACTCAGACCCCGAACGGTAGAACGGCTCGAAGATGCGCTCCTGCTCGTCGGCCGGGATGCCAGGGCCGCGGTCGGTGACGACGAGCCGGACGTACCGGCGATGGCCACCGAGGCCGTCCCGGTCGATCGAGGCGATGGCCATGCCGAGCGTCACGTCGGCGGCCTCTGGCGAGTGCTTGATCGCGTTGTCCACCAGGTTGACGAGGGCCTGTTGGACCGCCTCCTGATCGACGGTCATGTGCGGCAATTCCGGAGGTGTGGCCTCGGTGTTCCACACCAGATTCACATTTCTGTGCGCGGCGTACGGCCGCATCAATTCAACGGTCCGACCGACCAATATCTCTAGATTCGCTGGTTCCAGACGGTACTGCCGGCGTCCCCGATCGATTCGGGAAAAGTCCAGAAGGTTCTCGACCAGCGACGACAGGCGCCGACATTCCTGGCCGATCACGCGAAGGTACTCACGCTGACGCTCACCAGGTAGGATGGTGCCTCGTTCCAGGTTCTCCACCATCAAACTGACTGACGTAATCGGCGCGCGCAATTCGTGAGAGACGCTGGCCACGAAATTGGACTTCAACTCGCCGAGACGACGTTGTCGTTCGAACGCCCGCCACGCGCCAGCCACCCCGCCAAACGCGGCGAGCGTCGCTGTGAACACGAGCCCGATCGCCATCCACAGCCGGACCCTGTAGCTCGCGTACAGCACATTGGCGTCGGCCAGTTCGATCGCGACGGCGAAGTCGTGGCCTCCAGGAACGCCCTTCAGCCGAATCGTGCCACCTGATGTCTGCGGCCGCAACGCCAGGGCTTCCGGCGCGATGCGGAACAACTCTCCGGCGATCGCTGACGTCGCGTCGGCAGGCACGGCCAGGGGCAGCGCAAGTCGCCCAGTTGCCGACGCCAGTTCAATGGGATGCTCCGACGTCGGCCTCGTGCTGAACAGATGCCAACTACGGTCACCAAGCCGAACCGTCGCGGTCGCGTATGTCGGCAGTTCGCCGGAATTCAATGCCGCGGCCCGTAACATCTGCTCCAGCCGCCGGGCGGAGACCATCGTGAACTGGTACGCGGAACGGCGGAGGACGGTCGGGACTCTCTCCGCCGCAACCAGTGGATGCACGAATCCCACCCACGCACCGTCCGGGGCGTCGAATGCGAGGGCCACCGGCAGCGCGGCGTCGAACTGCAATCGCCGCGCGAGATCCAGCGTGCGCCCATCGGCTGCCCAGCGTCTGGTGATGTCGGCGAGCGCCGTGTTTCCAGCCCCGACGCGCGCGGCCTCGGAGAGCAGAGTGTGCGTCAGCAGGGATGGTTGCTCAACGACTCGCCGTCGCAAGTCCTGAACCAGGTTGTCGGACAATCCGCCCGCCGGCAGGTGCCTCAGCGCAAGCAACAGTACGAGGTCCGATAGCGGCGTGCCTGATTCGCTCGCGATGCCAGCCGCTCGATTGGCCAGGTCGAGCAGTCGCGCTGTAGCGCTCGACGAGGCGTCGCGATTGACTTCGGTCCGAGCCACGGCCCATTCCACATTGAACCGCAACGCGCGCGGCGTCCCGGCCAGCGATGCCGCCGCAGTGCGGAGCGCGCTGAGATTCGCGTCGACTGGCGCGTCAGCGACGAGCCGCCACGCACGATCCTGTGAAGGGGTGAGGGCGTTGAGCCACTCCGGCGGAGAGGCGACCAATGGATAATCGATCGGGACGCGAATCCGGCCGTCGATCACGAGACCACAGAGTATCCCAACGTCGCCGTCATCCCGCGGCGACACCTGCGTCTCGACAGCACGACCCGAACACGCAGACGCCACGAGATCGGCGAGATCACTCCCCGCGCGTTCTCCCAAGCGACGCGCGAAGTCGCCAACCAGCACGCCCGCGTTCCGGCGGGCATCCTGGTCGACTGAGGCGCGGTCTTGTCGGAGCGAGTAGAGCGCCGTCACTGACAGGATGACGACCGGAACCACGATGAGCAGGATCTGCCACACGAATCTGGTGTCCTGCCGACGGTCGAGAATCGATCGCGAGCTGACCATCGCAGGGAGGATAGCACGGCACGCCGCGTTCGATTCCGGCCCGGGCTGGGGCCCGGCGATCCCAGGCTTTGATCCGTTGCAGGGAGACGCAGTGGCCGACCGTCCCGTAGGGGCACGGCATGCCGTGCCCGACGGCAAGAGGATCAGTTACGTGGATTGCGTCGCGTTCGTCAGCAGGTACCGGCCGTGCGTCCGATCCGCGTGGAGCTCGAAATCGACCACCTTATAGCCGCGCCGGAGGTAATGATTGAAGATCTCCCGGGTGGCAAGGCGCCACTCGAGCGCGAGGCCCGGATCGCCGGTCAACATCTCTGTGAAACCGCCGGGAATCACCACCGTCAGCCACGGCGCGTCCGAGCCCAGTGCCACGCCTCCGCAGCCAATCCATCTGCCCCGAGGCACTGGGACGTTGACCAGTGTCGCGCAATCCCAATTCTGCCTTGATGGTTCGTCGCCCGCCACGGCCCCGTCGCGATCGGCAATCGCCTCCACGACTCGGGGCTCGCGCATCCACCACTGTGCGATGAACCGATCGGTGGGATTGCCACGGTGCAGGATGCTGGACGATTCGCCGTAGACGTTCTCCACGTAGTCGGCAACGACCACGCCCAGGCGGCGGAAGTTGAGATGGGCATTGACGGCTTGCAGTGGATCGTAGGTCCACTCCATCAGATCGAGACCCATCTGCATGGACAGGCGACGCTGCTCGAGCTTGAGTTCCCGTCCGACGCCGGTTCCGCGATATTCGGGAACGACACCCAGCATGTGCGACCACTGCATGGGCCGGCCGTCCTTGACCCCGGCAATCGAGTAGACGAACGCCACCATGCGCTCGCCGTCGAAGGCGCCCAGCAGGATGCCGCCGCGCTTCAGCGTGATCACGAACATCGGGATGCCGACGGCGTCCTCCGGGTCGCCGTACCCCCAGATCTCGCCCTCGAGCGCCATGACCTGCCTGAATTCGTCGAACGTGTGCAGCGATCGGATGGTCATAGCAGCAGATCCGGCAATTCGGTCAGCGAGGCGATCACGGGAACGTCTTCATAACCCACACCGAGCGAGCGCTCGAGCGGGCTCGACTGGCCGATACCCGCCCGGCGAACGAGCACGGCGCTCATCCCGGCCCGACGCGCTCCCTCGATGTCGTGTTTGACACTGTCGCCGACCATCACGGCGTCTCCGGCGGCAACGTCGAGCGCCGCCAGCGCGGCGTCGAAGATCGAGCGGTGCGGCTTGAGAAAGCCATGCTCGGCCGACGACACCGCCGCCGAGATGAGTCCGCCCAGCGAGAAGTGCGCCGCGAACTCTTCGAGCGGCCGCTGGGTGTTCGAGATGAGTCCAATCCGGATCCCGGCTTCTGCCAGTCGCCTGAGCGCCGGCTCCACGTCATCGTAGAGAAAGAAGTGGTGGCATTCCGCCCACTCGTCATAGATGTCGCGCGCCGCCTCGCCGGTGGCAGGCCCCGTGCCGCCCATGTGCTCGATGATGCTGCGCGTGTAGTCGACGAACAACTGCGCGTCGTAGTTGTGAGCCTTCACTTCGTCGAGGATGGGCGCCGCCGCCGCGACAGCCACTCGGAACCGGGACGGATCGACCAGCACTCCGTGCCGCGCACAGATCACCTCGTACCCCTCGCCCTGGAGAGAAGGACCGGGGAAGATCAGCGTGAAATCGACATCGAAGAATACGGCGCGTCTCATGTGGTGCCGCCATTATAGGGGCCACCGTGGGGTCAGGGCCAAAAACCAAAAATAAAAGGTCCCCCGGAAGTTTGGGTGTTGTACAGA
>Ga0334722_10005743_pt1 | contig 12435 bp, 18 predicted proteins | sample C3_bottom_MG_FD_207210 | JGI IMG/M metagenome (GOLD analysis project Ga0334722, IMG submission 207210) | Sediment microbial communities from Yellowstone Lake, YNP, Wyoming, USA - C3_bottom | ecosystem: Environmental > Aquatic > Freshwater > Lake > Sediment | place: USA: Wyoming | collected...
GCCCGCGCTGATGGTGGTGCAGCCGCCGTCGGAGTGTGTAATGCCGAGGGCCTCAATTCGTTGCCGAAGCATTTCCGCCACCTGTGCCGCTCCGTCCGTACGGGTGCCAGGAAGGACGATCACGAATTCGTCGCCGCCGTACCGAGCGACGAGGTCTCCTGGTCTGTTGACGGCTCCCGAGATGGCTGCAGCAACCTGCCGGAGGCATTCATCGCCCGACGTATGGCCGAGGGCATCGTTGTAGGATTTGAAACGATCGATGTCGAGCATGATCAGAGAGAGCGGCGTCGATTCGCGGATGGCACGGCGCCATTCCTGGTCTAAGAAGTCGTCAAATTGCCGTCGGTTGGTAATGCCGGTGAGGCCGTCAAGACTGGACAGACGCAGCAGCATCTGGTTCGCTTCCTGGAGTTGACGCATGACTTCAAGAAGTTCCTGCTCCCGAGCCCGCCGCCGGTCGATTTCGTGGACCAGCCGCAAGACCGACCGGACGCGAGTCAGGAGCTCGATCTTGTTGATGGGTTTCCCGATGTAGTCGAGCGCGCCTGCGGCAAAGGCGAGTTGGAAATCGACGGGATCAGTCTTCACGGTGACCATCAAGATGGGCGTATCACGGAATCGTTCGACCCCCTTGATCTGGCGGCAGGCTTCGATGCCGTTCATCTCAGGCATGACGATGTCCATGAGGATCAAATCGACTCGAGTGGCGCTCTGCGTACCGCTATCAAGCCCCAGCAAACGGAATGCGGCGGCGGCCGAGTCGGCGACCTGGAGATCGTTGTAGCCGGCAGCCGAGAGGATCGACTGAACCAAGTGGCGGTCGTCCGCCGAATCATCAATGATCAAGATCCCCATGCGCTGTGTATCCAGAAAATACGAGTGGTAAGCCTGGGAAATCGTAGCAGCTAGTCCTGGTAAACTCCAGGATAAAGCTTTTTGACGCAGGGCTGACAGATGCCGTGGCTGAATTCGGCCTCGGAATGTTCGCCGATATATTCCTCCAACTGTTGCCAGAATCCGCCGTCATTGCGGATCTTTTTACAGGATGCGCAGATGGGGATGAGTCCTCTGAGGACTTTGACATCCCGTAGCGCTTTCTGCAGCGCATCATTGCTTTGACGGAGCTCCCCTTCACGCGCTTTGCGGCAGTCCATTTCCTTTTTCAGCGCCAGCGCGGAGGAGGCGCGTGCCAAGAGTTCCACGCTGTTCACTGGTTTGGTAATATAATCAATTGCTCCCGCCGCAAAGGCAGCTTGGAGATTAGAGAGATCGTTTTTGGCAGTGACCATGATGATGGGAATATCACAAAGATGTGGGCGGCTCTTGATCTGGCGACAGGCTTCGACCCCATCCAGCTCCGGCATGAGGACGTCCATCAGAATCAAGTCGATCTGGGTGGGCGGCTCCTGGCCGTCCATGTCAAGCATGGGGAACGCAGTCTTTGCCGAGTCGGCGCTCAGGAGATCCGTATGGCCGGCCTTCCCAAGGATCGCGCGAAGGAGTACCAGTTGGTCTGGAGAGTCATCGACGATAAGAATACCCATGCCGATTCCTGTTAGGCGCTTGCACATGCGGTGCGAGCAATCACCTTTCAGTATAGCAGGTGCCGATTGGGCTACTTGAGCTTGGCGCGGACGAGGTCGCTGATCTGCTTGCCGTCTACCGGTTGGCCGGCCACACAGACCATCACGGCTTTCATCACCACGCCCATTTCTTTCAGAGTACGAGCGCCAGTTTCCTGAATGACCGTGTCCACCACGGTGGAGAGCTGCTCGGGAGAGAGGGCTTGAGGGAGATAGGATTCGAGAATGGTAATTTCCTGCCGTTCTTTTGCTGCGAGTTCAGCTCGGTTACCTTTTTCAAATTGCTCGACCGATTCCCGACGTTGCTTGATCATGGTTGTCATCACACGGCTCATTTCGGCATCGTCGAGGTCCTTCTTGATCTCCATTTCCCTGTTCATCACGGCGGCCTTGATCATGCGAATCACATCCATCCGCAATTGGTCGCGAGCCTTCATCGCCAGTTTCAGATCTTCTGTCAGACGGTCGTGGAGCGACATCGGAATCTCGTGGGTGAGAGGGCTTGGCTGGGGTGGAGAATACCCCTTCATTTGACGTCAGTCAATGTACGGCATGTCAGCCATGCGGTGGTCTTCCAGGCGTGGTTTTCGTGCCAAGTGGGGAGTATGATACAGCGAAGGTCAGGTTGCGGCCCGAAGCAAGACGAGGGAATGTAGGGAGGGCCAGTCATGGCGAGGCGAGGGTCAGCGGTTCAGATGGTGGGAATCCTGACGATGGTGGTTCTCATGGCAAGTTGTGCGACTGTCACCACGCAGATGCCCCCTACGTTAGGTTTCCGTTCTACCCCTCCGGTGTTGCCGATTCCTGCTGCCGTCCAGCGTATGGTGGTGCTGTATCCGCGTGGAGGGAGTTCTGAATGGTCCAGTGCCTATAGTCGTTTGGAGGGGGCAGCGTTCCAGCTCAAGACATTGCGCCCGAATCTGAGGATCATCGATCGTTCGCATATGCCGGCCACCGTCGCGGAGCAGCGCTTTCAGGTCGGGGGGCTTTCCTCGGAAGAGAGCGCCGTCCGCTTTGGGAGGATGTTGGGCGTAGACAGCGTATTGATCTATCGGATCGACGGGCCAACTCTGCGCGACAGGTTCTTTGCACACCAGCACCGCGATCTTCCGCCGGTGACCGTTACGAGCAAAATCATTCGAGTCGAGAGTGCCGAAGTTGTCTATCACAACGTAGTGACAGCGCATGTGGATGAGACTAAGGCTTCTGGTTGGTCATTCTCAGACAATGTTGACTATTAACGATGGAGCCGCGAGGCTGTAAACCGAGGTGTCATACTGACGGTCGACGATCTACGTCGCGCATTTGAATAACAGGGTGGACGTCACCGGAAGGGAGAGGACGCGAATGAATCATCGACGAAGCCGCATGCAACAGGGTGGAGTTGCCACTATCGTGGGCCTGTTCGCCCTCTCGCTGATCACGGCTTGCGCCAGTGACCAACCCAAGGCTCTTCCGCAGCCGACGCCGGACCAAGTTCGTAGCCATGCAGATCGGGCGTTCGAAAAGCTCAAGCAAGAAGAGCAAGAGCGAGAGCGAGCCGCCCAGCCACCGATGCCATATTAGTGAGCCCGACACCCTACCGATTTAATTTTGGCAGGGTCCAGACCACAAACTGGGCAACGGGTTTCACGAGCGGCAATTCCCAGAGAAGTTGTTGCCGCGGAACGCTCTCCACTTGGCGCGCTTCATGGAAAGTGCCAAGAAGGCTGGACGAGACCAACAGCCTGAAGACCCCTGAGAGAAAGAAGACAAAAGGCAAATTCGATGCAGGCTGGAGAATGACTCCTGCCCACTCGATGCGTGAGGGAAGGTGCTCTACTAGCCAGCTCCCCAGCAAGGCTCCCACTGACCACCCTACTGCGTTGACCGTGCTGTACAGCGCGATGGCTTTCGCGCGGTCCTCCGGCCTGACCGAATCGAACACATAGTTTTGCAGTCCCAATGCCAAGCCGGCCCAAATGACACCCCCCAAAAAATTGACTGCCAGGAGAAAACCTAAATTCGTACTCACGAGGTACAGCATCGGCAAGATTGGCACCGTGAAGCCGGTAATGGACAACAAGGCTTTGTTTCCGAAGCGGTCCCCAAATTGGCCCCAGGCCTGCAGGGTGAGAAGTTGACCGAGGAGGCCAGCGGCCAGCCATCCCCCGTAGCCGAAGTACGACAGATGAATATCTTGAAGGATGTACAGGACGAAAAATGGACCGGCAATCAACACGGACGCATGCATCAGGCCCGAGAAAAGCAAGAAGCGACGGAAGTCCTTCGTCGCGCTCTGACGGAAGAAGCCGCGAAACCCTTGCTGAGCCTCCCGATGGGCGGTGGGGTGCACATCTTGAACGGGGGACAAGGCCGAGACTGAGAGGATGCGCGCACTTCCAGCGACGGAGAAAATCACTACGAATCCCCACCAGGCGGCGGTGGAATCTTGCCAGAGGCTCAGCACCCATCCGGCTCCGCAGAGCGCAAAGAAGCTGAGGCTGGCGATGATTTGGGCTCGGCGTGCGAAATAGGCGCCCCGCTCATGCTGGTCGAGCCAGTCGGCAATCAAGCTATTCCAAGCCGGCGTGGTGAAGTGGGCACAAGCAAAATAGGCGGCGGCACCGCCCACGACGAGCCAGGGACCCCACGGCGGAAACAGCAGCGGCAGAAGCACGATGGGAATCCAGGCGAAGGCTTGCCCAACAGTGCCGGCAGAGATAAGGGCTTTGCGATTGGGGAACCACTGTAATAACTTAACGGAAACAAGCTGAGCCACTGTCCCGGTAAGTTGGGGCAATGCCGACAACACACTCAATTGGAACGGGCTTGCATGGAGGAGCAGGGCGAAAGCGGAGAGGTATTGTTCGCCGCTTCCTTGCGTGATGGCCTGGCAGGCGCCATCTCGGAGGCCGTAGCGAAGGCCTCGCTCGCCGGCACTCTGCGGCCGGGAGTTGGTTGGCGTGGTCTCTTGTATATATCCTGGCGGTGTCAGAGGCACATGATCCTCGTCTGAGAAAGAGTTCCGATCGAGCGTAGCACAGAAAGAAGGAAGGCGGAGTGGAAATAGATAAGCCGTCTGGTCAGTCGATGATTGACCCCTTGCTAATCTCTCGATACCATCACGGTACGAGTGGACAGCTGTTATGATGGCTCCAATGATAGAAACCAGAAGTATAGGAAAGCAGATCCTGGCCAGCGTGTTTGCCGGCCTGAGCGTTGTCGTTTGTGTCTGGCAGGAAGTCGAGGCGCGGGATCTGGTCGCGCCGAAGGAACAAGCGACGACCGAGGCCGATCCTACGCAAAGCCCCTCGTTCGACGAACAGAAGAAGGGCATCCCGCAATCCCTTTTTACCTGGATCAAGATGGCCAAAGGGTATGACGTCGAGTGGGATACATTCGGACGGAAAGGCTGGTACACGCAAGATCCGCGGCTGAATCCCATCGAGCCGGGATCGGTGTTTCCTCGGGATATTCCCGCGATCTATATTGTATTCGAGTCAGCCCCGCTGGAAGATCCTACCCAGTTCAGCGCTCAATGGTTTCTGGAGGGGGAGAAGGGCGTCCTCTCATCAGTGCCGCTCGGCAAAGACACCTTGGAAGTGCCGGGACATGAACGCTATGGATTCCTGGAACTCAAGAAGCCCGGAGCCGCCTGGGACGTCGGAACGTATCTGGTGAGACTCTTCATTACGCCTCTAGGACAACAGTCTTTTCATGCGGGCAATCAAGTGGGCACCATGCGGTTTACCATTGTCGAGGGGGCTGCTCCTGCCGACGTGAATCCGCACTAGCCCGGATTACTCATGAAGGCCGTCGCGAGATGGCGCCAGCAGGCCAGGCGAGAGGCACGGGGCTAGAGGGAAGAGCCGCGTTTTCGCCAGGAGTCTTCCCCCTTGCCTCTGGCCCCGTGCCCCTCGCCAAAACATTGCCGATTGCGGCAGAAGCGCTTATGAATAACGCGGTTAGGCAGAGGAAAAGAACAGGATGAGAGAGCGCATCAAAGTCACGGATCAAGAGAAGCTGACGCTACTTTATGAGCGATTCAGAGACGTGTGTCTGGTCGAGAAGGAAGTCTGGAAAGAGATTTTCATGCCGCGGGAGGTAACGCAGGGACCTGTCAGAACGAACGTGCAAGATCGCTATGATGTCGAAATCGACGAGCTCGCGATTGAAGAAGCCCTGGATGCGAATATTCCTCGCGGCAGCCATGCCCTAGCTGCCGCGATTCAGGAATATCGAACGCACATTTCGTTTTATCGAAAAGTCTGAGTGCTCTAGCCCGGACTATTCACGAGGGTTCGTGGCGAAATCGCGTAGAAGCCAGGCGAGGGGCATGTGGCATGAGGCGAGAGGAAAAACATTCCTTCTGGTCGCCCCTAGCCTCTGGCCCGCGCCTCTTGCCTACACGTTTGCGATTGCAGCAGAAACGTTCATGAATAATGCGGGTTAGTGGGCCGCAAGCACTCGCTCGACATCCTGCACGATCTCTGGCGCCAACGGCTTCGTACGATGATGGTATCGGGCGACGATCTTTCCTGAACGATCGACTAAATACTTCTGGAAGTTCCATTCCACCTCGCCGGGGAACTGGCTCTGTTCAGTCAGATACCGGTAGAGCGGATGTTTATCGCCACCCTTCACGCTGATTTTGCTGAAGAGTGGAAACGACAGGCTGTACTTGGTGTTGCAGAAGGTTTTGATCTCTGCATTCGTCCCTGGCTCCTGCTGCCCGAAGTTGTTCGCGGGGAAGGCCAGGATCTCGAAGCCCTTCTCCCGATACTGTTCATACATCTTTTCAAGATCAGTGTATTGCGGCGTATTGCCGCAAAAGCTGGCCGTGTTGACCAGCAACAGCACCTTGCCGCGAAACTGGCTAAGCGAGACTGGATTTCCATCGATATTATTCAGCGTAAAGTCATAGACCACGGGCGTCTGTGCTGCCATGAGTATGGTCCCTTCTTGTGTCGCCTGTGCGGGGCTCGGCTCAAGCAGGTCGCTCGATCCACCACCTGCGATCAAGCCTATTCCCATGAGTAATCCCACCAATGTATGACGCAACTTTCTCATAGAGCACCTCGCGGTTAGAGTCGTTCTAAGGCGTTAATGCGTGCTTCCATCGGCGGATGGGTGGCAAAGAACTGCATGAATCCTGAGGAATTACCGGAGATCTTCATCGTCGCGAGGGCATCCTGTGTGGAGTAATCGACCTGTGAACGGGTGACCCATCGATCGATCGCGCGAAGGGCCGAGATCATCGAGTCCTTGCCGTACACCTTGGCGGAAAAGGCATCTGCGCCATATTCACGCTGACGCGAAAACCAGCAGATCAGGACCGAGGCCAGGATACTGACAATAATCTGAAGCACGATCGACAACCCAAAACCGAGCATCGCTTGATCGCGCTCTGCAAAGAACCGACGCACCCACATCGCGATGTAATACACGAAGGTATTCATCAGCCCCGCCAATACGGTCGTCGCGAACATGTCCCCATTGTAAACGTGTCCCATTTCGTGGGCGAGGACGGCTCGCACTTCTTGTTCTTGCAAGTGGCTCAACAATCCGGTCGAGACAGCCACCATCGAGTTGTTCTTGCTGGGGCCGGTCGCGAAGGCGTTAGGATCGGGGGATTCGTAGACCCACACTTCAGGCATCGTAATCTGGAGCCGTTGCGCGATCTGTTGGACGGAGCCGTAAATGACCTGTTCGGCTTGCGACCGAGGTTGGGTGATCTGGCGGCAATCCAACATGGCCCGAGCCATTTGTTTGGAGAAGGCCAAGCTAATAAAGGCGCCACCAAAACCGAAGGCGAGGGCCCAGACTAACGAGCTGAGGTCGACCGATCCTTGCAGATCGATCCCGAACATGGGCAGAACGATATTGATAAGCAACGGCACGGTGAGCGAGAGCGTCACCATGATCAGAATGTTGGCAGCCAACAGCAGGAACATGCCTTTCATCCACTTCATCGAGATCCTCCTTCACGACCATGTTCTCGCCCCGTTATTCGGGCGAGTCACCAGTGAGAGTGATTATACTAACCGAACCAGCGAAATGCATCTCATTCGAGATTGCGATGACGATGTGCTACAAGAAGTAACTCCTGAAGTCCCAAGGTCAAGGTGTCCGAAGTGCCTGAAACTCCTGGACAAAGTTGACCCATTCCCGCCCTTCCTGTTAGAAATGGCTCATCGAGGGGATGTATATGCGATTGATCCACATGTTGGCGACTGTCTGGTTACTGGCATGGGTCGGCGTGACAATCGTTCATGCAGCGGAGCCCTCTCAGTCCGATCCTCCTATGGTGATCCAGGTGGCGGCAGACGGGGTGCAGCGAGCCACGGTCACGCTTGATAGCTATTCGTATAGCCCCAACCATTTGATCGTCGAAGCTGGGAAGCCGGTTGAACTAACGCTGACCAGTGTGACGACGATTATCCCGCACAATTTTATCATCAAGGACCCAGCGGGAAGCCTATCCGTCGAACAGGATGTGAGGGCCGGCAAGACGGTCACCATTACATTTACGCCGCCTCAGCCTGGCACATTTCCCATCTACTGCGACAAACGGCTCTGGCCGTTGCCCAGCCATCGCGATAAAGGGATGGAAGGGAAGCTGGAAGTGCGATAGGTGTGGCTACGAGCATAGAGACCTCCAAGCAGGAACTGCTCCGCGATCTCCTCAAGCAAGTGTCCCGTCTCTTCTACACGACGTTGGTCGTGGTTCCGGCAGATGTGCGCGATCAAGTCAGCCTCGCCTACCTCTTTGCCCGCGCGGCGGACACGATTGCGGACACGGAGTTGATCGATCGTCCGCGTCGGCTGGATTTACTCGGTCAACTCAAAGCTCAGTTCGTGAGCGATCAGATCGCCTGGACTCAGGTGCGAGAGATCCAGCAAGCGGTGGGACCAATCCAGCAGAATTCTGCCGAGCGCATCCTGCTTGAACGACTGGAAGATTGCTTCAAGCTCTTTCAGACCTTTTCGTCGGACGATCGCCGCCGCATACAACGGCTCATGTCCACACTGACGCAAGGTATGGAGATGGACCTCGTCGTCTTCCCCGGCACGTCAGCGGAAGATTTCACGGTTCTGAAGTCGCTCGATGATCTGGACCGCTACACCTATTACGTCGCTGGCTGTGTGGGCGAATTCTGGACGGATTTGATGTGTGCGCACCGGAAGGCGTTGGCCTCGTGGAAGGTGCGGGAGATGTCGGAGGTCGGCGTGAGATTTGGGAAGGGGCTCCAACTCACGAACATTGTGAAAGACATCGCGCACGATCTCCAGAAAGGCCGCTGCTATGTGCCGGCACCCATGCTGGCCGAAGCCGGACTCACCGCACGGGACTTACTGGACCAGCGGAACCGTACACGTTTTCAGCCGGTCCTGAGCAAACTTGTCCGTATGGCCGTGGAGCATCTTGACCAGGGCTGGCTCTACGCCATGGCGATTCCACGATATGAAACTCGTCTGCGATTGTCCTGCATGTGGCCGATTCTTTCCGCCGGCGAATCGCTGAAGCTCGTCATGAATTCGCCCGATCTCTTAAACCCCGCCGTGAAAGTGAAAATCCGCCGGAGCAAGGTCTACCAGATCATAGCGCTCACCACCTCCACCGGAGCCTGCGGATATGTAGGGACTGCGTATTGGGGACATTTGAGGAAGCAGATCGTGTGAATCGACCTGCTTCCGGTCTTTGTTCTTTACCACCTTTGACGCATGGACATGAGAGGTTGTTCTCGGCTAGGCTACACCTCCTATGGCACTCTCCAGAGTGGGCGGATGAACGAGGACTTTGTCACAGCGGCAGTGCCGGGACTGAGCGATCTCGCCCAGCGTTTCAGGATTCGCATGATCCTCCAGTTCGGGTCAACGGTCACAGGAACAACCCACGACCGCAGTGATCTGGACCTGGCGGTTCAGCTCGATACACCAGACGTGTCGTTGCAGACCGTCCTGGAGATACAAGAGGGGTTGCAGACGCGATTCCCCGGACGCGAGGTGGACCTGGCGATCCTCAACCGGGCGGACCCTCTCTTCTTGAAGAAAATTGTTGAGTCCTGCCGCCTGCTCTTCGGCGCACCCCAAGACCTTGCCCGCCTGCGTCTCTACGCGTTCAAGGCGTACCAAGACTTTCGGCCCTACTTGGAGCTGGAACGACAGTATGTCGCCAGGCGATTGGCGGCACTGGCGGCGGAGCCCTGACACCCATGATTGATCGCCCGCTCATCACCAGAAAGATGAGCCTGATTCTTGAGGATCTGGCTGCCATGACCCAGTTGTCCCAACTGTCTCGCGAACAGTACCTGAAGGACTCCATCAACGAGGCCCTGGCCGAGCGGTACCTCGAACGGGCCATCGGCCGCATGGTCGACATCAATTTCCATCTGGTCACTGAGTCAGGCCATGCGCCGCCCAAGGACTATCACGAATCCTTCGTGCTCCTCGGAACACTCGGCGTCATGACAACCGATTTTGCCAAGGAGATGGCGAGGGCCGCCGGGCTCCGCAACCGGATCGTGCATGAATACGATGATATCGATCCTGAGCGAGTGTACGAGGCATTGCCTGTCGCGGTCGGCCAGATTCCCCTGTACTTGGACCACATTCAGCGCTTCGTTGAGAAATTGCCGCAGGGGTGACAAGTCGATGACCTGCCGCCGGCGAGTCACTGAAGCTGGTCATGAATTCTCCTGCTCTCTTGAACCCCGCCGTCACAGTGAAAATCCGCCGGAGCAAGGTCTACCAGATCATAGCGCTCACCCCTCCACCAGCGCCTGCGGCTACACCGGCATCGCCTACTGGGGGCGGCTCCGGAAACAGATTGCATAAGAGCGATACTGGCTTCGAGCCGGACCCGATGTTGACAGGGCATTGGGCCACGTATATCCTGCCGTATATACAGCAGGGAAAATGATCGGAGGCGTTATGAGAAAGAAGATGACCAGGCTATTTATGAGCGGCAACAGCCAGGCAGTCAGAATCCCCCGTGAGTTTCGGTTGGAAGGTGACGAGGTGGAAATTCAAAAAAGGGGGAATACGCTGGTGCTCCGCCCGAAGAAGAAGTCATGGGGATTGCTCGTTCAAAGTCTTGAACAGTTCACGGATGATTTTTTGAATGCAGGGCGGAAACAGCCGCCGGTTCAGAAGCGGAAACGAGCCTTTTCATGAAGGTCATGCTGGACACGAATATCTGCATTTACCTCATCAAAAAGCATCCCTCGTCCGTCCTTGATCGTTTTGCAGAGTTTGCAGTTGGCGATGTCGGGCTCTCCGTCATTACCCTCGCGGAGTTGGAGTATGGAGCGAGTAAGAGCCGCCATCCCATCAAGAATCGCGGTGCGCTTGAACTGTTTATCGCGCCGCTAGAAGTAGCAGATTTCGACCGATCTGCGACGCTCACGTATGGGCGGGTACGGGCAATCCTAGAAGATCGGGGCAATCCCATTGGCTCCATGGACCTCCTGATTGCAGCCCATGCACTCAGCTTGGGAGTGAAGCTTGTGACGAACAACGTGCGGGAGTTCGCCCGGGTGCCCGGTTTGCGGGTTGAGAACTGGGTTTAATGAAGCTCCCCGCAGCTTGCTGCGGGGAGCTTCATTGCGAAATGCTAGCCAGTTACGCAGAAACACGCTCCCATTCTCTGGCGCGAGCCGCGAAGGTTTCTTGGTAGGCGGGCCAGTCGTGCAATGTGGCCGGATCGAAGTCCGCCCCATTCGGCCACACGAGCGTTTTCACTTCTGGGTCGATAGAGACCTGGTTGAACAACTGTGGATCAAGGAGCGGACCATACAGTTCACCAGCAAGGACCGGTTTCAAATTGATGACCTGTTCCGTGTTGTCTGTGAATTGTACGCGCAGCGTGTAAGGCCCGACGACCTCAACGGCGCAAACCTGATGGATAGGATGTTTCATGGCACCTCTCTAGGCCAAAGGGGCGATGGGCAATGGTTTGTGGCCGGTTTGCAGCCGGTCCCAATCGGAGACCAGTTCTGCTTGATGCAATTCAGCCCATGCCTCGACTAACCGCTGCTGGCGTTTCGGTAACGACCCAGCTAACAATTCTACCGGCTCGATCCCATACACCACCACGTGTTCCTGATAATAGGCGTGAAAGTGTGGCGTATGATGCGAGGCCTGAACCTCGACGAACATTCGAATGATGATCCCAAAGAAACGACAGAGTTCAGGCACGCTCTCATTCTACTCGCTTGCCTAAGGAGCCGCAACAAATGGATATCAAATGGATATCATAGTGTAGATCAATAGTGTCTGGCTAAATGAAGGGGTGAATTGCTGAAAGCCATGACTGATGCAGGATTCCGAGCGATGAAGGGTGTCTCCGATTTGAACGGCGAACGGCGGTTCTGGCAGTCTTCCGGTTTTTCTTCCGGAGGCGGCCATGAACATCGGCAAGACTCTGTTCGCTCAACTCATGGACTTCCTGCCCTGGAAGACCTTCCCTCGCATTGTCGATCGCTGCGAGGGCGACCGCTACGTGAAGTCCATGACCTGCGCCGATCAATTCCGCGTGATGGCCTTTGCGCAACTGACCTACCGCGAGAGCCTGCGCGACATCGAAGTCTGCCTTTCGGCGCAGGTGGCCAAGCTCTACCACATGGGCTTGCGGCAGGAGATCAAGCGTTCGACGCTGGCCGATGCCAACGAGGCGCGAGACTGGCGCATCCATGCCGAATTTGCCCGGCGCCGACGATCTGCGCGCTCTACAAGAGCCGTTGGCAGGTCGAACTGTTCTTCAAGTGGATCAAACAGCATCTGCGTATCAAGCGGTTCTTCGGCACGTCGGAGAATGCGGTGAAGTCGCAAATCTGGATCGCCGTCAGCGTCTAGGTGTTCGTCGCCA